>ERZ1090864.2-NODE-2-length-112445-cov-26.103461_pt1 | contig 112445 bp, 101 predicted proteins | sample MGYA00478479_ERZ1090864 | MGnify/ENA primary metagenome ERZ1090864 (study PRJEB33644, sample SAMEA5815743) | chicken gut metagenome | biome: Chicken; feature: Gastrointestinal Tract; material: Caecum | place: Ireland | collected 2019-01-01 | study: A study of the...
ATACAAAAAATGTTGAAGCAAGTTCCCTCACCCCAACATTTATTATAGAGCCTTTTTCCATCGAGTTTAACAGATCTTGTATCCGGAAGCTAGGCCGCCCTCTCCCGTCTCGCGGTAGCGCGCGTCGAGATCGCGGCCCGTCTCATACATCGTACGGACAATAAGGTCGAAGGAAATCTTGCGCGTACCCGAGAGAACGTCTGCGAGGTCTGCACTGTCCAGGGCGCGCAGGGCCGCAACGGCATTGCGTTCGATGCAGGGAATCTGGACATATCCGCCGACGGGATCGCAGGTGAGTCCGAGCTGGTGCTCGAGCGCAATCTCTGCCGCATATTCGGTCGTCTCCAGCGACTGTCCCATGATGCTGCATACGGCGGCGGCAGCCATGGAGGTCGCCGTGCCGATCTCGGCCTGACAGCCGGCTTCTGCCCCGCTGACGGAGGCGTTCGTCTTGACGACGTTTCCCACCATACCGGCGGCGGCGAGCGCATGCAGGATTTTGTCCTCCGAAATGCCGTATTTGTCGCGCAAATAGAGCAGAACGGCAGGGAGAACCCCGCTTGCGCCGCAGGTAGGCGCCGTGACGACGATCCCTCCGCTCGCATTTTCCTCCGCCGTCGCGTACGCATAACTGCAGATGAGCCGCTTGTCGTCCGACCGATCGGCAAGGTACGCACGATACAGCGTCGGCGCCTTGCGCTCGATCTTCAACGCGCCAGGCAGTCGTCCTTCCTGTGAAAGTCCGCGTTCTGCCGTCTCCTGCATGGTGCGCCAGATGTCTCCGAGATGTTTTCGGAACAAGTCGTTTTCAAAGCGGAACGGGACATCGCCGAGCGTGATGCCCTCCCGTTCGCAATAGGCGCGGATCGACGAAAAATCGGGGAACGGATAGATTTCATCCGCCTTGTGCGGCGCCTCGCCTTCCCGTCGGATACTCCCGCCGCCGACCGAGAGATAGGTCTGCGTCCCGAGCACTTCTCCGTCCTGTCCGTAGGCCGTAAACGTCAATGTGTTCGGATGCGCAAGCACGCGATCGGAACGGTCAAAGACGATCTCCGTCTTCTCCGCGGGCAGAGCGCACAAAAGCGCCTTATCGGTAAGATGCCCCTTCCCCGTCCGCGCAAGCGAGCCAAACAGCACAACGCGGTATCCGCACGCATCGGGATACCGCATCAAAAAGTCGCGAGCGGCACGTTCCGGCCCCATCGTATGAGAACTGGACGGCCCTCTGCCGATCTTGTACAATTCAAAAAGTGACTGCATCGTTCTGCCTTCAATCGTTATGCCTTAAAGTGACGATCCCCCGAACAGAGGACGGTCATGCCGTATTTATCGCACAGGCGAATGATCTTGCTGTCGGGAATGCCCGTCTGGACAATGGCCGTGATTCCCGCCGCGTGGCACTCCTCCAGGCTCTCCAGCGTAAGCAAGCCGGCATCGGAAGCGAGCACGGCGCCCTTCGTACGGCTGCCCGCCAGCACAAAGGCAAAGCGGAGCGCCAGCATACGATTGGTCTGTCCCGTTCCGATCCCGCACGTCTCGAACTCCGTCCCGACCACGACTGCGCTGGAATGCGCGTGTTTGGCGACTTTATAGTTGAACTCGAGCGCACGCATTTCCTCTTCCGACGGCTTGCGCTCCGTCACGCAGACGGCGTTTTCGAGTAGCGCCGTGTCGTACGTCTGAACCAGCAGACCGCCGTAGATCTTCTTCATGTCAAACGTGGAGAACTGCACCTTGCTGCGAATGTCGGGCATCTCCAGGAGAATGAGCGCCTTATTGTAGCACAGTTCCGCCATCGCTTCGGGCGTAAATCCGACCGCGACCACCGCTTCGATCCCCATGTCGCGGAATTTTGACGCGATTCGGGCGTCGACGACGCCGTTGATGGCGAGAATGCCGCCGCGGAATTTCAACGGATCGGCGCTGGCCGCACGCTCGAACGCCTCAAACAGATCCGTCCCCGTCCCCGCGCTGCACGGAACCGCGTGCTTGCAGGCAACGACTGCGGGCGTATCAAACTCCTTGATGAGCTCGAGTGCCGCGTTTGCGTCATGGATGTTATTATAGGTGAGCGCCGCGCCCGCAAGCTGTCTGGCGCGCGCGATCGAACCCTCTTTCAGAAGCGGTTCGCGGTAGACGGCGGCACGCTGGTGCGGGTTTTCTCCGTAAAGCATATCCTGCGTCTTTTCATACGTCACCGTGAGCGTCTTGGGGAAGGCGATCTTCAGGTTATAGGAGAGATATTGTGCGACAAGCGCGTCATACGATGCCGTATAGGAGAACGCCTTGTACATGAGATACTTTCGTTCGTCTTCCGGAATGGCACCCGCCGCAAGATCGCACAGGACGCGGTCATAGTCGTCGGGATCGCACACCGCCACCGTATGCATGAAATTCCGCGCCGCCGCATCGATGAGCGCAACGCCCCCCACGTCAATGTGGGCGGCCGCCTCTTCAAACGGAATTCCCGCTTCCATGTCCTCACGGAAGGGATACAGATTGATGACGACAAGTTCGATCGGGAAGACTTTTGCCTTCGCCCTGCCGAGCTCCTTGAACTGCTCCGCCGAGAGCTGATTGGCAATGATCCCCGTATAGACCGCCGGGTGCATCGCGCGGACTTTTCCGCCGAGCGGCTCGGGATACCCCGTCAGCTCATGCGCAGAGAGAGCATCGATCCCCGCATCCCGAAGCACTTTGCAGGTTCCCTCCGTCGCAATGATCTCATAGCCGTATTCCACGAGATACAGACAGAATTCCACGATCCGCTCTTTGTTGTAGACGCTCACATATGCTCTTTTCTTTGATTTCATAATTCATCCGCCTGAAAAATTTTCTTGCGCACATACTGTGTGCGGTATGATCTTTCTGATGATTCTGCTCTGCACATACATTCTCGCCGTGAACTTCTACGGATTCCGCCTGCTGCGTTCTCAGAAAAACGCCTGCGTCTCGGGCGAGATCGCCGAAGGCAAAGGCGACGGAAAACTGCTTCTCGCCGGAGCCCTCGGCGGCGCTCTTGCCGTCTATATCACGATGTTCATTCTGAAATACCGCCTCGACAGCTGTATTCTCATGCTCGCGCTCCCGCTGCTCGCCGTCGTGAACATCTATTGCTTTTACCTCGGATTCCGCGGGATCTTTTTCTTCTGGTGATTTATCCGCGGAATGCGTTTTCGTCCAGCCATTTGGCAACGCCGTCCTCTTCGCAGTACCCGATCACGCCCGTTGCCTTCGCCTTGAGCCAGTCGTCTGCATTTCGCACGGCATACTTCTCGTCGCATACATCGAACATGTCCGAATCGTTGGACGTGTCACCGAAACAGACGATCTTGTCAAACCCAAGATATTGCTTCAGAAATGCCACCGCATTCGCCTTGGTCGCTTCGTGCGGCGAAATCTCCATCCAGAAGTCATTCTGATACATCTCCTGATGAAAGATGCAGATGACACGCGGATCAAACTTCAAGATGTTCCAGGCCTGCTCGATCTGCTCTTTCGGCCCGATACACTTAAAGTAAAATACATACCCGTTCAACAGCTCTTCCTCGGAAAAGGTCGCGCGCAGCCGCGGATCCCCCTGCCTGCGCTCCAGATACCGCTTCATCCCGAACGTCTCCCGCCCTTGCAGCCAGGCGACATTCTCGCGCCGCTCTTCGGCACTGTACACAAACGGCATGATTCCGAAATTGGCAAGAACGGACAATACATATGATTTCAGCGAATCTTCAAAACAGCTGTAATGAAGCGTTTTGCCCGCAGAACGATCGTAAATAAGGCCGCCGTTGTAATAAACGGCAGGCATGTGAAGGTTGAGTCCCCGCAAAGCACAAGCAGCGCTTCCGACAGAACGCGCCGTGGCGAACGTAAAATCAAGTCCACGCGCAAGGAGAGCATTGATATGTTCCCGACTGTAGTCGGAAACCCTTTCCTCCTTTGTGAGAAGCGTTCCGTCAAGGTCTGAAACGAATAAAGTCTTCATGGTAGTCTTCTCTCGATATTTTTTCTCTACCTCATTATATCACAAAAAAAGCGGCAAGGTTCGCAAATCGATCTCCGATTTCGTGAGACGGAAAAAATGTTCTAATCTGACAGAAAACGAAAAGAAACGATAGAATCCCCCTCGCTTCTGCCGCCGTCGGACGAGAATTTCCGTCTCCTGAAAAAAACAAAAAAATTTCCAAAAAAAGTCGGGAAAAAATCGAAAAAACATTTGACTTTCTTCTTGAATTTTGGTAGTATATACAAGCGCTGACAAGTGCGGGTGTAGTTCAATGGTAGAATCCCAGCCTTCCAAGCTGGTTGCGTGGGTCCGATTCCCATCACCCGCTCCATTTTCGAAACAAGCAGAGTGCGTCGGCTTGCGTGGAAAGGCGTGAGCAAAATGCGCTTGTAGCTCAGTCGGATAGAGCAACGGCCTTCTAAGCCGTGTGTCAGGAGTTCGAATCTCTTCAGGCGCACCATTTATATGGCGGGTGTAGCTCAGTTGGTTAGAGCGCCAGATTGTGGCCCTGGAGGTCGTGAGTTCGATTCTCGTCGCCCGCCCCACTTAGTTATTGAATGGGGTGTCGCCAAGAGGTTAAGGCACCGGATTTTGATTCCGGCATTCGTTGGTTCAAATCCAGCCACCCCAGCCACGCGGCCCATTAGCTCAGTTGGCAGAGCACTTGACTTTTAATCAAGGTGTCCCGAGTTCGAATCTCGGATGGACCACCACCTCGACAAAAGCGGCTCTGCGGAGCTCCCCACTGCGGTTCTATCCGCATATATGCACTTTTAGCTCAGTTGGTAGAGCAATTGACTCTTAATCAATGGGCCCAGGGTTCGAGTCCCTGAAAGTGCACCAAAGTAATTACCCCGCTTCATGCGGGGTTTTTGCTTGTCTTTTTTCTTCCCCGTTCTTCTGCAGGTTCTCACATCTCAAACAAAAAACCGATTTCTCCCCCATGTCTTTTCTATATTCTCCACCTCTGACCCAAATAAACCGAGGAGCTGCCGCGTAAAGGCAATTCCTCGGTTTTTCGTATTTCCCCTAGCGAAAAATCATACCAGTCGGTATTCCCGAAACAGCGCCATGATATAATCGCTCACTTCGCCGTCAAGAACATAGGCAGTATAATTGTCCGTGTCGCCGTTGTACGCGCCGAGAATATATACGCATTCCTCGGTGACAAGCCATTCGTTCTGAACGGTTGTGAAAAAACCGTCTTTGCTCACGCGATAGAGAACGGGCTGAACGTCCAGTCTTTCTTTCTCGGGAATCTGCACGCTGATCGCGGAAACATCGCTCTGCCCCGTAAGAAGCCCCTGCCCTGAATCGGCTTCGATCTCCATATTGCGGGCTACGGCCCGTTCAAGAAGTTCGGTGTCGACGTTTTCCAGTCTGATACGGCTGTCACGATTGCTGTCTCCGTACAGGCCGATATAATAATCATAGTTCGCAGGATCGGAATAGTACGCTCTGACTGCTTCCGCTTCGTCTTCTTTGCAGTAAACGGACGGATTCCAATACAGCGCCTCTTTGTTTTGCGCACAATACAAAACAAACGGGCCGCCTTCCGCCTCCCACCACAGATGATACTGCGTTTCAAATGCGGGCGGCTCGTCCTGTCCGAATGTAATCCCGTCCGGCCACAGATTCTCGTAAAAACCACTCACATACGTCTCTCCGCCGATCTCGAATCTCTTCGGATTGCTGTATTTCGGAAAAAGCGAACACGCAGAAAAAAAGATCGCCGCCGTCATCGAAATCGCCATCGCCGCTCCGCTCAAAAGAAGCGTTTTGCGAAATCCTCTCATCTTTCCCCCTTTGTCAAAAAATTCTTATCGATCGCACGACATCATATCGGCGCTCTTTGTTCGGCGACGGTCTTTCTTAACGCCGCTTTCTCTCAAATACGCCCTCTGTTCGTATCGCGATACCGCACTTTTTCCTGCATGCGATGAAGATACGATTTTTGCAATCTATGTCTATTATATTATCAAACTCAGCGCATTCAGTCAATACATTTCCGATATTTTAATCATCTCCTTATCGTTACAAATTATGCAGAATTCCTATTGACATCTGCGCTTTCTTCCGTTATAATATAGATATATATGAATATGAAAAAGAAAACACCTGAGAATTGTCTGCCTGTGCTCAAAGCGCTTGGAGACGATACGCGAGCAAAAATTTTTGAAATATTAAAGGGCGGAGAGATGTGCGCCTGCAAGATTTTGGAGGAGCTGAATATCACTCAACCGACTCTCTCCCACCATATGAAAATATTGTGCGACTGCGGTCTGGTGATTGCACGCAAAGACTGGAAATGGACGCACTACTCAATCGACAAAAACACACTCGAATGCCTGAAACGCTGGCTTGAAATTACGGAGGAAAAGTAATATGCCTTGCGATAAAGTGAAAGAATGCATCTGTCCAAAAGTAAACTGCCGTAACCACGGAATGTGCTGCGACTGTGTAAAAAAACATCGCGACACCGACAGCCTGCCCTATTGTCTTTTTCCCGACAACGGCGGCGATAAGTCGAACGAAAATCACTACCGCGTGCTTAAAAATCGATTCGAAGGTCGGAGCAAATAATGGAAAACACGCTTGAAGCAAAATATGATCTGATAAAGAACGCCGTACTCAAGTGCGAAAGCAAAAATCCCGTTGACATTGCCCGCTCAGTCATGAACGAGGAGTTTGTAAATATACACGGACCCGAACACCATTTCCTGGACGGAGCGGCTTTTTTAATGGCATATTTCAACGCCGGCGGAGCAATTAACCTCGAAGTATGCCTTAACGAGCTTGCTAAACGCACAATCCAAATGCCCGGCGCAATGTGCGGATATTGGGGAATTTGCGGCTCGGTTGCGGCTGTAGGGGCAGCGCTTGCAATTATTCACGGTACAGGCCCTCTTTCCGCAAACGAGTACTATGCAGACAATATGAAATTCACCTCTTCCGTCATTGCCAAGATGGCCGAAATAGGCGGGGCAAGGTGCTGCAAACGCAACGCCTTTCTTTCCCTCTCGACAGGTGCGGCATTTGTAAAAGAACACTATAAAATTTCCATGGAAACAGACAAAATCATCTGCACATACTATCCTCTCAATGCACAATGCCTCGGCGATAAGTGCCCCTATCATCCAAAATCCATTTAGTATCTGTAAAAGTTAAGGAGCGGAGCCTATACGTCGGCTCCGCTCCTTTTGATTCTTTCATTTTTTACTGCTTTTTGTACCCGCACTTAGGACATACGCCCTTTTCGTTCAGCGCTATGCCGCACAGAGGGCAACGATCGATCTTGTTCTTGGTTACAAACTCTTCCGATGCAGCGTTTACTCCGCTCGTGAATGTGAGCTTTGCGATGTTGAGCTTGTCCTTCAAGAGTTCGTACACAATCTTGATCATGCCTTCGACCGTCATGGTCTCCTTGGTAACAACAAGACGACAATCGGGATATGCCGTGGCAAGCTCCGTCTTGAACGCCTCTCCCTTCATCTGGTTGTTGGGATGCCCGTTCTTTATGCCCTGCTTCTCGTACACGTCGAGAATGGCCGGCAGAAGAGGATCATCCGCCCTTAAAATGAGTGCGTGGTCAAAATTCTTCAATACGTCCCACGCAGTCTTTTGAATTTCGTTGCATGGGAACACCATATTGACGCCTTCGTTCACGCTGTCTTCTACCTCAATGGTCAGAACTCCCGTGTGCCCGTGAAGGTACTGGGCTTCGCCCTTGAAGCCGTAGAACCTGTGCGCATACTGCAATTCGAGTTTGGTGATGCTTCTCATAGAATAACCTCCTGATGTTGATATGTGTAAGGTAAAAACCTACGGTTCCCTGTTTTGTTTTCTGCAGTTCGGACAGAGATAGCTGACTTTCAGATCGTATGACAGGATAGGCTCGCCAAGTTGCTCCGAAAGACTTGCCGTCAGATCGGAAAAGGTTATATCCGACAATGCTTTGCACCTGCTGCATACAAGATGGTCATGCTTTTTTATCTTGTCATAGCGGTCGGGACAGCCCTCCACCGAAATTCTGCGGATCGCCCCTTCTTCGCACAGCGAGTTCAGGTTGTTATATACTGTCGCAAGAACTGTCTTGGGTGCAATCTGCCGAAGCTGAAAGAACACCTGCTCGGCCGTCAAATGCTCCGTCGAATTATTGATTATTTCAAAGATAAGTTTCCCGTTACGCGTCATCTTCTGCCGTCTTCCGTCCAAAGCCTGCAATTCAGAGTTTGTTTCCGATACAAGACCTTTCGTGCCTTGTCGAAAATCACCCTCACCCTTCCAGGCTTCCTGTCTTAAACATGTTCTATTTTTAGAATTATTCTAATTCTAATTTTATTATAGCAGAAGGTATGCCACCTGTCAATACCTTTTTTGAAATTTTTTTATGAAAATAAAAAATGCGGCGCCTAAGCAAGTCGGCACCGCAGAACTTTATCTAACAAAACTTTTTATTGGACAGATATGCTTTCGCTTGAAACCTGAGTTTTGATCTTGTCTGTCTGTTTTTCTCCCGATGTATCGTGCAAACCGTCAAATGCCCGCGTGTCTTCTTTCATGGCTCTTTTGATTTGCGCAGCTACAATCTCCTCAAGCAAAGTTTTTCCGTTTTCATTTTTAGCTTGAAGCGCAGCAAGAACGGCATTTTGAAAAAGTTTCTTTTCTCTTCTTGCTTCGCCGCTTGCCTTTCCCGCTTTTGATGTCATTTCCTTTAATTGTTGCGGTGTTCTTTCGGAGTTTGGAATTAAATTTTTTTCATTATTCGCCATATAGAGTTTTCTCCTTTTTGGCATGAAAAAAACGCCCCCGCAGGGACGCTCTTTTTCTTGTTAAGTTATTTACTTTATGCCAATAAAATTTAATATTTGATCGAAACACTTTTCAGAAGTTTCGCTTTCTTTTATAAATTCGATGATCTTTTTTGCCGCTTCTGTTGTAGTTCCAACTTTCTCTACCAAGGGTGCAGCGCAAACAAACATAAGCAAAAGTTCTATGGACTCATCCCGATACCCTTTTTCATGCGCACAAGAAACAAGATCACATTTTATTTTTTTTTGCTCTTCTGTCAATGCCATTCCTATTCCTCTAACCAATCAAACATTTCTTCTTCCGATTGAAATTCAATTACAGCCCTTACATTCGGATTTTCATACGTTCCATCGACAACGACAATTTTCGGAGCATCTCCTTCATTCATCTTATGTAATGGAAATAACATTTCTCCGTTCTCTCTTTTTTCGACAACCGCGCCCCTCTTGATCTCGCCGAGCCGCTCGTAGATTCTTGCCCAGTCTCGTTTGGTAAGGGTATCGTCAAACCCCAGCTCTTTCAGGCGCTTTCTCTCCTCGGGAGTTCCGTACCTCCCTGTCGCATCGTCGTATGTCTGCGGCTTACCCCCGCCCTTTTTTGTGCCATATGCTTTTCTCCATTCGAAAAGCGCTTTTATTATATCAAAAATAATGTTTTTTGTCAATAAAAACGCTGTTTTTACAAAAAAGAGAGCCTCCAAACAGACGGCTCCCGTTGTGAGCATTCGGGCGGTCGGCTTGCAGACGCGTACACGGATTTATCGGACGATTTCCTTATGAAAGAAGCGAGCAAGATTGATTATGATTTGCCCCCAATTTTGCCCCCAAATTGACGAATTAAGTTACACAAAACAGTCAAAAAAGCACAAAAAATGGCAGAAAACAAGCATTTTTGCCTATTTTCTGCCCAATTTGGTGCGGACGAAGGGACTTGAACCCCCATGGTCTCCCACAGGAACCTGAAACCTGCGCGTCTGCCAATTTCGCCACGTCCGCATTTTTCCCGATTTTTACTCGGCGGGATCCCCGAGGCGGAACGGATTGCTGTCTCCCGTTTTCCATACCGTCTTTTTTACACTGACGCCGTCGGAACCGTCGAGAACATATACCTTTCCGCTTCCGATCGTTCGGACAGGTTCCCCGTCTACGATCTCAAGCGCTGCATTGTTCTCAATTCCCCAAGCGCGAAATCTATTATACAACACTATTTCATCAAAGTCAAGCATTCTTTCGTTATAATGCGGAGAAATTTTTCCTTTTATCCATCCGAGTCCCGGATAAACGGCATATTCCCCCTCAATCAGCGAATCGGTGTACATCTCATCAAACCAGCAGATGGCGCCCGCGGAAAGTCCCGCAATCAAAACGCCGCGTTCATATGCGTCGCGGATATACGACAAAAGACCCGTCTTTTGCCATTGCTCCACCATATACACGGTGTTGCCACCGCCTACATACAGAAAATCGGCCTTTTCAAATTTCGCCCGCATCTTCCCCGCATCGATCTCCCGTCCGACCGTGAGCGCGACGTCCGTCTTGATGTCAAAAATCCCTGTGTACACCTTATGAAAGGTATTATAATACGGCATGCAGTCGTGGCTCGCCGTCGGCAGAAACAGCCCGCACGCACGGCACTCTCCCGCCGCCTTTTTCGCTTCCGCGGCAATATAGGTGTCAATCTCCAGCGTCTCGCGGATTTTCAGTTCGCCCCCGCCGATCGCAAGAATGCGTTTCATGCGTTTTCCTCCGTCGCCGCCGCTTCATCGGCAGCAGAAATCCCGGCCGTCCTGTCCACGGGCAGCGAAAAGATAATCCCGCCCGCCTGCGTCTTGAGCCCGACCTTTTCAAAAAGTGCCTGCATGATGGGAAGTTTCCCCTCACGCCTTGTAAGAATCAAAAGAACGTCCTGCTCCTGCATGAGCGAAATCCCGATAAACTGCTCTGCCTTCGCATTGTTCATTGCATGCGCGTGAATGATCGTCCCGCCTGCCGCGCCTGCGGAACGCGCCGCCTCCATCGCCTCTTCGGCAAACCCCGCCGCTACCGCCGCGACAATCAGGTCATATTTCCTCGTCTCATCGGTCATAATCTTACTCCCGTCCAAACTCTTTTCCGATGCCGCACGCGTGATCCCGCCTGCAACGATCTCCGATACCCCAGTCAGCGGAACGGTAAACGAAATCCCCCGCCCGACCAGATACAACGAGATTTTGGTTCGGATCTCGTGCATGATCCTGTCTTCATCGCTCTCCGGAATGAGCGAAAAGACGATCGCTTTCTCCGTCTCGCCGATTCCAAGATAGTCAAGCACCTGCGAGTGCGCCGTACCAGCTCCCGCAAACGAAACCGCAAGCGAGACGGAACACTCGTCGATCGTCTCCCGCAGTTTCGGCTCATCTTTCGTGTTGACGATGCTCACGAGCAACTTTACCCGATTGGGCAGCCGCGGTGCAGAACGCACGCCGAAGCGGCCTCCGAGCGTCTCTCCCGCTGTCCGCAGAACGTCCCGCACGTTTTCCTTGCGCGGCTGTCTTGCTTCCGTCGCTTCCATATCATGCTACCTCATATTCCAGCACACGGTCCTCGACCGTGAGAAAGTTGCGCTTGATCTTGCTTGTACGCCGTTTATAGGCGATGCCGAGAATCTGAATGGAGATGAGCGGCGTAAGCGCCACAAACGCCACACAGCCGAAAGCCTGTGTCATGATCGATGTCGGGTCAAGCACGCTGCACGCCCCGATGGCAAGCGGGAGCACAAACGAGGACACCATCGCCCCGCTTGCAACTCCGCCCGAATCGAACGCGATTCCCGTAAACATGGGCGGCGTGAAAAATCCGAGCACCAGTGCGATCACATACCCCGGGACGAGGATATACATGATGTTCAGGCCCGTCAGGATACGCGTCATGGCAAGCCCGATGGAAACGCAGACGCCGATGCACAGTCCGCGCATCATGGCCGAAGCCGAGATCGCACCCGCGCTCATGCGCTCCACCTGCTTGTTGAGAACGTGAACGGCGGGCTCTGCGGCAACGACAAAATAGCCGATGACCATGCCGACGGGAATGAGCAGCCATCCGCCCCAAAGCGAGGCGAGGCCCTGTCCGACGAGGCGGCCGATCGGCATAAAGCCGACGTTTGCCCCCGCGAGAAACACGGTAAGTCCGACAAACGTATAGAGAAACCCGATGACGATGCGGACAAGCTGCCGCTTTCGGAACGCGCGCGTGAAGATCTGAAACAGCAGGAAAAACACGAGAATGGGCGAAAGCGCGACGCCGACTTCTGCGGCATAATCGCCGAAACCGCGCAAATAGGCGAAAAACACGCCGCGCGTGTCGCTCACCTGCGCGAGTCCTTCCACGGTGTATTCCATGTCGTGAATGTCAAAGATGATCCCGAGAATGAGCACGGCAAGAATGGGGCCGACGCTGGAGAGCGCAACCAGGCCGAAGGAATCGTTTTTGCTCCCTTTTCCGCTGCGGATGGACGCAACGCCCACGCCCAGCGACATGATGAACGGGACGGTCATCGGCCCCGTAGTGACCCCGCCCGCATCAAAAGAGACCGCCCAAAAATCGGGCGAGACAAAGATGCTCAACACAAAGGCGACGACGTAGAACGCGAGCAGGAGATAATGAAGCGGAATATGGAACACGATGCGCAGCATCCCGAACATGAGGAAAATCCCCACGCCGACTGCGACGGTGAGAATGAGAAGATAATTGCCGAGCGACGTTCTCTGCGCGATTGCGGGAACTTGTTCGGCGAGGATCTGGAGATCTGGTTCCGCAACCGTCACAATGATCCCGAGGACAAAGGACAGCAATGCAATGAGCCAGATCTTGCGCGAATGCGTCATGGTGGAGCCGATCTTTTCGCCGATCACGAGCATGGACATATCCGCACCCAGCATAAAGCAGCCGAGTCCAACGATAAGCAGCGCCACGCCGACCAGAAAGAGAAGAAAGATCCCCGTATCCATCGGAACAAGAGCGACACTCAGGACAAGGACGATGAGCGCTATGGGCAATATGGAAGTGAGCGATTCGACGATCTTATCACGTAATGCCTTCATCGGCAGATCCTCCGACCGCCCGATCGGCGGATTTCTTGCAGTATTTCTCCTCGATCGCGGCGATCTTTTTGATGCGGCGCGCGTGTTTTTCCTCCTGCGAGAACGGCGTCTCCAGGAAGGTCTTTACGATTTCCAGCGCGAGATTGACGCCCGTCATCCCGCCGCCGAGTGCAAGCATGTTGGCATCGTTGTGAAGGCGCGTCATCCTGGCCGACAGGGGCTCCGAACAGAGCGCACAGCGGATCCCGCGCACCTTGTTGGCCGCAATGGAAATGCCGATGCCCGTCGTACAGACCACCACACCAAAGGCGCATTCCCCGCTCGCAACCGCCTCTGCCGCTTTCAGCGCAAAGTCCGGATAGTCACAGGAATCATAGGTCTTCGTGCCGAAATCCGCCACTTCATATCCGTTGTTTTCAAGCCATGCGGCGACTGCATTCTTGAGCGTCAGTCCGCCGTGGTCGCACGCCATTGCAATTTTCATAAGAACGATCTCCTTTTACTTTTCACTTTCGTTTTCAATATCCAAAATGGCAATGATCTGCGGCAGACATCCGCAGATCGTACGCAGGGCGGCGCGATAGGCGTCCAAACCCTGCCCGTAGGGATCGGGAATGTCCTTTCCCGCGAACATCGACATGCTCTTGACGTTTTCTCCGCCGATCGCCGCCGCTTGTTCCCGCGTCATGCAGATCACGGCATACGCCTCTTTGACCATCTTGGGCGTGAGACGGCGCGCATGAAAGGTGTCCGAACAGGGAATGGACGCCTCTCCCAACGCCTGACGGGCAAATTCCGCCATGGGCGCGCCCTCCTGCGCATGAAGACCCGCAGAAGAGATCTTGTACCAACGGATCTTGCGCCGCCGAAGTTCCGCCCGAAGCGCCGCCTCCGCCATCGGCGAACGGCAGGTATTCCCCGAACAGACAAACACAATCTTCTTATGCGTCATCGTGCCGCTCCTTTGCGTCCTGACCGAAGGCGCGCAGCATACGATTGCGTACGCCGTCCATGACGCCCCCGCGCTCCTTGGGATCGATCCCGATGAGTACGGTCGCCGTCTTTTCCGCCGTACGCAGATGCGCATACAGATTGGACGCCATCTCCTCGGGCGTATTCCCGAGGTCGAGCGCGCGCAGTGCGGGGTACCTTTCGGCAACGGCATGCTCGCACATGAGCACGGGCGTTTCCCCGTCTCTCTCCTCCTGCGCATAGCGCTGTGCCGCCTCTTCCGCATTCTCCGCCGCAAAAAATACCGTGCGGCAGGCGGGCGCATAGTGCTTATACGCCATGCCGGGGCTCTTCGGTCTCTCGCCTTCGTGCAACGTGTAAAATTCACACGCCCCCACTTCGGAGGCAATCATCTCCCGCGTGACAAGCCCCGCACGGAGAATGAGCGGAACGCTCCCCGTACAGTCGAGAACCGTACTCTCGATCCCTCCCTGCGACGAGCCGCCGTCAAGAATGAGCGGGATTTCTCCCGCAAAGTCGTCGTAAACATGCTGCGCCGTCACGGGCGAGACATGCTTGGAACGGTTAGCGCTCGGCGCCGCGATCGGCAGATCGACGGCCCGCAGAAACGCCTGCGCCGTCGGCGAGGACGGAACGCGGATGGAAAGCGTCGGCAAACCGCACGACACAAACGGGCTCACCTTCCTCTTCGACGGATAGACCATCGTCAGCGGTCCGGGTAAAAATCTGTCCCGCAGCCGTTTTGTCCAGGCAGGCGTCTCGACAAGGCGCGTGATATCATATTCCGTATGGACATGGGAAATGAGCGGATTGTCCGCCGGCCTTCCCTTCAGGGCAAATACCTTTTTCACGGCCGCATCGTTGGCCGCATCCGCACCGAGGCCGTAGACCGTCTCGGTATGAAAAGCGACGACTTCCCCGCTTTCGATCAGCTCTTTTGCCCAGGCGAGCGATCGGGGCGACACGGGCAGAATCTTCGTGATCATTCCGGGATCCCCGTATCGTCGTAATCGGGAAAGTCGGGCGCGTCTTCATATCTCTCCGGCGGCGCGACGTAGGAGGACGGCTCTTCGTCGGGCAGGTTCTGATCTTCCACATCGACGAATTTCGTGCTCTCTCCGATAAAGCGCAGCTGGACACGGCCCAACGCACCGTTGCGGTGCTTGGCAAGAATGAGCTCGGCTGCCCCCTTTACGACTTTCTTCTGCGCCAGTTCCTCCGCCGTCGCCGTGACGTCGGGACGGTTGATGAACATGACGATATCGGCGTCCTGCTCGATTGCGCCGGACTCACGAAGGTCGGAAAGCTGCGGTTCCTTCGTCTGAATACGGCGCAACTGCGAAAGCGCAATGACAGGGACGTCCAGTTCCTTTGCCATGATCTTCAGATCGCGCGTGATGGAGGCGATCTCCTGCTGACGGTTCTCAAAGGAACCGCCCTTGGAATTGCTGTTCGCCCCGCCCATGAGCTGAATATAGTCGATCATGACGAGATCCAGCGACCCGACGGACGCCGAAAGGCGGCGGCACTTGGAGAGGATCTCGGCGGGCGTCACGCGCGACGAATCGTCGATGAAGAGATTGCTTTTTTGCAGTTTGTCGCTCGCAATCATGAGGTTTTTCCATTCCTTCTGTGCGAGTTTTCCCGAGAGCGCCTTCTCCATGCTCACGCCTGCATGGGCGCAGAGCAGTCTCTGCACGATCTGACTGCGCGGCATTTCCAGCGAGAACACCGCCGCCGTCTTGCCCTTATTGAGGCAGACGTTTTCGACGATGTTCATGGAGAGCGACGTCTTTCCCATGCCGGGACGCGCCGCAATGACGATGAGGTCCGACTTCTGCAGGCCGTTTGTAATGCGATCCAGGTGCTTGAAACCCGTCTCCAGTCCGCGGAACGCATTCGGGTCGGACTGAATGTCCTCGAACTTGCCGAGGACCTGACGGATCACGACGCCGTCCGAAAGTCCTGCGAGCTGGCTGTTGTCCTCCTGCTTGGAGATGTCGTACACCTGCTTTTCGGCATAGGCGACGGCGTCGCGGGCCTCGCCGCCCTCCGTGCTCACTTCGATGATCCCCTTCGCGGCACGGATCAGACTGCGGCGTATCGCGTCGCGGCGCACGATCTCGAAATACTGTTTATAGTTCGCCGAAGAGGGCGTCACCTCCGCAAGTTCGGTGATGCGCTGAAGTCCGCCCGCCCGCTCGAGCGTCCCGTCCCGCTCCAGCATATCGGTGAGCGTGACGACATCCACGGGCTTACGGGCGGCATATACCTTCTTCATCGCGTCATAGACAAGCCTATTGGACTCCTGATAGAAGTCGTCCTCTTTCAGCGTCTCAAGAAGCTCGGACTGTATGTCACCGTCTATGATGATACATCCGAGAATCGCCGCCTCCGCCTCCAGGTTGTGCGGCATCTGATTGTTTGCCATTTCGTGTTTCCTTCTGTCGGATGGTTTCCGAATTCCTTACGAGAGCGATTCAAACTCTTCCAAAGCGTCGGAGAACTCCTTCATCGCGGCCGCAAACGTCTCTTTTTGCGTGAGATCTGCGCCCGCTCCCTTCAGAAGGCTTACGGGATCGGTCGAACAGCCGCCCTTCAGGAAGTTGAAATAGCGCTCCACGGCGGGCTTGCCCTCCGAAAGGATCTTGTCCGCAATGGCGATCGCCGCCGTGATGCCCGTCGCATACTTGTAGACATAGAAGGAACGGTAGAAATGCGGGATGCGCGCCCATTCGATCGCGATCTGCTTGTCGTGCGTGAGCGCATCGCCGTAGTACTTCTTGTTGAGCGAATAGTACAGCTCGGAGAGGTTGTCCTTGTTGAGCGGCTCCCCGCGCTCCGCCATCGCGTGCGCCTCCTGCTCGAACTCCGCAAACTGCGTCTGACGGAAGAGCGTCGTGCGGATCATGTCCATGAAGTAGTTGAGAAGATACTTCCTGAGCTTGGTATCCTGCGAGGTCCTGAGCAGATATTTGAGCAGAAGCACCTCATTGACCGTGCTGGCGACTTCCGCGACGAAGATCTTGTAGTCCGCCTTGGCATACGGCTGTGTGCCGTTGGAGAACCAGGAATGAATGGAATGTCCCATCTCGTGCGCGATCGTGAAGACGTCGTGCGTCGTCTGCTGATAGTTGAGCAGCACAAACGGGTGCATCCCGAACACGCCGATGGAATAGGCGCCGCTCGTCTTCCCCTCCGTCTCGCAGACATCGATCCAGCGCTCGTCGCGGCCCTTTTTCAGCAATGCGACATACTCCTCGCCCAAGGGCGAAAGCCCCTTGAGCACGAGCTCGTATGCCTCCCCGTAGGTGAGACGAAGTTCGGCGTTCTCCACGAGCGGGATGTACAGATCGTACATGTGCATCTTGTCAAAGCCGAGCGCCTTCTTGCGCACCTGCATGTAGCGATGCATGACGGGCGCCGCGTCGTTGACGGACGTGATGAGGTTGTCGTACACGTCGCGCGTGACGTCCTCTTCGGAGAGCGCCATTTCCAGGCAGCTTCCGTAGCCGCGTACGTTCTTGTAGAAGATGTCCTTCTTGACGTTGCCGAAATACGTCGTCGCAAGCGTCCCGATGATCTTCTCATAGGCGGAATAGTACTTCCTGAATGCCTTTTCGCGTGCATCGCGGTCTTTTCCGCTCATGATGACGGAATAAAGCCCGTGCGAAAGTTTCACGCGCTTGCCCTGATACATCATGAACGGAAGATTGAGCTCGGCATCGTCGAGCATCCCGAACACGTCGGACGAAACGCTCATCGGCTCGGCCGTCTGCGCGAGAATGAGCTCTTCCTTCTCCGAGAGAACGTGCTTCTTGCGCGCAAGCAGGCGGGTGAAATAGTAGTCATAGTCCTTCAGGCGTTCGTCTGCGGCAAACGCGCGCAGCGTCTCCTCCGGAAGCGCCGTAAGCTCGGGCTCGGCAAAGGAGATCGCCGCTCCGTATTTCGTGAACAGGCCGATGACTTTTGCGACGTATGCACTGTACTTCGTGACGCGTACATCCTCGTCGTTGCGCGAGTGGGCATAGAGATATACCCGCATGAGCTTCTGTTCATATGCCTCCGTTACGGCAAAATAGGCGGCAACCTTTTCGGCCGTGTTCAGATTTCCGCGGAACGAGGCGACATCGGGCAACGTCTCCAGTTCGGAGAACGCCGCCTCCCATGCCTCGTCGCTTTCAAAGACGTCCTCCATCTTCCAACGGTATTTCAGTTCCACATCTTTACGATCCATACTGCTTGGGTCTCCTTAAAAATTTGTTTTCAGTTCTTGAAACTGTGAATGGGTGCGGGAATAAGTCCCCCGCGGCGGATAAATTTCCCCGCATCGCCCTCATGAACGGGCATCACGGGCGCACGGCCGAGGAGTCCGCCGAAACAGACTTCGTCCCCTACCTTTTTTCCGGGCGCGGGAATGACGCGCACCGCCGTCGTCTTGTTGTTCACCATGCCGATCGCCGCCTCGTCCGCAATGATGGCCGAGATCGTGGTCGCAGGCGTATCTCCGGGAATGGCGATCATGTCAAGTCCGACCGAGCAGACGCACGTCATCGCCTCCAGCTTGTCAATGGTGATCTTGCCCGCCGTAGCCGATTCGATCATGCCGATGTCCTCGGAGACGGGAATAAATGCGCCCGAAAGCCCCCCGACGCGGGAGGACGCCATGACGCCGCCCTTCTTGACGGCATCGTTGAGCATGGCGAGCGCCGCCGTCGTTCCGTGGCCGCCGACGACTTCCAGGCCGAGCTCTTCCAGAATGTGCGCAACGGAATCGCCGCGGGCGGGCGTGGGTGCGAGCGAGAGATCGACGATCCCGAACCGCGCTCCCAGGCGCTTTGCGGCTTCCTTGGCGACGAGCTGGCCCGCGCGCGTGATCTTGAATGCCGTACGCTTGATGAGCTCCGCCGCATCGGTGAGGTCGGCATCGGGGATGAAGGAGAGCGCGTGCTGCACAACTCCCGGCCCGGAGACGCCGACATTGATCACGGTGTCTGCCTCGCCCACGCCGTGGAAGGCGCCCGCCATGAAGGGATTGTCCTCCACCGCGTTGCAGAATACGACGAGCTTGGCACAGCCGAGTCCGTCCTTTTCGCGCGTGAGTTCCGCCGTCCTGCGGACGATCTCGCCCATCGTGCGGACGGCGTCCATGTTGATGCCGGACTTGGACGATCCGACATTGACCGAGGAACAGAGCCGCTCCGTTGCGGCAAGCACTTCGGGAATGGTCTGCAGGAACACCTCTTCGTAGTCCGCCGTTCCCTTGTGCACGAGCGCGGAATAGCCGCCCAAAAAGTCGATGCCGAGCGTCTTTGCCGCGTCGTCGAGCGCCTTCCCGACGACCCCGCTCTCCGCGGGAAACGCCGCCGTGATGAGCGAAACGGGCGTGACCGAGACGCGCTTGTTGACAATGGGAATGCCGTACTCGCCCGAGAGCGCCTCCGCCGTCGGAACGAGCTTCTCCGCCTTGCGGCAGACGAGATCATAGACGGCCTTTGCCGTCTCCTTCGCCGTCGCGCGAATGCAGGAAAGGAGCGAAATCCCCATCGTCACCGTGCGGATGTCGAGGTGCTCCTTTTCGATCATTTCTATGGTTTCCAATACGTCAAATTTATTGAACATGGCTGTCCTTTTCTCAGATGTTGTGCATGGCGTCGAAGATGTCCGCATGCTGGATACGCACCGTCATGCCGATCTTTTCGCCCATCTCTGCAAGCTCTTTCGCAAGCTCCGCAAACCCCATTTTGCACTCCGACATATCGGCGATCATGATCATGGCAAACTGATCGCCGAGAATGGTCTGGGAAATATCCTCGATGTTGACATTGCGTTCAAACAAAAATCCGCTTACCTTTGCAATAATGCCGCGTCTGTCCGAACCCGTCACGGTTACAACTGCTCGCATGCTGCTTTCTCCTTGATAATTTCGTATTCGATGAGCAGGTTGCCCTGCGAAATAATGCGCACCGTTCCGCCCTCTTCAAAGGGCGGAAAGTCCTTCTCTCCGTCCACGTAGATCTGGCGGATCATTTCTTCGTCGTGCTTGATGTTGCGCACGCGGAAGAGCGCAACATTGACGTCCACGCCGTCGCGCGTCGTCCAGTCCTCGATGCCCGCAAAGGGCGCCACGGAGTACTCCTTCAGCCCCACGGAGATAAACCGCAGCATCTTGCAATAGGCGTTGGAGCGCTTGAAACAGATCCCCATATAGGGAAACAGAAAGAGAATATAGATCGCCGTCAGAACACAGGCGACGAAGATCACCCAATTCTGATTGGGGTCCTCGTACGGGAGCATGATGTAGTAGATGAGCAGCGCCAGAAATCCCGCAAAGTACACGCCCGTGACGGCGAAAAATACGCCCAGAATGCGACGGCGCTGCCGATGGGCATCCCAGAGGTCGGCATCCGTGTAGAGCTTTGTCATGCGTTCGCCTCCGCAATGAAGAGCACGCCGAGCGTATTGCGTCCGCAATGTCCCGTAATCACGGAACCCGCGACCGTCTCCAGCACTTCGTCGAAGGCAAAATTCGCCGCGACTTTCTTGCGCGCCGCCTCCACGACCGCCTCGTCCGCCATGCTGTTCGTGATAAAGCAACGGCGCTTTTCATACTTCGGGTACTTGACGGCGAGGTCGTCGATGTACTGTTCGATGCACTTGACCATGCTTCCGCGATACTTTTTCCCCGCCATGAGCTGTCCGTCTTCCATCTCGATCAGCGGGTGAATCCTGAGCAGATTCGCGCCGTAGAACGCCATGCGCGAGCATCTTCCGCCCTTGTAGAGATAATCCAGCCGATCGGGAACGAAGGAGGTATTGACCAGCGGTCGGAGCGCATTGACTCTCTCGACGATCTCCTGCGCCGAAGCGCCTTCGTCGCGCAAATCGGACGCCTTCAGAACGAGCAGGCCCTGTCCCGTGGAGAGCGCCTTGCTGTCCACGACGAACACCTTCCCCGGAAAGTGCTTCGCCGCCTCCTGCGCATACGAGCACGAGGAGGACGCCTTGGCCGAGATGCTGAAATGAATGACGGTATCGCCCGCCTCCACAAAGGGACGGAAGAACTCCTCATAGTCTCCCGTGCTCGGCGCCGCCGTCTTGGGAAGCTGGCCTGTCCTGTCGACATAGTCGAAGATGTCCTGCGGAACGATGTCCACGCCGTCGAGGTGCGGCTCGCTCCCGAGTATGACGGAAAGCGGCATGATCCCGATGTCGTGCGCGGCAATGCTCGCGCCGAGGTCACAGGTGCTGTCTGCCGTGAGTTTGATCATTTTGGTTCCTCCGATAGTTTATTCTTACGCAAATATGCCGTAGATCCCGGCACGGAAACGCTCCAATGCCGTGGAAAATCCTTTGATAAAGACCGCCCAATCGGGGACGACCCCGACGACGTCGTCCGTCGTCAGAAGCGGATACCCCTCCTTTACGATGTCCTCGGAATCCGCGCTGTTCGCACGGTTGTCGCCCAGGAAGAAGATCTCTCCCGCCCCGAGGCACACTTCCGCAAAATCGGGCGTCCTGCCCTTGGCGTATGGTTCGTCCAGCGGGACATATTCCCCGCCCGCCTCTTTGCGCCAGAGCACGCCGTTTTCACAGCGGACACAGTCACCCTCCACCGCAATGATGCGCTTTATGATGATCTCCGCCGAAAAGACCGCGCTTCCGTCCGCGTCATACGCCTCGCTCGCCGTCGTATCGAGAATGACGATGTCGCCGCGGGAAACGTCATTCCCGCGCACCGCATACAGGATATCGCCGCCCGTATAGCCGCTTCCGACGTGCTCGCCGCCGTAAAGCGTGTCGCGCATGGAGTCGCCCTTCACTTCGACGACCAGAAACACGAATGCGCGCAGCAGATCAAAGACGAGAACGATCAGCACGATCGCAAAGACAATGCCGAGGACAATCCGGGAAACGCCGCTCTCGCGCGGCTCGTTGAGCATGGCAGGCCGACGCATCATGACTGCGCCTCCGCGATCCGCTTCACCCGCTTTTTCAGTTCGTCCGGCGTGAGCATGACGACGCGCCCGCACGTCAGACAGCGGATCTTGTAGTCTGCCCCCGTCCGCACGATCTCCCAGTGCGTTCCTCCGCAAGGGTGCGGTTTTTTTGTCTCGATCACCGTATGAAGTTGCAGCTGTGTCAGATCCATAGGACGTTGTTCACCAGCACTTCGGCGCTCCCGACAAAGACCAGAGAGAGCGCTGCGGAAAAGCTCTCCATATGAACGCCCGTCGCCGACTTGAAGTCCGCCGCATCCAGAAGAATGCTCTTCCACTTTCCGCCCCCCGCAACGCGGACTTCCGCGCTGAAGCCGTTTTCCTCGCCGTCGTCAAAGTAGAACGTCACTTTGAGCGTCGCATCCTCCCTGCAATAGGCGTCCAGGCGAAGGGACGCGCCCTCGGGCGCCGCATAGCGCGGCTCGTTGACGCGGTAGGAGACAAGCCCCGCTTCCGCCGTCGCCCCCATGATCCCGCCGTATCCGGGGAGAAGTTTGGCATCCACGCCCTTTTCGTCTGCAAAACAGTCCGCGATCGAACGCGCACGGCGGCGGAATCCCGAGATCCCGTTGAGGCCGTCCCGCTCCGAAGAATAGATGATGCGGCTGCGGAAACAGACGTTTTTATAGGGCTTTTTGACGATGACCTCCTGAATTTTGGACGTCACGGAAAAATTGTTGGAATAATTGGCGAACGCGTACACAAGGGCGCGGCTGCTCTTTTCATAGAGCGAAAGCGGGAATGTCCCCACATTGCCGTTCACCTGCGCGGCGCTCCCGAGGACGCGCGTCCAGTCGCGCGCGTGCGACCCCGTGATGCGCTCGGTATAGAAGATCCCGCATTCGCGCAGTTCCCCCTCCTCGTCGAACGTCGCACGGGCCACGAGATTGCCCTCCTCGTCCTCCTCGACCGTAAGGCCGATGGGTTCGCACAGGAACACCGACCGCGCTTTGAGGTACTTGTCGAGAAAGAGGTCGATGTCCGCAAGCGAGTGCATCCCAATGAGTCCGTTCCCGTGGGAGGAATAGAGAAATGCCTTGTCCACGGCGGGATTGAGCTGCTGGAATGTATCATAGACGCGGTCGTAGTCGTGTTTTTTGTCGTTGACCGCCGATAAGAGCAACACGGGACAGCAGACATACGGCGCGTAGCTTTGCGAATCGATACCCGCGATAAAGCGGTGATGTTCCTCGTCGAAGACCCGCTTTTCGCCGTCCGCAAACTTCTCCATGCCGCGATAGGCAAGCCAGCCCGCCGCACAGACGGAGATCATGCAGGAAAGCGGCGCATACGGCGCGATCTTGAAGAGCACTTCGCCACCCGTCCGCAGTCCGATCGCCCCAAAACGGGTCACTTCGGCCCGCGTCGAAAGAAACTTCGCCGCATAGCGCGCCACGCACGCCCATTCGTACCAGCTCGTCTCCTTCGCCGACGGCTCCGCACGGTCGAGATGGCTCCCAGCCCGCACGAAGTTGGCATAGTCCACGGCCGCAGGGTACACGGTATGCGCGTCCGTTCCGTTTTCCCCGCAGTAATCGACGCACAGAACCCCGTACCCGCGGGCGGTAAACCGCCGCACAAACCGCTCGTCAAACGGACATCCCGCTTCGAACAAGACCATCACGGCGGGGAACTTCTCCTCGCCCTGCGGCAGATAGTACTGTGCATAGATCCTGACCCGTTCGTCACCGACCTGTCTCCCGAGAAAACGCACCGCACGGATCACGACGCCCTCCTCTTTGCGTTCGGAGAGCGACTCCTCCTCCAACGGAAGCGTGTCGTCGAAATCCTTCCATAGGGTCACGGGGGTTAAAAAGGTACTAGCCAAATGCCACCTCACTCCATTTCTATTTGCGAACCATGCCGCTCGGTCGCCTTCTTTACAAGAAGTTTCCGTTCGATCCTGTGTTTGAGCTCTTCCACGTGCGAAATGATGCCGATGGAAAAATGCTCGTTTTTCAGACGGTCAAGGCTGTCCATCACGACGTCCACCAGATGTTCGTCCAGCGTGCCGAACCCCTCGTCCAGGAAAAAGAACTCGATGGGCCGCAGCGACCGCGCACAGATCTCCGCGCTCAGCGCAAGCGCCAGCGACAGCGATACCAGGAAGGTCTCTCCGCCGGAGAGCGTGCTCACGTTGCGCAGATTCCCGCCGTCAAAGTTGTCGCCGACAAAGAATCCGCCCTCATAGCGAAGGAAATACCGCCCGTCCGTCAGGGAAAGCAGCCGCGCGCTCGCGTTTGCCGCCACCGTCTGCAGATATTCCTCGGCGATAAATTCCATGAATTTATTGCCCTCGAGCAGCTTGCGCAGCCGCTCGAAACGCGCAAATGTCTTTTCCAGAGCCGCGCATTCTTTCCCGAGCTCCGCCTTGCGGCGAAGCCCTTCTTCATTGCGGGCAAGCTCATCCTGCCCCAGCGCAAGTTCGCGGGCACACTGCGCGGCACGCACTTCCTTTGCGGAACGCTGTGTCTTCCACGCCTCGTACGCCTCCTGCGTGGCGTCGGAGAGATCCTCCTTGCTCAGCTCCCGCAGACGGGCACGCACCGCCGCATATTCGTTTTTGTATTCCTCGACACGGCTGCGCGCACGCGCGGGGTCGCCGTACCGCGCACACAGCGCCGTCGCCTCCTCCGCAGAGACAAATCCGCCCGCCTGCATCGACTCCGCAAGCCGCTCGTCGGCCGCCGCACTCGCCTCCTGCGCCGCGCGCGATTGCTCGGTTGCGGCAACCAGCGCCGTCTGGGCGGCCGTCAGACGCTTCTGCGCGGCCTCTCTGGCCTGCATCCGCCGCTTTTTCTCCCGCCGAAGGGCAAGAAGCTGCTCTTCCAGCTCGGAGACGGACTGCTTCGGAGGAGTATAGCCCTCGGTCAGCGAACGGATACGCTCCATCGTCTCCTGCCGCTCCGCCGAAAGCGTCTGCAGATCGGAGAGATGTTTGTCGTACCGCCCCTTTGCCTTTTCCAGCGCCAACAGCGCGCCGTGCAGTCGATCGCGCTCCGCCTGAACCCGCTCAAATTCCTGCCGAAGGCGTCCGAAATCCGTCGTTCCGCCCTCCGCAAGCCGTCTGTATTTTTCCGAAAGCGGACGGCTGTCCGCCTCGATCTCGGGATATTTTTGCGTGAGGCCGTCGATCTCCCGGGCAAATACGCCGTATTCCGCATGGAGCAGCGCCGCCTTCCCGTTGCGCTCCGCATAGGCAAGGAAATCATCGTTCCCCAGCCGCGCAAGCGCCTCGTCGATCTGCGAACGCTCTTTTTCATAGGAAAAATCGGGGAATGCCGCGCGCTCCCGCGCAAGATCCGCTTCGATTTCAGACAGCTTTTTCTGCGCCTTTTTCTGCTCCGCGGCATACAGTTCCGCGCTCTTTGCCTGCGCGACCCGCTCGGTCAGCGCCTGCTCCTCCGTCTCCGCTTTTGATGCGTCCCATACGAGTTCCGCATCCAGGGCATTTTGCGCCTCCGACGCGGACGTCTGCGCAGCCGAAAGATTGCGCGCACAGACCTGAATCCGATCCTTTCGCTTTTGCGCTTCCTGATAGTCCCGCACGACGGCCGACGCCTTCCCGAGGCGGTCGAGTTCCTCGCTGAGCGCGCGGACGCTCGCCTTCTGCTCCTCCAGCGCGGCCATGCGGACGGTCAGTTTGTCCTGTTCCGCACGCAACCCCACACGGACGGCAAGCGCCTTTTCCCGCTCCCGCAACGCGGAAAGCTCGCCGCTCAACGCGGCGTCCTCCTTGCGCAGCGCCTCCACTTTGGCCCGAAGCGCCGCGGTGCTCTCTTCGGTCATCTGCGCATACTGCTCCAGCTTTGCCTGCGCGACGCGCAAATCCTCCCGTGCGCGGGCCATCTTTCCGCCCGCACGCTTGAGAATGCCCTCTCCGTACGCTTCAAGATTGAACAGGCGGGCGATGAGCTTTAACCGCTCTCCCCGCACACATTTGACAAATTGGGCAAATTCTCCCTGCGGCAGCGCGATACATTTCTCAAAATCTCGCTGTTCCAGCCCGATAATGCGCTGCAACAGCGCATTTCCGTCGCGGACCCCGTCCGCAAGGGCAATCAACGAATCTCCCTTTCTTTCATAGACCTTGAGGGTCTGCGCCGCATTTTTCCGCTTGAGTTCGCGCTCGACGCGATAGGTATGCCTTGCCCCCTCATAGACGATTTCAAATTCAAACCGGACATATGCCTTATCCCGTGCATAGTGGATGATATCGGCAATACTGCCCTTTGTGCGCGCTACGTCTCCGTAGAGCGCAAATCCGATACAGTCGAGAATGGTGCTCTTCCCCGAGCCCGTATCCCCGAAAATGCCGAAGATCCCGAACTCGAGCAGACGGCGAAAGTCCACAAACGCCGGCTCGGAAAAGGAATTGATGCCGCAGAATTCCAACGAAACAGGCTTCATGCTTCCTCCTCCAACAGTTCCAGAAACGCCGTCACAAGATCGTCCGCGGGATCCTCTCCGTAGACGGAGCGATAGTATTCCCGGAAGAGCTCCTTGTCCGAAAGCGTACTGCGGCGAACCACAGGCAGCCCTTCCGCGCCCTGTGTGCGCACGATCAGCGACACCAACCCTTCGTTAGCGGCACGCAGCATTTGCGTCTCCGAAGACGTAAGCGGCGCCTTCAGTCGCAGCGTCAGCTCGACAAACGCCCCCTCATACTGTCTTAGAAGCTCTGCGGCACGTTCCGCGTCCTCTTCCTCAAGGCGCACGAGGCGCTTTCCCGCCGTGAGCGGGATCTCTTCGCAGGAAATATCTGTTCCGTCCGTATGCAGAAGGACGACCTGTTTTTTCGCCTGTTCGTCAAAAGAATACTGCAAGAGCGAACCGCTGTAACGCACCCGCTCGCCGAATTTCTGCGGCTTGTGCAGGTGCCCGAGCGCAACATAGTCAAACCCGTCAAACAGGGCAGGCGGTACCGCACGCGCTCCGCCGAGATCGATGTCGCGCTCGCTCTCGCTCACGCTTCCGCCCGCCACAAACAAATGCGAAAGCAGAAGATGCGGCATTCCTCCCGAAAAACCCGCTTCTCCACGCGCAATATAACGACGGAGCTTGTCCGTGTAGCTCTCCTCCGTCTTTTCTTCTTTGAGACGCGCCTCGTTCGGATAGGGAAGCGCATTGATATAGACTTGCTCGCCGCGCTCGTTGCCGATGACGACATATCCCTCTCCCGAGGCCACCGCATGCACGCCGCGCGCGCCGCCCATGGGCATTACGTCCCGCCCGCTGCCGAATAAGTAGATCCCCTCTTCCGCCGCGAGCGGCGCAGACGCTGCAAGACGCACGCCGTCATCGTGGTTTCCGCTGATCAGCACGACGGCGCGCCGCTGCCCCGCCATGCGCTTCACGGCACGGAAAAACACTTCCTCCGCATCGGCGGACGGCATGAACGTATCGAATACGTCTCCCGCCACAAGGACGAGATCGACATCACGCGTCTCACAGATGCGCACGATTTCGTCAAGCGCCGCAATCTGTTCGGGCAGGCGCTCGCGATCCATGAGCCGCTTGCCGATATGCCAGTCGGAAGTGTGAAGAATGTTCATAATAAAGAAGATTACCGTGAAAAAATAACGCGACACACGCAAAGCCATTGCATTTCGGCGTCGTATATGATATACTATTATACAACGGCTTTGAAAAAAAAGCAAGCGTTCGCCCCGCATTCGGGGGAAAACGCAGGCACAAAAGCAGGGAGAATTTTTTATGTCGTTTGCCGCCTTTTCCAAGGATTTCAGCTCGAATATGTTCACGAGCGTGGAAAATCAGTTCATTACAAAATATTTGCCGCAGGCAGACGGCGACGCGGTCCGCGTCTACCTCTACGGGTTGTATTTGTGCCAGGTTTCGGGCGACTTCGACGCACAGACCTGCGCAAAACTTCTGCACCTTTCCGAACAGAAACTGCTCGAGATCTACGCCTTCTGGGAGGAATGCGACCTCGTCCGCATTCTCTCGCGTTCGCCCCTCTATGTGGAGTATCTCCCCGTGAATGCCGCCGTCGGACGTCCCAAGTCCATCCGTCCGGAAAAGTATGCCGCGTTCAACCGCGAATTTCTGCAAATTCTACAGCGCGCGCAAAAGGACTTCAAGCCCTACGAGATGCAACGCATCCTCGAATTTCTCGAAAACAACCCCATGGAGCAGCAGGCATTTCTGCTCGTGGCACAATACTGCGCCAAAAAAGACGGCGAAAGACTGTCCTGTGCGCATATTTTGAACAAGGCAACCAAGCTCGTCCGCGAACATAAATATACCTATGAGCAGGTCGAAGCCGATCTTGCCGACTTCCATCTGCGCGAAAAAGAGCTCTCACGCCTCTATACTCTTCTCGGTATTTCCAAAAAACCGCAGGAAAACGACTACACCTATCTTGAAAAATGGGCCTCCCTCGGCATGGAAGACGGCGCCGTCATCGCCTGTGCGGAATTCCTCGGAAAGGGTTCGCTTGCAACGCTTGACACCCTCGTCACGGAACTGCATGAGAAAAATGCCCGCACCGAACACGAGGCGCGCGAATACCTCGCACGCCGCAAAGAAGAGGCGGATATCGTCTTCCTCGTCGCGCGCAAACTCGGAATAAAAATCGGAAATCCCCGTACTTATTGCGAAGAGTACGCCGAAAAATGGCTGGAACGCGGCTACGACGCAGAAAGCCTGTCTCTTCTCGCCTCCCTTGCCATGAAACTTGGCTACGGATTCGCCGAATTCGACGGAATGCTCGAAGACCTGTATTCCGAGGGCATCGTTGACGAACAGAGTGTCCGCGATTACTGCTCCGCCCGCGATCGACAGCTGCGTCTTTTGCAGAAGATCCAAACATCGTGCGGCGTCATACGCAAAACACAGTCGGCGCTCGATATGCTCGGAACATGGCGAAGCTGGAATTTCTCCGAGCCGATGATCCTCGAAGCCGCAAAACGCGCCTCGGGCGCAACGGCGCCGCTTCCCTACATGAACAAACTCCTCTCCGAATGGAAGCGGGAAGGCATCACATCTCCTGAGGCAATCCCCGATCAGACGCATCTTCCGTCGGCACGCAAAGAAGTGCGCAGCGAAGCGGCGGTCTCGGCCGATGCACGCACCGAACGGGAACGCTGGTATGCGGCACGCAGGCGCGCCGCCCTTGCACGCGCCGAACAGGCGATCGCGAAGGCAAACACCGACCCCGCGTTCTCGCGCGCTGAAACGGCGATCAAAAAAGGCGAGATAGAGCTCGCCAAAGCCGAGGTCTTTGCCTCCGACACGCTCCCCGACCTTCAGGCAAAACTGGAACAGGCGAAAATCGCACGCAAAAACGCCCTGGCACGGCTTCAACTCTCCGAAGCGGACTTTGCCCCGCACTATTCCTGTCCCAAGTGCTCCGACACGGGATTTTTGCCGGACGGAAGAATGTGCGACTGCTACGACAAACGCTGATTGTACAAAAAAAAGGCCCGTTCTCATGCGGAACGGGCCTTTTTTCTTGAAACAGAAGCGATTTATCTTGCCTTTTTCATTGTATTATTTCAGACATAATACTATGTAAAATGAAAGAAAATTATTCATATTCGCCGTAATCGCGACGTTCCGGCGTCGGGCAGGATTCATGAGCGCCCCATCGTCCGCCCCGTTTCTCCGGCTTTGGCGCGGAGCGTACATCGACTAAAATGACGTCGACACCGATCTTTTTGATGCACTTCAGATCAATAAACTGCTCTGCCCTGCCCCAGCGAAATCCCTTTCCGCCGGGCGCGACGATCCCCTGTACCCTTCCTTCGGGGTAGGTGAATACGACGTCGCTCACGCGCCCGAGCCGTTTTCCGTCCGTTAGATTTACCACTTCTTTGCGGTGCAGTTCGCAGTAACTCGTCTCCATAGTTTCATTATATGCACTAAAAGCACTATGTGTGACGATTCCAAGGCTTTCATACAAATTCCAAGCCTCTCAGAGAGGTTTTGGCCCCCTCTTTCTTGCAAATCCTGTCTGCTCATGATAGAATTGATGCAGATACGCAAAGGAGTCTGACATGAAAACCAGTATCGGCGACTTTCTCGCCATTTTACGAAAATCCAAAGGCCTTACCCAGCAGGAAGTCGCCGATCATCTCGGCGTCTCCAACAAGACAATTTCCAGTTGGGAGACAGGCACATCTTGCCCCGATATCTCCATGCTGCCCGCAATCGCCGAGCTTTTTGAAGTATCATGCGACGAACTGTTGCGCGGAGAACGCATTCCATCCTCCGAACGCGTGGAAAAGAGCGAAGAAAAGCGTGAAAAATCCCTTTCGCACATCCTCGCCGCATACCGCAATAATGCTACCATCATCAGCTGGATCTGTATCGGCTTATATATTGTTGCCATGATCGCCGCTTTGCTCATCGGCTGTGCGGCATTTGAAAGTCTGATCGGATTTTTTGTGGGATTGCTCTTTATCGTCGGAGGCGTGTTCCTATGTTTGATACAAAATCACTATCTTCGCTTTCAACTGGCGCAAAATGAATTTGAAAGCGAGGCCATCGACACCTTTGTCCGCTTTCTTTCCCGCAGACAGACGTTGACGCTCGTGCTTGCAGCGGCCGCCTTCGGATTTATCGTTCCTCACGTCACCGTCCCCGTTCACAGCGGACTTCGCGTTGCGTACGCTTTCGGCTTCGGTGTACTCGGCGGAGCGTGCGGCGCGGGATTGGCTTGCCTTATTTCCTTTGTCGTCAAAACGGCCAAGAAATCCTACCGCACCGATCGGGAGAAATTCTTCTGGACGTTAAAAAACGGCGGAATTCCCTATTCTGTCCTCGCCGTGGTGGGTACGGCGGCAATTCTCGTCGGTCTTACCATTTTTGCAAAAAACGCGGAAGTTTCCGTCCCGATCTCAACCGATTATGCAAACAGCTATTTTGCTCTCCGACAATCCATGTCCGAAAAGAATGCCGAACTCTTTACCGATCACCCAAATACACTCTACGAAACTACCGCTCTCGAGACGACGCTCGACGAGGCGCAGCTCAACGCCGCAATCACGGAGTCGATGCGTCCGCGCGAAATTCTGATCGGAAAGGCAAGCTATTATTTTGTAAATTTCCCCTCCGAATATGAGGCGTCCTATCATATCGTCCATGTCGACGGCGGTGCCTATGTGGAAGTCGAGGTTGTTACAATCCGATTGGAAAACGGCGAAATATTCTCAACCCCTGTCCTCAATCGCGCGTTTCAGGGCGGAATCAATGACCTGGAATGCGTTCCGCTTATACAAGCCTCCCCAGACGACATATCGACTTTTGAGTTTGTCCTGCATACAGATCCGCCGCTCTATGAATCCGTAACCACACAAAGCAATTCCATTTCTCTCGTTTCCATTCTCGCGGCCGTAGCTCTTTTGCTCCTCATCTACACCGCAATCTATCTTCCGCGCAGAAAAAAATTTCTGAAAAGTCGTGCGCCTTTTCCCGCCGAATAAGTCCATGCTGTTCCGCATGCCCTGCATCGAAGTCGCGCCGAAATTCATTCACCCTCATTTACCTTGCCATCCTCGTTGCATCAGCCTGCTATGACGCTCGCCCTTGAAAATTGTTCATGCCGTTTTATGCAAATTTTGCAATAACGTCAGACAAATGGCATATCACACAAGACAATTTTGAAATACAAAAGCGGCGGTCCTTGTTTTCGGACTGCCGCTTTTTCTGTTCTGTTTTAGCTGATTTCCTTTCGCAAGGCGCCGATCGCATTCTTCTCCAACCGCGAGACCTGCGCCTGCGAAATCCCGACTTCCGCAGAGATCTCCGTCTGCGTCTTGCCCTCGTAGTATCGAAGCGTCAGAATTTTTCGCTCGCGCTCCGCCAAACGCGAGATCGCATCCTTAAGAGCGACTCGCTCCGCCCAGATCTCCTCGCCCTGTGTCTCGTCAAACAACTGATCAAGCAATTGCAATGTGTCTCCTGACTTATTGTAGACGGGTTCATACAGGGATACCGGATCGGAAATCGCATCAAGGGCATACGCCACTTCCCGTTGCTGTACCTGCATGACCTCTGCTATGCGCTCGATCGTCGCCTCCTCATCGTGTTCCTCCAGGCTTTCCCGCACCTTCAGAATCCGATACGCCGCATCGCGAATGGAACGCGATACCCGCAAAGAATTTCCGTCCCGCAGATATCGCTTGATTTCCCCTAAAATCATCGGAACCGCATAGGTGGAAAACTTGACATGAAATGAAAGGTCAAACCCGTCAATCGCCTTAATCAGCCCCACGCAACCTGCTTGAAATACGTCGTCCGCATTGGCATTCTTTGCCCAAAAGCGCTTCACAAGAGAAAGAACAAGACGCATATTTCCGACAATAAACCTGTCCCGCGCGCGTTTATCTCCTGCTTTCAGCCTGCACATGAGCTCTTCGTTTTCCTTGTGCGTGAGCTTCGGAAGTCCTGTCGTGTCCACTCCGCAGATGTTGACTTTTTGCAGCATACCACCTCCTTGCGCGGAAATCCGCGTATGTATCGTAGGCAAAGTATGCGCATTCGCAAAAAATAATATTCCTGCTTTAAGGAGCCTTATCCTCCAATTTTACACTCTCCCTTAAAAATTTCTTATTTCATTATTTATAATTCGTTTTCAAAATACCCCGCTCCTCAACCAATTTCAATTTTAGAGTAGGATACATAAGAAAACAACCCTTGGTCATACAAGTCATTAATTCTTGTCGACGCATCAAGTGTCACAGCCGTTTTGTTATTGTCAGCGCCATAATATCCTGTAATAGTGCTATCTGAATCAACTATTTCAGAATATCGTGCATCATAAGAGCCACCTATTCCGTTACAACGATTTTGTCCAAATAACCCGCTTTCTCGATGAGCCCCTATGAAAGTCCCATTATAAATTTTTATGTTCCCACCGGGGTTGGCATCCAAATACAGACCAGAACGGATATTATTGCTCTCAAACGTACCCCCATGAATTTCTAATATAACATTCCCGTTTCCATACCAAATGCCATCTGTATTATCGCTATTATTTGCATGTGAAGCAAAAAAATATCCGCTATAAATCGTTATCTTTGTTGAGGTATTATGTTGACTCTCAACCGCTATTGCCACAGCGCCGCCTTCAACATGTATTTGTTCCGTCTTTCCCTTCTCTTCAAATGTGACATCTGCATACTGGAAAACACTAAACCCGGCTTGTCCCGCGACCTTGAACGTTCCGCCGTGAATCTCTGCTGTTCCTCGATTGACACCTTGATTCGTTTCTGTTCCCATAATGAAAACTCCGCTGCCCTGAGAGATTGTCCCGGATGAGTTCTGACCAAAATCCCCGCCATTGATCACCGCCGTCCCGCCGTATACTTTTAGAGCATATGAAGCTCCGGGGCCAGCGACACTGCCCCCGCTTGATGTATAATTATCGTTGCCATAGAATGTACCGCCATCTATTTCCGCCTTTCCACTCCTGACAACAATACCGTTTCCGAGATTTATAGCCTCATAAAACCCGTTGGCAATATTGAGACTGCCGCCATTTACCTCTACCGCATTTCCTCCTGTACGCGGAAGCCTGTATTGCCAGTTTCCGGCATACCCAGATCCGTTGTTCTGAAACCCATAAACGCCATCCCCTGTAATACGGATGACCGGCTGTCCCACAACCCCAGCCTGTCCGAGGTTGACTATGGTGTTCTCCGTCGTACTGCCCGTTCCGCCGACAAAGAGTCCCCCGCCGGAGGAATTAGTGATCAGACCGCGATAGATGGTGACATTGGAATCATACACATTTGTGGTTGCGGAGGTAACACGAATGGCATAACTCTTGATCTGATATGTCTCGTGCAAATTGAAATTAGAATTGGAGGGTGTCTCGTTTGAAACCCCCGTATGATCCACATTCAGCGTTCCATAGGAATACAACGATCCGCCTTCAACATAGACGCCGTTGTATATTTCGTCAAGAGTGATCACCTCTCCCGGCGGCGATACCCATGGATTATTCAGGATCGCGCTCTTAATGTTGACCGTCTTTTCCAAAGCTGTCTCAGGACGGGCGACATACTCCCCGTTCGACAACTGCGCATTGATTGCAAGAATTCCGCCGCTCATGTAAATTGCGGTTCCGTGCGAAGAAGTTAAACTCATGTCGCCGTTGATCAAAATGACGGAATTTACCTCAGAACTTGCACGCGACGTGATCCCGAGCCCGTCCGTTGTAATGATTGCCGAACTTGAATCATCGAACGTAATACTGCCGCCCTCCGTACTGATCGCCGTGCTGGAAAGAACGGAAGTAGTATCTGTGTTGCCGTTTGTACAGACAACATTACAGGTGAACCCATTCTGAATGGTTGTATTGCCGCCGTTGGATAAGAGACCCGCAGAATACGTCCCGTAGAGATCGATAACGGTATCGGAACATATGAGTTCGCCGCCGTTTGTCAGGATTCCGTAAGTATATTGTCCACGTTTTTCTGTATTGATCGAGAACTTGAGATTAGAGAGAGACGCATAGGAACGAATGCGGAAGGAATCGTTTTCCTCCATCTCCACGCCGTTGATGTTGGACCCGGTCAAAGTAAACTGAATCTCTTTTACCTTTCCGTCCGCCTGCTGTACTCCGCCCATCCGCAGCTCACCGCCGCTGACATGGATCGCGGAATTGTTCGCGCCGATCGCGTTCACTCCCGTCAAGTCGGATAAATCCGAAGAGGAGGCATCTTTGGTAAACGTTCCGCTGTTGACAATCATCCTGCCGCCGGATACCTGAATGGTATCTCCGATTTCTGAATAGAAATTTCCCTCCGAAACACGAAGATATTCCTGATCGATATCCGTTTCCTGACCATATTCGATTCCGACACAGACGCTCTGCCCGACGGCTTCAAAACGGCCGTTTTCCACTGCCATATAGCCGCCCGTCGCACGGACGCAATAGGTGCTGTCTTCCCCGAAATAGGACGTGTATCGGCCGCCACGCACATACAGGTTCCCGCTGTACATCTGAATTGCGGAAAAATCAGGTACCGTGCCCGCAAGGGAGGCCGCGCTTTCCTTTACATTCCGATAGCCGTAAACCGTGACAAGGTATTGTTCCTCTGACAAATTTTCCTGCTTTTCCCGCCCGACATAATCATAGGATATGCCGTTCGTTTCTTGTTTTCGTGTCGCATAATACGTATAGTAAAAATCCGCACTGCGGTCGGTGGCCGCCATGTTCGTATTATCTATGTTGTCCCCTTCTACCGTATAGTATAAGTACAAATCCCCTTCCCGGTCGAGCGAAGTACTCGATCCAAAAGGGAAATACATATTTCCGTTGACATGGTAATGCAGCACCCCATTCTCTTCCTCTTCCTGTCTGACATTGGGAAGAATGACGGGCGCCTTACCGATCGACTGCGTGTAGGTTTGCTCCTGTACGGGAAAATTGTTCTCGTAGTATGTTACTTCATAGCTCTCGCCAGAAGTCATGCTTGCGCCGGCCGCCGTCGTATAGACTCCGTTCTGCAATGCGGCATATTCCCGATCATAGCGATATCCGTTCGCGTCATTTACACCGCCGAATCCGTCGCGCGGGCCGCTCTCAAAAATGCCGTCTGCCACGGTGAGCGTTCCGCCCGAAATCCGCAGAACGCTCCCGACAGGATTGTAAAACGAACCGCCACCCTTGGTGTCGATGATCGTCAGACGCACGCCTTCCGTCACATTGAGAAGCGGATCGCGGTTGTTTCGCTGTAATTCATGCCCGTTGAGATCGATCGTCAGATCGGAGTTCACGTCAGAAATTCCGCCCGTTATGACAAGCGGATTGTCGACATCGTCGTCAATTTTAATATTGGTATAGCCGTTTTCGATTGCGGTGAGGAATTCGTCGACCGACCTGATGAGGATCTGATTGGAAACGATATAATCCATCTCGCCCGAAAAAGTCCCTTCCTGCTTTCCGTCACCCGAATAGCGCGCAAACGTCAGGGAAAATGTCATCAGCGTGACGATGACAAGCGACAAAATGATTCCGAGAAACAGATTTCGCTTGCTGCTCATGAATTACCTCCTGCATTCGCGCCGGCCACCTGCGTAAAGACCCCCACCATGGTCGTGAAATAGGTCTTGCTCAGCGAAGAGAGAATGACATTGGTCTCCGCTCCGCCCGCAATCTGCGCGTCATAACTCGAATAAAACGGATTGTCGGGAATATTGTCCAGCGAAATGTAATAGTCCGAACGGTTATTCTCCGCAAAATTGGAACAAAGTCCGTATACCTCCTGGAAATGCTCCATGAGGGTCAGGTCGGTCACCTGTTCGCCGTTTGCATTGTAAAACTCCGAAATCGGATGCACATAGTAAAATGCCGATTCGCTGACAGGCGCAACGTGAGAAAAGCTCACCTGCTCCGTAAAGCCGCCCTGTTCGTTTGGCACGAACCGCTTATGTACGCGGATCTGCGTCTGATTGCCCGTCGGCTCAAAAGCATACGTCGCCAAAGTGGACGTATTCGTATAGAAGTCGAAATGATACCCCGTCACACGGGCATCGCCGTTAAAGGTCTTTAACGAATTGCCCGTCGGCACTTCCAGCAACTCGTCGAGCGAATAGGCCTCGGTCGTGTCGGTCGCCTCCTGTTCCCAAGGCATGTCATAATCGCTCGCCGCAATGCGCTCCGCAAGGGAAAGGTATAGTACGCATTGCCGTTCCTGTGCGGTTCCGCCGTCAAAGGAAAGCAAATCGTTCAATTCGATGTCAATGGTATAGACGCGTTCGGTTCTTTCCAGGTCGAGATAGAGCTGCGGAAGAATGTCCCCCGTCAGCGTCTCCCGCTGGAATCCGACCGCATATTGAACAAGGCGCTCTTCCGCCTGTACGGTGATCCTTCCGAAGGGGCCTTCCGCCACGACCGAACCGATTCCGTCCTGCGTAAACCCGAGGCCGCTCAACGACAACGTGCAGTCGTCTGCGCCCGCACGCGAGGAATAATCGCGGAAATAGGCGGTATTTAAGGCAAGACTTCCCGTCCGCCTTGCAAAATAGTCGCTGGTCGCAAAGACTTGTTCCCCATTTTGCGCAGATGTGATATAATCGTAGTAATCTTCCGGCACGCCGTCCATGTAGTGCGTCTGCGGCGCGTCGCTCACCTGATAGATGAGATTGCCGAGGACGATCTGCGGCATGACGGCGCTCTCGCCGTCGTCCGACGCGACTTGCAGCACAAGCCGATCGGCGAACTCGGCGGGAATTTCCACGCGCAGATGTGCGGTCAGCGGGACGTCGCTGACGCGCAGGACGCTGCCGTCCTCCCGCGTGGCATAGTTGCGGAAGGAAAAACGGACGGAACGCGCCGTTCCCTGCTGATGTCCCGTCGCATTGATCCAGAAATTCGCATTGGTGTAGGTATTGGACGAGATGTCTTCGATCGTGTACGAGGCGATGAACGGTGAAACGCCGATCGAAAGATCTCCGCTCACCGCAGAAGTATAGCGCGAAAAAGTAACGCCTGTGAACAGGACGCTCACGACGAGAAGATAGCAGAGGTATGAGAGGATGGGAAATTTTTTTCTCTTAATCATCTTGACTCTCTTTCTTTTCTTCTTCCTGGGTCTCATTTTTCGCGGCGCGCTCTTTTTTCCATGCGCCCGCACTGAGATCTACGACAAGCCAAATGACAATGCCTGCCGCCAGAACCGCAAAAAGTCCCATCGGACTTTGCAAAAACTGCACAGCCGCGCCCGCATTCTTCCAGACGGAGACGACTTTCCCGACGATCTGCCCGACTTGCACGGGCGAGGGATCCTCCGCGTTGTTGGCATCGCCCTTCGTGTAGAAGACGCCGTCCTCTTCACGGACGATCCGATGCGTCACGCTGATGCCCTGCGCGGAATCGTAATAGGTTACAATGTCATTGACCCCGTAGGAATCCTGCGCGGCCGTCACGATCACATCATGAATGCCGATCTCGGGCTCCATGCTTCCCGTGGCAACGACCGCAAACGACAGTCCGAAAAATGTGGGTGTCTCCTCTTTGAGAATATAGCGTTCAAAGAGCATGGTAAAGTTGTAAAAGGCAAGAATGCCGACGATCAGAACAAGTATGACCCGTATAATCCACCTTACCACAAAGACAACGCGCATGTTTCCCGATTACCGATTTACAAAAATATTGTCCCGAAATATCGTCCGACCCGAAATCCGATCGGGGACGAACAAATTTTAAGAAACTACAAAATCACCGACGCGTCAAAACGGATATAGAGCGTATAGTCCGCGTCGTTCTCGCCCGCCGCCGTGTCGATCGGGTCGTTGTGCGCCCAGTACCACTCCAATTCAAACAGCGAGGCGGACTCGGGCTCGATCGTCATGTCCGATCTGCCCAATTCCGAAACGGACACATACGCGTCCTCGGCCCCCGCGAGGTAGACGCCGTCGCGCTTGAGTTTGTAACAAAGGCCGATCTCGTAGGCATTCGTCTCCGAGAACAGCAGAGAAAAATCCAAACTATCTTCATTCTCGTTGCGCAGCATAAAGCGGTAGGTTCCGCTCATGCCCGGTGCGATCACGGAATCGCCGAAACGCTCGTTCTCGAAAACGGGGAGATTGCGCTCCTCGCTCCACTCCGTTCCGTCTTCGTCGGCGATAAACAGCACCGGTGCATAGTCGTCCGAACGCCGAAAATAATAGGCGCCCAACACGACCGACAGCAACGTCGCTATCAAAAGAAGTATGATGATCAATAAGATCGGAAGCCACGAAAAACGACGGATCGTCGCGACATAGGTGTCCCCTTCCGTATAAAATACGTTGTTGTTTCGGTCAACGTATCCCTTGCGCTCGTTTCCCGCATAGAAATACACCGATTCGTTCTCTTTGCGGAATACACCCTCTTCTTTGCCGCTCCCGTCGTACCAGATACTCTTGCGGATCTTTCCGATCCGACTTCCGCTTCCGTCCAGAAGTCTGCCCCTCTTGGGCAATCGGACAGACGAGACACTCCCCGGAACAGGCGTCTTGGACGCACCGTTTCCCGAAGTTCCCGAATTCTTCATTCCCTCTTCTGCCTGCACCGCGGGAGCCCCTTCCTTGTGAGGCGCATCCCGCTCTCCTCCCCGAAAGGAGGCAGAATTCTCCTTATTATCCATAGACGCTCCCTCTTCCCGCAGCCTTCGCCGCGGTCCCACCTTGTCTTTTTTCGCCCGCAATCTGTGTACGCATCGCGCATATGCCCTTCGCATATGCGCTTGCCGATGCGTACACAGCGGACGCTCGGAAAGACGCTCCGCGCCCTTCCCTTCGCCCTGCCGTCGCTACCACACCTGCGCGGCACGGCCTTGTCTCATTCGGGCCATCGCCCCTTTGGAACCGATAATCGCTCGGAAATCTTCAGTCTGCCTGAACTGCCGTATAGGTGAGATCCCAGCCCAATGCGCCGACGTTCTGTCCGACCCAGGTATCCAATGCATCTGCAGCTCTTCCATCGTCCGTTGCAGAATTGCGATCATCCGTATTCCAGGTGACCTGAACCCAAATATAGTAACTCGACCCAGTCTCAAGCGCAGCGTCAATCGACCTTCCGGAAGTGATCGCCTGCTGGTCGGTAAATTCTGCTGTCGTGGTGTAGTACAAATCCACCTGGAACAGATCTTTTACCGCCGATTCAGAATAAATTCCCCAATCGGAAACCTTCGTATCCGAAGCCGTTACGCCGTCAGCATTCAATCCGTACACGACCATGTTGTCAAGCGTAAATGTCACGATTGCATCGACTTCGCCCGTGTTCGTAATGGTTGCGACATTGACAGCCGCCATCTGATTCTTTCTCGGCGTATCCACATAGGCACCTGCGGCAGGCTTAAGTCCATTAACCAAGATAGCCTCGGAGTCAACCCCAGTTCCATCAATGGTGATCTTCCAGTTTGCAACGTCAGCATTTGCCGTTCCCGTGCCATCCGACGTGTAGCGCGCGAACGTGCTTCCGAGGAAGCAGCAGCTGATCAGCGTCAGCGCGACAAGCGCAACAAACAGCTTGGAAAAGATACTCTTTTTCTTTGTCATCGTTTTCCTACTCCTCAACTCAATAATTTTATGTAAAACGGTATCATGTGTGGAATGCTACCATTTTTACCAAACTTATTTTTTCTCCTCTTTTTCGGCGGCTTTTGCGCTTTGCTCGGACGACTCTGCGGCATCGGCCGCGGCCGCCTCATGCGCTCCCGCGTCGGGCGCGGCATCCGACGGCTGTCCGTCGGCGTCTGCTCCGTTTCCTTCGGCCTGCGCCGTCTGCGTTTCCGCCTGATTGTATTTCTCCAACTGCGCACGCAGTCGGTTGAGTTCCTCTTCCTGCGAACGCAGTTCGCTGCGCGCGCTCTCCAGTTCGTCACCCTGCGCCGCGCTTCCCTGCTCCGCCTTCACGCGGCGGTTATACAGCGCGATCCGCGTCACGTCGTACACGATGAACAACAGTACGGGGATTCCGATAAACACGATGATCCCGACAGGCGTCTGCAAGAACAGCGAAAATTCGCCCAGTCCCGCAATGCTGCCCGTACAAATCCCCACAATGTTTCCAACGGGAATGGCTCCGTCCGAGGCCGCATTGGCGTCGCCCTTCGTCACGACCGACTCGATCGCGCCCGCTTCGTTCCGCATCACGTCGATGATCCTGTGCGTCACATAGACGTTGTCCTCCGAATGAAACGTCACGACGTCGCCTTCCTTTAATTCCTGCTTTTCGCCGTCGTCAAGAATCCGCACAAAGATCAGGCTCCCCTGCGGGAAACTGCCCTCTGCGTCGCCATCCATCGAACCAGACGTCACCGCCAGCGGCGCAACTCCGAATACGTCCGGCGGAACATCCGGCCGCATACTCCCCTTGATGATCAGCGTCAGATTGATCACAAAAATCGGAAGCAATAACACCGTCAGTACAATCATCACAACAAGCGCTATCACGTCACCCGTCCGCTTGCCCACCTTCGCCTTCGTCTCGTCTTTTTCCTGTGCCGTTTCCTTTAATTGCATGACTATACCCTCAATCTGTCCTTAAACGCATGGAAATCCTATAACTGCTTATCATAAATTTTTGAAAATACTCTATGAGAAAGCCTGATTTTTTTCAAAACAAGGCCAATTCGTACCAAAAAGCGTACAAAAATTATAGCAAATTCAATAAAGTGCTTTTAACTGAAAACATTATATCGTAAAGACGATATCTTGTCAACCCATCTACGATATATTTCATACGCGTTTCCGTATTATAATAAAAAAATATGAACGTAATCGAGCGAATCAAACAACTAAAAAATGATCGCGGATGGACGGATTATCGACTTGCCATGGAGGCCATGATCCCGCAATCGACGCTCGCTTCCATTTACGAACGCAATACACCGCCAAAACTGGATATCCTGGATTGCCTTTGTCATGCGTTCGGCATCACCCTTGCGCAATTTTTCCAGGAGGACGAAGCAACGGAAATCGTCACGGAGGACGAACGCCGCCTTCTCGAATGCTTCCGAAAACTGCCAAAAGAAAAACGGCAGGCCCTGCTCCGACTCCTCTCCGATACATAAAACGCAAAAAAGGTACGCCACCCTTCGGCGTGCCTTTTTGCGTTTTTACGCAATCATAAAAATTTTTTGTGTTTTTCGGCGCCTCACGTCTTTCTCATGCGGCGCTTGCAGGATATTTCTCCCTCATACCAATTTGGAAATTTCCCGCTTCAAGCGCTCAATAATCTTCTTCTCCAGCCGCGAAATGTAGCTCTGCGAAATCCCAAGCTCGTCGGCGACGTCTTTTTGCGTCATCTCCTCCTTTCCCCCAAGCCCGAACCGCATATACATGATCCGCCGCTCCCGCTCCGGGAGCTTTTTCAATGCCTCCTTCAAAAGCTCCTTTTCTACGTTCGCCTCGATCCCGCCATAGACCGTCTCGCTGTCCGTCCCTAAAATGTCCGAAAGCAACAGCTCGTTGCCTTCAAAATCCGTGTTCAGCGGCTCGTCAAAGGAGACCTCGCTCTTCCGCCGCACCGTCCGCCGCAGATACATGAGAATTTCGTTCTCGATACAGCGCGACGCATACGTCGCAAGTTTTATGTTCTTGTCCGTTCGGAAGGAATTGATCGCCTTAATCAGCCCGATCGTCCCGATGGAGATCAGATCGTCTGCGTCTACCCCCGTATTCTCAAACTTCCGCGATATGTACACCACCAGCCGCAGGTTATGCTCGATGAGCTTCGCCTTGACCGTCTCCGCTTCCTTCCCCGCCTCCAACTCCTGCAACAGCTCCGCCTCTTCCTCCGCCGTCAACGGAAGCGGAAGCGCTTCGCTCCCGCAAAGATAGTGTACGACATTCCCCGTCCCCAGCTTCTCCAGCCACTCCCTGAGTACTCCCAGTATCTTCATGATTTCCCTCCGTCATCGAACTATGCAACAGGATCTGAAAGGCATTCCCCACTTCGCCGATCGTCAGATATACCCGCGAAAAATGTTGCTTCCCCACCTGCATTCCGTCACAACAAAAGACGGGCGCCGTCCCGCTTCCCTTTACGGTCGTGATTTGTATGCGCCCAACCGCCTTCGGATGTTCCCCGAATAAGGCAAATACCCCCGCGGCCGAAATCACCCCGACAGGCCTCCCGCGGAACATAAGCCCGTTTCCGCTGTCCGCAAACCCCGTCCAATGCACCGTCCTGCCGCCCGCCGTCAGCGTACACGGGATCGTGTTTCGCCGAATGAATTGCGTCCGCCATAGCGCTCGGATCAAAAATATCCCCGCAACCAACAACGTCACCGCTCCCGAAAATATCAGGGCGACAGGCGCTCTTTCCAGGTAAAAACCTGTCCCGTCAACGGTTTCAACGGAGAAAAACGAGTAGATCGCCGTCAGCGCGCCGCCAAAAAGAAACGTCCAGCAAAAAAACGCCCCGCACGCCGCGCAGTAGCGAATCACCCGTTTGCCGCTCCCGGCAATCACGACCATGACGCCCCCGAACAGGCCCTTAACAAGATAGGCCGCCCATTCGGGCAGACCGAGTAGCGGATAGACGACCGCAAATCCGCCTCCGCTCGCCGACGCAAGCAGCAATCGCACGACACCGACCCGCATCCGCACACACCGCAGCGCAAGAAAGAGCAACAGCCCGTCAAGCAGCATATTTTCCAAAAAAGCATACTCCCAATAGACGACCATGGCTCCCCCGCGTTTCCATGAAATTATAAATCAGCGGGCCGCGCGGAACGTGCAACTTCCTGTCGACCCGCGTCGAAAAATATCACGAAAACGCAATCCCCCCTTGCAAACCCCTCCTGCCTGTGTTATAATTGCCTCGGAGGTTGTTATGGACATTTCCAACGCGTCCCGCTTTCTGCAGAGCTATAATCGCATCGAATCGCAGCTCAAACTCCTGCACGGAGCCAAAGCCGCCATGAACTTCACCGACCTCGTCAAAAAATGCAGCGATCAGGACATCACCGTACGCCGCTATGCCGCCGAACTCATCGATTACGGAAAACTGCGCAACGCCATCGTACACCGCACCTCCGGCTCCGCCGATGAGACCGTCATCGCCGTCCCTTGCGATGACGTCGTACAGAACATGGAGTACATCGAGGCGCTCCTGTGCTGTCCGCCCCGCCTCATCGACGCCATTAAAGTCAAAAAAATCGCGTCCGTCTTTGCCGACAAACCCGTCCTCTCCGCCGTGGAGGCCTTCCGCGAAAACAAACAGAAGACCCTCATCGTCTATGACCACGGCACCATGATCGGCGTCATCAACTGCTACGGCCTCTATGCCGAGATCGAACGCCGTATCCTCGAAAACTCTGACCTGCACGCCTTTTTCAACCAAACCGAGTGCCGCGCCATTGTCCATTCCTCCGACATGGAAAAGTATTGCATCCTCAGTCAGGATACGACCGTGTTCGACGTGTTCGTCGCCTTTGAAAACCGCAAAGACCTCGTCGCCGTCATCGTCACCGAAAACGGCGTTTTCGGCGAAAAAGTCCTCTCTATCGTCACCCCCTCCGACTTTCCCCGCATCAATCGCTTCCTCGAAACCTATAACGCAAAACCCTTCTGACACATCGCCCAAATCATCGCGCGCACGGAGACTTTTCCGTGCGCTTTGTTTTGCCGAAGTTTTTTCGGGTCTGCCCAGAAAAATACACCTCGACGGGTTTCCCGTCAAGAGAGCAAGACACTTCGGATACGTCTAAGCAAAGAGCGCAGATTCTGTGTCGGAGATTAGCTCCGACACATATGAGCCGCCGCGCCGCCTTGCAAGTTCGCAAACGAAAGAAATTCGCAAAAAATTAAAATTATTTTCATAAAAACTATTGACAAGATAGAAATTCATGCTATAATGAAGGCACAACAAGGGAGTAGCCAAAGGAAGTTCCCGGAAAAGGAATGGAAACGGAGCTCCGCAAATGAATTTCCGACAGATCTGATACGGAAACTCTCGGAAGAATGCATCCTCTGCGGGACGATTGAAGAATCGGTGCAGGATGAAGAGAGCAGAAGCAACAGAAACGGACGAAAAGAAAGGCGCGGAAAACCGAGAAAGACCGGATCAGGAAACGAAACCGTATTCCACCCGCAGACGAAAACGTTTCGCGTACGGAAACAGACGGGAAGACGAAAACCGGAAGGAGCTCCATTCGTTGCATGGGTTTACCATCTGCCCGATGAAACAGAATCAGGAAAAGATGTTCCGATCGCAATCCGAACAGAAGCGATCCGAAGAGATTTTCCCCTCTCGATCAAAGGGAAAAACGGAACGTAAAAGGAAAAGAAATTTCCGATCGAAAGTCAGATGTTCAACCGGCAAATGAAAATGCAAATCGGGTTGGAAAGCGTAAAAAATGACTCAAGATCAGAACTTTTCGGAATCAACGATCCGAAACGATGATAAATGCCATGAAAAACAGGGGCGTATCGTGAGATACGCCCCTTACTTTTTTAATATTCCTCTATTTTTACGATTCCGATAGCACTTCCCTCGCATTCTTTCGCGCTGACGCTTCCACCCTCGCTCGCAAACTTTCGCGATGACGGCTCTATGTTGCTCGCACTCTTTGCGATGACGCCTTTACGCCGCTCGCACTTTTTCGTAACGATTCCTCCAAGTTACATACACTCTTTCGGGATTCCGCTTCCGCTCCACACGCACTCTTTCGTGCCCTTGTAGGTACAATGTTTGTTTTGCCCCCCGAATCCCGTGCAAATATCGGCCCGCATTTCCTGACGGAACGCCTATATAGCACGCTTTCGTATATACTGCCGCGTATTTCCCCTGAAACCTTCAAATGCCATTCTCTCCATCACATGAAATCCTTAAAACAAAAAAAGGCAGCCCGACGCTTTGCGTCGAGCTGCCAAAATATTAAGGAAATCCTTGTTGTCAAACTCTGCGTTTCGATTTAACAGAATACAAATTACCGTATACGGCATCTAAAAACGGTCGCACGGATCCAGAAGTCCTCAACGAACAATCGGTTTTTGCGGCAAAATCATGACGATTCCATGCAAAGGCGTCGCCGAAAATCACGATTCATAGCCGTTGGGATTGTTTTTCTGCCAATTCCACTGGTCGCGGCACATGTCCTCGAGGTCGTATTCCGCCTTCCAGCCAAGATCTTTCTCCGCCTTCTTGCTCGACGCATAGCAGGCAGGAACATCGCCCGCACGGCGCGGCTTGATCTCGTACGGAAGCTTTTTCCCGCAAGCCTTTTCAAAGGCGTGAATCATATCGAGAACGCTGTAACCCTTACCCGTCCCGAGATTATAGATATGCACGCCCGGCGTATTCAGCTTCTGAATGGCCGCCACATGCCCGCGTGCAAGATCGACGACGTGGATATAATCGCGCACGCCCGTGCCGTCCGGCGTGGGATAGTCGTTCCCGAACACGCCGATCTTCTGCAACTTCCCGCTCGCAACCTGCGCCACATAGGGCATGAGATTATTTGGAATGCCCTTGGGGTCTTCCCCGATGCGCCCCGACGGATGCGCTCCGACGGGATTGAAATAACGCAGAAGCGCAATGTTCCAGGTATTGTCCGCGACATACAGGTCTTTCAGAATGCGTTCCTGCATGAGCTTTGTCGTGCCGTAAGGGTTCGTCGTCGAAAGACGGCATTCCTCATCAAGCGGAAGCCGCTCGGGCTCCCCATAAACCGTGGCCGAAGAGGAGAACACAAAGTTCTTCACTCCGAATTTTTCCATCGTTTCAAGGAGCACCAACGTCGATATAAGGTTGTTATCATAGTACAGGATCGGTTTTTTAACACTTTCTCCGACCGCTTTCAGCCCTGCAAAATGAATGACCCAATCGATCTTATGCGCAGAAAACACCTCTTCCATCCGCGCTCTGTCCCGCACGTCATAGGGATAAAACGCGAGCTCTTTGCCCGTGATCTCCTTTACACGGCGGAGTGCCTCTTCGTTCGCATTGCAGAGATTATCCACCACTACGACATCAAAGCCGGCATTCTGAAGTTCGACTACCGTGTGCGACCCGATAAACCCGGCGCCGCCTGTCACAAGTACGGTCATACTACTCCTCCTTTCCTAATTTACCCATAGAATACACGTTTTGCCGTGGAAAGGCAAGCAACCTGTTGTCCGCTTTTGGACATTTATTGACCTTTCAGTCCCCTTCCTCAGACATTTACCTCGCCCGTTTCTCCAAGCAGAGACGCATGACGCACAAGGATTGGATCGATCTCCTGCGCGATGAACTCCTCCACCTGCTGCGGCGCGCGGCCGATAAATTTCCTCGCGTCAAGGATCTCGTCCAGACGATCATGCACCGCACGGAACATCTCGTCTTTGCGGATGAGCTCGATGAGGTTATTTTCCTTGCCCTCCATCTTGACATTGGCGCCCGCCTGCATGGAAAGCTCGCGAATGCGCTCGTGCAGATCCTGGCGGTTGCCGCCCGCCTTCACACATTCCATCATGATGTTTTCCGTCGCCATGAAGGGAAGCTCCGCCGCAATGTGCTTTGCAATGACCTTGTCATAGACGACAAGCCCGTCCGTGACGTTCATATAGATATTGAGAATGGCATCCACCGTGAGGAAGGCCTGGGCGTTGACAATCCGGCGGTTGGCCGAATCGTCCAGCGTACGCTCAAACCACTGCGTGGAAGCCGTCACGGCGCTGTTCATGGGGAGCGAAAGCATATAGCGCGCCAAAGACCCCATCCGCTCGCAGCGCATGGGATTGCGCTTGTATGCCATGGCGGACGAGCCGATCTGGTTTTTCCCGAAGGGCTCCTCGATCTCCTTCATGTTCTGAAGAATGCGGATATCGTTGGAGAACTTATACGCCGACTGCGCAATCTGCGAAAGAACACAGAGCACATTATAATCGAATTTTCTGGGATAGGTCTGCCCCGTCACGCCGTACACGTTCTCATAGCCCATCTTCCGCACAACGCGCCGCTCCAGTTCCTTCACCTTTGCGGTATCGCCCTCAAAAAGATCCATGAAGCTCGCCTGCGTGCCCGTCGTCCCCTTTACACCGCGCAGACGGAAATGCGAAATGAGGTTTTGCAGATCTTCATAGTCGAGCATGAGATCCTGCAGCCAAAGCGTCGCGCGCTTTCCGACCGTCGTCAGCTGTGCCGGCTGAAGGTGCGTAAACCCGAGCGTCGGAAGATCTTTGTACTTCAGCGCAAAGCGCTTGAGCTTATCCATGACGTTGACAAGTTTTTTGAGAAGAATGTCCAGGCCGTCGCGCATAATGATGAGCTCGGAATTGCAGTCGACAAAACAGCTCGTAGCGCCGAGATGAATAATGGGCGCAGCCGAGGGCGCAACGTCGCCGAAGGCATGGACGTGCGCCATGACATCATGGCGGAATTGCCACTCATACTGCTCCGCACGGGCATAGTCAATGTCGTCCGCATGCGCCTTCATTTCGTCGATCTGCGCCTGCGTGATGGGAAGCCCGAGCTCCATCTCCGACTCGGCAAGCGCAATCCACAGCTTTCTCCAAAGGCGGAAGCGCTTTTCGTCGCCGAAATTTTCCTGCATTTCCCGACTTGCGTAACGGGTGTTCAAAGGATTCTGATAGATGGTGTTGTCAATCATGTGAATGTATTTTCCTCTGTTTCATTGTATTATTTCTGACGTAATACTGTGTTAAACTTTCTCGGGCTCGGGATATTGGACGCCGAACGTCTCCACCGTCACCTTTTTCATCTTCTGCTCGCGCAACGGCTTGTCACGAAAATCCGTCGGAACCGACGCGATCGCATCTACGACGTCCATTCCCTCGATCACCTTTCCGAATGCCGCATACTGGCCGTCCAGATAGTCTGCGTCAGCGTGCATGACAAAGAATTGCGAGCCTGCAGAATCGGGGCTCTGCGCGCGCGCCATGGAAAGTACCCCTCTCGTGTGTTTTAAGGGATTTTTGACGCCGTTTGCAGAAAATTCCCCGCGGATCCGATACCCCGGGCCGCCCGTTCCGACGCCTTTAGGGTCGCCGCCCTGGATCATAAATCCGGCAATGACCCGATGAAAGATGATTCCGTCATAAAATCCCTTTCCGACCAGCGAGATAAAATTGTTCACCGTATTGGGGGCAACGTCGGGATAAAGCTCCGCCTTAAACGTCTTTCCGTCCGCCATTTCAAATGTTACGATGGGATTGTTTGCCATATTGTCTCCTTATCTTTGCGATCGCGCTGCGGTCGCCTTTATACTTTGATTGACTGATGCCTTCGCACATCGGATGCTTTCGCCGCAGTTCATTGGAGCTCGTCGTAGCGCTCCAGCCTTGTACCCGCTTCCGCAAAGAGTTTCAAAGAAAACTCGTCGGGATACCCCTCTTTATACACCACGCGCGCGATCCCCGCATTGATGATCATTTTTGCGCAAATGACGCAGGGCTGATGCGTACAGAACAGCGTCGCGCCGTTGATATTGATTCCGTAACGCGCCGCCTGTATGATGGCGTTTTGCTCCGCATGGGCGGCATAGCACAGTTCCGCCCGCGTGCCGCTGGGAATGTTCAGTTTCTCGCGCAGACACTCTCCGCGCTCCACACAGGATTGAATCCCCGCCGGCGCACCGTTGTACCCCGTCGTCATGACGCGCTTGTCCCGCACGATGACGGCGCCCACCTTGCGGCGAAGGCAGCTCGACCAGCTCCCCACCTGTTCGGTCAGTTCCATGAACCGCTTGTCCCATTTGTCCATGCTCTTCTCCTCCTTCCGATTCATCATTATACACAAAATTTATCGTACTGTCAACGCACAGAGAAAAAATCGGAAAAATCATGCATTTTTTTCCTTTTTTTCCGAAAAAAGTGTTTGACCCGACTACCGCGGCGGTTATAATAACTACGAACGAAAAATAGTTTCGGAGGTCATTATGAACATTAAACCTTTGTTCGATAAGGTAGTCGTTGAAGCGGTTACCGTCGAAGAAAAGACCAAGAGCGGATTCATTCTTCCCTCTTCGGCACAGGAAAAGCCTCAGACCTGCGTCGTTGTGGCAGTCGGCCCCGGCGGCCTCGTGGACGGCAAGGAAGTCAAAATGCAGGTGAAAGTGGGCGATAAGGTCCTTTGCTCCAAGTATGCCGGCACGGACTTCAAGGTAGACGGCAAGGAATTCACCATCATCAAGCAGAGCGATATCCTTGCGATCGTCGAGTAACCCCCTGTTCCCGAATAGCGGAAAATAAAATATCATTGAAATAATAAGAGGTAATCGATATGGCAAAGCAGATCAAATACGGAGACGACGCAAGAAAGGCTCTGGAGACCGGCGTCAATATCCTTGCAAACACGGTGAAGATCACCCTCGGCCCCAAGGGCAGAAATGTCGTCCTTGACAAGAAGTACGGCGCTCCCCTCATCACCAACGACGGTGTGACGATCGCAAAGGAGATCGAACTCCCCGATCCCTTCGAGAACATGGGCGCTCAAGTCGTGAAAGAAGTTTCCACCAAGACCAACGACGTCGCAGGCGACGGCACCACGACGGCTGTCCTTCTTGCGCAGGCGATCATCCGCGAAGGCCTTAAAAACCTCGCCGCAGGCGCAAACCCCATCATTCTGAGAAAGGGCATCGAAAAAGCAGTCGATGCCGCCGTCGAGCAGATCCGCTCCATCTCCAAGAAGGTGGACGGCAAGAAGGCAATTTCGCAGGTTGCCTCCATCTCCGCCGGCGATGAGACGATCGGCGAGCTCATTGCAAAGGCCATGGAGATCGTCGGGAAAGACGGCGTCATCACGGTCGAGGAAGGCAAGTCCATGACCACCGAACTCACCACGGTCGAGGGCATGCAGTTCGACAGAGGATATGCTTCCGCCTACATGGTCACCAACACCGATAAGATGGAAGCCGTCCTTGACTCCCCTTACATCCTCATTACCGACAAGAAGATCTCCAACCTTCAGGAGATTCTGCCCATCGTCGAGCCCCTCGCACAGCAGGGCGCACGTCTTCTCATCATCGCAGAGGACGTCGAAGGCGATGCTTTGGCTGCCCTCATCGTCAACAAGCTCAAGGGCGTGTTCAACTGCGTTGCCGTCAAGGCTCCCGGCTTCGGCGACAGAAGAAAGGCCATGCTCGAAGATATCGCTGTCCTCACGGGCGGCACGGTCATCTCCTCCGACCTCGGCTACGAGTTCAAGGACGTCACGACGGATATGCTCGGCAGAGCCAATCAGGTCAAAGTCGACAAGGATAACACCACCATCATCGACGGCGCAGGCGACAAGGAAGCCATCAAGGCGCGCGTTGCCTCCATCAAGGCGCAGATCGAAGTCACGACCTCCGATTACGACAAAGAGAAGCTCCAGGAGCGCCTCGCGAAACTGGCCGGCGGCGTTGCCGTCATCAATGTCGGCGCCGCAACCGAAGTCGAGATGAAGGAGAAGAAGCTCCGCATCGACGATGCCCTCGCTGCAACCCGTGCGGCTGTGGAAGAAGGCGTCGTTCCCGGCGGCGGCAGCGCTCTGCTCTCCTGCATCCCCGTCCTGAAGAAGCTGGTCGCTTCCCTCTCCGGAGACGAGAAGACGGGTGCTACCATCATCCTCAAGGCCTGCGAAGAACCCGTCCGTCAGATCGCCGCAAATGCCGGTGTGGACGGCTCCGTGGTCGTCGACAAGATCCTTGCGAAGAAGTCCGCAACGTTTGGCTTCGACGCCCTCAAGAACGTCTATGTCGATATGGTGGAAAGCGGCATCATCGACCCGACGAAGGTCACCCGCTCCGTCCTGCAGAACGCGGCATCCGTTGCTTCGACCCTGCTCACGACGGAATCCATCGTGACGGACATCCCTACCCCTCCCGCTCCCGCAGCTCCTGCAGGCGGCGACATGGGCGGAATGTATTGATCCGCAAAAAAGAATCTCTGATGAAAAACCTGCCCCGCGGCAGGTTTTTTCTTGTTTTTCACGGTGCGCGCCGTTTTGTTCATCCGGCATTCTCTTTGATCAGGGTTTTCTTACGAGCAATCCTTTCTGCACATCTCTCGCGTAAACGCCGCATTTGACGCTTACAGGGCCTTTCGCTCCGCTCCCTGTGCGGAAACCCGTGAGCGCCGCAGAACGACCCTCTGACGCAAAATCCCCCGTCAAAATGACGGGGGATTTCCTCTTTGATCTTCCTCAAAAATCCTCAATACGGAAGGCGCGGGACGTGCTTTTCCACAAGCGTTTTCAGCTTGGAAAAGTTCTCCTCGGAGTTGGCCGCAAGAACGAGCGAGGGTCTGTCGTGACGAAGCGTTTCGCCGTCGATCGTCCCGATCACGCCGTCTGCCTCGCGCAGAATAACTGCGGCGGCCGCCCAATCCCAGGGAAACAGGCGCATTTCAAAGTAGAGTTCGCCCTGCCCGCCCGCAAGACAGCACAATTCGAGCGCGGCGGTTCCTAAACGACGAAAGTCGTCGCACTGCGCATATACGTCCGCAAGAACACTCTGACAGGCATGCGCAAACTTCTTCTCATAGACGCTGAATGCCGTAAAAAAGAGCGCATGGGAAAAGTCGCGATCCGAAACACGGAGCCGCGTACCGTTGCGGTACGCCCCGCTGCCCTTCTCCGCCGAAAAGACGTCCTCGGTATAGGGGTCATAGATCACGCCGAGCACCTCTTCGCCGTGTTCGACAAGCGCGACCGAAATGACGCTCATGCGCATTCCGCGCACAAAATTGGACGTCCCGTCAATGGGATCCACGACCCAATAGCTCTCCGACGTGATCGTCTCCTGCGTTTCTTCGCCTAAAAACCCTGCCCGCGGCAGGATTTCATACAAAGCCGCACGCAATCGCTCCTGAACAGACGTATCCGCCGTCGTCACGAGATTGGATACGCTCCCCTTTTCCGAGACGAGAAAGGGCTGCATCATGAGCGGTTTGCACGACTTCACCGCGTCCGCAACCTTCTTTGAAAGTCCGTTCCAAACTGCCATAATCCTCTACCAGATAAAAACTTTCTTATGAATGGAATTTGCCCCGCCCTTTTCCGGGACGCAAAACGATAAGCCGAAAAGCCGAGCGTCGTGCAAGAAAACGGTGCAATCCCGCCCGACAGCGCGTTACGCTGTCGAAAACGGACAACGCGTTAGGCTGTCGGCAACGACGGAAAGAACGCGCTCGGCACGACGAGCCTTACAGGGCAAAGCCGTGAAAAAAGCGAGCCGAATCGGCTCGCTTTTTGTTATTTCTTTCCAAGCATGCGGCGAATGAAGGGCGGGAGTTTGTTTTCACGCTCGGCGTCTTCGTTCTGCTGCGGCTGAACAGGCTGCTGATATCCCTGCTGCGGCTGTTGCGCCTGCTGAGGATAGCCCTGCTGGGGCTGCTGGCCATAGTAGTAGGGATTCTGTCCCTGCGGCTGGCCCTGCTGGGGCTGCTGTGCCTGCTGATACCCCTGCTGGGGCTGCTGGCCGTAATAATAGCCGTTCTGCTGCGGCTGACCCTGCTGGGGCTGTGCCTGCTGCTGATAAGGCGAATTTGCGGCATTGGGATACATGGGCGAAGATCCCATTCTCTGCGCAAGCGGAGACTGCGAGCCGGAAGGCGCTTCCCGTGCAGGGATGCTGCCGAAGATCATGTTGTTGCGTGCGGCATTCTGCGCACCGTTCTGCGCGGCATTCTGCGCCGCCTCTTCGCCCGAAGGGAATCCCGTCGCAATGACCGTGACTTCCACTTCGTCCTGCACGTTTTCGTCCACGCAGGCACCGAAGATGATGTTTGCAGAGTAGTCCACAACGCCGTGAATGAGCCCTGCGGCCTTGGTCACTTCGTCCAACGTAAGATCGGGTCCGCCGACAATGTTGAGAATGACGCCCGTCGCGCCCTCGATCGTCGTCTCGAGAAGCGGCGAATTGACTGCAAGACGAACCGCGTCGATGATGCGGTTCTCGCCCTTTGCAACGCCGACACCCATGTGCGCAAGGCCTCTGTCTTTGAGCGTCGTACGGACATCCGCAAAGTCAAGGTTGATGAGCGCGGGCGTGACAATGAGGTCCGCAATGCCGCGGATACCCTGCTTGAGCACTTCGTCCGCAACCCGAAGCGCATCCGTCATCGTGGCGTTCTTCGGAACGACCTCGCGGATCTTCTCGTTGGGGATGATGACGATGGTATCGACGTACTTTTTCAGATTGTCAATGCCCTTGATCGCATTGTCCATTCTCCGCTTGCCCTCAAACTCGAACGGCTTGGTGACAACGGCAACCGTCAGGATCTTCTTGTCCTTTGCGATCTTTGCAATGACGGGAGCCGCACCCGTACCCGTTCCGCCGCCCATTCCAGCGGTGATGAACAGAAGGTCCGTCCCCTCGATGTATTTGGAGAGCTCTTCCTTGCTCTCTTCGGCAGCTTCCCTGCCGATCTCCGGCTCTGCACCCGCGCCGAGTCCCTTCGTGCGCGCCGCGCCGATCTGGATCTTCTTCTGCGCCTTGTTGCAGGCAAGAATCTGTGCATCCGTATTGACAGAAATATAGTCGGCACTCGTGATCCCCGCTTCGATCATGCGGTTGACCGCGTTATTTCCGGCCCCGCCCACACCGATCACGGTGATCTTCGCTCTGCCATTGGCGACAAAATCGTTCGCTGCGGGCGCCGCGGCAGCACGCTGCGTGCCGTTCTCTCTTCCCACAAAGGGAACATTGTCGTTGAACATTCTCAACCTCCGAATATGTTAAAGAGTTTATAGAAAAATCCGCGTTTGCGGTGATCCTCATACGCCATGTCAATGAGCGCAATACGCGAACTCATCGCCGGCTTGTTGTAATAGGGAAGATTGGGCGTAAGCTGCTCGCATACGCGGCTCACGCGCCTTGAGATGTGCTCCAAAGCGCCGCGGATGTCCGCAAGCCCCTCTCCCGTGACGTAAAGCGGCTTGAAATCCAGCTCCCGCGAGGAGCATTCCTCCAAAAAACCGCCGATCTCTTCGCAGATGGAATCAAGGCCTTCCTTGACCGTATCCACAAGCTCGTCCGTGCTGATCTCGTAGATCACCCCTTCGAGCATGACTTCCGTGTTCCCGGCATTGGTGCGCGCAAACAGATTGGCCTTCGCAAGAAGCGCACATGCCGCCTCATACGAGACGTCGAACCGCTGCATGAGAAGCGCCGCGATCTGCCCCTTTCCCACAAAGTAGGTGCGCTGTGCAAGCACGCCGTTTCCCAAAATCACGCAAAGCGAGGTCGACATATACCCCACGTCGAGGAAAAGCGCGTACTCATCGCGCGTCTCGGACGGAATCAGATAGGACGCCATGGCGTATTCCGTCGGAAGATAGGCGAGCTCGATCTTCATCGGCGAGAAGATCGACTCCATCGTGTTCGCAAACGTATCGCTGCAGTAAAAATACGAGAGAACGCCGCTCAGCGAGACCGACGTCAGCCCCACCGGATTGATCACCCGACGATCGTCCGACGTCACATAGATCATGCTCGTGGCACGAATGAAACGATACCCCTCTACCGGCTCGCGCCCGCTCGCAAAGAGCGCCGTGAGATCGCGGTTCCCGACAGTGCGCCGTTTGGGAAATCCGATGACCTGCTCGCGCGGAATCACCCGCGTGAACGCCCCGGGAACCCCCACATACAGCTTACGGATCCGCTCGCCGCAGATGCGCTCGACCGCGGAAACGGCACGATTCAAAGCATCTGCAAGTTTCTCCGTATCGAAAAAGGCGCTTTCGTCGTATCCGTCATACGGCTCCGTTCTGCTCGCCTTGAACACGAACGTGTTGTTCACGCCCCGTTCGCCGACGACGACGGTGACCTCCGAAGATCGCACATCCAGCACCGCTACGCTGTTGCGGCTCATAGGCAGGGACCCCTCAAAAAGTATCTTTCGTCTCTCTTTCTACTATTATAGCAATCAACGGCGACGTTGTCAAGAAAACGCGTCCTTTTTTCTGTTTTTTCCCCGTATTTTTTGCCGAAAAGCGACAAAAAGAGCGCACTTGCAGCGTGCGCTCCCTCTCACAAATTTGGTTGTTTTTTCCGGGCCTTTTTTCCTTCCGGACGATCGTCCCCTCGGGCCGATATTTCTTCGCGGAACGAACGCCGCAAGCGGCAGAATTCCGCCTCCGAGCAGGCGCGCTTTTAAGACGACTTTCGCACGCCGTCGGCGATCGCCGTGCCGCTCATGCGACTGTCGGAAGGCCTGTCGTCCTGCCGTCTTGTTTTTGAAAACGGCTCAGTCCGATGTGGCGGCAGAGGTGTATTCCGCCGTCGCGCGGTCGGTGTCCTTGCGGATGACGACGATGATCTGTCCGCGCACGCGGTCTTCCTGCGGAAGGCCGAGATAGGTCTCCACGCCCGCCCGCACTTTTTCGTCCACGCGGACGGAGGGTTCCCGCACGGTGATCTCGACGCCCTCGCGGGTGGCGATGCGGAAGCGGTCGAGAATGGTCGTTCCCGTCGCGCTGTTGTCCTCCAAAGAAACCGACAAAATATTGGCGCGCGGCTCGCCGAGCAGCTCCGCCATGACCGCATACGCCGAAAGAAGTTCCTCCGCGTAGTTTCCCGTCAGTTTTCCGTTCTCGCAGGTGAGCGAGAAATCTCCCGCAAGTTCGATGAACCCCTCGGCGGTCGCGCTCTCGCCGATGCGGTTGCCGTCCACGTCAAAGACATCGTATCCGCCTGCCGCGTTGGCATACGCAAACGCCGAACGGCGCTCCACGATCTCGACATAGACGGCGGCGGGATATTGCTTTTCCACCGTGACGACGTCAAAGCGCGGATTGGACTGCGCCGTGACGCGCACCTCTTCCAGATCGAGAAAGGTCGTGCTCTTCCCGAGATAGGCATTGAGCTCCTCTTTGAGCTGCCGTGCCGCTTCCTCTCCCTCGCGGGTGCAGGTGTGGAACTGCGCATTCACATAGCTGACCGTGAATACGGCGTTCATCCCCGCCGCCACAACGGCAGCAAGCAGCACAAACGCAAGCAGGGTTGTCAGGATCGTCCTCTTCTTCATCGGTATCTCCCAGGGGCGGCTATACGCTCACACGGCGGATGCTCGCCCCGAGTTTTTTGAGTTTTGCACGGAAATCCGCATAGCCGCGGTCAATGTGGGAAAGGTCGAGCACTTCGCTTGTCCCCTCCGCGCCGAGCGCCGCAATGACCAGCGCCGCGCCGCCGCGCAGATCGCCCGCCGTCACGCTCGCGCCGTGCAGACGTCCCACGCCGCGCACAAAGGCCGTCCGACCCTTTACCTCGATGTCCGCCCCCATCTTCTGCAATTCGGGGACATACTTGAAGCGCGTCTCGAACAAGTTTTCCACGATGAGCGCGCACCCCGAACAGGAGGCGTTGAGCGCCGTGATCTGCGCCTGCAGATCGGTCGGAAACCCGGGAAACGGCATGGTCTCGATCCGACGGTTGCACTTGAGCGTCCCGTGACTCTCTATTCTTATTTTATCATTTTTTGTATGGATTTTGCAACCGTTTTCGCGTAATTTATGTAACAGGAGGCGAATATTCTCCGCGCTGACCCCGACCACTTCCACTTCTCCGCCGCAAGCCGCCGCCGCAAGCAGAAATGTCCCCGCCTCGATGCGGTCTTTCATCGGACGATAGGCGACGCCGTGCAGTTCCTTCACGCCCTCGATCTCGATGACGTCCGTCCCGGCGCCCGCGACCTTCGCCCCCATCGCGTTGAGAAAATTCTGCAGATCGACGATCTCCGGCTCCTTCGCCGCGCCCGTCAGGACCGTCCGTCCTTCCGCCTTCACCGCGGCGAGGAGAATGTTTTCCGTCGCACCGACGCTCGGGAAGTCCAGAAGGATTTCCGCCCCCTGCAGCCGCTCCGCTTCGCAGAAGATAAACCCTTCCCGTTCGGAGATCTCCACGCCGAGCCGCTTGAGCGCCGAAAGGTGCAGGTCGATGGGCCGCAGTCCGATGTCGCATCCGCCCGGATATGCGATCAGCGCACGTTTGAACCGCGTGAGCAGCGACCCGAGCATAAAGACGGAGGAGCGCAGCTCCCGCGTCAGGGAGGACGGGATCTCATGACAGCACGCATCGACGCTGTCGATGGTCACGTTTCCCCCCGAAAAGGTCACGTTTGCACCCAGCTCGCGCAGGATCTGCGCCATGCAGGCGACGTCGGCGATCTTGGGCGCCTCACGGATCGTGACCCGTTTTTCCGTCAGGATAGACGCCGCAAGCAGCGGAAGCACCGAATTTTTTGCCGACTGCAACGCCACGCTCCCCGCAAGACGACGCCCTCCTTCGATAACGTATTTCTCCATATGTTCTCTCCTATGGCGGATCGGGGATCCGCCCTCATACAGGGATTGTATGCACAGTTCATTGTATGAATCTGTTCCTACGGGTGTGCCTGGACACCCCGTAGACGATCCCCATGCCCGCCATCGTCACAATGAGCGACGTATTCCCCGCCGAGACGAGCGGAAGAGGCAGTCCCGTCGGCGGAATGCACCCGCTGACGACCAGCGCGTTGAGCGCGCACTGCACGGCAAAGGCGAGCGTGATCCCGCCCGCGAGCAGATACCCGTAGAAATTTCCGCACCGGGCGGCAATGCGCATTCCCCGCCACACGATGAACCCGATGAGCGCAAAGAGCGCAAGCACGCCGAAAAAGCCCGTTTCCTCGGCGATGACGGACAAGATGAAGTCGCTCTCGGCAAAGGGCAGAAATCGGAATTTCTGGCGCGATCGGAACAATCCCACGCCGAACAGATTCCCGTTCGCAAGCCCGTACAGGGACTGGATGAGCTGATACCCCTCCTCTTTCGGAGACGCCCACGGATCCATGAACGCCGAAAGCCGCTGCAGGCGGTACGGCTCCATTGCGATGAGGACGGGGAGTGCCAGCAGCACGGGAATACAGATGCAGGCGAGCGCCTTCTTGGAGATCCCGCCGAGAAAGAGCATTCCGATCATGATGGCGCCCACGCACATCGTGACCGACATATTGGGTTCGAGCATGATGAGCACGCACACGCCGAGCCCCGCCCCGAGAACGGGAAGACACCCGCGAAGCGTGCGCATCCGCGCGGGATCTCTGGCAAAATATCCCGCCGCAAACAGCACAAACCCGAGCTTGGCCAGCTCGGAAGGCTGGATCGTGATCGGGCCGACTCCGATCCAGCGCGTCGCGCCGTAGTTGCTCTTTCCGAGTCCCGGCACAAAGACGAGCACCAGCAGAACGAGAGAGACAACGAGAGCGGGAAGCCCCGCTCTGCGCAATTTTTCATAGGGCAGGAAACTCAGTCCCACCATGGCCGCCGCCCCGAGCACAAACCCGACGAGCTGTTTGCGGAAGAAAAACGCCCCGTCGCCGTACTGCACCTGCGCATTGTAACAGCTCGCCGAATACACACAGACTACGCCGTATGCCGCAAGCAGAAGTACGGCGGCAAGAAACAGAACGTCTCCCTTTCCCGCGGCATTATCCCTCTTCCGCATCCGCTGCGTCCTCCGCATCCCGTGCCGTCGTTCCGCCGCCCCTCGCTTCGTCCGCGGGCGTCTGTTCGCCGTCCGTGCCTGCCACCTGTCCGTTCTTCTCGGCGGCGAACTCCCGCATGAGCGCGGCAAAGCGTTCCCCGCGCTCTTCATAGCTCTTGAAGGCGTCGAAACTCGCCGCCGCAGGGCTCAGCAGCACGTTCTGCCCCGGTCTGGCCGTCAGATATGCCATTCGCACGGCAAGATCGAAGGGACGGCAGAGCGTAAGACGATCGTATCGCTCCCGCATGGCGGCATCCAGCATGCGGAATGCGTTTTCTCCGTACAAGACGGTATGTACCACGCGGTCGGACTTTTTCAGCGCCGCAAAGAGCGGTTCGTACGAATAGCCCTTGTCCTTTCCGCCCAAGAGGAGCACGGTCTCTCCCCGCACGCTCTCCACCGCACGCATGGCCGCATCCACGTTGGTCGCTTTGCTGTCGTCGATGAAGGTCACCCCGTTCACCTTTCCGATCGTCTGGATGCGGTGCGGGATCCCGCGGAAGCTCTTCAGCGCGCGGGCGATGTCCGCCGCCCGCACCCCCATGAGCCGACAGACACACACCGCCGCGAGCGCGTCCGCCTCATTGTGTTCCCCCGCAAGCGGAAGTTCCGAAAGCGAAAGGATACGCTCTCCGCCGAACCAGACGGCGCCGTCCTCCACATATCCCCCGTCGGTGTGTCCCGTATCGGCGCGTCCTGCATCTTTGCGCTCCGCCGTCGAAAAAAAGACGGCTTTCGCGCGCGTCTTTTCGGCAAATTTGCGCACCGTAGGGTCATCGGCGTTGAGAACGGCATATTCGCTCTCCGTACAGTTTTTGAGAAGCCGCGATTTCAGATAGATGTAATTGTCCATCGTATAATGGCGGTTCAGGTGATCTTCCGTGATGTTCAGCTCGACGGCGATATGCGGGCGCAAGGACGTGAGCGTCTCGAGCTGAAAGGAGGAGATCTCCGCCACGGCGATCCCCTCCGTCCCGAGTTCGGAAAGGCAGGACGTGAGCGGACGCCCGATATTTCCGCACGCGACGGCGTGTCTGCCCGCCTGCGAGAGAATATGCTCGATCATGGAGACCGTCGTCGTCTTGCCGTTCGTCCCCGTGACGGCGATCACGGGACAGCGCAATGCCCTTGCCCCGAGCTCCGCTTCTCCGATGATCGCCTTTCCCGCCTTGCGAAAGGCGACGGGCAGCGGGTGATCGACGGGAATCCCCGGACTGAGCACCAGGACGTCGCATTCGGTACAGACTGAAAATGCCTCTTCCTTGGAAAGCGCACGACAGCCGCGCGCCGTAAGCCGTTCGGTCGCCGCACGCACGCCCTCGTCCGATACGTCGTCATAGAGAAGCACCTCTTTCGCGCCGTTTTCGAGCAGGTACTCCGCCGCGGCAATCCCCGATCGGGAAATGCCCGCGACGAGAAAGCTCTGCATGGGAAAATACATCTGTCCTCCTTTTGCCCCACAGGGTCAGACAAGCGGAATCAGGAGCGAAATTCCGGCCAAGGCCGTCGTGAGCGCATAGGCATACGCGATCTTCGCCTCGGAATAGCCCTTTTTCTGGAAATGATGGTGCAGGGGCGCCATCAGAAAAATCCGCCTGCCCGTTTTTTTGTAATATATGACCTGAAGAATGACAGATATGCTTGAAAGGACAAACATGATCCCGAGAACGGGAATGACGAGCGCATTCCCCGAAAGCAATGCCGCAGAGGCCGCAAACCCGCCCAGCGAGAGCGAACCCGTATCGCCCATAAAGACGGCGGCGCGGTTGGTGTTGAACAGCAAAAATGCGGCAAGCGCTCCCACAAGACAGACGCAGAGCAATGCGATCGCGTCCGACCCGCCCTGCGCCCCGAGAAGGAGCGCGAGCACGAGAAAAAAGACGGCGCTCGTCCCGCCCGCAAGGCCGTCGAGGCCGTCCGTCAGATTGACGCCGTTCACCGTGGCGACAAAGACAAAGACGCCGAGCGGGAGCATCCACCAGCCGATGTCGAACGCCAGGCGCGTGTACGGAATGCGCAGGACGGTCAGGCCCTCCAGACAGCAATAGATGGACGCAATGAGCGCCACCCCGAGCTGAAAGAGCATTTTCTGGTAGGCGCGCAGTCCGAGATTGCTCCCCCGCCGTTTTTTGAGAAAATCGTCGAGAAAGCCGACGATGAGATACCCGAGTCCCACGGCAAGCGTCACCCAGAACCGCTTGTCCGCGCCGCGCGCAAACGGAAGCGCCGCAAGCGCCGCCGCACACACAAAGGCGAGGCCGCCCATGGTCGGCGTCCCCTCCTTTTGTTCATGTTCGCGGACATAGACAAGAATGTGCTGTCCGCCCATGCGCCGCAGCAACGGCAGGATCGCAAGACTCAGCACGAAGGAAAGCGCAAAGGCGAGAAGCAAGGCACATAAAATTAACTGCATAATCAGGACTTCCCGACGAGTTTTTCAAGAAAAGTCTTGTCATCGTAGTCGTATTTAATACCCATGATCTCCTGATACTTTTCTCCGCCCTTGCCCGCGACGAGCAGAATATCCCCCTCCGACAGAAGGTCCACCGCATAGCGGATGGCCCGTTCGCGTTCCTCGATGGCGACATAGGAGGTCGAGATCGGACAAAAACCCGTTTCAATGGCGGAAATGATGGAATACGCATCCTCATAGCGCGGATTGTCCGACGTGATCACCGCAAAATCCGCATGGCGTGCCGCCGTCTCTCCCATCTTGGCGCGCTTGCCCGCGTCGCGGTTCCCGCCGCACCCGAACAGCACGATGAGCCGTCCCGCGCAGTGTTCCCGCAAGGCGAGAAGCGACTTCTCCAGCCCGTCGGGCGTGTGCGCGAAATCCACGAAAATGTCGCCGCCGCGATAGTTCGCGACCCACTCCAGCCGTCCTTCCACCCGTACCGCGCGCAGTCCCCGCGCCACGGCGTCCGCCCGCGCGCCCAGCCGCCACGCGGCGCACGCCGCCGCCAGCGCATTGGAAAGATTGTGCCGCCCCGTCATGGGAATGGTCACCTCGCACAGTTCGTCCTGCACGTTCAGCACCGCACGGAAGCCGCGCAGGGTGTCGCTCTCCACAAGCGCAAAGGCATCGGCGGGCGTCTCCAACCCGTAGGTCATGTGCGGCACTCCCGTCAGATTGCGCGAAAACGCGTCGTCGGCGTTCAGCACGGCAAAAGCACACTTTTGCGGCGTGAACAACAGCTTTTTGGCGGCGGCATAGCGCTCCATCGTCCCGAAGAAATCCAGATGATCGCGCGAAAGATTGGTAAGGACCGCAACGTCGTAAAAGATGGGCGCGTCCTTTTTCAACGCAAGCGCGTGCGCCGAGACCTCCATGACCGCCGCCTTCATTCCCGCGTCCGCCATATCCCGCAGCAGAGAAAACAGACTGACGGGATCGGGCGTCGTGAGCGAGGGCGGCACCACGATCTTGCCGTATTCCGCCCCCAGCGTCCCGACCCGCCCCGCCGGAATGCCCGCTTCCTGCAAAATCGCCGCCGTCATCGCCGCCGTCGTCGTCTTACCGTTCGTCCCCGTAATCCCGACCATCTTCATTTCCCGCTCGGGATGCCTGTAAAAGGCGGCGGAAATGTTCGCCATCGCTTCCCGCCCGTCCGGCACGACGAGCTGCGCCACATCGAGCGGCAGTCTTCGCTCGCAGACGATCGCCGCCGCCCCGCGGTCCGCCGCTTCCGCCGCATATATATGCGCGTCCTCATGCATTCCCCGAAAGCAGAAGAAAAGATCCCCTTCCCCCGCCACACGGCTGTCCGTACACAAGCCGCTCACCGACGCGTCGCCCGTCAGCTCCGCTTCCCGAAGTTCCCCTGCAAGTTCCGATAATTTCATTTATTCCTCCGAAGGGGGCAGACGGAAAACGTCGATGATGCCCTCAAAGATCTCTTTCGCACAGGGCGCCGCCACCGTACTGCCATAGTACGCCCCCTGCGGTTCGTCCACAACGACAAGCGCAAGATACTGCGGATCGTCGGCAGGAAAATACCCGACAAACGAGGACACATACTTCCCCTGCGCAATGTGTCCGTTCTCATACTTCTGCGCCGTCCCCGTCTTTCCCGACACGCGATAGCCCTCGATGTATGCCTTCTTTCCGCTTCCGTCGCGCACAGCTCCCTCCAGCATGGAGGAAAGAATCGCCGATGCCTCCTCGCTCACCGTCCGTCCGACGAGCGCGGGCTTTGTCTCTTCCAGCACGGCCCCGTCCTCCGTGACAATGGCATCCACCAGCCGCGGCGCATAGTAATATCCCCCGTTCACCGCCGCCGCACTCGCACACGCGAGCTGCAATGCCGTCACCGCGATCGTCTGTCCGAACCCGATGCGCGCAAAATCGCAGTCCCGCAGCGTGCTCTCGGGCAGCAGCATCCCGATCGCCTCTCCCGAGAAGTCAATCCCCGTCGCCCGTCCGAAATTGAACGCGGCAAGATAATCATAGAACGTCTCCTTGCCGAGCGCGAGCGCAATATCCACAAAACACGGGTTGCAACTGTTGTTGAGCGCTTCCGCCAACGTCTGGTTGGCGTGTTTCCCGTTCGCGTGATCGCTCCAACAGCGAATGGTCGTCCCGTCCACCACGCGCGTCCGCGACGACGAAAATACCCGATTGACCGCGTAGGCGTTCGGATTCCCCCGCAGCGATTCCTCGATGTCGGCCGCCGCCGTGACAATCTTGAACGTCGATCCCGGCTCGTAGACGTCGCTCACGATCGCATTGCGCGAGAGCGCATTGAGCGCAGTCAGATCGTCGCGCGGGATGTCGTTGAGATCATACGAGGGCAGATTCACCATCGCAAGCACGGAAAAATCGCGCGGATCGAGCACAACCGCCCGCGCCGCCTTGGCCGAATACGCCGAGAGCGCCTCGCGCATCACCTGCTCGGCCAGCGCCTGAATGCGATAGTCCAGCGTGAGCCGCACATGAAGCCCGTCCGTTCCCGGAATGTACGCCGCCGTCGCCCCGTCCAGATCGACGCCGACAAGATCGGTCTCAAAGAGAATTTCCCCGCGCTCTCCCGCAAGGTAGCGGTCGTAATATTGCTCGATGCCCGTCGAACCCGCGCCGTCGTACGACGTAAATCCCAGAACCTGGCAGGCAAGCGCGCCGTGCGGATAAAACCGCTTGTCGTCGCGCGCATAGTAAATGCCCGACAGATCGGCGCCCTCGATGCGCTCCGCGACCTCTTTCTGCGTGCGCTTCACCAGCACGATCTCCGAGCGGCTGCCGTCCGTCAGTTTTTCCAGCACGTCGTCATAGGACAGCCCGAGCGCCGCCGCAAGCACGTTCGCCGAGGCCTCCGGATCCTCCACGGCGTTGGCGCGCGCATACACGCTGTACGCGGGAAGATTGCCCGCAAGCAATTCGCCGTTGCGGTCGTAGATGTTTCCGCGCCCCGCCGATACGGGGATCTCCCGCGTCCATTGGTCGAGCGCCCGCGCATTGAGATCGTCTTCCCAGATGACCTGTATGTAGAAAAACCGCGACAAAAAAAGACAAAAAAGAAAGGTTATCGCCGCAAGAACGGCAAATAACCTCTTTCGTAGGACAGACAAGGAAAAGTCCTGTATGATAATATTCTGTTTCCTCCAACCGCTCAGTCGCCGTACACCATGCCGTTCTGTTCCGCCCAGGCATTGATGTAATCGTCGGACTGGATATAGTCGATGTCATCCTGCATCTGCGCATAGCGCGACTGCAGATCGCGAAGCTGTGCCTCTTTTCCGACGATGTCGGCGTTGCGCGCACTCAGGATCCCCGAGTTGACGCAGATGAGCGCAATGATCAGTACCACTGCCGCCACAATGGCGCACAGAATGAGTTTCGTCTTGGCAGAGAGCGCAGGCCCTACCTGCGTCCCCGTACGCGTCGCCTCGTTGGTGCGGAGCACCTCCATCGTGCGACGGGTGGGAAGCGCATCTTCCTCCGCGGCAGGCGCAAACACGGGCGCCGCCGGCATCTCGACGGGCGCGGGCGCAAACGCGGGTGCGAATGCGGGCGCAGGCATCACGGCGGGTGCCGCCGCATACATCTGCGCGGGCGCTGCCGCAGGCGCATTCACGACCGCCGGCGCAGGAGCAACTGCGGGCGCAGCCGCTCCTGCCCTCGTGTCAATGATCTCACCATCCTTTATAGCAAGTCCTTCAAAGAGCCTGGGACGGCTCGGTGCGGGCTTGTATGCAACATAATCCGCAAGGCGCTGTGCCGTGTTGGCCGTCAGCTCCTTTTCCCGTGCGGGAGCGGGCGCTGCCATGGCCGCGGCAGAGGCGACCGATTCGTGAACGGGCATGGCCGCAGGAGCCGCCGGCGCTGCCGGCTGCTGTACGGGCGCAACGGGACGCTCGATGGTCGCCGTCGCGACAGGCCCTGCCGTCGGCGCGGGCGCAAACCCGCCGGCATACCCCGTCGTCGCAATGCCGTTCGTATAGGAACTGCTCGCCGAACGCTGGTCGAACAGGGTCTCATGCGCCGTCGCATTCGCCCAGTCCTCCGCATTCGTCTCATTGTAAAGCAGAGCACGGTAACCCGCGATATTCTTCTTGTGTTCTTCCTCTGCAGACATGCGGCGGTCATCGCGCCGTTCTTCCCGTCTTGTAACGGTGTCTTCCATGAGTGCCGTGTTTGCCATGACTGTTCCCCTTTGATTATATTCTGCTCAAATCCCGTTCATTCGACTTTTCGGGCAATGCGCAGCTTTGCGCTGGCGCTTCTTGTATTGCTCTTTTGTTCCTCTTCGCTCGCCGTGATCGGCTTGCGATTGATCAGCTCGATCTCCTGCTTCTTTCCGCATACACAGACGGGAAAGCTCTTCGGACAGGTACATCCCTCGCTCATCGCCCGAAATACGTTCTTGACGATGCGGTCTTCCAGCGAATGAAATGTGAGGATGCACGCCCTTCCGTTCGGCTTTAACCGCCGCGTCAGGCCCTCCACACATTCCTTCAGACCGTCCAGCTCTCCGTTCACTTCGATGCGGATCGCCTGAAAGGTCTTGCGCGCACAGGCATTGTACCGATAATGCGCCGGAACACTCCGTTCAATGATCTCCCGCAATGCCCCGCACGTCTTTATCCTGCCCTTTTGCCTCTCCCGCACGATGTTGCGTACGATCGAGGCGGCAAACGTCTCTTCGCCGTATTCCCGCAGGATGCGAAGGAGCGCTTCCTCGGAATATTCGTTGACAACGGTCTCGGCAGTGAGCACCCCGCGATCGTCCATCCGCATGTCGAGCGGCGCATCGTCCGCCTTATACGCAAAGCCGCGCGTATCCGTGTCAATCTGGTGGGAGCTGATGCCTAAATCGAGCAGATAGCCGTCAATCTTGTCTATGCCAGCCTCTTCAAACACCTGCGCGAAGTTCTTGAAATCTGTACGGAACAGACGAAACCGCCCTTCAAACGGCGCAAGCCGCACACTCGCTTCCCGAATGGCGTCGCCGTCCTTGTCGGTCGCAATGAGCCGTACCGTCGGGTCCGCCGAGAGAATCGCATACGAATGTCCCCCGCCGCCTGCCGTTCCGTCGAAATATACGCCGCCCGGTTTGATGTCCAGCCCGGAAAGGACTTCTTCCACCATGATCGGACGATGATATTCGCTCATCTCACTGCTCCGCAGGCTTCTTGTTGTACGCCAACTCGTTCGCCTGCTGTATCGACATACTTCCTACGGACGCCTCGAACCGATCCAGCGCCCAGATTTCAATGTACTGCCCCATCCCGACCGTCACGACTTCCTTTTGCAGTCCCGCATACTCGCGGAAGGACTTCGGAATGGGCGTGCGCCCCTGCGTGTCTTCTGCCACTTCATCGATGGAACACAGGATGCGCCGCTTCGCGTTCATCAGCTCGGGATCCCCCGGGTTGACTTCCTCAAACGAGGCAAGCTTTTGCGAGAGTACCGATTCGGGCATCACCGAAATGCAGCCGGCGCCATATTCCACGAAGTACAACTTCTCTCCCTGCGGAAATTCGTTCTTGTACTTCGCCGGAATGCGGATTCTGTTTTTCGTGTCCAACTGGTGGACAACCTTTCCGGTCAGCATTTTCATGTGCGTGTATCCCAAATTTCTGTACTACGAGAATTATTATAGCACCACTTGTGACCACTGTCAACCACCTTAGGCCACTTTTTTCCCAAAAACGGAAATTATTTTTATCTCAAACTAAAACAAATGTTCGTGTAATACAGCCTTTTATCCATTTTTTGACCACTTCCAAGGAAAATAACCGCGTTTTTGCCCCTTTCCTTCCACTTTTTTGTAAAACATTTGTTCGGATTTTGTGCGAAACAGAGGTGGTCAGCCGTCCCAAAAGGTGGTCGGGGCGGTTGCGGAGATCCCGCGTAAAGCAGAGATTCCAGCCTCCGCGCGGCGCCGTCCGCCCCGTCAAAGACGCGTGCGCCGTAAAAATCCCCTATTTCTTTGCGAAAAAAGGCATAGTGCGTGCAGCCGAGCACGACGCCGTCGCACGATGCGGCGGGAAGGTGGTCAGAAAGGGTCAGGTTTTCCCCATCGCGGAAATGGCGCTCGATCGCGCCCGCAAGATCGGGCAGTGCCGCAACGCGGAAGGAACACGCGGGAAACCGCCCGATGAGCGCATGCAGGCGTTCGCTCTCCGCCGTGCGCGGCGTGGCGAGCACGAGAACCCGACGGCATACCTTCGCGGCGGGCGAGACGGCGGGCTCCATGCCCACGACGGGAAAGGGAAATTCCGCACGCATCTGTTCCGCACAGACGGCGGTCGCCGTGTTGCAGGCGAGCACCGCGGCATCGATCCCCTGTGCGGCAAGGCGGGAAAGCCCTCTGCGGACAAGACGCGCGATCTCTTCCGGCAGACGACTCCCGTAGGGCGCATGCGCGTTGTCCCCGTAATAGAAAAAGCGCGCAGCAGGCAGACGACGCACACACGCCGCAAGCACGGTGAGGCCGCCCACTCCGCTGTCAAATACCCCCACCCGCTTCCCTTCCCCGCAGGCCGCCGAAGTCATTCCGTCGCAAAGTTTTTGCAAAATTTCTCGCTTCCCCCATGAAAAACAGTTTACAAGCAATTCATTTTATGCTAAAATAACAGAAGTTATTAAAGCCATTTGGAAGGAGTAATATCGTGCCCAATATCAAATCTGCGAAGAAGCGCGTGCTGGTTACCGAGAAGAAGACGAAAGAGAACAAAATGATCAAGTCCGCGCTCAAGACGAGTATCAAGAAGTTCCTTGCCGCTGTCGAAGCCGGCGACAAAGAGACGGCAAACGCGCTGTATCCCGAGACGGTCTCGGCGATCGATTCCGCAGCCAGCAAGGGCGTTCTGCATAAGAACAACGCCGCAAACAAGAAGGCAAGACTCGCAAAGAAGCTCGCCTCTATTTCCGCGTAACGAAAATTTCTGAAAATGACCCGCCTCACGGCGGGTTTTTTCATGCCCTTTTTTCCTAAAAACAAGGTTTGCTATGCCCCCCGTTGAGCCTTGCCCATGCACCCCTTGCGCGTTGTTTCCCGCCGCCCCGCCCGGGGCGGTTTTTTTGTTTTTCCCGCCGCGCATGCGTCCGTAAGCGAGGCGCTTTTTCTTCGTCCCATCCGACGCAGGAAGCGGGCAGTTTTCGGCATTGTATTTTTCCGTTTCCCGCCTTGCGGACGCTCTTCGCCCCCCGTGTGAAAAAAATTTGTCGGATTTGCGAAAAAAGTTGATTCAAACAGTTGACATTCTTCTGCGATTATATTATCATGAACGGCGTTGGTTTATTAAAAGTAAACTTTTCGTTTAACTTTACGAAAGTTCCGTAAAAAATGACGAAAAGTTTACAAATACCAAACAAAGGAGTTTTTTATGCAGCTCGGCAGAAAGATCCGAGACCTACGACAACAGTACAACCTCACACAGGAGGAACTTGCCGACCGATGCGAGCTGACCAAGGGGTATATCTCGCAGCTGGAAAACGATCTGACAAGCCCCTCCATTGCCACGCTGACCGACATCCTCAACGCTCTCGGGAGCAATCTGTCCGATTTCTTCCGTGAGGACACCGAAGAAAAGCTCGTCTTTTCGCAGGACGAGTACATTGAAAAACAGGCCGACGGCATGATCTGGAACTGGCTCATCCCCAATGCCCAGAAAAACATGATGGAGCCCGTGCTCGTCGAGCTCGAGCCCAATGCTTCCGCGCCCGTCGATTTCCCCCATGACGGCGAAGAATTCGGATACGTCCTCGAAGGGCGCATCGCCATTCTCGTGGGCGGGAAAGCGCACATCGCCAAAAAGGGCGAGAGCTTCTACTACACCGCAAACCGCGAGCACAGCATCCTCAACAAGGGCAAGGGCCGCGCAAAATTCCTGTGGATCTCCACTCCTCCCAATTTTTAGGACAAAATAATATTTTATTATAGAAAAAGGAAACACTATGGCCGAACACATCATCGAACTTCAGAACGTCACCAAGTACTTCGACGATACCCTCGTCATCGACAACGTGAGTTTCTACGTCAACAAGGGAGAGTTCATCACCTTCCTCGGCCCGTCGGGCTGCGGCAAGACGACGACGCTCCGCATGATCGCAGGGTTCGATCTGCCCACCAGCGGCAAGATCCTCCTGAGCGGAAAGGACATCTCCGCCCTTCCCCCCAACAAACGTCCCGTCAATACCGTGTTCCAGCGGTATGCCCTCTTTCCCCATCTCAACGTGTTTGAGAATGTGGCGTTCGGCCTGAAGTGCAAGCGAGTGCTCAATACATATCGCAACGACCAGGGCGCAGAATATTCCAAAAAAGAAAAGCTCTCCAAAAAGGAGATCCGCGAAAAAGTGGAAAAGGCCCTCGAACTGGTCGACCTCGAGGGCTTTGAAAAGCGCTCCATTTCCACCCTCTCGGGCGGACAGCAGCAGCGCGTCGCCATCGCCCGCGCCATCGTCAACGAGCCGGAAATCCTCCTTCTCGACGAGCCCCTCGGCGCCCTCGACCTCAAAATGCGCAAGGAAATGCAGATCGAGCTCAAAGAGATGCATAAGCGCCTCGGCATCACCTTCATCTACGTCACGCACGACCAGGAAGAGGCGCTCACCATGTCGGATACCATCGTCGTCATGGCCGACGGCGTCGTCCAGCAGATCGGCACCCCCATCGACATCTACAACGAGCCCGCCAATACCTTCGTCGCCGACTTCATCGGCGAGAGCAACATCTTCAACGGCACGGTCGTCGGCGAACGCAAGGTCAAGTTCTGCGGAAAGACCTTCGACTGCGTGGACGACTTCGACCGCAATGAGCCCGTCGACGTCGTCGTGCGCCCCGAGGACGTCCAGATGGTCGCTCCCGCGGACGGAACCCTGACCGGTACGGTCATCTCCGTCGTCTTCAAGGGCATCCACTACGAGATCACCGTGCAGGTCGGCAAATACGAAGTCGTCGTCCAGAGCACGGAGAGCCGCCGCGAGGGAGACGTCATCGGCATGAAGATCGCCCCCGACGGCATCCACCTCATGAAGCCCAAGTACACTTCCAACGTCTTTGACGGCGTCATCACCAAGCACAACACCGTCGAATTTGCCGACGGCGAGTTTGAATGCGACGTCACGCAGCTCTACCCCGGAAGCCGCATCGACGAGGAGGAGTACCTCGTCACGGCGGCAGGCGAAAAACTCGACCTCACCGGCACCGAGGTGAAGGTGGAGATCGGCCTCGACGACATCGAGATCAGCGACGACGAGAATGCGGGCGGCACGACCGGTCACATCATCTCCATGATCTACAAGGGCGACCATTACCGCCTCATCGTGCGCACCGACGGCGAGGACGAGGAGGACTTCGTCTTCTCCACCGACGACCTGTGGAACGAGAATGACCGCGTCTCCGTCATCGTCCCCAAGGACAAGATCAGACTCACGCTCAAGCGCCCGGAGGACAAGAAGAAATGAGATTGCACTTTTCCAGAAAGATGCTGGGCATCCCCTATGCCGTCTTTCTCCTCTTCTTCGTCATTCTCCCGATGCTGGTCATCCTCTTCTACGCCTTCACGGACAAACAGATGCACCTCTCGTTCGGGAACTTCATCCGGTTCTTCTCCGACCCGACCAAGCTGAGCACCATCGTCTATTCGCTCGTCATTGCATTCATCACGACTGCGGTCAGCCTGCTCATCGCCTATCCCGTCGCCTATATCCTCGCGCGCAGCAAGATGAAGAAAAAGTTCGTCATCCTTCTGCTCTTCGTCACACCCATGTGGATCAACTTCGTCCTGCGCATCAACGCCATCCGCGAATTGCTCGGCTGGATCGGCCTGCTCGGCGAGGCAAATTACTTCAATACCATCCTCGGCATGGTCTACGACTTCCTTCCCTTCATGATTCTCCCCCTCTATACGACCATGCTCAAAATCGACGAGAGCCTCTACGAGGCAAGCTCTGACCTCGGCGCAAGCGCCTTCACCACCTTTACCCGCGTGACCCTTCCGCTCTCCATGCCCGGCGTCGCAAGCGGCATCACGATGGTCTTTTTGCCGTCTATGACCAACTACGTCGTCTCCGATATGCTCGGAAATTCCAAAGTCACCATCATCGGTAAATTTATCTACGAGTACTTCGGCACCAACTGGCATATGGGCTCGATGGTCGCTCTCATCCTGCTCATCGTCGTGTTCCTCTCCACCTGGCTGACCGGCGGCCTCAAAGAAGACGAAACCGTAAGGGGGGCAAACCTGTGAACAAGAAAGCGATCCTTCTCAAATGCGTCAAAGCGGCGTTCATCGGAATCATCCTTCTCCTCCTGTACGCCCCCATTCTCCTGCTCGCCGTCTACAGCTTCATCGACACCGACGTCATCGGCACTACGGGAGGGTTTACCTTCGACCACTACACCGACCTCTTCACCGACGCACAGGTCATGACCATGATCGGCAATACCGTCGGCCTCGCCTTTGCATCCGCCGCCCTCTCCACCGTGCTCGGCACGCTGGGCGCCATCGGCATGTATTACAGCAGAAAACATATGAAGACCGCGATCGGCGCCGTCTCCCGCATCCCCATCATCAATGCGGAGATCGTCACGGCGCTCTCCCTCGCCATCCTCTTCGTCACCTTCGGCCTGCCCAAGTCCTACTTCACTCTGCTCATGGGCCATATGGTCATCTGCACTCCCTTTGTCGTCCTCTCCGTCATGCCAAAGCTCAAACAGATGGACAACTCCCTCTATGAGGCCGCCCTCGATCTCGGCGCTTCGCCCGCAAAGGCGCTCTTCCGCGTCATCCTGCCCCAGATCGTCCCCGGCATCATCTCCGGGTTCATGCTCGCCATCACACTCTCGCTCGACGACTACATCGTGACCGTCTATACCCGCCCCGCCGGCTTCGACACCATCTCGACCTACGTCTTTAATGCGACCATCCGCGGCAACGCGCATACGGCGGAAACGCTCTCCTCCTTCTGGGCGCTGACGACCATCATCTTCCTCATCATTCTCATCGTCGTCATCTGCGCGAACCTCGCAGGACGCAAAAAGGAGGTCAACAAATGAAATTGAAACGGTTCGGCGCGCTTGCCCTTGCAACGCTTGCCGCCATCCCGACCCTCATGTTTACCGCCGGCTGTTCCAACGACAAGACCGTCACCCTGCGCATCTTCAACTGGGAAGAGTACATCGACGAAGGCGGCGAGGACTCCTGGGACGGCACCGAGGACGCCCCTGCCATGATCCAGCGCTTCGAGACCTGGTACGAGGAAACGTACGGCACTCCCATCCGCGTGGAATATTCCACCTTCGGCACCAACGAGGACATGTACAACCAGCTCCAGCTCGGCGACGAATACGACCTCCTCTGCCCCTCGGAATACATGATCATGAAGCTCGCGGCGGAAGGCTATCTGCAGCCCTATGACGCGTCCTTCCACGACCCCTCCATCGAGGGAAACTACTACGCGCAGAACGTATCTCCCTATATCCGGAATATGTTTGAGAGCAACCGCATCAACAAGGAAGACGCTTCCGATCCCTCCACCTGGGCAGAGTATGCGGCCGGCTATATGTGGGGCGTGACGGGATTCACCTACAACCCCGCTTACGTCGAAGGGAGCGAGCTCTCCGAACTCGGCTGGGATATCATGATCGACCCGCAGTTCAAAAACAAGGTGACGACCAAGGACAACGTGCGCGATTCCTACTTCGTCGCACTTGCCATCTGCTACAAGGACGAGATCGAGGCGCTCGACCCCACGTCTGCGGACTACAATGCCCGTCTCACCGAGATCCTCAACCGCACGGATGCCGAGACCATCGAAAAGGTGGAAGCCGTCATGCGCGAGATGGACGAGAACATCTACGGCTACGAGACGGACACCGGGAAGGCAGACATCGTGAGCGGCAAGATCTGGCTCAATTTCGCATGGAGCGGCGACGCCGTGTACGCCATGGACCTGGCAGAGGCCGGCGAGGACGAGGACGGCAACGAGACCGAAAGCACCCTGCTCAACTTCTACATCCCCGAAAGCTGTGCCAATCTCTGGTTTGACGGCTGGGTCATGCCCAAAGGCGCCAACAAGCAGGCCGCTCAGGCTTTCGTCAACTTCTTGTCCATGCCCGAAAATGCCGTCCGCAATATGTACTACATCGGCTATGCGGGCGTCATCGCAGGCGAGGAAACTCTCGACTACGTCAAGGAATGCTACGAGGTCGACCCCGCCGAGTACGAAAACCCCGATGAGGAAGTCGTCGACTACGACCTCTCCTACTTCTTCGGCGATACCGTGGAAGAAGGCAGCGCCATATTCCCCGCCGACCGCGTTCAGGCGGAAGAACGCCAGCTCCACGCGCATTACCCCACCTATGAGGTGACGCGCCGCTGTGCCGTCATGGATTACTACGGCGAAGAGGCAAACGAGGCGATCAACGAGCTCTGGTCGCGCATCAAGAGCGAAACCCTCGACACCTGGGCGATCGTCGTCATCTGCGTCGGCATCGTGCTCGTCGCGGGGGCCGTCCTCTACGTCAAGTTCGGCGGAAAACTCGACCTCTTCCGCAGCCGCCCGAAAAAAGGCTATCACCGCATCCGTCAGGAGAACCGCCGTTAAATCCCCGCGCGGGTACGCTTTTCTCCGAATGTACCGCTCCGCACGCCTGCCCTTTTTCCAAGAAAGCGACATCGCATAAAGTGCCGTTTTCCGCAAAACATCGCCTGCGCGATCGAATGACGGAATACGCTTTGCGAAGCCACAACGGACATTGCAAGGTTCGCGCTCAAAAAAGGTTCGCGGTCGACGGCCGACGATCTTTCTACGGACACAAAACATAAAACCCGCCCCTTCGGTGTTCCGAAGGGGCGGGTTTTTCATTTTTTTCTTTTGTACAGAGCCGCCGATCGACAGAATCAATAGAACGTGGCGAGTTCCTGTTCGGGCGGTGCAGTGTATTCGATCTCGGAGGCGGTGAGCACCGGCCCCTTCTGCCCGTAAATGGAGTGATAGCGGATGTCGATGCGCGCCGTGACCATCACCCAGTCGCGCGTCTTGAAGGGAAGATCGGAATGATGCAGGCACACCAACCCACTGTATGCGATATCCGCCTCACAGCAGGTCATGATATGGCGTCCGACGACGATCGTCCCCTGCTTCATGCTCTTGTCCACGGCGACGAGCCCCTTAAACCGCACGGTCTTGCCGCGGTACTTGTCCGTTTCCTCCACAAGATCGCGGTAGAAAAAGGCATAATCCCGATCGGCAATTTCAATGACGGGCGCATCGATGTCATAGGGAAGCGGATCGACGATCTCGTCATACTCCGCTTTTCCGCCGAGGTATTCATAGACGATCCCCGGCCGACGCGTCATCGCACGGATGATTTTGTGAAACTCTTCCTTGGAATATTCGCCGCGGAAACGGTTGAACACCACCATATCCGCATACTGCACTTTATCGTACACGAGCTGGCGCATGTTCTTGTTGTAGGTCAAAAACGTGGTTGCGTCAAAAAACGTCATCACTTGCGCGATCGACCAGCCGTCCGGCATGGCGTCGAAGAACCTCTGCAGCTCCCACATGCCGTTGTATTCGACAAGCACTCGCTCGGCGGAATACTTCTTCACGAGCGCGGAGAGGTTTTTCTCCGTCATCTCGTCCGCCTCCAGATGCTCTACCGCATAGGAGGGATTGGCAAAACGCGAGACGTCGTACTCCTCTTCTCCCTCTTCCAGGACAAGAAGAAGCGTGTGCTCGCCCGAATCGAAACGCTCGTCTTCAAGCGTCTCCTGGATGAATTTTGTCTTGCCCGACTCGAGAAAGCCGAGAAACAGATAGACGGGAATTTCCTGCGGCATGGTTTACCCCAAAAAGAGCGCCTTCAGCTTGTCTTCGTCCAGCTTACAGCCGATGACACACAGTCTGCCCGTCACGCCGGCCGCACCGTCGCGGATATCCGGCTCCCCGGGAACATAGTCGAAGTACAGCCACTTGCCGTCTCCTTCCACAATCCCCTTCGCGCGCAGAACCTGTCCGTATTCGCCCGAAGCAAGCGCTTCCAGCTTTTCCTCCAGATCTTCGGCGGAGAACTTCTTACTCGTCTCCACCCCCCAACTGGAAAATACTTCATCGGCATGGTGATGATGATGGTGTTCGTGATGACAGCATTCGTCATCGTCATCATGGTGGTGCTCGTGGTGACAGCATTCGTCATCATCGTCATCATGGTGGTGCTCGTGGTGACAGCATTCATCGTCATCGTGGTGATGCTCGTGGTGACTGCATTCGTCATCATCGTCGTCATGGTGATGCTCATGGTGACAGCATTCATCATCGTCATCGTGGTGATGATGCCCGTACTCTGCGGCCTCTTTTGCCAGTTTTTCGAGCTCGGCGGCAAGCGTGTCCTTGCGCTCGATGGCGGCAAGGAGTTCCTTTCCGGGGAGTTCTTTCCAATCCGTCGTGACGATGGTCACGTTCGTATGCTGTCTGAGCAGTTCGACCGCCTCGGCGACCTTCTGCGCGTTTCCCGTGTGCGAAAGAACGATACAGCCCGCATTTTCCACCTGATCGAGGAAAAATTCGCCGAAATTCTTGAGATACATCTTGCACTTATTCGCATCGACGACAGTGCAGAAGGCGTTGAGCTGCGCGCCCTCTACGCCTGCACCCTGAACAGCGCGGATGACATCCGAGAGCTTGCCGACGCCCGAGGGCTCGATGACGATGCGGTCGGGCGAGTACTTCGCCGCGACCTCGCGCAGGGCCTTTGCAAAGTCGCCCACCAGCGTACAGCAAATACAGCCGGAGTTCATCTCGGTGATCTCGATGCCGGCATCCTTCAAAAATCCGCCGTCGACGCCGATCTCGCCGAATTCGTTTTCAATGAGCACGACCTGCTCACCCTTGTACGCTTCCTGGATGAGCTTTCGGATGAGCGTCGTCTTGCCTGCGCCCAGAAATCCTGAAAAAATATCGATCTTGATCATGTTTACACCTCACCCTACATATATACCACGCGGGGAGGAGTTCAAAACGCCCAGTTTCCGTCCCGGAAAATCGGTACTCGCTCGCCGTTCTTGGTGATTCCGGTGATGGAGAGATCTTTGCTCCCGATCATGAAATCGACGTGAATCATGCTGTCGTTGATCCCGTATTCCTTGAGCTGTTCGTTCGTCATGTCCTCGTACCCGCGGACACAGTTGCCGAAACCGCGTCCGAGCGCCAGATGGCAGCTTGCGTTCTCGTCAAACAGGGTATTGTAGAAGAGAATCCCGAGGTTGTTGATGGGCGAATCATATGCGATGAGCGCGCACTCTCCGAGCTTTGCCGCACCTTCATCCATGGAGACCATCTTTTCGAGCAGTTCACGGTTCTTTTCGGCGTTTACCTCCACGACCTTGCCCTTCTCAAAGCGCACGGAGAAATTCTCGATGAGCTGTCCCTGATAGGAAAGCGGCTTCGTCGCGTAGACGATCCCGTCCGCATCTCCCGCACGCGGCGTAGTGAAGATCTCCTCCGACGGAATGTTGGGATTGTAATAATGCCCCTTCAGATCGCTCTCGCCGCCTCCCATGAAATCGGTATTGGGCAGGAGCCCGACACGAAGATCCGTCCCGTTCGAGGACTTGTATTCAAGCGCCGTAAGGCCGAGCCGATTGAGATAGTCGCAGCGCTTTGCCAGGTTGTCGTTGTGGCGCGCCCACTCGCGCACGGGATCGGGCCCGTCCGCACGCGACGCCTTCAGAATGGCGTCCCAGAGCGCATCGACGGCACGGTTGACCTGCAATGCGGGGAATACCTTCTTCGCCCACGCCTTCCCGGGAACGGCCGCAATGCACCAGGGGTAGTTGTTCTCCATCTTGTCGCGGTACGGCTTGATGATCTTCATGCGGCCGATCGTCACCGCGCGCATCTTCTCCTGATCGATCCCCGCAAGTCCGTCGGGATCCTCCGAGAGAATATGCAGCATGGCGGGAAGTTCCTTTGTGTAGAGCGCCAGCTTCTCCTGCTCCCAGACGGGAACGTTGGCAAGCGTCTCCTCTTTCTCATACTTATATTTGAGCTTTGCAAGCGGCTGGTGCGACCACTCCACGGTCACCTTGCCCGCGCCTGCACGGTAGAGCTCTTCCACGACCCACTCCACAAATTCAGGCTGATCGAGTCCGGCATTGACAATGACCCATTGTCCGCGCTTGACGTTGATCCCCGTCTTGGCAAGCAGTTTTGCATAGCGTTTGAGTTGCAGTTTATTCATGTCATCCTCCGAATTGCTTTTTTATCATTATACCGCATCTGCGGCCGTTCGTCAATTTTTTGCCGATCTTGTACAAAAAATGCGGGAAAAACTCCCGCATAAAGAGTATTATGTCAGATATAGTACTACGCTTCCGCTCTCTTTTGTCTTTTTAATGTCGATCACACGCTGGTTGGAAGACCCGCGGAATACAAGACGTATGTCCTTTAATTCCTCAATAAACCGCCCGTCCACCAGCACATCGAAGAGCGAAATCAGCTCTCGCGTCACTTCACAGTTGTTTTGCTCCTCTTCCAGCGCCCCGTCTTTGTAGGTATAGCCCGTATAGCACCATATCGTCTTTTTGGGAAGCTCCTTTCGGACGCGCTTGACAAAGGGAAGAAGCGCACGCTGGTTCTCCGGCTCCATCGGATCCCCTCCCAGCAGCGTAAGCCCCGCGATGTAGTCGGGCGCAAGCGCCTGAAGAAGCTCCTCCTGCGTCTCCTCCGTGAACGGCTTCCCGTAATCAAAGTCCCAGGTCACTTTGTTGAAGCAATTCTTGCAGTGACGCCTGCAACCGGAAACGAAGAGGGAGACTCGTACCCCCTCTCCGTCCGCAATGTCCGTCTTTTTGATTTCGCCGTAATTCATGGATTACAGGTGCAGGACACGGTCCTTGATTTCCTGCGTTCTGCCCTGGTTCCAGAACTGCGTTCCGATATAGCCGCAGGTACGGCGCGCAACGTTCATCTTCGTCTGATCGCGGTTGTGGCAGTGCGGGCATTCCCACACAAGTTTTCCGTCCGCGTCTTCCACGATCTGGATCTCGCCGTCATAGCCGCATACCTGGCAATAGTCGCTCTTGGTGTTCAGCTCGGCATACATGATGTTGTCGTAGATATACTGCATGACCGCAAGCACGGCGGGAATGTTGTTCTGCATATTGGGAACCTCCACATAGGAGATCGCCCCGCCCGGCGAGAGCTGCTGGAACTCGCTCTCAAATTTGAGCTTGGTGAACGCGTCGATGCGCTCGCTGACATGCACGTGATAGCTGTTCGTGATATAGTTCTTGTCCGTGACGCCCGGAATGATGCCGAAACGCTTCTGCAGGCACTTCGCGAACTTGTACGTCGTGCTCTCGAGCGGCGTGCCATACAGCGAGAAATCGATGTTCTCCTTCGCCTTCCACTCCTTGCACTTGTCGTTCATGTGTTGCATGACCGCAAGCGCGAAGGGCTTTGCCTCCTCGTCCGTGTGGCTCTTGCCCGTCATGTACTTGACGCACTCGTAGAGCCCCGCATAGCCCAGCGAAATGGTGGAATATCCGCCATAGAGCAGCTTATCGATCGTCTCGCCCTTCTGCAGACGCGCCAGCGCGCCGTACTGCCAGAGAATGGGCGCCGCATCCGAGAGCGTCCCCTTCAGACGGTTGTGACGGCACATGAGCGCGCGATAGCAAAGATCAAGGCGTTCATCGAAGATCTTCCAGAAGTTCTCCTCGTTTCCGCCGGAAGAGAGCGCGACATCGACCAGGTTGATCGTGACGACGCCCTGATTGAATCTGCCGTAATACTTGGGCTTTCCGTTTTCGTCGACATAGGGCGTGAGGAAGCTGCGGCAGCCCATGCAGGTGTAGCAATGCCCCTCTCCGTTCTTGTCGACTTTGTATTTGAGCATCATCTTCTCGGAGATGTAATCGGGCACCATGCGCTTTGCCGTGCATTTCGCCGCAAGCTGCGTCAGATACCAGTATTGGCTCCCTTCGCGGATGTTGTCCTCTTCCAGAACATAGATGAGCTTGGGGAAGGCAGGCGTCACCCAGACACCCGACTCGTTCTTGACCCCGCGGATCCGCTGATTGAGCGTCTCCTCGATGATGAGCGCAAGATCCGCGCGCTCCTGCTCGTTGCGCGCCTCGCCCAGATACATGAACACCGTCACGAAAGGCGCCTGCCCGTTCGTCGTCAGAAGCGTGACCACCTGATACTGAATGGTCTGAATGCCCTTCGCGATCTCCGCCTTCAGGCGCTTCTCCGCGATCTTGGCGATCTTCTCCTCATCGGTGATGCCCAGCTCGCGCAGCTCGTCCGCAACGTCCGCACGGATCTTCTGACGGCTGACGTCCACAAAGGGCGCAAGATGCGTGAGCGAAATGCTCTGCCCGCCGTACTGGTTGGAGGCAACCTGCGCAATGATCTGCGTGGCAATGTTGCACGCCGTCGAGAACGAATGCGGCTTCTCAATGAACGTACCCGAAATGACCGTGCCGTTCTGCAGCATGTCCTCAAGATTGACCAGGTCGCAGTTGTGCATGTGCTGCGCAAAATAGTCGGCATCATGGAAATGAATGAGCCCCTCGTCATGCGCCTGCACGATGTCGCGCGGCAAAAGAATACGGCGCGTGAGATCCTTGGAGACTTCCCCCGCCATATAGTCGCGCTGCACGGAATTCACCGTGGGATTCTTGTTGGAATTTTCCTGCTTGACTTCCTCGTTGTTGCACTCGATGAGCGTGAGGATCTGCGCATCCGTCGTGTTCGCCTTACGAACAAGCGCACGCGTATAGCGATATGTGATATACTTGCGCGCAACCGCAAACGCCTTCTGGTCCATGATCTGGTTTTCCACGAAGTCCTGGATCTCCTCCACGTTGACCGCGCGGTTGAGGTCATTGGCAAGCGCCGCCACTTTCTTCGTGATGAGCGCAATCTGCTCCTCCGAAAGACGGTTCTCCTCACTTACCTCGTTGTTTGCCTTGCGAATGGCGTTTTCGATTTTCTTTGCGTCGAACGCAACTTCTGCACCGTTTCTCTTGATGATCTTCATAGCTCTTGCTCCAACTTCTATTCTGTCCCTTTTTTCAGGAAAAAAGCGTTCCCCCCTTATCGGAAGAACGCTTCTATCATACACCATATGTTGGGATTTGTCAAGGGTTTGCCCCTATATTTTGAGAAAATATTTTTTTCGGGACACTATATCTTGTGGTCAATGCGCTTTTTGTCGTTTTTTCGCCGTGAAACAAGGGACGCAGAATTTTCACGCGGATCCCCGCTTGACCATGAAATTTTTCCCGTCCCGAACGACGTTCAAACGGAAAAAATCTCCCGCATCCGCAGGTCAGAGCCGACAAAAAAGTCCCGTATCTTTCGTCCGGGCGGACGCGCCGCCCTGCCCCTGCGTCAGAGCAGAACCGTTCCGTTGATGACGAGCGAGAACCGACAGCCGAGGAACTCCGCCGCCTTCCGCGAGAGCTGCATTCGGCCGAAATAGATCTCGAAATAGTCCATGACGGAGCAGATGGCTGTGTCGATGTCGATGTGCAGCGCAATGACGCTTCCGCCCTCTTCGACGCGGACAAAGGACTTCTCCGCCGCCAGATTGACGCGGTCGTGGATGTTGGCCTTGAACACGTCGCTGACCGCATTGCGGACACGGCTCTTGTGGACGTCCGCCTTGTCGGCAATGATGAGCGCCGAGGAAATATCCGAGACGGGCTGCCCGTACTGTTCGTCGTGATTGCCGATCGCCATCATGATCTCCGCCGTCTCCAGCGGTTTCATTCCGAGGCGCGTCAGAATCTTATAGGCAAGAATCGCGCCCGATTGCGCGTGATCCTTGCGGTTAATGCAGTTGCCGATGTCGTGAAGATAGCCCGCGATCTCGACGAGCCGCACGCGGTCCTCGTCCTTTCCGAGCGCGCGCAGGATCTCTCCCGACCACTTGCTGACGATCCCCGCATGGCGCCTGGAATGCTCGGTGAACCCGAGCGCCTCGATCTGGCGTTCGGACATCTCCATGATCGCCTCTACTTCGCCGTCCCGACGAATGGTCGCGAGGTCGAGCATCTTAAAACTCCGTGACGGTGAGGCTGGCCAGAATTTCCTCGTACTTCGCCTTCGTGAAGGAGATCGTGTCGAACGTCGTGACCGTCGCCGTCCCCGCCGCAACGCCTGCGCGCAGGATATCGGGAAGATCGGCCCCCTTCTGCATCATCGTCGCGGCCGCGGCGACCATGCCGTCTCCCGCGCCCACCGTCGAGTTGACGGCGACGTTGATGCTCTTGCAGTAGTAATTCTTGGTGCCGTTCGTGATGACCGCCCCGTCTTTGCCGAGGGACAAGAGCACGATCTTCGCCCCGCGGTCGAGAAGTTCGTGACAGCCCGCAAGCATGTCGTCCTTGTCCTTGAACTCCCTGCCGAGCGTCTCCTGCAGTTCTTCGAGATTGGGCTTGACGAGGTCAATTCCCGCCTCGAGCGCCGCAAAGAGCTTGGCGCCCTCCGTGTCGGCAATGCGCAGGGAATGCGAATCGACCGTGCGGAAGATCTCGCGATAGTACGACGTATCCACGCCGCGCGGCAGTCCGCCCGAGATGACGGTGACGTCCGAACGCGAGGAGAAATTGCGGATCATGTGCATGAGTTCGGCGAGTTTTTCGGGAGCGACCTGCCCGCCCACGTCGTTGATCTCGGTGAGCATGGACTTCTTGTCGATGCACTTGTAGTTTTCCCGTACGCGGCCGCTGTTCCAGACAAACGCAAAGGGAACCCCTTCTTTGTCAAGCGCCCGCTCGAACATCGCGCCGTTCTCGTTATACATAAAGCCCGTCGCGTACGCCTCGCCGCCCAACCGCGCGATGCCGATCGCAACGTTGATCGCCTTGCCCGTGAACGAAAGTGTCTTGCTCTTGACGATGTTGACCTTCCCGACATTGAGCTGATCCAGTTCGATCGTGACATCCACGCTCGGGCTCATGCAGACCGTAAGTATCATGTTACAGATTCCTCCTGTAGCTTCCTCCCCGAAGGATGGGGTCTTCCCGCGCTTATCAATGCGCCATTGATATTATATTATGCTTTTTCGGAAATTTCAAGAGCAGGCAGGAAAAAATTTGCAGAAAAATCGCTCTTTTTGCAGAGTCACGATCACATGGAGATCATCTGCAGCGTCTCATAGAGCTCATAGTTGAACTTCTTCTTCATGGAGACCGCTTCGATGATGTCCATATCGATGATTTCGTTCTTGTGAATGCCGACTACGCGGTTGCCGATCCCGTCTTTGAGAAGGCGCACTGCCTTGTTGCCGAACTGCGCCGCAAGCATTCTGTCCGCCATCGACGGAGAACCGCCTCTCTGCACATGCCCGATGCAGGTCGAACGCACCGAATAGGTGGTCACTTCCTGCAATTCGCGCGCAAATTTCTCGGCACTCGTCACGCCTTCCGCCACAATGATGATGTTGGAATGCTTCCCGTTCGCACGCGAACGGTTGATCCGCATGACGATGTCGTCCAGATTGTAGGAGATCTCGGGCACGACGATGATCTCCGCGCCCGACGCAATCCCCGCATACAGCGCAATGTCGCCGCAATGACGCCCCATGACCTCCACGACGGAAATGCGCTCGTGCGAGTTCATCGTGTCACGCAGCTTGTTGATGATCTCAAGGCAGGTGTTCACCGCCGTATCAAATCCGAGCGTGTAGTCGGTGTACTGCAGGTCGTTGTCGATCGTCCCGGGAATGCCGATCGTGGGAATCCCGTAGTCCTCCGTGAGACACTTCGCCCCGCGGAACGACCCGTCTCCGCCGATCACGACCAGTCCCTCGATCCCGCGGCGCTCCAACGTCGCAACCGCCTGCTTCTGCCCCTCGACCGTGAGCATCTCCAGGCACCGCGCCGTGCGGAGCTTCGTCCCGCCGCGCTGGACAATGTCCGATACCGAACGCATCTCCATGGGCATCATCTTGTCCTCGATGAGTCCCGCATACCCGCGCTCAATGCCATACACTTCCATGCCGAAATAGATCGCCGTTCTGACGACGGCACGGATCGCCGCATTCATGCCGGGTGCATCGCCGCCGCTCGTCAATAATCCGATACGCTTCATCTTAAGCCTCCTATCTTCCTGTCGGATATATTTTTCTCACTTACGCATTATATCAAATATTCTTCGGAAAAGCAAAGTTTTTTGCGGGCGTTTTTCGCAAAACTTTTGCCCTTCCGCCCATCCCGTCCAAGCCTCCGACACCCCGCCGGATACGTCAGGCTCCGCAATCATGCTCTTACAATATATATGCACATTATATATGCACATTCTATGCGCGCGCCGTCTTTGTGCGCCCGCTCCCGATTCACACCAGTTTGACGCAGGACGCCGGAAGAAAGCTGCGAAGTTCGGACTCGAGCGCTCTGGAGAGATGCACGCCGAATTCGTAGCGCTTGCCCCCGTGCAAGATCTTCATGCGCGTGCCGCCCTCGTAGGAAGAGATGGTCTCGAGCAGTTCTTCAAAGTCCTCTTCCGACAGCGCACGGGCATCCAGCCACAGCACCTGCTCATGGCGCGCCTCCTGCGCGGGATGGCCCTTTTCCTCCGCCTGTGTCGGCGGGACAAATTCGGTGAGCGTGTCGAGAATGATACAGGGCAGTTTTTCCGCCGGCGTGTCGATCTTTCCCGAAAGCCGCACCACGCCGTCGTGCCGCAGGTAGGGTTTGATCTTTTCGTACACGCGCGGGAAGGCGACGCACTCCACGCTGCCGTAGAGGTCTTCCACCGTCACGAATGCCATGATGGAGCCGCTCTTGGTGTTGATCTTGCGCACCGCCGAAACGATGCCGCCCATCGTCACCGCGTCCCCCGCCTTGAATTGCTGGTACGTCCTGTCGCCCGTCTCCTCGTCCTCTTCGTAGTCGGCGAGCATGCCCGTGTGGAAGGTGCAGTCGCTAAAATATGCCGCATAGGCGCCGAACGGATGCCCGCTGACGTACACCCCCAGCACCGATTTTTCGCGGGATAAAAGGTCTGCCGTCCCCCATTCGGGAACGTCGGGATACTTCACCTCGGGCGCCTTGTCCTCGATGATGTCCCCGAACAGCGACATCTGCGCGCTCGACTTCTGCTTGTCGATGGCGGCCAGACGGCGCATGAGCTCTTCGTACACCGCATGGTACTGCGCGCGGCGCTTGCCCATCGAGTCGAACGCACCGCCGAAGATGAGGCTCTCCACCATCTTCTTATTGACAAAACGGATACAGCGCAAAATAAAATCCGAAAAATCTTTGAACGGGCCGTGCGCTTCGCGTTCTTCGATGACCTTCTCCATCGCGCCGATCCCCACGCCGCGCAGCGCGCAGAGCCCGAACCGAAGCCCGTCTCCCTGCACCGAGAAATAGGCGCGCGACTTGTTGACGTCGGGCGGATACACCGCGATGTTCTTTTCCTTCATGTAGACGACGTACTTTGCGATCTCGTCGATCTTGGCAATGCGGTTGTTCAGAACGCCCGCGAGGAACTCCTTCGGGTAGTACTTTTTGAGATATGCCGTCTGATAGGTGACCACGGCATACGCCGCCGCGTGCGACTTGTTGAAGGCGTACGAGGCGAAGCTCTCCATCTGCGCGAACAGCTCCGCGCTCACCTCGGGCGGGATGCCGTGCGAAGCACAGCCCGTGATGTTTCCGCCCTTGTCGATGTCGCCGTAGATGAATTTGTCCTTCTGCGCCATCAGCTCGGAACGGTGCTTTTTCGCCATCGCGCGGCGGACGAGGTCTGCCTGCCCCAGCGAGTACCCCGCCAGGTTCTGGAAGATCTGCATGACCTGCTCCTGATAGATGATGACGCCGTAAGTCTTTTCGAGAATGGGCTTGAGGAGCGGCGTGAGATAGGTGATCTTCTCGGGCTCGGCGCGGTTTTTGAGATAGGTCGGGATAAAGTCCATCGGCCCCGGACGATAGAGCGAAATGCCCGCGATGAGGTCTTCGAGACAGGTGGGCTGAAGCTGCTTCATGAACCGCTTCATCCCCCCTTGTTCGAGCTGGAACACGGCGTCCGTGTCCGCCTCGGCAATCAGCTGATAGGCCCCCTGATCGTCGCACGCCTGATCGAACGTGATCTCCCGCCCCGTGTCTTCCTTGATGTAGTCGAGCGTCTTTTTGATGTCCGTCAGCGTGGTCAGCGCGAGGAAGTCCATCTTGAGCATTCCGATGGACTCCACTTCCTTCATGTCGAACTGCGTGGTGATGTCCTCGCCGTTGCGCGAGAGCGGAACGTTGTCCGCGATCTTCTTGCGGCAGATGACCACCCCCGCGGCGTGCATGGACGTGTTGCGCGGCATTCCCTCCAGCTTTAGTCCCATGTCGATGACGCGCTTGAGCTGGTCGTCCGACTCGTAGATCTCGATAAACTCCGTGTTGCGCTTGCCCTCCTGGTCGGCGAGCTTTTTCAGCGCTTCGTCGTGCTTGTCGGGGTCGTTTTCCGTCTCCGCGACCTTCTTGCGACAGCTCTCGATGTTCAGTCCCAGCAGCTCGCGGATGGTCGATTTTCCGTCCATGAGCTTGGTCACGCGGTCGGTGTCCGAATAGGGAACGCTCATGACCCGCCCGACGTCCTTGATGACGGCGCGCGACGCCAGCGTTCCGAACGTGACGATCTGCGCCACGTTCTCGGGATGATAGCGGCGGCGGACGTATTCGATGGTCTCCACGCGCCGCTCCGTGCAGAAGTCCACGTCAAAGTCGGGCATGGAGACACGGTCGGGATTGAGGAAACGCTCGAAGAGCAGATCGTAGCGCAGCGGGTCGACGTTGGTGATGCCGATCGCGTATGCGACGATGCTCCCGACGCCCGAACCGCGCCCCGGCCCGACGGGAATCCCGTGCAGACGCGACCAGTTGATATAGTCCCAGACGATGAGGAAGTAGTCCGCAAACCCCATCTTGATGATGATGCCGAGCTCGTATTCGGCGCGCTTCATGATCTCGTCCGTGACGGGATTGTAGCGCTTGGGCAGGCCCTCCATCGCAAGCCTGCGCAGGAACTCGGGCGAAGGCGTGCCGTCGTCCGCCGTGTAGAGCGGGATGAGCGTCTTGTCGTAGATGGGAGAACCGTCCTCCTTCAGATTAAAGGGCGTGTCGGTGTCAGAGACCTTGTCCGCAATCACGCGCGTGTTGGAGATCGCCTCGGGAAGATTGGGAAAGAGCGCCGCCATCTCGTCCCCCGACTTCATGTAGAACTCGTGCGTCTGCATCTTCATGCGCGAGGGATCGTCCAGCGTGCGCTTGGTCTGAATGCACATGAGGACGTCCTGCATCTCCCAGTCCTCTTTATGCAGATAGTGCACGTCGTTGGTCGCGACCAGCCCGATCCCCGTCTCCCGCGAAAGCCGCACGAGCAGCGGCAGGATCTGCTTCTGCTCGGGAATGCCGTGATCCTGGATCTCTATGTAGAAGTCCTCGCCGAACGCCGCCTTCATCTCGAGCGCAAACGCCTTCGCCTTCTCGTACTCCCCCGCCAGAAGCAGGCGCGGAATGCGCCCCGCAAGACAGGCGGAAAGACAGATGACGCCGTTCGTGTGCTCCTTCAGAACGGTGTAATCGATGCGCGGACGATAGTAATATCCGTCCACGAAGGCAAGCGAATCGAGCTGGACCAGATTGACATACCCCGCCTTGTTCTTGGCAAGCAAAATGAGGTGATCGGCCCGCTGGTCGATGTGCTGACGATAGTCGTCCACCACATAGAACTCACAGCCCACGATCGCCTTGATCTTGTTCTTTTTGCACTTCTCCGCAAATTTCAGCGAGCAGTACATGTTGCCGTGATCGGTCACGGCAACCGCGTCAATGTTGTTTTCCTTGCAGTGCCGGACCAGTTCGTCCACTTTCACCGCGCCGTCCAAAAGACTGTATTCCGTGTGCAGATGAAGATGAACAAAGTCCGTCATTGAAATTTTTCTCCGTATATTTGCATCAGTTTTCTCATTCTGTGATTGAGCCCCCCCTTGCTCACGCCCAGCAGCGCGGCAAGTTCGGACAAGGAGAGCGTGGGATGCTCCAACCGCACCCGCGCCGCCTCGCGCAGGCCCTCGGGCAACGACGCGAGAACGCCTTCGTCGCGCAGCCGCCGCAGTGCCACCGTCTGGGACGCCGACGCGATCGCCGCCTTATCTGCATTCCCCGCCATGCAGTTCTGGATGCGGTTTTCCTGATTGCTCTGCTCGCGCGCCGCCGATACGGCGTCCAGCTTGCGCAGGGCATTGTCCGCTCCCAGCACGGAAAGGACGTCCGAGATCGCCTCGCGGCTCTTGACATAGGCGACATAGGTATCGCCGCGCGGCACGACTTTCCCGCACAGTTCAAACCCCGACAGCAGTTCGCAGAACTCCTCCGCCCGCTCCTGCGTGAAAAACACGCATTCAAAATGGTACCCCGTCGACGCACCGCCGTGCGGAAGCGTACAGCTCCCCCCGCCGATAAACGCCGCCCGCAGATAACAAAGCGCCGCTTCCTCGTCCTCGACAAGGTGTTCGTGCAGAGAGCGCGTCTCGGCCAAAATGCGCGCCGCCTCTTCCCCGCCGCAAAAGATCACCAGCTTGTCCCGCTTGCGCTTGGGATCGCGCATCGCCTCGCGTACCTCGGGCCGCGCCCCGAAAAATTCCGCAAGCCGCAGAAAATATGCGGCGACCCGCTCGTTCTCGCTGACGATCTCAAAGCCGTCCTCGGTCAGGGACGCCCCCGTCGCAAGCAGTCCCGCCAGCGCCGCGGCCGCACCCGCACGCGTCTTCGGAAGGTGCGCCAGCAGATCGCGGCGGATCTCCGCAGAAAAATTCGCCATCGCCTTCACCTCACAGATGCGCTTCCCGCCACGCCGCAAGGCGGAAGGAAGGAAGTTTTCCGTCAATGTTGTCGATCCGCTCGTGCGGAATCCCGACACGCGCGATCTGCTCTTCGGCAAGCGTCACTTCCCCGATCCGATCGATGGAATGCGCATCCGAATTGATGACAAACCGCACGCCCGTATCCGCCACCTTGGCGAGTTCTTCGTCCGAAAGATGCTCCTTCTTGGAGCTCAGTTCGAGATAGGTCCCGTAGTCGCGGCAGCACTTTGCAACCTCCACCGCATCCGCAAAACAGCAGTAATTAAGATGGGAGATGATGTCCACGGGATGCGTTTCCACCGCGCGGACATAGGCGCGCGTCGTCTGCCGCACAAGGCTCGCGGAGGGCTTGATGTGCAGCTCGCTGCGAAGCCAGCTCCCCAGCCCCAGACGGCTGTCAAACATCTTCTCGAAGTTCACGAGCACATGGACGCCCAACACAAACAACTCGAACGTCGCATAATCGCGCTCCGTCAGATCGCACAGCCCCGATTCGCCCCGAAGATTGCTCTCCAGCCCGAGCAACGCACGCATTCCCGCCTCCTTCTCCGCCTCGCGCATCTGCGCAATGTACTGCGGAAGTTCCCTCCGCTTGAGCCCGCGGAACAAGTGCGAAAACCCGTGCTCGGTACACCCGATCTCGGCAAGCCCGCATTCCTTCGCCCGTCGGAAGTTCTCAAGGAAGGTATTTTTTCCGTCCGAATAGACGGTATGCGTATGATAATCAGCCGTAAGTCTCATTTTCTCTGCCGTTTCCCGTTTCTACAAAATGCGGCGGATCTCCTCGCGTAAAAGCACACCCGTACGCATTTTTACCGTATTTTTCACCAATTCAATGAGCGAGGCGACATCGGCGGACGTCCCGCCCTCGTTCAGAATAAAATTCGCGTGTACCTCGGAGACGACCGCTCCGCCCACGCGCGTCCCCTTCAGGCCGCATGCCTCGATGAGCGCCCCCGCCGTTTTTTCCGTCGGGTTGACAAATACACAGCCCATGCTCCGCCCCTTGGGCAGACTGCGGCGGCGCGTCCGAAAATAACAGCTCGCGCGCGCAATGTCCTGCGGCGCGGACGCCCTGCCCGCAAGCCGCACGCCGAGCACGGCAATGCCCTCCTGAAAGACGCTCGTCTTTTCCCCGAAGCGACAGGCCCTGCGGTCAAACCGATACACCTTTTTCCCGTCCGCCGCGATCACTTCTTCCACGACGTCCGAAAAGTGCAGCTCCCGCACGCCCGCGTTCATCGCAACGCCCCCGCCCACCGTCATCGGAATGCCGGAAAACGGCGAGAATCCGCCGATGCCGTGCGCCTGCGCAAAGGCGAGAAAAGCTCCGCCCGTCACGCCCGCGCCCGCAAAAATGCCGTCGCCCTCCCTTCGGAGCGCACAAAATTTCCCGAACCGGACGACGACGCCTTCATAGCACCCGTCCGGCGGAAGGACGTTCGCCCCCGCGCCCAAAAGAACGTACGGGATCGACTCCCTCCGCAGGCGCGCAAAGAGCGCCACGGCCTGCTCCGCGCTCTCCGGACAGGCCTCCGCCGCGGCAATTCCCCCGCAGCCGATCGTCGTGTGGCGGGAGAAATCAAACCCCGCGGAACAGGCAAGATGCGGGAAGAATCCCTTCAAACGCGCATAAAGCTCCATTTTGTTTTCACCTTCTATTCTACCATATTTCAGGGCATATTTCAAACACTTTCAAAAAAATTCTCCGGAATTTTTTCCGTCCCGCCCTGCCGCAACGCACGCGCCGCCGCGGCGAGCTCTTCGGAAGAGGAAAAGACGGAGACCGTCCTGCCCGTCGCCCCCGCCGCCGGCCGCATCCCGATGTCCGAAAGCATTCCCTGCACCTCGGCGGAGAACAGCGTCCCGAGAAAGCGCAGACAGTCCGCACGCCGCTCCTTTGAAAAAACGCTGACATACTGATAGAGGTCGCAATACGCCTCCAGCTCCTGCGCATAGACCGTCTCCCCCCGCGCGGCAAAACGGCAGACGTCCCGCTGTGTCCCGAGAAGATAGCGGCACTCGCCCCCGAGAAAGGCAAGATACGCCGCAAGCGACTCCTTCTCCTCGCCGCGAATGCCTGAAAAATATGCCGCCGCGCACGCGAGATTGCTCCCGCCGACGGAGATGACCGTCTCACCCTCCGCCAAGCTATCTTCCGTAAAACCGTCTTCCGTACGCGAAAAAAGATAATATCCCCCGCGACACCACGGCACGGCAAGCCTGCTCCCCGCAAAGGCGTAGGGCAACGTCTCGCACCGCGATTCATCGACGTCAAGCCCCACCCCGAAGGAGAGAACGTCCGGGTACTCTCCCTCCGCCATCGCCGCACAGGCGCCCTCCGCCGTATATGCCACGACACGATAATATACGCCCTCCGCCCGCTTCTCCGCAAGTCGCGCCACACGGCTCAGAAAGGATGCCCGCGACCCCTTTCCGCCCTCAAACGTGTCCACATTCCAGATGAGCACGATCCGCTCCTCTGCCTCGGTCTGCGTCTTCGGCCGCGGATAGCACAACGCCCCCAGCACGATCGCCGCAAGCACCGCAAAGGGAAATCCCCGCCGCAAAAATCTTCCAACGCCCCTAATTACGCGCTTCATTTCTCTATTCTATGCGCCAGATGCTCTGCTATTTCCTTTTACACACCGGATGCCCCGCGGTTTTCTTTCGTATGCCATTCCCCACCCCGCTGTTTTCTTCCGTATGTCGGACGCCCCGCCGCTTTCTTCTGATTCCCGTCCGCAGACAGACGCTCTAAAATATTTCACAACCTATCGAAAAACATCGGATAAAAATTTCGGGAGGAACAAAGCCCGTTCCTCCCGCAGTCCCCCCGCGCGCGCCCGCGGCGCACAGAGGAGCTTTTATTGAAAAGCGCACGAAAGCGCTGTATCCGCAGTGTCCGCAGTTCGCGCAAAATTATCCCTTTTTTCCCGCACGGCAACGAAAAAGTTTTTGCCGCACAGCAGAAAAAAGTTTTTCCTGCACAGCAACAAAAAAGCATGAAAAAAAGAGGGTTTCCCCTCTTTTTCCCTTTCCTTTACCGCTTGCAGAAGCTGTCGCAGCAAGTGCAATGCTCGCAGTCGCAGGTGTTGCCCACATGGATGGTGGTGAGTTCGCAGTGCATTCCGTCGCGGTTGTACTTGCAATCCGTCACACCGCAGGAGACGCCGGTATTCATATTGTTCATACTGTTTTTCCTCCTTACGCCATGGAGTATATGCAATTTTTGCGAAAATATCGCAATCCCATTGACAAAGACGAAAAAGGCCTGTAAAATAGAGAAAACAAGGTTCAAAGGAGACCGACCATGAAAGTAATCCTCAAAGCGGACGTAAAAGGCAGCGGCAAAAAAGGCGACATCCTCGAAGTTTCGGACGGATATGCCCGCAATTTTCTCTTGAAAAAAGGTCTTGCCGACATAGCGACGGCAACCGGAATCAACGAGATCTCTCAGCGCAAAAAGGCCGACGCCTATCATAAAGCAGAAAACGAAAAATCCCTTCGCGAACTCGCAAAACAGGTCAACGGCAAGGAAGTCACCGTGTCCATCCGCGCAGGCGAAAACGGCAAGGTGTTCGGCTCGGTGACGACGGGACAGATCGCCGCCGCGCTCGAAGAACTCGGCTACGACATCGACAAGAAGAAGATCGTCCTCAAAGACGCCATCAAGACCCTCGGCGCGTTCGACGCGGAAATCCGCCTCATGGAGGGCGTCTCGGCGAAGATCGTCGTAAACGTCATCCCCCTCGCCTGACGGGATCCGTTCCGCGCCTTCCTGCGGGCGGCGGCCCGCACCGTATGCAAGCAGGATACCTGCAGGCGAACCGCCTTTCATCAGGCAAGCCTGCGAGCGGGGACACAACAAAACGCAAAAAGCGCACTCCGCAGAGTGCGCTTTTTCTTTCTTTTTCGTACAAACCTGATCGTTTTCGGTGTATTATGTCAGACATAATACTATGCTTTTCCTTAATTTACGGAAGATCGAGCTCGTAGAGATCTTTATCGGGCAGCTTTTTCGAGGAATTGTCCACGAATTTCTTCAGCTCGGTCGCCCCTTTCTCGACGGGGATATTGACGCCCGCGCCCGCGACACAGCCGCCGGGACAGCCCATTCCCTCGATCAGACAGCCGTTCTTCTTGCCGAGTTTTGCAAGGAGAAGCATCTTCTTGCACTCCTCCAGCCCTTCCGCATGCTCTACTTTGACCTGAACATCGGGGTAATAGGCGTTGATGCACGCCTCGATCGCCGCGGCGACGCCGCCGGCAACGCCGTATCCGCGTCCTGCCGCCGTGGCGTCATGGATGGGATCTTCCTTGTCGTAGGTGGCGAAGTCAATTCCCTTTGCCTCAAAGATCGCGGCAAGCTCCTCAAAGGTGATGACGAAATCCACGTCGCTGCGCACCGAGTGACGGCGCGCTTCGAGCTTCTTTGCCGCACACGGGCCGATAAAGACCACGCGCGCGTTCGGGCGCTTCTGCTTGATGGAGCGCGACGTCGCGACCATCGGCGTGAGCGCATTGGAGACCTTATCAACCATGTCGGGGAACTGCGTCTTGGCGAGCATGCTCCATGCGGGACAGCAGGACGTCAGAAGGAAGGGAAGCTCCCCCGTGACGACTTCCGTCGCATAGTGGTGCGCCTCGGTGGCGGCACCGACGTCGGCGCCGTGCGCGACCTCGTAGACCTCCTTGAAACCGATGTCTTTGAGCGCCGCCTTGACTTTCCAGAGCGTGACGCCCGGCCCGAACTGTCCGATGATCGCCGGAGCAACTTCGGCGACGACCTCGTCACCCTTCTGAATGGCACGGATGAGCTGATAAATCTGCGATTTGTCGGCGATCGCACCGAACGGACAGCTGACCATGCACTGTCCGCAGCCGACGCACTTTTTGGGATCGATCTGCGCACGGCCGAGGCCGTCGCTCGAGATCGCCTTGACGCCGCACGCCTGCGCGCAGGGACGGATCTTGTGTGCGATCGCGTCATACGGGCAGGCCGCCTTGCACTTTCCGCACTTGATGCACTTGGAACGGTCGATGACCGCTTTCAGCGTCTTCGGATCGACCGAAATCGCCCCCTTCGGACACACCGTCATGCAATAGCGCGAAACGCATCCGCGGCACTGATCGCTCACTTCGTAGACGTTCTCCTCACAGCGGTCGCACGCGGACGGAATGACCTGCATGAGCGGCGGCTCATAATAGCTGTCCGAAATGTTGCTGGCGCTCAGGCCGTTGGTGATGTGCGCCGGACGGTCCTGCGGATTGAGCGACATTCCCATCGCAAGACGGACGCGCTCCGCCGCGATCGCACGCTCACGGTAGATGCTCTCGCGATATTGCGGCGTCTCCGTCGGCGTGATCTTATAGGGAATCTCTTCGATATCGCTGGCAACGTTGTCCGAATGGAACGCGATCTTGGCGACCTCAACGAACACCTGCCGTCTCAATTTTCTGACAGAAGTTTCCAGACCTCTCATAGCTTTTCTTTCCTCGATATTTCAGTATTTCTGCAAACAAGGGCAAGGGATTCCCCTCGCCCTCATCCTTTCGCAGTTGTTGTTCAGCAAACCTTACTTCTTGCGGTTCGCACGGCCATAGTACGCGTTCAGGTACATCTCCTTGATCTCGCTCATGAGCGGATAACGAGGGTTGGCACCCGTGCACTGATCGTCGAAGGCATCCTCGGTCATCTGGTCAAGACGGGCAAGGAACTGCTCCTCCGTCACCTTATCGCCCAGCGCTTCCTTGATCGTCTTGGGCTGTCCGATCGCTTCCTGAAGCGCCTTGAGTTTGGCGATGAGCGCTTCGACCAACTCGTCGTCGTTCTTGCCCTTCAGGCCGACGTAGCGGGCGACATCTGCATAGCGCGCCTTGCACTGAGGATACGCGTACTGCGGGAACGTCCCCATCTTGGTGGGCTTCTCCGAGCTGTTGAAACGGATGACCTCCTCGAGCATGAGCGAGTTCGCCATGCCGTGAGGGATATGCCAGTAGGATCCCAGCTTGTGCGCCATGGAGTGGCAGACCCCGAGGAAGGCATTTGCGAATGCCATACCCGCCATCGTGGACGCGTTTGCCATCTTCTCACGCGCAAGTGCGTCGTGCGCACCCTTCGCATAGGCGTCGGGCAGATACTCGAAGATGAGCTTTGCCGCTTCCTTCGCGATGCCGTTCGTGAAATCGGTCGCCATGACCGACGCAATCGCTTCCAGCGCATGGCTCATGGCGTCGATGCCCGAGCAGGACGTGAGCCCCTTGGGGATGTTCATCATGAGGTCGGAATCGACGATCGCCATATCGGGCATGAGTTCGTAGTCGGCGAGAGGATACTTGGTACCCGTCTTTTCATCCGTGATGACGGCGAAAGGCGTGACTTCCGAACCGGTACCCGCCGTCGTGGGAATGGCGACGAAGAGCGCCTTGTCCCCCATGTGCGGGAAGGTGTAAACACGCTTGCGGATATCCATGAAGCGCATCGCCATATCCTGGAAGTCCACTTCGGGATGCTCGTACATCACCCACATGATCTTGGCAGCGTCCATGGGCGAACCGCCGCCGATGGCGATGATGACGTCGGGCGCGAAGTCGCGCATCTGCTTGACGCCCTCGTTCGCGCAGGCGAGCGTGGGATCGGGCGTGACGTTGAAGAAGGTCGCGTGCGAGATGCCCAGCTCGTCGAGCACGTTGGTGATCTTCTTGGTGAAGCCGCTCTCGAACAGGAACTTATCGGTGACGACGAACGCCTTCTTCTTGTTATAGACCTGCGGGCCAAGCTCTTTGAGAGCGACGCCCAGACATCCGCGCTTGAAATAGACCTTCTCGGGAGCTCTGAACCAAAGCATATTTTCCTTCCTTTCCGCAACGGTTTTGATATTGATGAGGTGCTTGACGCCGACGTTCTCCGAGACGGAGTTGCCGCCCCACGAACCGCAGCCCAGCGTGAGTGACGGGGGCATCCTGAAGTTGTAAAGATCGCCGATGCCGCCCTGCGAGGAAGGCGTGTTGATGACGATACGGCAGGTCTTCATGATGGAACGGAAGTATGCGATCTTGTCCGCGCCCGTTTCCACATTGATATACAGCGAGGAGGTGTGCCCGAGCCCGCCGTCCTTGATGAGCCTGTCTGCCTTGGCGACCGCCTCTTCAAAGGTCTGCGCCTTGTACATGGCAAGCACGGGCGAGAGCTTCTCGTGCGCGAACTCCTCGGAGAGCTCGACGGATTCCACCTCGCCGACCAACACTTTGCTGCCCTCGGGCGCTTTGAAGCCGGAGAGCTCTGCGATCTTGCAGGCGCTCTGACCGACGATCTTGGCGTTGAGCGCGCCGTTGATGATGATGGTCTTTCTGACCTTGTCCGTCTCTTCGGGCGTGAGGAAGTATGCCCCGCGCAGCTTCATCTCCTTCTTGAACGCATCATAGACGTCCGCAAGGACGATGGTGGACTGCTCGGACGCACAGATCATGCCGTTGTCGAACGTCTTGGAGTGCAGGATGGAGGAAGCGGCAAGCTGAATGTCCGCAGACGAATCGATGATGGCGGGCGTGTTGCCGGCGCCGACGCCGAGCGCGGGCTTGCCGGAGGAATATGCCGCCTTGACCATGCCGGGGCCGCCCGTTGCGAGGATCATGTCCGCCTCGCGCATGATCATGCCGGAGAGCGGAACGGTGGGCTGATCGATCCAGCCGATGATGTCTTCGGGAGCGCCCGCTGCAACGGCGGCGTCAAGGACGACCTTCGCCGCGGCGATGGTGCAGCCCTTTGCACGGGGGTGAGGCGAGATGATGAGGCCGTTCCTCGTCTTTAAGCAGATGAGCGACTTGAAGATCGCCGTGGACGTGGGGTTGGTGGTGGGAATGACCGCCGCCAGAACGCCGATGGGCTCTGCGATGCGCGTCAAGCCGAACCCTTCGTCGCGCTCGATGACGCCGCACGTCTTGGTGTCCTTGTAGGCGTTGTAGATGTACTCCGACGCGTAGTGGTTCTTGATGACCTTGTCCTCCACGACGCCCATGCCGGTCTCTTCGACCGCCATCTTGGCGAGAGGGATCCTCATCTTGTTCGCCGCGACGGCTGCCGCGAAGAAGATCTTGTCGACCTGCTCCTGCGTGTACGTCGCGAACTTCGCCTGTGCCGCTCTCACGCGCGCAAGCATTTTCTCGAGAGATTCCTCATCATTGACGATGAAATCCTTCATGTACTACCTCCGTTTCCCTAAAAATTATTTGCGTTTTTATCGATTGCCGGTTCATTCCCCACAGAGCCCCGCAAGAGAAACCGCCAGATCTTCATATTTTACCTTCACGCCGTCCGGAACGTGCAGATACACGGGCGCAAAGTTCAGAATTGCCGTGATCCCCACCCGTACGATCTCGTCGCACGCCGCCTGCGCCGCACTGCGCGGCACCGTCAGGATCGCCACCTTGACCGAATTGCGCACCGCGATGTCGGACAGCCGCTCCATCGGATAGATGGGCTTGCCGCCCGCCGCCCCCACCTTCGAGGGCGAAGCGTCAAACGCCGCGATCACATGAATGCCGTAATTTTCAAAGCCCTCATAGGCGAGAATCGCCCTTCCGAGCCCGCCCGCTCCGATGATGACCGCGTTCGTCCAGCGATGATAGCCTAAAAATTTCTCGATGTCCTCAATGAGCCGCCGCACTTCAAACCCGAACCGCGGCTTGCCGGGCTGCGACGAGACCAGCGCAAGATCCTTGCGCACCCCCACCGCCGAAACGCCGAGCGCCGTCGCAATCGCAGACGAAGATACATATTCGACGCCCTTTCCCGCTTCACCTTTCAGATACCTCAGATAGGACGGCATACGGGAAACGGTCGCCTTCGACATCGCATTTTCAGGGCTTCCCATATCGGCTCACTCCGCATTCCGAATTTGAATCGATAAATTTTTATCGATTGTTATTTTAGCAGATGCGGCCGCCAAAGTCAACTGTTTGAACAAGGTTTTTTCCCCTCCGAATAAGAAAATTTCGGGCGGCGGATTTGACGCGTTCCTCCGCGGAGGTCGGCACATTTTTCGGCAGAGACGGACGCGTTCTATGACGGAGGTTCAACGCGTTCTGCGGCAGGAACGATGCTTTCCGCGTCTCCATAAAAATCGCCCGCGATCAGAAAGATCGCGGGCGATGTATAAACGATAAACCGGCTCACGGGAAACGGCGCGCGCGGCCGCCGATCAGTTGAAGTCCTTGAGACGGCGTTCCACCTTTTCCTTGGCGTCGAGCAGTTTTTCCAGCTTGGCGCGTTCGTCGTCGACGAGCTTCTTCGGTGCCTTGGAGACAAAGTTCTGATTGGCGAGTTTTCCGCTTGCGCGGGCGATCTCCCCGATCACGCGGTCGAGTTCTTTTTCGAGCCGCGCCTTTTCCTTTTCCAGATCGACGAGTTCTCCGAGCGGCACGAAGACCTGTCCGAGTTCGCACACGTTGGAGACGACTTTCGCACCCGCCTCCGGGCCCTTATCGGCAAAATTGACTTCGCTTGCCCCCGCGAGGCGCATGATCGCCCCCTTGTTGACGGAAACGAGACGGCGGGAATCCGTCACGAGATACACATGCACCTTTCTCGAAGGCGGGCAGTTGACCTCCACCTTCATGGCGCGCACCGTCTTGATGAGGTCGATCACCCCTTCAAACGCCTTCGCCTCCTTCTTATAGGCAAGGCGGGAGTTGTAACGGGGATAATCGGCGCGGATGATCAGGCCCTTCGTCGTGGGAAGATAGGAATAGATCTCCTCCGTGACATAGGGAATGAAGGGATGCAGAAGTTTCAGGATGTTTTCGAGAACCATCATGAGCACGCCGAGCGCTCCCCGCTTCTTGTCGGCGTCTTCGCCGTAGAGCGCAGGCTTGGAGAGTTCGATGTACCAGTCGCAGAAGTCGTTCCAGACGAAGTCGACGAGCTTGTCCGCGGCGATGCCGAGATCGAACTTGTCGAGCGACGCCGTCACCTCGCGGATGCACACCTGCAGGCGGGAGATGATCCAGCGGTCGGCGGGCTGAAGACGCACGTCCCCGAGCGCGGGGATCGACACGTCCTTGGCGTTCATGAGCACAAATCGGGAAGCATTCCACAGCTTGTTGATGAAGTTGCGCGCCGCCTCCACTTTTGCGTCCGTGAAACGGGTATCGTTCCCGGGCGCGACGCCCGTCATGAGCGAAAGACGCAGAGAATCTGCACCGTATTTGTCGATGATCTCCAGAGGATCGATGCCGTTCCCGAGCGACTTGGACATCTTTCTGCCCTGTTCGTCCCGCACGAGTCCGTGGATGAGCACGTCGCGGAAAGGCACCTTTTCGGTGTGCTCGATGCCCGAGAACATCATGCGCATGACCCAGAACGGAATGATGTCGTAGCCCGTCACGAGCACGTCGGTCGGGTAGAAGTATTCAAAATCCTCCGTGTTGTCCGGCCAACCCAGCGTGGAGAACGGCCACAGCGCCGAGGAGAACCAGGTGTCCAGCACGTCCTCATCCTGCGTGAGATGCGTTCCGCCGCACTTGGGGCAGACGGAAGGCGTTTCGCGGGCGCAGATGACTTCGCCGCAGTCGTCGCAGTACCAGACGGGAATGCGGTGTCCCCACCAGAGCTGACGGGAGATACACCAGTCACGGATGTTTTCCAGCCAGTTATAATATATTTTGGAAAAGCGGTCGGGCGTGAATTTGGTCTTTTTCTTGACCACCGCGTCGATGGCGGGTTTGGCAAGCGGCGCCATCTTCACGAACCACTGCTTGGAGACAATGGGCTCCACCGTCGAATGACAGCGGTAGCAGTGTCCGACGTTGTGGACGTGTCCCTCGATCTTGACGAGCAGGCCGAGCTCGTCCATCTTCGCCACAATGCGCTTGCGCGCCTCGTAGCGGTCCAGCCCCGCGTATTCGCCCGCGCGCTCGTTCATCGTGCCGTCGTCGTTCATGACGCGGATGACGGGCAGATCGTGCCGCAGTCCCACTTCAAAGTCGTTGGGATCGTGTGCGGGCGTGATCTTCACGGCACCCGTCCCGAATGCGGGATCGACGTACTCGTCCGCCACGACGGGGATCTTGCGGTCGGTCAGCGGCAGAAGCAGCGTCTTTCCGACGAGCGAAGCATACCGCTTGTCCCCCGGATGAACGGCCACCGCCGTATCGCCGAGCATCGTCTCGGGACGGGTGGTTGCGATGACGATCTTCTCGTCGCTCCCCTCCACGGGATAGGCAAAATACCAGAAATGCCCCTGCTCTTCCGCATACTCCACTTCCGCGTCGGAGAGCGCCGTCTTGCAGCTCGGACACCAGTTGATGATGCGGCTTCCGCGGTAGATCAATCCCTTCTGATAGAGGCGGAAAAACGCCTCGCGCACCGCCTTCGAGCACTTCTCGTCCATCGTGAAGGCAAGCCGCGACCAATCGCACGAGGAACCGAGCTTTTTGAGCTGCTCGACGATCCTGCCGCCGTACTTCTCCTTCCACGCCCAGGCGCGCTTGAGAAATTCCTCTCTGCCGAGTTCTTCCTTGCTGTGCCCTTCTTTCTTGAGCTGGTCGACGATCTTGACTTCCGTCGCAATGGACGCGTGATCGGTCCCGGGCAGCCAGAGCGCGCAGTACCTCTGCATCCGCTTGAACCGGATGAGGATGTCCTGCATCGTCTCATCCATCGCATGTCCCATGTGAAGCTGTCCCGTCACGTTGGGCGGGGGCATCATCACGGTAAACGGAACTTTGTCGCGGTCGATCTCCGCGCGGAAACATCCGCCTTCCATCCATTCGCGGTAGATCCGATCTTCAAAATCTTTGGGGTTGTACGTCGTCTGCATCTCTTCCATGTCGGTCTTTTCCTGTCTTTTTCTTCCTTGCCGCCTGTCGCGGCCGCGCGGCGCTCCTCGCACCGCACATACGGAAAAACATTATAAATCATTTTCCGCCCATTGTCAATTATTCCGCCGCGGACATACAATATATTACTTTTATTTTTTCGGAGCGGACTATGAAAAAGTTTCTGGCAACTCTGGGAGCGGCGCTCTTTGCCCTCCTTCCCCTTTCCGCCTGCGGCGGCAACGATGACGGAACGACGACCATCCGTCTCAACGAGGTGACCCATTCCGTCTTCTATGCCCCCATGTACCTCGCCGATTCCCTCGGCTATTTCGAGGAAGAAGGCATCAAAATCGAACTCACCAACGGCGGCGGCGCCGACGCCGTCATGGCCGCCGTTCTCTCGGGCGACGCCGATATCGGCTTCTGCGGCCCCGAAGCCGCCATCTATGTGCTCCTGGGCGGCTCGCAGGACGTCCCGACCGTGTTCGGCCAGCTGACCAAACGGGACGGCTCCTTCCTGGTCTCCCGCAAACAAGAGCCCGATTTCCGCTGGGAAGATCTCAAGGGAAAGGAGATCCTCGCCGGGAGAAAGGGCGGCGTCCCCGCCATGACCTTCGAGTACATCCTGCGCGAACACGGATTTACGGACAGCGAGATCAACCTGAATTTCGACGTCGCCTTCAACCTGATGACGGGCGCGTTTGAAGCGGGTACCGCCGATTACTGCACGATGTTCGAGCCGACGGCCTCCGAATATCAGGCTGCGGGCAAGGGTTATATCGTTGCGGCCGTCGGCGAAGCAGGCGGCGAAGTCCCCTACACGAGCTACATCGCAAAGCGCTCCTGGCTCGACAAAAACGAGGAGACGGCTAAGGGATTCCTGCGCGCGCTTCTCAAAGGCGTCAAATACGCCCAGACGGAGGACGCGACCGTCATCGCGGAGCACCTCGTCGCACACTTTCCCTCCACGTCCGTGCAGTCGCTCGCGACCAGCGTGGAGAGCTACCGCAACATCGACGCCTGGGTGAGCGACATGGCAATGACCGAGGAAAGCTTTGAACGCCTGCAGGACATCATCGAAAGCGCGGGCGAACTCGACCGCCGCGCCGACTTTCATGCCCTCGCGGACAATACCTACGTCAGGGAAGTCTACACCGCCCTGAACTGACCGCATTTTTTCCGCACAAAGGATCCGCCTATGAAGAACATTCTGCAATTTCAGGACGTAACCTATATCTATCACACCGCGCACGGTGAACTTCTTGCCGCACAAAACCTGACCTTCCGCGTGGACGAGGGCGAGTTCGTTGCGATCATCGGCCCCTCCGGTTGCGGAAAGACGACGCTCCTCTCCCTCGCCGCAGGCCTTCTGAAGCCGTCCGAGGGCAGCGTGGAGAGCCGCGGCAGCTTCGGCTATATGCTGCAAAAAGACGAACTCTTCCCGTGGCGCACCATCGAAAAGAACATCTTCCTGCCCCTGGAAGTCAAACGGCGGCATTCGCCCGCGCAAAAGGAACGCGCTCTGGCGCTCGCCAGAAAATACGGACTGGGCGACTTCCTCAAAAGCTATCCCGCCCAGCTCTCGGGCGGAATGCGCCAGCGTGCGGCGCTCATCCGCACCCTCGCCACCGATCCCGACATCCTCTTGCTCGACGAACCCTTCTCCGCCCTCGACTACCAGACCAGGCTCAACGTCTGCGAGGACGTCGCCGCCATCATCCGCAGCGAGAAAAAGACCGCCCTCCTCATCACGCACGATATCTCGGAGGCCATCTCGCTCGCCGACCGCGTCCTCGTCCTCTCGGCACGCCCCGCCCGCGTCGCTCACGCCCACGCGCTCGACTTCGGAGACATCCCGCCCCTCAAACGGCGGGAACACCCCGCCTTCTCGGGCTGGTTTGAAACACTCTGGAGGGAACTCAACCCATGAAAAACCTCACCTATTCCAAAGAACACGCGCGCTTTTTGCAAAAACGCAGAAAGCACCTCGCCCTCGTCTGGATCCTGCGGCTCAGCCTCCTCGCCCTCTTGCTCGGGCTTTGGGAGCTCGTCACCGCCTGCGGCTGGGTCGACCCCTTCATCATGAGTTCCCCCTCCCGCATCGCCCGAACGATCGCCTCCCTCTACGCGGACGGAAGTCTGTTCTACCACATCGGCGTCACCCTGTGGGAGACCCTCGCCGGATTCGCCATCGCCGTCGTGCTCGGCTTTGCCGTCGCCCTCCTCCTTTGGTGGAGCGAAACCCTGCGCAAAGTCCTCGAACCATACATCGTCGTCCTGAACGCCCTCCCGAAAATTGCCCTCGGCCCCCTCATCATCATCTGGTTCGGAACGGGCAGCGAGGCCATCGTCTTCATGACCGTCCTCGTCGGCATCATCATCGCGATCCTGCATATGCTCTCCGCCTTCATCGCAACCGATTCCAATAAGATCCTGCTCATGAAGTCCATGGGCGCAAACAAGATCCAGATCCTGCTAAAACTCGTTCTGCCGTCCTCCTATCCGTCGCTGATCTCCATGCTCAAAGTCAGCGTCGGCATGGCGTGGATCGGCTCCATCATGGGCGAATACATCGTCTCGCGCGCGGGACTCGGCTATCTCATCGTCTACGGCGGGCAGGTGTTCAAGCTCGACCTCGTGATGAGCGCCACCTTCCTTCTGTGCCTGCTTGCCGCGGGTATGTACGCCCTTGTGGTACTTCTTGAAAAAATACTCGTCAAAAACGCAGAGCACTGAAAAGAGTATTCCGAACACGCCGACGGCAGGATACAGCCGATCGATGACGCCGGAAAACCCCAGACGCGACAACAGGAACGCCGCAACGAGCACAATGCCCTTTGCGGCGTTTTTTGCCTTGCCCGCATACCGCTCGCACGCGGAGAGCAGCGGAAAGAGCGCCGCGGCGAGCGACGTGAGCACGGCGCACGCCGCGGCAAGAAAGAACAGGCGATTGCCGCCCGCGACGACGAGAAACGGCATGGGCGAACCCGGATTCCCCGCCCGCGCGATCGCCCCCAGAATGAGCGCGCCGCATAAGAAGATACAGCCAGCGGCCAGTAGGGCGGCGCGCACGGGCGCACGCACCTCCCGTCCCGCATCCATGAGCGCGGGCGCCGAGAAGGCGGCATTCATGAAGGCGTATAAAAACGCGTTCCCCCACCCCGCGGACGCCGCACGCAGCGGCGCTTTGCCGAGGAGAAAGACAAAGGCGAGCAGAAGCGGTACAAGCAGGACATTGAGCAAACTCACCCCGCGCGTGCCGTGGCGCACAAAGACGAGCACGACGGCAAGGCCGAGGAGCGACGCCGCTGCCCCGAGCGACGGAAAGAGCGCGTCGAGCGCGGCGAGCATTCCCGCACAGGGCACAAAGGCGACCGCGAGCAGCACGCAGCCGACGGCGTCCCCGCCCCGCCCGAACAGCGCCTCCATCGTCCCCCCGAAGCCGCCGTGCCGACGTCCGAGCCGCAGAAAAAAGGCGTTCGCCGCAAACGAGACGAGACAGGAGAGCGCAAAGGCAAACACACTGCCTTCCCCGAAAAAACGGACAAGCTCCGCCCCCGTCAGAAACCCCGCTCCGACGGTCATCCCGACCAGAAAAAACGCCGCGCGCACAATGCCCATATCTTTTTATGCATATTCTTTCCGCGTAAAATTATGTCAATTCCCTCGTCTTTTTGAAAAAATACATAGATTTATGTCTGACATAGTACTTTGCCTATTGACAAAATCTGTCGATTCATGTATAATGAAAGAAAAAACAAAGGAGCATGGCATGGAAGACAGCGTTGCAATCGCAGAACGTCCCGAAAAGACGGTCAGTTCCGACCTCATCCGCGGACATATCAATACGATCATCCTGCGCTCGCTCTATGACGGCGACAAATACGGATACGAGATCATCGCCGAGATCGAACAGAAGAGCCACGGACAGTATTCGCTCAAACAGCCCTCGCTTTACAGCGCCCTCAAGCGCCTGGAAAAAGACGGCTACGTCACCTCCTACTGGGGCGGCTCGGTCGGCGGCGGACGGCGCAAGTACTTTTCCCTGACGGAGGCAGGCAAGGCGATCTCCGAACAAAATCAGGCGGAATGGGAGTACTCCCGCACCGTCATCGACAGCCTCATCTCCGACAAGGATTTCGACTTCTCCAATCCCGCCCCCACCGCGGTGAACATGCGCGTCCTCAAGGAGACGACGTCCCGCGTGCCGCGCGGCGAAGGAAGCGACGACGAGCTGGACTACGAGCCCTCCTTCGACGACGCCGAGGAGCTCGGAAAACTCGAGGCGCGCTATCGCGAACAGCTCAAAGATCTCGAGGACAAGCGCTCCGATCTTGACCGCCGCGAGCAGGCATTTGAAGAGTCCATGCGCACCCGCAACGACGCCATCATCAAGGAGCGCGACTGGCGGGAGAGCGAGATCGCCGCGCGCGAACAGGCCCTTGCCCAAAAGCGCGCCGAACTGGAGACCCTGCGCGCGCAACAGGCCGCCGAGGCCGCCGAGGCGAGCCGCAAAGCGGAGGATGCCGCACAGCAGCTCCGTCTGCTTCAGCAGTCCGAACAGGAGGCGCAGGCCGCACAGGCGGCACAAACTTCCGAAGAGGAAAATGCCCGCAGACAGGAACTCCTGGACAAGATCTCCTCTCTCGAATACGAACTGCGCGAAAGCGAGGCCGCGCTGGACAATGCGCGCCGTCAGAACGAACTGCTCGCGCAGGAAGAACACCCCGATCCCGAGGCCGTGGAAAACGAGCGCGCCGAATACGAGGCAAAGATCAAGGCGCTTGAGACCGAGCGCGACAATCAGCACGTCCTCTATCAGGAGAAGCTCACGCAGGCCCTCGAAGAAGAGCGGAAACAACATCAGGAAGATCTGAAGGCGCAGGAAGCGCGCATTCTCGCCGAACAGGAAGAACTGTTCCGCAACCGCGAACAACAGCTCCTGCACCGCAACTACATCGACCTTGTCAATACCCCTCCCGCAAATGAGGCGGCGAACGATTACAACTATTACACCGCGCCCGCCCCGACAGCCGAGGAGCCGCAACCCGAGCCCCGTCCCGTGGAGGACTACAAGTCCGTCGTCCACAGACTGTACGCCAACGCCGTCACGGGCGACGCCGCAACGCCGCACGAGGAACGCGCAAAATCCCTTGACGGGATCGACTTCAGCGACCTCGAGGCTCGCGCGGCACAGGACGGCATCCATATCAGAACCGCAGGCAGCAAGTCTAAAGCGGCCGCCAACGACTCCGCCAGCCTCGTCCATAAGGGAAAAGCCCTCTTCCTGAGCGGCATCGTCACGTTCTTGTTCTGCGTCGCCCTCGGAAGCGTTCTGCTCGGGATCTCCGCTTCGGCAACCATTCCCGCGTTCTATCCCTACCTGCTCTGGGGCATCGGCCTCGCCGTCCTGCTCGTAACGGGCCTCGCCTACGCCAACCACTACGGCGAACGCTCCCTTCGCAGGACAGGCCCCGTCATCCTGAACGTCATCGTCACCTATATCCTGCTCGTCATCGTGACGCTCATCGTCGCGCTCTCCGCCCGCATGGATTTTACCGATCCCGTTCAGCTCACCGCCTGGGTCGCCATCCCCGTTGTCGCCTTCCTCGGCGTCATCCTCTTCGGCGTGGTCTACTACCTGCAGGTACGCCCCAAAAAAGACTGACAAAACTCGTCACAAGATCGATAAAAGCCCGTCGGCTCCGTCCGACGGGCTTTCCCTTTCTCATTTTCTCTTTCTTATGCCGAAATACACGCTCAGCCTTTGTCGTATGCCCCTTTCCTTCGTCTTTTTCGACAAGAAGGCAACGGTATGGCATCGTGCAAAAAAATGCGGCAAACCCGACGTACAAGATGCAGGACACGCCTGCAAGAATCAAAAAAATCCGCGCCGTATGGCGCGGATTTCGCATAAATCTTATAAGATCGGCATATCAGAGACGCTCGAATGCGTACTGCGCGGCGCCGTACAGGCCCGCATCGTTTCCGAGCGAAGCGCAGACGAGGGCGATCGGGGCATAATCCTCCGAGACATACATTCTCGGACGGACATAGCGGCGAAGCGGCTCGAGGAGCGTTTCCCCTTCGGCAGAGATGCCTCCGCCGAGGATGATCGCCTGCGGACGGAAGGTATTGATGACGTTGAGCACGCCTTCGCCGAGGGCGGCAATGTACTTGTCCAGAACGCGTTTTGCCGCGGCATCCCCTTCCCGCAGGGCGAGGAACACCGTTCTGCCGTCCGCCTCGTCGGGAGAAACGGCGAACTTCCACATAAGGCTCTCGCGATCGGCGCGCATCTCCTCCTGCGTGAGATGAATGAGCGCCGTCGTCGAAGCGTACCGTTCAAAGCAACCGCGGCGGCCGCAGGTACACTGTTCGCCGTCCATGCAGATGACCGTATGGCCGAGCTCACCGCCCGCACTGCGGAAGCCCTCAAAGAGCTTTCCGCCCAGTATGATTCCGCTCCCGACGCCCGTTCCGAGCGTCAGAAGAACGCTGTCCGAAAAATTCTTTCCTGCGCCGAACTTGGCCTCGCCGAGCGCCGCCGCATTGGCATCGTTGAGAATGAACGTCTTCTTTCCCGTGTATTTCTCCACGAGCGCACCGAGCGGCACGTTCCGCCAGCCGAAATTCGTCCAGGAGACAACCGTGCCGTTCGCGCTGTCGATGACTCCGGGCGAACCGATGCCGATCGCCTGCACGTCGTTCATGCTCTTTCCCGCTTTTTCCGCCGTCTGCACGGCAAGTTCCGCGAGCGCGAGCGCCGTCCTTTCGGCGGGTGCATCCGCCGAAGTCACAACGCGCGACTTCCCTTCCAGCTTCGTGCCGGAGAGCAATGCTGCCTTGGCGGACATTCCGCCCAGATCGATCCCGATAACCATGCTTTCTTCACCTGCTTTCCGTATTTTTATAGATGCGCAGCAGTTCGGGCAGCCGCGCAACAAAATCGGCGTTGTCCTGCGTGCGTTCCATGACTCCGATGATTCCCGGCGTGTCCGTCAGCCCGCGCTCGCGCAGACGATAGACCGCCGACAGCTCCTTCTCAGAGAGAAGCAACTCCTCTTTCCGCGTTCCCGAACGGCGCAGATCGATCGCAGGAAAGATCCTGCGTTCGGCCAGCTCCCGCGATAAGAAGATGTCCGAATTGCCCGTTCCCTTAAACTCTTCGTAGATCACGTCGTCCATGCGGCTGCCCGTCTCCACGAGCACGGTCGCAAGGATAGTGATGCTCCCGGCTTCTTTTGTGTTGCGCGCCGCCCCGAAAAAACGCTTCGGCACGGCAAACGCACTCGCGTCCAGTCCGCCCGAGAGCGTCTTTCCCGAGTTGTCCGACAAAATATTGCAGGCGCGCGTGAGCTTGGTGAGCGAATCGAGCAGCAGAACGACGTTCTCGCCCAGCTCCGCACACCGCTTGGCGTGTTCCAGCGCAAGATGCGCCGCACGCACATGGTGCTCCGCACCTTCGTCGAACGTCGAACTGATCACCTCCGCATCCTTGACCGTCTCACAGAAGTCCGTGACTTCCTCGGGACGCTCGTCGATGAGCAGGACGATCAGCATGAGCTCGGGATGCTGTTCGCAAACGGCACGCGCGATCTCCTTGAGCAGCGTCGTCTTGCCCGCCTTGGGCGGCGCGATCACGAGCGCGCGCTGGCCCTTCCCGATCGGCGCAAACAGATCGAGCATCCGCAAAGAAAGGCTCTTGTTCCCCTTGGAAAGTTCGATCTTTTCCTGCGCATACAGCGCCGTCAGATTGTCAAACCGCGGCCGCGATCTGCACATCCCGACGGGACGTCCGTTCACGCCCAGGATCTCGCCGACCGCCGCCGATTCCCCGCGCTGACGGGGCGTCGCCGTACAGGCAATATAGTCGCCTTCGCGCAGGTCGTTGTTATGAATGACGGGAGCGGGGATAAACACGTCCTCTCCCGCGGAAGAGGGCTGACAGTTGTGCGCCCGCACAAACCCGTACCCGCCCTGCAGAATTTCCAAAATTCCCGTATAGACCGCCGCATCGAACGCAGGCGGATCGGTCCGCTCTTCCGAAGCGACTTCCAGAGCCGCCTCCCGCTCGCGCGTCTCCTTTTCCCCGTTGCGCCGGATCGCCTCCAGACGCTCGGAAACGGACGGATCCAAAAACGTCTGCTTGACGGGCGCCCCGCGATTGGTGGGCGGCGCAGGCGCCTGCTTCCCCGTCAGAATGCGGATGATCTCCTCGATCAGCGCGCTTTTATTGCTCGAGGACGCGTGTCCGACCCCCTTCTGCCGTCCGAGGATGCGAAGCGTCGATAAAGGAAGGGTATCGAGAAATTCCCGATACCGCTGTTCCGTCGTCTTTAATTCCATGCAGCTCACTTCTCCCGTTCCATGATGATGACTTTCGTACTTTCTTCCGAGATGTCGTCACGGAACAGCTCAAGCTCACTGCTTTCAAGCTCCTCCACTTCTTCCGTATCGAACTTGTCGGCAAAATCGTCGACCTTGTCGATGTCGAGGTTGAGCCCCTTCGTCTTGTAATGCATGGGAATCACGATCGCCGGCATGATGCGGTCAACGTATTCCTTTGCCTGTTCGGCGTCAATCGTATATGTCCCGCCGACGGGAATGAGCAACACATGCACGGGAAGCAGCGTCTCGATGAGCGCCGAGGAACACTCTTCGCCCAGATCCCCGAGATGACAGATCTCCAATCCGTCCATGCGGAACTTGAAGATGAGATTCTCGCCGCGCTTTTCGCCGTTCTCATCATCGTGATAGCTCTTGATCGCGGTGATGTCCACACCGCCGATTTCGTAGGTACCCTCTTCATCGAACACGACGGGCTTTCCGCTCTTGCCCTTCACCGCGCCGACGTTGTTATGATCGTAATGCCCGTGACTCACCGTCACCGCATCCGCTTCGACGGTCGGCATCTTGAAGCCGATGTCTCCGTACGGGTCGGTTACGATGGTCGTACCCGTACTCTCCGTCAGGACAAAACAAGAGTGCCCCAAATATCGTATTTTCATTGTTCCTCCGATATGATATTCACCGCAATGTTCAAGCGGAAAATCCGAACTTCTCCTTCAAACCGCAGACAGTATTTCAATGCTACCCGCCAGCCGTCCGAAGTCCTGCGCGCCGTGCAGATCTGCGTGTCAAGCGGAATGCGTCCCGACTGCTCCATGAGCCCGATCCGGAACTCTCCCGCTTCCCCCGTGCGAAAGCGCGCGTGCAATTCGCTTCCGCCCCGCCGATGCATCACGAGCGTGTCGCCCGCCAGCTCCAGCCGCGCTTCGTCCTCCTCCGCAGGGTAGACCGCAGAAAAGCCTTCCGAATGCTCCGCAATCTGCCCGACCGCGGTAAACCGCGATCGCTCTCCCTCCGTAAAAGTGACGATCTCAACTCTGCACGTTTTCATGTGTTCTCCATGATTGCCTTCTATTATAGTACAAAAAACGTTTTTTGTAAATGGATTGAAGGCATTTTTGAACGATTATCCGTCAATTCCCGTGAAAAAATTCCGCGTAACGCGCCTTTCCCTCGCGCATGAGCGCTCGAATCGCTTCCTCGTCGCCCTGCGCGATCGCTTCCCGAAACGCCTGCAACCGCTCCGAGAGACGGTCGATCTCCGAAACGAGACAGGCGGAATTGATGCAAAAGAGCTCCGCCCACATCGCCTCGTCCACGGGCGCAACGCGCGACATATCCTGAAAACTTCCGCCCGTAAATCCCTTGCAATCCGCCGCAAGCGAACTGGTGACATAGGCATTCGCCACGACGTGCGCAAGCTGCGACGTGAGCGCGATCATCCGATCGTGAAGCGCCGCTCCGCACTCGAGAATGCGCCCCACTCCGAGATCGGACGCAAGTCCGCGCACGACGCCGAGCGCGACGGGGTCGGTCTCCGCGCACGTCGTGATGACAAAGTTCGCCCCGAGAAAGAGCACAGACGTCGCCGAACGCACGCCGGACGTCTCCTTGCCCGCCATGGGGTGTGTGCCGACGTACCGCCATCTGCGCGGGCGGGAGTAGACGATTTTTTCGAGCGCCTCTTTCACGCCGCAGATGTCCGCGACAATACATCCGTCGGGGAAGTTCCCCTCGTCCAGCTCACGCATCGTGACGCGGGGCGGAAGCGCGAGCACGACGACGTCTGCCCCCGCATAGTCCTCCGCAATCCCGTCGATCATCCCGTGCGAAAGCGCGTACTCCAGAGCATCGCGCCCGCGGTTTTTCCCGAGCACCGTATGTCCCGCCAGCCGCAGGGCCGCGGCGACGGAGGCTCCGATGATGCCCATTCCGTAGACGATAATTCTCATTTTGACCCCTTCTTGAAAGTATTATGTCTGAAATAGTACTCTGTAAAACGTATTGAATTTAGAAAAACAGCATGATTGCGCCCTTTTCACGGAGCGCACGGCGCGTCTGACGATATGCAGGGAGAATGGCCCCTACCTCCGCCCAGAACGCGGGACTGTGGTCCATGTGCCGCGTATGGCACAGCTCGTGGACGGCGATGTAGCGCGCTTCATTTTCGTCCAGAAATGCCGTACGGAAGGAAAAAGACAGATCGCCGCGCGCATTGCACGAGCCCCACCGCCCGCGGGCCGAGGAGACGCGCACGGCGGAATAGGAAAACCCGTATCGCGCGGCATACTCTTCGACATATGCCGTCATGCGCGTGCGGGTGAGCCTGCGCAGAAACGAAACGAATGCGTGCTCGCGCTCCGAAGACGGCAGAAACAGCACGTCCCCTTCCAGACGCGCCCTGCGCCCCTGCGCAATCGTACAGGACACGCCGCACAACGAGATCACGGCGCCGTCGGACAGATCGGGCCTGGCACGCTCGATCGACGCCCGCCGCTGCGCGATCCAGTCGGCGTGAGATGAGACAAATTGTTCGATATCCGAAAGGCGCATATTGTTCGGAGCACGCACGACGATCTCCCCCGTCCCGTCAACGGAGAGCGAAAGCGTACGGCGGCGGCTGCGCACCAATCGGAATTGCGTCTTTTTCGCAGTATTCACAAGGGCATTATACCATGTTCCGCCCCGCTTTTCAACAAACGGAACGGGGCAATTTCTTTTTCTTGACTTTTTTCGGCGCGGAAGGTATAATTTTTTCATGGACGCTTATACAGTCAGACAATTTCATCCGAAAGACGCCGTTTTCAAAATCGACGTCCCCGCCTCCAAGAGCCTGCTCAACCGCGCGCTCATTCTGGCCGCATTCGGCAACGGCGAGGTCTTTCTCGCCTGCGGATCGTTCGCCGAGGACACCCGCAGTCTGCTCGGCTGTCTTTCCGCGCTCGGAATCCGCGTGCAGGAAGAGAGCGGCGGACTTCGCGTGATCGGCTGCGGGGGGAACATCCCCAATCGGCGCGCCGAACTTTACGTCGGATCCGCAGGAACGGCCGCGCGCTTTCTGACCGCCGCACTCGCCTTTCTGGGCGGCGAGTACCACATGCGCGCCTCCGTCCAGATGGAACAGCGGCCGATGGAACTGCTCGCCGTCCTGGAAGAGGCAGGCATCACCGTCGAATACGAAAAGCGATCAAGGCATTTCCCCTTTATCCTGCGCTCCGACGGACTTCAGAAGGATTTTCTCACCGTCAATACCGATCTGAGCACGCAGTACGCGAGCGGAATTTTGCTCGCTGCCGCCGTAAGCCGCCCCGTAACGCTCTGTCTGACGGGAAGCCGTACGCACGGGAGCTATATCGCCATGACGCTCGCCATGCTGCACGCCTTCGGCGCACGCTGGACAAGAGAGGGAAACACCCTCTCCATTGCGCCCGCACAGCACTCTCCCGCCCGCATGGAGATCGAGGGCGACCTCTCGGGCGCCTGCTATTTCTACGCCTTAGCACTGCTCTTTTCGACAAAAGTGCGCGTCAGACACATCCACGCCGACACCCTGCAGGGAGATCGGAAATTCCTCACACTTCTCGCAGACCGCGGCGTCAAATTTACCGATTCCGAAAGCGGCCTGTGCGCCGACGGCAGCAAAATCCGCACCTACAAGGGTTTTTGCGAGAATATGAAGGATTACTCCGATCAGGCGCTCACCGCAGCCGCCCTTGCGCCCTTTGCCGACTCTCCCACCCGCATCACGGGGATCGGGCATATCCGACACCAGGAATGCGACCGCATCCGCGCCATTGCAGCCAATCTGTCCGCCCTCGGCGTTCCCGTTGCCGAGGAAGAAGACGGCGTATCGATCTCCCCCGCTCCCGTCAGAAGCGGAACGATCCGATCGTTCGGCGATCACCGCGTCGCCATGGCCTTCGCCCTGATCGGCCTGAAAACGGGCGGCGTGACCATCCTCGATCCGCTCTGCTGCCGTAAGACCTTTGACAACTTTTTTACCATTCTTGACGACATAACGCAATAAAACCCGCACCCATATGCGGTTTTACAGAATCGCGGGGGGGCCGGGGGGGGGGGGGGGGGGGGGGGGGGAAAAAAAAATTAAAATATTTTTGTGTGTGGGCAAACCGCCCCCCCCCCGCGGGGGGTTGTGGAGAAAAA
>ERZ1090864.3-NODE-3-length-110879-cov-45.689977_pt1 | contig 110879 bp, 88 predicted proteins | sample MGYA00478479_ERZ1090864 | MGnify/ENA primary metagenome ERZ1090864 (study PRJEB33644, sample SAMEA5815743) | chicken gut metagenome | biome: Chicken; feature: Gastrointestinal Tract; material: Caecum | place: Ireland | collected 2019-01-01 | study: A study of the...
CTCAGATACACCCTAGGGGACTGGCTTTAGCCGGTCCTTTTTTCTGTTGTCAAGTCGGGGTCTCGTGAGGCGCTTACGTTAGGTGCGATGGGCGGGCCTCACCCCTCCGCCTAGATCTGCGCGCGGTACTCCATCGGCGTGATGCCGTACAGCTTGTGGAAGGTTTTCAGGAAGCTGCTGTAGTCCGAAAAGCCGTTTTCGGTGCAGGCGGCAAGGATGCGCTTGCCGTCGGCGATGTCCTGGCGGCAGCCTTGCATCCGCAGCTCGGTCAGGTAGTCGTGGATGCTCTGCTTGGTGTACTCCTTAAAGACGCGGGACAGGTGCTCCCGGCTGACGTAGGCGTATTGGGCCAGCTTGGTCACGGTGAGGTCGGGGTCGCGGTAGTGCTGGTGGATGTAGCTGGTGACGGTGGCGACCAGGGCGTTGGTGGAAGTGGGCTTGCCCAGCCCGTCCTCTCGGATGGCCTGCCGGATGATGAGGACGAGGCTGACCAGGATGCTGCGGTACATCAGGTCCTTGTCGTGGGCGTCGGGGATGGCGGCGGCCGCCGCGGCCTGCTCGATCATGGGGCGCACCTGCCAGCGGCCGGTGACGTCGCTGTGCAGGATCATCAGCTCATGGGGGATCTGGCACCCCTCCGACAGGGGGCCCAGCATCTCCAGCGTTTCGCGCCAGAAGGCGTCCTCCATCTGGATGATGAGCCGGTCGTAGGTGTCGTAATAGCCCGTGTGGACCACGCCGGGCGGGATCAGCATCAGATCGCCGGGGTGCAGCTCGTACTGGCCGCCATTGACGTAGTAGTGGGCTTTGCCGCTGACCATGTAGATGTATTCGTGGTAGGGGTGGTAGTGGGTCACGGACTGGCGCACCCGGCGGTTGGAGTACCACCCCACCACCACTTTGTCCAGGGAAAGGCGGCGGCACGCCTCCTCGGGGGTGATGTTGGGATCGGGGTAGGCGGGGATATAGGAACGCATAGGATCTCCTTGTCTGAACAAGAAAAAGTGGTATATCACAGGTTGCAAACATTGTATCACAGAAACCTAGGATTTTCCATGTAAAATTTGCTATAGTTATTGCGGAAGAAGAAAAAATTCATAAAAAGCACAAATATTGGAGATTGTTATTGTGCATTTTCTGCATATCTGGGAGACAACACCTGGATGCAGAGGATGCAAAAAGTGATACTTTATTGGAGCCAAATGGCGGGATACGAGAGGAGGACGCTCGATGGCGGCACAGTATCAGGGCAGGATCGACCACACCGAAGATTCGATCCAGGCGCTGTTCCAGGCGCAGTACAATACCTACCGGCTGGGGCTGGTGGTGGTGACGGCGGTGGCCGGCGTGGCGCTGGCAGCCGCCGGGCTGTTCGCGCCGGTGCCGGTGCTGGCACAGGGTCTGCTCTTGCTGGCGGGCTGCATGCTGTTCGTGGGGCGGGACTTTCCGGCCATCGTCCGGGCCGAGAGCGTCATTGAGGCCCGGCACGGGGTGCTGCCCTCGTCGGTGTGCACCTTCTGCGCCGGCCACATGGAGCTGGAAGAAGGCGGCGTGAAAAAGAAGCTGCGCTATGAGCAGCTGGACCGCATCGTCCAGGACCGGCAGTACCTCTACTTATTCTTTGGGCCGGACTCAGTGGTCATGGTGGAGCGGGCCAAGATCGAGCCGGGCACCGCCGAGCAGGTCATGGACCTGGTCAGCCAGCGCAGCGGCAAACAGTGGGAGTCCGCCTTCTCGCTGCTGACGTTCAACATCCGGGACATCCTCCGTATTTGGGACAACCGCAAGGCCGGCCGCAAAGGCCAGCCCAGGGGCGGCAAAAAGCCCGCCTCCGGCAGGGGCGGGAAGCGGGCCCGCTAAACAGCCAAACAAGGGAAGGTCCGCTGCCGCGCGGCGTCGGGAATCGAGCCGCCGGGAGCGTTCAAGGATCACAAAACCAGACAGGAAGGGGGAAAGCGGAACAAGGAAACGGAGACTCGGAAGGCGGCCGCCTGCACAGGGCCGTCCGCAAGCAAAAAGGAGGTTATCTATCCCAATGAAAAAGCTGATTTCCCGCCGTCATTTTCTGGCGGCCCTGGGCGCCGTGGCTGCGGCAGGCGCATTGTCTGGCTGCGGCGGCCAGACAGCCAAGACCAACGCCAACGGCGAGCACGTCTTTGAGCTGACCCTGTCCCACGGCCTGGCCGAGGACCACGCGGTCCACATCGCGCTGAGCTCCTTTGCCGACGCCGTCCGGGAACAGTCGGAAGGCACCATCGACATCCAGATCTTCCCCAACGCGACCCTGGGCAGCGAGGTGGACAACATCACCCAGATCCGCGCCGGCGCGCTGGATATGGCCAAGGTCTCGGCTTCCACCCTGGGCAACTTCCAGCAGGAGTGGAACGTGCTGTCGGTGCCCTACGTGTTCAACGACCAGCAGCACTACTACAACGTCATGGACGGAGAGATCGCCCAGGACTTGTACCAGCTGACCGCCGAAAAGGGCTTTATGGGCCTGACCTGGATGGATTCGGGCGCGCGCTCGTTCTACACTGCCAACACCCCCATCCACGAGCCCGCAGACCTGCACGGCCTGATGATCCGCACCATGGACTCCCAGATGGCCATCGACATGATGGCGGCGCTGGGCGGCTCGGCCACGGTCACCAGCTATTCGGAGATCTACACCGCCATGCAGCAGGGCGTCATCGACGGCGCGGAGAACAACGTCACCGCCCTGCGCGACCATGCCGACGTCACCAAGTATTACTGCTTTGACGAGCACACCCGCATCCCCGACATCCTGCTGATGTCCACCGAGACCTGGAACGCCATGTCCGACCATCAGCGCGAGATCATGACAAGCTGCGCCCGCACCATGACCGAGGACTACAAGACCGCCTGGACCGAATTTGAAAACGAGGTCCTGGCTTCGGCCGAGGAAAAGGGCGTCGAGCTGATCTACGATGTGGATCTTCCCGCCTTCCAGGAGGCGTGCCAGTCCATTTACACCGACCTGCAGGCCGAGCAGCCCGAGGTATACGCCTACGTCGAGCGGATCCAGCAGGCGGCCCAGTGATGCAAAGGAGGAAATGAGACTGTGAAAAAGTTTGAAAAGATCCTGGACACCGTCATGCGTTTCCTAATGGCGCTGTCCATGTTCGCCCTGCTGGCGGGCGGCACCTGGCAGATCTTCAGCCGCCTGGTGCTGGGCGACCCCTCCACCTTCACCGACGAGTTCCTGCGCTACGTCCTGATCTGGGCCTCCCTGATCGGCTCGGCCTACTGCTTCTACCGGGACGAGCACCTGGCCCTGGACCTGGTCAAGAGCCGCGTCAAGGGCACCGCCGCCGTCGTTTTGAATGTCTTTATCGAGGCGGCCACCCTGTTCTTCGTCTGCTATGTATTCATTTACGGCGGCGCGACCCTGGCCATGAACGCTCTGAACATCTCCTCGGTCATGCACCTGCCCTTCACCTTCCTGTATTCCATCCTGCCCATCTCGGGCGTGTTCATCGTGCTGGCCCGCATCCTCAAGTATGCCCAGCTGTTCTCTGAGAAGAAAGGAGGCAACAACTGATGGTCGTACAGGCTACCCTGAGCCTTTTCGGCTCCTTCTTCGTCCTGCTGCTGGCGGGCGTACCCATTTCGGCCGGCATCGGCATCGCCTCGGTGGTCACCGCCCTGTTCAGCATGCCCGCCGACATCTTTGCCCTGATCGCGGCCCAGCGCTGCTTCTCGGGCCTGGACTCCTTCTCGCTGCTGGCCCTGCCTTTCTTCACTCTGGGCGGCAACATCATGAACAAGGGCGGCATTGCCCGCCGCCTGATCCGTCTGGCCCGCCTGCTGGTGGGCAAGATCCCCGGCTACCTGGCCGCCACCAACGTGCTGGCCAACATGTTCTTCGGCGCGGTCTCCGGCTCGTCGGTGGCCGCCACCTCGGCCATGGGCTCGATCCTGAGCCCCCTGGAGGCAGAGGAAGGCTATGACCCCAACTACTCCGCCGCCGTCAACATCTGCTCGGCTCCCACCGGCATCCTGATCCCCCCGTCCGGCCCGCTGATCCTTTACTCCATCACCGCCGGCGGCGTCTCGGTGGCGGCCCTGTTCATGGGCGGCTACCTGACCGGTATCCTGCTGGGCCTGTGCGTGGGCGCTCTGACCATCTACCTGGCTGTCAAGAAGGGCTATAAGGCCTCCACCGTCAAGGACGAGGACCCCGCCATCAAGATCTGGATCGACGCTGTCCCGTCCCTGCTGGCCGTTATCCTGGTCATGGGCGGCATCCTGGGCGGCTTCTTCACCGCCACCGAGGCCGGCGTGGTCATGTGCCTGTACTGCCTGCTGCTGGCTGTCCTTTACCGCGAGATCACCTTCAAGACCTTCTACGATATGCTGGCCGACACCATGAAGAGCTCGGCCACCATCCTCTTCCTGATCGCGGCGTCCTCCATCATGTCCTACGTCATGTCCTACTCGGGCATCCCCGCCGCCATCAGCGAGGGCCTGATGAGCATCTCCAACAACCGCTACGTCATCCTGCTCATCATGAACGTGTTCCTGCTCATCATGGGCTGCTTCCTGGACCTGACCCCCGCCGTCCTGATCTTCACCCCGATCTTCCTGCCCATCGCCACCAGCATTGGCATGAGCCCGGTCCACTTCGGCCTGATGCTCATCACCAACCTCGGCATCGGCTCGGTCACCCCGCCCGTCGGCTCCTGCCTGTTCGTGGGCTGCGGCGTCGCCAAGGTCAAGATCGAAGGCGTTACCAAGTACATCATCCCGCTGTTCTTCGGCATGGTGGTGGCCCTGTTCCTCATCACCTACATCCCGGCCATCCCCATGATCGTGCCGTATCTGACCGGCCTGGTGGACACCTTCTGGTGGGTCGCCTGATCCTCTGCCATCCCTCCTCCTAAGGGTGTATCTGAAAACTCCCCAACGCTGTTCTATTCTACCCAAAAGCCCCATCTGCCGCGTTGCATTCGCTTGCATTCCACCAAGGAGTGCGGCGCTCATGCGCCTTGCATCTGGCGCTTTTGGGCGAATATCCCAGCATTTCTGAATTCTCAGATACACCCTAAGCGGCGCTGCCGCTGGTTACCTAAAAGGCCCCCGACTATCTTGCCCGGCAAATGGTCGGGGGTCTTTTTCATGGCGGTGCCGGTGTGCTATACTGGCATCGAACATCCCAATCCCCCCGAAAGGAGAACCATCATGTATCTTTGCAAGGAAATCCAGTCCATGGAGCGCCTGGACGGGGCGTTCCTGTTCCACACCAACTGCGCCGACATCAAGGTCTGCTTTGTCACCGACGAGATCGTCCGGGTCCGGGTCGCCTTTGACCGCGAGCTGGCCGAAGAATCCTACATCCTCTCCACCACTGCCTGGGAGGACCGCCTGGACGGTATGTTCGGCGCCGAGCGCACCCGCGTCCAGCCGGTGACGCCGGAAGTCACCGTCACCGACGAGGCCGTCACCTTCAAGACGGCCGCCGTCCGCCTGGTGGCCGAGCGCAGCCCCCTGTGCTTCAAACTGTACGACAAAGACGGGACGCTGCTGCACAGCGACCTGGCCGGCACCCCCTACATCCTGGACTCCAACCGCCGCGTGACCCACTACAGCGCCATGGACGAGGAGGACTGCTTTTACGGCTTTGGCGAAAAGACCGGCGTGCTGAACAAGAACAAAAAGTTCCTGCGCCAGCGCGCCACCGACGCCATGGGCTACGACGCCGAAAAGATGGACACCCTCTATAAGCACATCCCCTTTTACATCCAGCTGTCCCGCGCCAGCCGCAAGGCGGTGGGCGTCTTTTACAACAACTTCTACGAGTCGGTGTTCAACATGGGCTGCGAGAAGAGCAACTACTGGCCCCGCTACAGCTACTGGCAGGCCGACGGCGGCGACATCGACCTGTTCCTCATCGCGGGCGGCTCCATCCGCCGCGTGGTGGACAACTACACCCTGCTGACCGGCCGGCCCGCCCTGCTGCCCAAGCGCGCGCTGGGCTATCAGGGCTCCTCGATGTACTACCCCGAGCTGGAAAAGGACAGCGACGACGCCGTCCTGGACTTCATCGACACCATCAAGGAGGAAGGCTTCCCCATCGACGGCTTCCACCTGTCCTCCGGGTACACCAGCTACAACAACAAGCGCTGCGTCTTTACCTGGAACACCGACCGCTTCAAAGACCCCCGCGCCTACTTTGCCGCCATGAACGAGAAGGGCGCCCAGAACGTGCCCAATGTGAAGCCCGGCGTCCTGCTGTGCCATCCCCGGTTTGACGAGTTCAACGCCTGCGGCGTCTTTGTCAAAGACTCCGAGCAGGACACCTACGCCGTGGGCAAATGGTGGGGCGGCGACGGCGCTTTCTGGGACTACACCAGCCCCGCCGGCCGCAGCGCCTGGAAAAAGTTCCTCACCGAAGCCATCATCGACGTGGGCACCGACTCCATCTGGGACGACAACTGCGAATACGACAGCCTGCTGGACAAGGACGCCCGCTGCGACTTTGACGGCAAGGGCGGCACCATTGGCCAGCTCAAGCCCCTGATGAGCACCCTGATGTGCAAGGTGGGCGCCGAGGCCGTAGTGGAGCACAACCCCAAAGCCCGCCCCTACATCGTCTGCCGCAGCGGCTCGGCGGGCATCCAGAAGTACGCCCAGACCTGGTGCGGCGACAACTTTACCAGCTGGAAGACCCTGCGCTACAACATCCCCATCATCACCGGCATGGGCCTGTCCGGCCAGCCCAACGAGGGCGCGGACATCGGCGGCTTCCACGGCCCCGCCCCCAGCGAGGAACTGTTTGTCCGCTGGGTGCAGAACGGCATTTTCCAGCCCCGGTTCTCCATCCACTCGGCCAGCAACGACAACACCGTCACCGAGCCCTGGATGTACCGCGGGTCGGCCGGGCTGATCCGGGACGCCATCCTGCTGCGCTACCGCTTCACCCCCTACCTCTACTCCGCCGAGTACGAGGCCAGCCGGACCGGCGCGCCCATCATGCGCCCCCTGGTCTACGAGTTCCAGGACGACCCCAACGTCTACGACGAGAGCTTTGAGTTCCTGTTCGGCCGCGACATTCTGGTGGCAAACGTCCTGGAGCCGGGCGCCAGGACCTGGAAGGTCTACCTGCCCGCCGGCAGCAAGTGGTACGACTGGAACGATCACTTTGCCTGCTACGAGGGCGGCCAGACCATCGAGATCCCGGTGGAGATCAGCACCATCCCCCTGTTCCTGCGGGAGGGCGCCATCGTCCCCATGGCCTCTAACCAGCTGATGAGCATGGCCAACGACCACATGACCAGCCTCCACCTGACCGTCGTTCCCGGCGCGGACAGCAGCTACACCCTCTACGATGACGACGGCGTCACCAACGATTTCAAGGCGGGCGTCTGCCGCAAGACCGAGATCACGGTGTCCGGCGCGAGCGTGGTGCAGGTCAAGTTTGCCGCCGAGGGCAGCTACACCGACTTTGTGGAGGACGTCACCGTCGAGATGGTCCGCAAGGACCGCAGCCCCTTCTGGGTGGCGCTGGACGGCCGCAAGCTGGAGCACTACCTCAACCGCCGCAAGTTCGACGCGGCCGCCGAAGGCTGGTACTACAGCCAGACCAAGCGGGCCGTCCTGGTCAAGTACGCCAACCCCCGCAGGGACGCTGTCCTCACCATCTCTTTTGAAGATTTCGACCTGATCGGTATGTGATGCACACCGGTCAAGAAAGGAACATGAAATGCTGTTAAAACACTTCCAGTCCCTGGAAAAGACCTCCAACGGCTACATCGTCCACGGCGACAAGGCTGACGTCATGCTGGTCTTTATGACCGACGACATCATCCGGGTGCGGGTCTCCTTTGACCGCCAGTTCAAAGAGGAGTCCTACACCCTGGTCACCACCGCCTGGCCCGACCGGATGGACGAGCTGCTCAAGGACGAGCGCACCCGCATCACCGCGCTGGACATCCCCTGCGAGGAGGACGAAAAGACCCTGACCTTCCGCACCAAGACCCTGAAACTGGTCATGCGCAAGTGCCCGCTGTCCTTTTTGCTGTACGACGCCGCAGGCCGGCTGATCTACGCCGACCTGCGGGAGCGCGCCTTTGAAAAGGACCAGCTGGGCCGCCTGAGCCACTACTCCCGCATCGACTACGAGCACGACCACTTCTACGGCTTTGGCGAAAAGACCGGCCACCTGGACAAGAAGGGCCGCCGGATGCGGATGGCCCCCAAGGACGCCATCGGCCACGACCCCGAGACCGGCGACCCCATGTACAAGCACATCCCGTTCTATATCCGCCTGTCCGACCAGCAGCGCCACGCCCTGGGCCTGTTCTACCACAACTCCTACGACAGCGTCTTTGACATGGGGCAGGAGATCTCGGGCTACTGGGACCGCTACAGCTATTACCAGACCGACGGCGGCGACATCGACCTGTTCCTGCTCAACGGCCCGTCGGTGAACGAAGTGCTGGACCGCTACACCCTGCTGACCGGCCGTCCGGCCATGCCCACCAAGCAGTCGCTGGGCTACTGCGCCTCCACCATGTACTACGCCGAGCTGGAAAAGGACTGCGACCAGGAGATCTACAAGGTCATCGACAAGCACCGCAAAGAGGGCGTCCTGCTGGATAACTTCTGGCTGGCCTCCGGCTACACCAGCGGCGAGGAGGATAACCTCCGCTATGTGTTCAACTGGAACCACCGCCGCTTCCCCGACCCCAAAGGCTTCTTTGACCGGATGAACGAAATGGGCATCAACGTTATCCCCAACCTCAAGCCCGGCATCCTGAAAAACCACCCCTATATGCCGCTGTTCGAGCGCAACGGCGTCTTTATCAAGAACCCCGGCGGCGACGGCGACTACTACGGCCGCTGGTGGGGCGGCGAGGGCCGCTTCTTCGACTTTACCAACCCCGCCGCCCGCGCCACCTGGAAGCAGCTGCTGGAGGATAACCTCCTCAAGCTGGGGGCCAAGACGGTCTGGAACGACAACTGCGAGATGGACGGCGTCGAGGACCGCGAGGCCCAGTGCGACTTTGAGGGCGCCAAGGGCACCATGGCCGAGCTGAAGATCCTCCACTCCAACATGATGGCCTACCTGGGCAAGGAAGCCCTGGCCGAAGTCTATCCCGGCGAGCGGCCCTACATCATCAACCGGGCCGGCTTTGCGGGCATCCAGCGCTACGCCCAGGTCTGGGGCGGCGACAACCTGACCGACTGGCGCACCGTCAAGTTCAACATTGCCACCATCGTGGGCATGGGCCTGTCCGGCTGCCCCAACATGGGCTGCGACATCGGCGGCTTTGCGGGCCACGCCCCCGAAGCGGAGCTGCTGCTGCGCTGGATCCAGAGCGGCATCTTCCAGCCCCGGTTCACCCTCAACTCGGCCAACGACGACAACACCGTCACCCAGCCCTGGATGTACGAGGAGAACAACCAGTACATCCGGGAGGCATACGCCCTCCGCTACCGGATGCTGCCCTACCTGTACTCCCTGATGTACGAGGCAAACCAGACCGGTATGCCGGTCATGCGGCCCCTGTTCCTGGAGTTCCCCGACGACCCCGCCTGCTACAGCGACCAGAACCTGACCTTCATGTACGGCAAGAGCGTCCTGGTGGCCAACGTGGTGGAGAAGGGCGCGACAGTGCGCACCATCTATCTGCCGGCCGGCTGCACCTGGTACGACATGAATGACAACCTCCGCGCCTATGCCGGCGGCCAGACCATCGAAGTGCCGGTGGGCCTCGGGTCCATCCCCATGTTCCTGCGCGGGTCGGCGGTGTTCGCCACCAGCGAGGACGTCAAGCACATCCTGCGCGACACCCTGCGGCATCTGGACCTGCTCATCGCCGCCGAGAGCGACACCAGCTTTGTCCTTTACGATGACGACGGCCACACCCAGGACTACGAGAAGGGCATCTTTGCCCGCACCGATATCTCGGTCAAGGCAGGGGAGCAGACGGTGGTCTCCTTCCGCAAGACCGGCAGCTACGAGAGCACCGTGGACAGCCTGACCATCCGCCTGGTCAGCGAGGCAAAGGGCGCCTACTGGGTCACGGTGGACGGCCAGCCGGTGCCCCGCACCATCGTGCGGGAAGCCTTCGACGAGGCTGCCTGCGCCTGGTACTACAATATGTCCGACCGCACCATCTGGGTCAAGTACCCGAAGCCCGAAAAGGACGACTACGACGTGGTGATCTCCACCGAGAAGTTCGACCTGGTGGGCATGGTCAAGGAGGACTGAGCCTGACCGCCTGACCTTTTAAGCTGCATCAAAAAAGCGTTGAAAAAACGCGCCCGTCTGTTTTTGCAGACGGGCTTTTCTGCTCTTTGCCGGCGTGCAGATCTTGCGCAGGGAAGGGCAGGCAAATGCGCTCGAAACAATATGAAACTTTGTCTTGCGCCGCCGCGCCAATCTGCTATAATAGGGGCAATGAAGGACCCAGAGACCGCACCACAGAAAGGATGATGGAACTATGGAATGGAAACAGCTTGCAAGCCGCCCGCTGTGCGCAGAGGGCGCGGTGGTGCAGGGGGAAAAGTACCGCATCACTGTCCTGACCAGCCGCCTGTTCCGGCTGGAATACAGCGAGGACGGCGTCTTTGAGGACCGCCCCACCCAGTGCGTTTTGAACCGGGATTTCCCCGTGCCGGCCTACCAGGTGTTTGAGACGGATACCTCGCTGAAGATCGTCACCGAAGGGGTGGAGCTGCTGTACGATAAGCAGAAGTTTTCCCCCAGCGGGCTGTCCCTGACCGTCAAGGCCAGGGGATGCGCCCACAACGGCGTGTGGCACTACGGGGAGGAGGTGCACGACCTGGGAGGCACCGCCCGCACCCTGGACGGCGCCGACGGCGCGGTGGAGCTGGAACACGGCCTGCTGTCCAACTGGGGCGGTTACAGCCTGCTGGACGACAGCCGCTCGCTGCTGATCCGGCCCGACGGCTGGGTGGAGCCCCGGCAGGGGGAGCGGACCGACCTGTATTTCTTTGGCTACGGCCACGCCTATCAGGAATGCCTGCGGGATTTTTACCACCTGACCGGCCCGGTCCCGCTGCTGCCCCGGTATGCTTTGGGCAACTGGTGGAGCCGCTTCCACCGCTACGATGAGGCGGAGTACAAGGCTTTGATGGAGCGCTTTGAGGCCGAGCAGGTGCCCTTCTCGGTGGCGGTCATCGACATGGACTGGCACCTGGTGGACGTGGACCCCAAGTACGGCAGCGGCTGGACCGGCTATACCTGGAACCGGGAACTGTTCCCCGACCCGGCGGAGTTCATGGGCTGGCTGCACCGGCACGGCCTGCGGGTGACACTGAATGTCCACCCCGCCGACGGCGTCCGCCCCTTTGAGGAGGCCTACCGCCCCATGGCCGAGGCTCTGGGCAAGGACTGGCAGAAAGAGGAGACAGTGGAGTTCGACATCACTGACCCGCAGTTCCTGCAGGCGTATTTCAAGTACCTCCACCACCCCAACGAGGAGGCCGGAGTGGACTTCTGGTGGGTGGACTGGCAGCAGGGCACCCGGACGAAGATCCCCGGCCTGGACCCCCTCTGGATGCTGAACCACTACCACTTTTTGGACAGTATGCGGGAGGGCAAACGGGGGCTGACCTTCTCCCGCTACGCCGGCATCGGCAGCCACCGGTATCCGGTGGGCTTCTCGGGGGACACCATCATCACCTGGGAATCGCTGGCCTTCCAGCCCTATTTCACCGCCAACGCCAGCAACGCAGGCTATGGCTGGTGGAGCCACGACATCGGCGGCCATATGCAGGGCTACCGGGACGACGAGCTGTCCACCCGCTGGGTGCAGTTCGGCGTGTTCTCGCCCATTATGCGGCTGCACAGCTCCAACAGCGCCTTTACCGGAAAAGAGCCCTGGAACTATAACCCCATCGCCGAAGCGGTGATGAAGCGCTATCTGCGGCTGCGGCATCAGCTGGTGCCCTACCTGTACACCATGAACTACTACGCCAGCCGCAAAGGCCAGCCGCTGATCCGCCCCATGTACTACCTGGAGCCCGAACGGGCCGAGGCCTACGAGGTGCCCAACGAATACTATTTCGGCACCCAGCTGATCGCCTGCCCCATCACCGCCCCCATGGACAAGAAAGCGGGGGCCGCCGCCTTTGAGGCCTGGCTGCCGGAGGGCAAGTGGTTCGATCTCTTTAACGGCCGTGTCTACGACGGCGGCCGCAAGCTGCGGCTGTACCGCGGCGTGGAGGATATCCCGGTGCTGGCCAAAGCCGGCGCCATCCTGCCCCTGGCCGAGCTGGAACCCTACACCAACAGCATCGACAACCCTGCCGCCCTGCGGGTCAAGATCTTTGCCGGAGCGGCTGGCGCCTTTGACCTCTACGAGGACGACGGCGTCAGCGCGGCCGCCGATGACGCCGCCTTTGCCGTGACCCGCATGACCTGGGATGGCGCCTGCTTTGCGGTCCAGCCTGCGGAGGGCAACCGCGCCGTCCTGCCAGCCAGCCGGACCTATACCCTGGAATTCTGCGGCGTCGGCCCCGGCGAAGCGCTCCGGCTGCTGGTGAACGGCCAGCCGGCGGAGGCCGCCGTCTCCTACGACGGACAGCGCCATGTGCTGACCCTCCGCGCCCCCGCCGTCACCCCGGCGGACGGGCTGGAAGTCCGGTTCGGCCGCGTCCTGCCGGTCTGCTCCAACGATTTGGCGGGCCAGCTCTTCCAGCTGCTCTACAAAGCCGAAATGGAGTATGAAAAGAAGGAGCGCATCTACGCCTATGCCCGGGAGGGCCGCCGTCCCCTGGAGCTGCTGGGCCTGCTCCAGACCATGGACCTGGCCCCCGCCATCTATGGGATGCTGTCCGAAGTGCTGCTGGCAGAGGCGGGGTAAGGGCCTGGACGAAAAAGACCGGAAGCTCGTCGCCGAGCATCTGGATCAGTAAACCAAAAAAGCCAGCCGGAAGGGCTGCGGTTTGATCCGCGCCTTCCGGCTGGTTTTATGTTGATGGGTTTGGGATTTATGATTCGGACGCAGCGGGGGCGGCAGCTTCCGGTGCGGCGGCTTTTGCAGCCGGGCGCAGGTGCCAGATGTCGGCGTCGTACTGGGCGATGGTGCGGTCGGAGGAGAAGTAGCCGGACTTGGCGATGTTCACCAGCATCTTCCGGGCCCAGGCGGTGCGGTCCTCATAGGCGGCCAGGGCGCGCTCCTTCTCGGCGATGTAGCTCTCCACGTCCAGCAGGGCCATGAACCAGTCCTTGTACTTCATGTCGTTCCACAGGGCCCAGAGCATGGCGGGGTCGCCCAGGGACAGCATCTGCGGGGTGAGCAGGAAGTCCACCAGGTACTCGATGCCGGGGCGGTGGTAGTAGTCGAGGGGATGGTAGCCATTTTGGGCGTAGAGGCGGATCACCTCGTCGCTGGAAGCGCCGAAGGTAAAGATGTTGTCCTGGCCCACCAGACCGGCGATCTCGACGTTGGCGCCGTCCATGGTGCCCAGGGTGACAGCGCCGTTGGCCATGAACTTCATGTTGCTGGTGCCGCTGGCTTCCTTGGAGGCCAGGGAGATCTGCTCCGAGATATCGCAGGCGGGGATCAGGGCTTCGGCCCAGCTGACGTTGTAGTTCTCCACCATCACCACGTGCAGCCAGGGGCGCACGTCGGGGTCGGACTCGGTCAAAGCCTGCAGGCAGAGGATCAGATGGATGATGTTCTTGGCCATGGTGTAGGCCGGGGCGGCCTTGGCGCCGAACAGCACCGTGATGGGCCGGGCCGGCTTGTTGCCGCCCTTGATCTGGCAGTATTTGTAGATGACCCACAGGGCGTTCATCTGCTGGCGCTTGTACTCGTGCAGGCGCTTGACCTGGATGTCAAAGATGGAATTCTCGTCCACTTCCACCCCCTGGCGCTGGCGCAGCAGGGCCTGGAACTTGCGCTTGTTGTGCTGCTTGACTTCCAGCAGGCTGGACAGGCTGTCCGGGTCGTCGGCAAAGGGCAGCAGCTTTTCCAGCTCGGCGGCGTCGCGGGTCCAGCCGTCGCCGATCCGCTGGGTGATCCAGTGGGACAGGGCGGGGTCACAGGCTTCCAGCCAGCGGCGGAAGGTGACGCCGTTGGTCTTGTTGTTGAACTTTTCGGGGTACAGGTCGTAGAAGGGCTTCAGCTCGCTGGTCTTGAGGATCTCGGTGTGGAGGGCGGCTACGCCGTTCACCGAGTGGCCGTAGTGGATGTCCATGTGGGCCATGTGCACCCGGCCCCCGTCATCCAGGATAGCCACCCGGCCGTCGCCGCTGCGCTGGCGGGCGCGCTGGTCCAGCTCCCGGATGATGGGCACGATCTGGGGGGCGACGGTCTGGATGTAATCCAGGGGCCACTTTTCCAAAGCCTCGGCCAGAATGGTGTGGTTGGTGTAGGCGCAGGTCTTTTCCACCTGCTCCACGGCCTGGTCGAAGGTCAGGCCCCGCTCGGTCAGCAGGCGGATCAGCTCGGGGATGACCATGGAGGGATGGGTGTCGTTGATCTGGATGGCCACATGGCTGCTGAGGGTGTCGGGGGTGTAGCCCCGGGCGGCCAGCTCGTCCAGGATCAGCTGGGCGCCGGCCGACACCATGAAATACTGCTGGTAGACCCGCAGCAGCTGGCCGTCCCGGTCGCTGTCGTCGGGGTAGAGGAAGGAGGTCAGGCAGTGGGGGATGTCCCGCTTGTCAAAGTCGATGCCGTGGGCGGGCGGCTGGGCCGGGTCGGTCACATCAAAGAGGTGCAGCCGGTTGGCTGTCCCGCTGTGGGCCCCGGGGATGGCGATGTCGTACAGCACCGCATCCAGTGCAAAGCCGCCGAAGGGGACGGTGTAAGTCTTGCCGGTGGGCAGCAGCCAGCTTTCGGGCTCGATCCAGGGGTCAGGCTGCTCCTGCTGGCGGCGCCCGGCGAACTTCTGATGGAACAGGCCGTAGTGGTAGTTCAGGCCCACGCCGTCGCCGGGCAGGTCCAGCGCGGCGATGGAGTCCAAAAAGCAGGCGGCCAGCCGGCCCAGGCCGCCGTTGCCCAAGGAGGGCTCGGGCTCGTACTCCTCCAGCGCGGCGAGAGAGCGGCCCATCCCGTCCAGCAGGGCGCGCACCTGGTCGAACAGGCCCAGGGCCAGCAGGTTGTTGCTCAGCAGCTTGCCCATCAGGAACTCGGCCGAGAAATAGTAGAGCTTGCGCTCCCCGGCGGGGGCGGGCCGGCCCGCGGCCAGCCGCTGGGTCAAAGCCAGCAGGGCGTGGTAGAGCTGGGCGTCGGTGCAGGCGTCGGGCTGGCAGCCAAAGCGCTGGGCGGTGAGGGCCGCCAGCTGCTGTTTGAGTTCGTTCATTTCCATAGGGAGTGACCTCCTTTTCTTGTGCAGGACAAAGGCTTACAGCTCGCGCAGGTAGAGCTGCGCTTCCCAGGGGCGCAGGACGCCGGCCTGGGGCGCGCCCTGGGTGGCCAGCAGAGGCTCGCAGCCCGCAAAGGCATCCGGCAGGGCGAAGGGGGCGCTGCGGCCGCTCAGGTTGACGGCCGCCAGCAGTTCCTGGCCCGCGCCCCGGCGCAGGTAGGCGAACACCTGTTCATCCTCGGGGCAGAGGAGGGTGAAGTCCCCCTCCACAAACACCGGGTGGGCCTTGCGCAGCGCGATCAGTTTCTGGTAGGTGTAAAAGACCGAGTCGGGGTCGGCCAGGGCCGCCGCGGCGTTGATCCGGGTATAGTTGGGGTTGACCATCATCCAGGGCGTCCCGCTGGTGAAGCCGGCGTGGGGGCCGTCGGTCCACTGCATGGGGGTGCGGGCGTTGTCCCGCATCATGCGGTGGATGGCGGCCAGGGCGTCCGCCTCGGGCATCCCCTTTTCCACCATCTCGTGGTAGGCGTTGATGCTCTCGAGGTCCCGCAGTTCTTCCAGAGGGTAGGGGGCGTTGGTCATGCCCAGCTCCTCGCCCTGGTAGATGTAGGGCGTGCCCTGCAGGCCGTGGAGGGCCACCGCCAGCGCCTTGGCCGAATCGACCCGGCGCTCGCCGTCGTCGCCCCAGCGGCTGACGATCCGGGGCAGGTCGTGGTTGTCCCAGAAAAGGCTGTTCCAGCCGCAGCCGTGCAGCCCCTGCTGCCAGCGGGCGATGCTGGCTTTCAGCTCGGGCAGGGTCATGGCTTTGGGCACCCACTTGTCGGCCTCGTGGTCCAGGCACATCTGCTCGAACTGGAACACCATGCTGAACACGCTGCCGTCGGGGGCGCTGTATTGCCGGGCGCGGGGGATGTCCGCCCCCCAGGCCTCGCCCACCGTGACCAGGTTTTTGCCGCCCCAGGTCTCCCGGTTCAGCTCGTGCAGGAACTCCATCAGACGGGGGCCGTTGGCGGTGATCTGGCGGTCGGGGTCCTTGCCCACCTGGTCGATGACGTCCAGCCGGAAGCCCGCCACCCCCTCGTCCATCCAGAAGCGGATCATCTTGTACAGCTCCTGCCGGACGGCGGGGTTGGCCCAGTTCAGGTCGGGCTGCTGGGGGGCGAACTGATGGAAGTAGTATTGCCCGAGGGCGGGGACGTAAGTCCAGGCCGGGCCGCCGAAGGCCGCCCGCATCTCGTTGGGCAGCGCGCCGGGGACGCCGTCCCGCCAGATGTAGTAGTCGTGGTAGGGGTTGTCCCTGCCCTGGCAGGCCTCCCGGAACCAGCGGTGCTGGTCGCTGGTGTGATTCAGCACCAGGTCCATCAGGATGCCGATGCCACGGGCTCTGGCCTCCCGGATGAGGGTGCGCATATCCTCCATGGTGCCAAACATGGGGTCGATGTCCTGGTAGTCGGACACGTCGTAGCCGTTGTCCACCTGGGGGGAGGCCAGCACCGGGCTGAGCCACAAAGCGTCCACTCCCAGCTTGTGCAGGTAGTCCAGCCGGGAGAGGATGCCGGGCAGGTCGCCGATGCCGTCGCCGTTGGAATCCTGGAAGCTCTTGGGGTAGATCTGGTAGATGACGGCCTCTTTCCACCAGTCCTTTTTGTTAAAGTTGATCATAACAATACACCTCGTTTTACATGACGTGCGGCGCGCCTGCGGTCAGACGCGGCGGATCAGGATGCCGCCGGGGGCCAGCGTCTCGCCGTCCCATTCTGTGGCGAACAGGTCTGCGCCGCCGGGAGCGACGGGTTCCGGCTGGGAGCCGGCGTTGAGGCAGACTTCCAGCTGGTCCTGACCGGGCGCGCCCCGGCGGTAGCGGACCAGCCGCCCCTCGCCGGGCAAAAAGCGGATCCCGCAGCCCTGAAGGGCGGGCTGACTCCGGCGCAGGCCGATCAGCTGGCACAGGATGGGGCTTGGGCCCTCCGCTTCCAGCCGGGCCCAGGGCATACAGCGGCGGCAGTCAGGGTCGGGGCCGCCTTCCAGCAGCAGCTCGGTGCCGTAGTAGATGCAGGGGCTGCCCGGCAGGGTGAACAGGGCGGCCAGCTGCTGCCAGTATTCGTCCTCGCCGGACACACGGTTGCGCAGCCGGATGGTGTCGTGGGAGTCCAGCAGGGTGAACTGCGCCGCGTTGACCTGCGGCGCATACACCGCCATGCACCGGCCCACGTCCCAGCCAAAGGCCGCTGCGGGCTGGCTCTTGTCCTCAAAAAAGCGGCGGATGGCGCTCTGCAGGGGGTAGTGCATGACGGCGTCGTACTCGTCGCCCTCCAGCCAGGCGGGGGCGTCGTGCCAGATCTCGCCCAGCAGGTAGATGCTGGGCTTGAGGGCCTTAAGGCGGACGCGCAGCCGCCGCAGGAAGCTGTGGGCGATCTCGTTGCCCACATCGAAGCGGATGGCGTCGATGTCGTACCGCTTGACCCAGCTCTCACACAGGGAGATGAAGTATTCCTGCACCTCGGGGTGGTTGGTGTTGAGCTTGGGCATCCCGCCGTGGAAGGCGAAGGAGAAGTACCGGCCGTCCCGGGTCTCGCCCTCGTCAAAGGGCCACTGGCGGACAAAGAACCAGTCCCAGTAAGGGGAGGCCGGCCCGTGGACTACCACGTCCCGCCAAGGGGCGAAGGCCGGGCCGCAGTGGTTGAACACCGCGTCCAGCATGACCCGGATGCCCTGCTCGTGGGCGGTGCGGACCAGCTGCTCCAGGTCGGCCTCGGTGCCGAAATCGGGATCCACCCTGGTGTAATCGGTGGTGTCGTATTTGTGGATGCTGCCCGCGAGGAAGATGGGGTTGAGGTAAAGCCCGTTGACCCCCAGCCCGGCCAGATAGGGCAGCTTGGAGGTGATGCCGGCCAGGTCCCCGCCAAAGCGCTCGGCGTTGGTGACGGGGCCTTCCCGCCAGGGCAGGGCGCCCGGCCGCCCGCTGCCTCCGCGGCAGAACCGGTCGGGGAAGATCTGGTACCAGACCGTCCCGCGCACCCAGTCGGGCGGGGCGACGACGTCGGCGGGGTTCATCCAGGGCATGGTGAAGCACTGGACGCGGTTGTCCAGCTGTAAAACATCGCGCAGGCCGTCCTCGTAGTAATACCAGGTCTCCTGCCCCTGGCTGACCGCGAAACAGTAGCGCAGCCGGCGGTAAGGGGGCCGGAGGACGGCGCGCCAGAGCTGGCAGCGTTCCAGCTGGGCGGCGGGGCGCATCTCCATCCGGCGGCCCTGCCAGGACTCCTCGCCGCCGGCGATGCCGGCCTCGTAGGGGTCGGCGTAGATCAGCACCACCCGTTCGGCGTCCAGGCCGGTGCGCAGGGTGATCTGCAGGGTCTCCGGGTCCAGGGCGCAGCACATGGGGGTGCGTGCTTCGTGGTAGATCGCAGCTGTATTCATGGAAAAAGCCTCCTTGCGGTTCCTTCCGAACTCTCTTTTTTCTGGGAACAAAGATACGATGGAAGCGCCCCGGAATCAATAGGAAAACCGCCTTTTCCTATCAAAAAAACGACCAAATGGGGGTCACTCGGCCCAGCCGCCCGCAAAGCCGGCGGCTTCGGGCCGTTCCAGCGCTTCGCACACCCGCAGCAGCTCGCCCACGCTCCAGGCCTGGGCAAAGCACCCGCGGGAGGCCCCCGGCGTGCCGCCGTCGTAGATCTCGGGCAGGTGGCCGAGGCAGCCCTCCCGCAGCGCGGGGGCAAGGGCGTCCAGGTCCTGGCGGACCCGGGCGCAGCTGGCCTCGTCAAAGCCGCCCAGCCGCAGCTCGGCCAGGTAGTAGCCGCCCAGCGGGAAGGGCCAGACCGTCCCCTGATGGTAGGCCATGTCCCGCACCTTCTGGGGCCCGCCGTAGACGGGGTGGAAATCGGGGTCGGCGGGGTCGAGGGTGCGCAGGCCGCAGGGGGTCCACAGGGCGCGCCGGACGCTGCGCGCCACCCCGGCGGCCTGCTCCCGCGTCAGGGGGGTGAAGGGCATCGAGACGGCCCAGACCTGGTTGCAGCGCAGCTGGGTGTCGGCAGGGGAGGGCTCGGGGCTGATGACGTCCTTCAGGTAGCCGGCTTCCGGCATCCAGAAGGTGCGGCGGAAGCTCTCGCCTGCCTGCGCAGCCAATGCCGCGTAGGGCGCGCCGTCCGCCCCGGCGAGCGGCGCCAGCCGGGCCATGATCTGCAGGGCGTTGTACCAGTAGGCGTTGACCTCCACCGGCTTGCCGTGGCGGGGGGTGGGCAGGATGGTGCCGATCCGCACGTCCATCCAGGTTACCTGGTCCAGGCCCTCGCCGGCGCACAAAAGGCCGTCGGCGTCCATGTGGATGCCGTGGCGGGTGCCGGCCTTGTAGCAGTGGATGATCCGCTCGGCGCAGGGCCAGACCTCCCGGACAAAGGCGTCGTCCCCGGTGCGGGCGTGGTAGAGCCACAGGCAGTTCAAAAAGAGCAGGGCGGCGTCCACCGTGTTGTACTGGGGAGGCGCGTCCTGGTCGGGGAAAAGGTTGGGCAGCAGGCCGTCCTTTTCGTTGGCGGCAAAGGTGCGCAGGATACTCTTGGCGTCCTCGTAGCGGTGGGTGGTGAGGGTGCAGCCTGGCAGGGCGATCATGGTGTCCCGGCCCCAGTCGGTGAAGAAGGGGTAGCCGGCCACGATGGTCCGGCCCTCGGTGGACGCCCGGTCCACGATGTAGGCGTCGGCCGCCGCCGAGAGGGCTTTGCCCAGCTCGCTGCGCAGGCCGGCGGCTCCGGCCTGGGCCCGGCGGCGCTGGGCCTGCCCGGCCAGCACGCCGGCGGCTTTGGGGATGGCCGGATCTGTGCCGAACACGACGGCAAACTCCTTCGTCTCGCCGGGGGCTGTTTCAAAGACGAAATGCCCTGCGGCCCCGCACAGGCCGGTGGCGGGCCGGCCGTCGGGGGCGTCGTGGCGGAAGCGGAGGCTCTCGTACTGGGCGGCGGGCAGGGTTTCGGCCCGGCCGCCCTCCAGTGCGAAATAGAGGTCCAGCCCGCCGCTGGAGACCTTGCCCTCCTGCCAGGCAAAGGCCCGCTGCCGGGTCATCCGGCGGCCCTTGGGCACGAACCGCAGCCAGGGGGTGACGGTAAGGACGGCGGGGCTGGCCGCGCCGTTTTCCACCGTGTAGCAGACGGCCACCGTGTTGGCGCCGTACTGCATGGCCACCCGGCGGGAAACGCGCACCCCGGCCGCCTCATAGACCCAGCGGGGTTCGGCCCCGTCGAACAGGATCAGATGCCGCCAGCCGTCCTCATCGGGCGCGCCGGCCTTGTCCTGGGTGGACAGCCAGACGGCATTGTCCCCGACGGCGAGGCGCTCACCCAGGCGGTGGACCAGGTCAAAACGGGCGGTGGGGGCCCGCAGGCAGGCCATCAGGAGGGCGTGGTCCCCCCGGGTGGCGGAAAAAGCGGTGGAAAGGGCGCAGTAAGCGCCGGTGCCGGCCGTCAGCAGGAAGGTCTCCTGCTGGGCGTCTGCGCCGGCAAAGTCCTGCCGGCCAAAGATATAGTCCATGTTCTTTTCTCCTAACAAAAGTGTATCACAGCCGCACCCGGCCCAGGATCAGAGCGCCGGAGGCGGGCAGGGCGGCCTGCCCGGAAAGCAGGGCGGGGGCGGCCTCCTGCCAATGGAAGCTGCTGTCCGGGTCGGCAAGGACCTGCCACTGGCCGTCGGGCAGGGCGGCGTGGCGGGAAACATCGGCTGCGCTGTAGAACAGCAGCAGCTCGTCCCAGCGGCTGGAAGGGCTGCGGTTGTCCAGCTGGAAGGCTGCGGCCAGCCGTCCCGGCCGCCACGCGCCCAGCAGGCGGGCGGCTGCTTCGGGCCGCTTGTCGCACAGGGCGGGCAGCTGCCGGCGCAGGGCGATCAGGCCGCGGTAGTAGTCGGCCAGGTCTTTCCAGGGGCCGGTCCAGGCCCGGGTCCAGTCCAGCTGGTTGAGGGCCGCGGCGGCGTTGAAGCTGTTCTGCAGGCCCTGCTTGGTGCGGCCGAACTCCTCGCCCGCCAGCATGAACCAGCGGCCCTGGCAGCCAAAGCAGAAGGCCACCGCCAGCCGGTTGGCCTGCAGGATGGCGGGGGTGGGCTGGTCGAAGCGGCGGGCGGGGTCCATGGTGATGACCAGTTTGTCCCACAGCGTCCAGTCGTCGTGGCTGGAAAGGTAGTTGATGGACTGGCTGGCCGTCCGGGTGGCGAACCGCCCGCCCTGGGCCCCGGCCCAGCCGGTGACGGCCAGGGTGAGGTCGGACAGCCGGGCCGAACCGCCGTTGACAAAGCCGGGCCGCTCAGCGTGGAGGATGTGCCCCTTGACCAGGTCCCGGGTGGCGTCGCAGAAGGCCCCGATGTTCTCGTCCAAAGCCGGCAGGGCCCGCTTGCCGGCGGGCTTTGCCCCCCGGCGCATGGGGCTGCTGTGGGCGCTCCAGGGCTCGCCGTAGAGGATCTTTTCCCCTTTGCCGTATTCGGCGTCGAGGGCGGCGCGGATGCGCTCCATCAGCTGGGTGTCCAGCAGGGCCATCAGGTCGAAGCGGAAGCCGTCCATGTGGTATTCCCGCGCCCAGTATAGCACAGATTCCAGGATATATCTCGCGCACATGCTGCGCTCGGAGGCCAGGTCGTTGCCGCAGCCCGAGCCATCGGCGGGGCTGCCGTCGGGGTTCTGGCGGTAGAAGTACCAGGGTTCGGTCCGCCACAGCCAGGAATCCAGCTTGTAAGTGTGGTTGTACACCACGTCCATGATGACCCGGAAGCCGTTTTTGTGCAGGGCCTGAATGGCCTCCTTCAGCTCCCGGATGCGGACCGCGCCGTCGCTGGGGTCGGTGGCGTAGCTGCCCTCGGGGACGTTGTAGTTGACGGGGTCGTACCCCCAGTTGAAGGCCTCGGGGTCCCCCTCGGGCACCGAGCCGTAGTCGAACACCGGCATCAGCTGGACGCAGTTCACCCCCAGCCGCTTGAGGTAATCAGTGCAGGTGGGGTGGACGCCGTCCCCGTCCAGGGTGGTGCCGGTCAGGGTCAGGGCCTTGTACTTGCCCCGCAGCGCTGCAGGCACCCCGCTGTGGACGTCGTGGGAAAAGTCCTTGACGTGCACTTCCCAGATGACGTCCTCGGGGCCGCGGGCGGGGGGCGCATCCTCCGCCCAGCCGTCGGGGTCGGTGCGGCGCAGGTCGATGACCATGCTGCGCCCGCCGTCCAGGCCGCAGGCCCGGGCCCAGGGGTCGGCGGTGCGGCGCATGACCCCCTCGCTGTCGGTGACGGAAAAATCGTAGTAGCAGCCGTCCAGGTCGCCTTCCGCCGTGGCCTCCCAGACGCCGCGCTGGCCGCGGACAAGGTCAATGCTCAGCCGGGGCTCGCCCTCCGTTCCGTCTGCGTAGAGGTGGAGGGAGACCTGGCGGGCGGTGGGGGCCCACAGGGCAAAGCGGGTGGACGCGGGGGCCCAGAGGGCGCCCAGGGGCGCGTCGGTGTGGTATTGCGCCTCAAAGGCTTTGGAATCGTACATTTTGCGGCGGGCCGTGGCGGCTGCCGCCGTCTGTGTCGCAGTGTGCATGGAGCGTACCGTCCTTATTGATTGATAGAGCGTTGGAGAAAAAGGCAGCCGCCAGATGTGACGGTCTGGCGGCTGCATCGCATAGGGGGAATGAATGAAGTAAAATCCTGAGAATACCGATCAGCCTTTGACCGCGCCGGCCATGCCGTTGACGTAGTATTTCTGCAGTTTGAGGAAGAGGATGGCGATGGGGATGGAGATCAGCACCGCGCCGGCTGCAAAGCTGGTGTACCAGCTGTCGATGTACTCTTTTTCCAGCATACGCCACAGGCCGATGGCCACGGTGTACTGGTCGGAGTTGGCGCGGCAGATGACCTTGGCGAACACAAAGTCGACCCAGGGCGCCATGAAGCTGGTCAGGATGGTGTAGATGACGATGGGCTTGGACAGGGGCAGGGTGATCTTGGTGAAGATCTGCCACCGGGTGCAGCCGTCCAGCAGGGCGGCCTCATCCAGCGCCATGGGGATGGTGTCGAAGAAGCCCTTGGTGATCTGGAAGCCCAGGGCCGCGCCGCCCGAATAGCAGAGGATCAGGGCGAAGCGGACGCTGTTGCCCTCGGTCAGGCCCACAGCCTTCAGGATGAAGTAGACGGCCACCATCGACATGAAGCCGGGGAACAGGCCCAGGACCATGGCCATGTTCATGTAGGGCTTGCGCAGCTTGAAGCGGAGCCGGGACAGGCAGTAGGACGCCGACAGCAGGAAGAACGAGGACAAAATGCACGAGCAGACGGCGATGAACAGGGTGTTCAGGAACATCTGCGGGAAGTTGAGCAAACTGGTGTCGGTGAACAGCTTGATGTAGTTGTCGAGGGTGAAGGTCTTGGGGAAGAAGGTGGAGATGTAGCTGCCCTTCTCACCGCGGAAACTGGTCATGATGATCCACGCCACCGGGAACAGCCAGATGAAAGCCAGGACGGACAGGACGATGTAGACGATGACGTTGTTGCGGGTGCGGATGCGCTTGGCGCTCAGCTGTTTTGCCGCTTTGGAACTGTTGCTCATGCTCAGAACCCTCCTTCTTCACGGTAGGACTTGCTGCGGCGGTAGGTCAGCAGCGAGCCAACGGCCAGGATGATGAATGTCAGGATGCCGACGACCGCGCCCACGTTGTAATACTGGCGGTCGATGGTCAGCTTGTACAGCCAGGTGACAAGCAGGTCGGTGCTGCCGGCAGTGGAAGCCAGGTCGGTGACAGGGTCGCCGCCACTCAGCAGGTAGATGACGTTGAAGTTGTTGACGTTGCCGGTGAAGGTGGAGATCAGGTACGGGGTGGTGACGTAGAACATATAGGGCAGGGTGATGCGGAAGAAGGTCTGCACCGCATTGGCGCCGTCCACGGTGGCCGCCTCGTACAGGTCAGCGGGGATGTTCTGCAGCACGCCGGTCAGCTGCAGCAGGGTGTAGGGCACGCCCACCCAGATGTTGATGAGGATGACGGTGACCCGGGCCCAGGTCGGGTCGGTGAAGAAGGGCAGGCTCTCGCCGGCGGCGATGATGCCCAGCTGGCGCAGCAGGACGTTGACGGCGCCCTCAGGCTGCAGCATGGTGCGCATGATCAGCAGGGAGACGAACATGGGCACGGCGCAGGGCAGCACGAAGCAGAAGCGCCAGAAGCCCTTGGCCTTGGTGTCCTTGCGGTTGATGATGATGGCAAGGATCATGCCGGCAAAGTAGTTGGTGAAGGTGGCGAAGAAGGCCCAGACCAGCGTCCAGCCCAGCACACGCCAGAAGGTGGAGCCCAGCACCGAGTTGGAATCGAACAGGGTGAAGAAGTTTTGCAGCCCCACCCAGTCAAAGAGGACCAGGTGGTTGTCGATCTTGCTGTAGTTGGTAAAGGCCATGCAGATCATGAAGATCAGCGGCAGGATGGTCAGCGCCCCGATGAAGAACATCGGCGGGGTCATCAGCAGGCGGTAGAGGTTGGAGTCGAACAGCTCCTTGATATCCTCGGACAGGGTGTTGATGTGGCGGCCGGCGGCCTCGTTCAGCTGGGCGGCGTAGCCGCTCTTGAGGGTGCCGCGCCAGATCCAGAACATGACGCCGGTCAAAAGGATGGTGGCCAGGCCGTAAAGCAGAAGCAGGATGGACTGGTCGCCGTGGGTGTATTCGAAGATCTGCAGCTCCTCGTTCCAGACTTCCTGGCGCTCCACGGTGCCCAGGCTGGGCAGCATGGAGAGGTTGTGGAAGCCGATGGTGATCATAAATGCGATGTAGGCCGCCTCGGCCGCCAGGAACAGCAGGCCCTTGGCCACCTGTTTGTGGGCCATGTTGCCCAGGCCCATGACGACGGCCGACAGCTTGACCATGGTGTCGCCGTTTTTCAGGGCCTCCATGCAGGTGACAGGATTGTCGATCCGCAGGGTGCTGCGCATTTTCAAAGCGCTTGTAGCATTCATCCTTAAATCCTCCCTTTCTTACGAGATGCCGTTGCTGTTCATGGCCTCGTTCATCGCCTTGGTCTGTTCAGCGGCATTATCGTGAGTGATGGTCCCACTACGGATGCCCTTGCCCAGGTTCTCGACCGGGGTCCAGCAGTTGCTCATGGACGCGACGAAGGGCTGAAGGATCGAGGTGCGGTCGAAGGTCTCGTTCTGGGCCGCCACCAGCTCGTCGCTGGCGATGGCGGGGTCGCCCAGCAGCTCGGTGTTGCAGGGGATGACGGTGCGCAGGTCGTAGTGCAGCTGCTGGGCTTCCGCACCGCCCAGGTAGATGGCCAGCTGGATGGCCTGGACCATGTACTTGCTGTTGGTGTTGACGCCGATGGCCTTGCTGCCGGCGTAGGCGTACATCTGCTTTTCCTCGCCGTTCAGGGTGAAGGTGGGCAGGGCCGCAACCCCCATGTTGTCGCCCAGGATCTCCTTGATGGCGGCGGCGTCCCACGAGCCGGTGAAGATGGCCTTGATGCTGCCGTCGCGCAGGCCGGCCATGCCCGAGCCGTCGGCGTCGACCGTGAAGTTGGGGTTGTTGTACAGATCGATCAGGTAGTTGGTGACGTCCACCGCCTTCTGCCCGCTGAAGTCGGCGCCCAGCTCCTCCTAGGTGCCGTCGCCGAACAGGGTGCAGCCGTTGCCGAAGTAGAAGGCCGGCAGGTACCAGGAGTTGGTGAAGGGGAAGCTGACCACGCCCTTGCTCAGCATGGTGTCCAGGTTCTTGATGTCGTCCTCGGAAAAGACGCTCTTGTCGTAGTACATGAACCAGGTGTTGGTGGTAAAGGGCACGCCGTAGATGTAGCCGTCCATGGTCAGGCTGTCCACCAGGCCCTGGCTGTTGGTGCCGGTGATCTCATCCGCATAGATGCCGCCGAACTTGGCCAGGGCCCCAGCGTCGGTCAGGGTGGTCAGGGTGTCGTTGGCGAACATAAAGACGTCGGCGCTGGCCTCGGCGTCCTGGCTGACGGTGCCGGCCGCGCCGGCCTCGTCCGCAACGCCGTAGACGAAGGTGATGTTCCACTCAGGGTGCAGCTCGGCAAAGTGGTTGCAGCAGGTCTGTAACCACTCGCCGCTGTCCATCGACTGGTCCTGCGAGGGGCTCCAGACCATCAGGCGGACGTTCTCGCTGCCGCCCTCGGAACAGCCGCTCAGCATACCGCCCGCAGCGGCAGTGCCGGCCGCCACAGCCGTCAGCCGCAGGAAGTCCCTTCTGGACAGAAGGCGGGGTGCGGACCATTTCTTGCGCATGTGCAATTCCTCCTTTTTGCTTCTCAAAACAGGGCGCGAAGGCCATCACAAAGTTTCGTAATGTTTCGCTTTGAGCCTACTATAAACCCAAAAGCGCAAAGAATCAAGAGTTTTTTGCAAAACAAAGAACGATTTGTGAATACTATACAACAAATGTGTATGACTTTCAGGCGATTTGATGGGGGAATGGACGGCAAACCGGAGACACGAAACTTTTTGAGTGAGTTTCGATATTTGCCTTTTGCATCCAAGACAGGTATAATAAAACGTGCGAGTGCAAGCGGCCGCAGCGCCGCGGAGGAAAGGGGGTGCAAGCTATGCCAACCATGGATGATATTGCCAGAAAGGTGGGCGTTTCCAAAGGAACGGTGTCCAAAGCCCTGAATGGCGCGCCCGACATCAGCGACACGCTGCGCAAGACCATTCTGGACACGGCGGTGGCCCTGGGGTATACCCGGGCGCGCCGGGGCGCGGTGCGCACCCTCTGCGTCTTTATCCAGAACATGGACTACGCCAAGCCCGAGGATTTCGGCACCGACATCATCACCGGCTTCCGCCAGATGGCAGAGCCCTCCGGCTATGGGGTCAAGGTGGTGCAGCTCTCGACCGAGCTGCAAAAGTCCATCTCCTACGACGCCTATATGCTGCGGGAGGGCTACCTGGGGGCGCTGTTCCTGGGCCTGACCCTGCTGGACCCCTGGATGAAGGAATTCCCCCGCAGCCACACTCCGGCGGTCCTTTATGACAACCTGATCCTGGGCAACCCCACCGTCTCGACACTGGGCATCGACAACAACGAGGTGATCGGCCAGGCGGTGGACGCTTTGTACGGGATGGGCCACCGGAAGATCGGCTACCTGAGCGGGGCGCTGGGCAGCCACATCTACCAGGTGCGGTACAAGAGCTTTTTCAACGAGGTCCGGCGGCGCAAGCTGCCCAGCTCCAGCTCGCTGGCGGGGTATTCCTATTACTTTTCCGAGACGCTGGACACCCACCTGCCCCGGCTGCTGGCCCAGGGGGTGACGGCTATCCTGTGCAGCAGCGACCTGCTGGCCCACACCGTCCTGATCCGCTGCCTGGAAATGGGCATCCGGGTGCCCGAACAGCTGAGCATCGTCGGCTTTGACGACCTGCCCTTCTGCGCCCACACTGCCCCGCCCCTGACCACCATCCGGCAGGACCGGCTGCAGTTGGGCAAGAGCGGCTATTACGCCCTGGACAGCCTGCTGAACGGGGTGCCCATCAGCAGCCTGCTGCTGCACGGCCAGCTGATCCTGCGGGGGTCCACCGGCCCCGCCCCCGCACACCCCTGCGGCGAAAAAAGAACATGACAAAAAACACCCGCCGGTCTTAACGATCAGCGGGTGTTCTTATGTGTTGTGCATCAATAATGCAGCTTGTCGGGGGTCAAAGCCTCCAGCACGGGCAGCATGGCGGCGGCCTCGGCCCGGGCAGCGGGCAGGTCCATATCGCGGTAGTTGCCGCACTCGGCCTCGCTCGCGCCGGGGATGCCGCCCTCATAGGCGGCCATAAAGCGGAAGGAGGCGGTGGCAAGCTCCAGCGCCTGGGCCGGGGTCAGGCCCCGGGTCAGCAGGTAGAAGCCGGTCCGGCAGCCCATGGGGCCCACGTAGATCACCCCGCTGCTCCACGCGCTGTTGCGGGCGTAGGTGGCAAACAGGTGCTCCAACGTGTGCGCCGCCCCGGTGGACAGGTAGTCCCCCTGGTTGGGGCGCTTCATGCGGATGTCCCAGGTCAGGACGTCCCCGTCCTGGCGGCTGAGGTACATCCCGCGCTGCAGGGTGGTGTGGTCCACGCAAAAACTGGCGATCCGTTCCATGGTCCGGGCCTCTTATGCCTGCAGGGCCTGGACGCTGCCGTGGGCGCAGTCCACAGCGATGTCCAGCCCGTCGCGGATGTGGCTGGTGGCGCCCTGTGCGCCCACGATGGCGGGCTTGAGCAGGGCCTTGGCCACGATGGCGGCGTGGCTGTTCAGGCCGGGCTCCTCGACCACCAGGGCGGCGGCATCGCGGATGTAGGGCATCATCTCGTTGTTGGTGGAGGAGACGACCAGGATCATGCCGGGCTTGAAGTGGGCCTTGATCTCGTCGATGCTGCGGCAGACGCAGGCCTTGCCGGTGGCGCTGGTGTTGTCGGTGTCCTCGCGGCCGACGCCCACGCCGGAAGCCAGGCAGTTGCCCACCATGTGGATCTTGACCATGTTGGTGGTGCCGCTGACGCCCACCGGCACGCCGGCGGTGACGACGGCCAGCTCGCCGTTGTGGATGTAGCCGTACTTCTCGGCCAGGCTGGTGGACACCTCGATCAGCTCATCGGTGCTGTGGGCCAGCGGCATCAGCAGCGGGGTGATGCCCCAGGACAGGGCCAGCTGGCGCTGGACCTGCGGCCGCATGACAAAGGCGATGATGGGCTGCTCGGGGCGGTACTTGCTCAGCAGGCGGGCGGTGTTGCCCGACTCGGAAACGGTGACAATGGCCGAGGCGTTGACGTCCTGGGCGGTCAGGCAGGCCGCGTGGGCGGTGGCGTCGCTGACCGAGGTGGTGCCGTTGATCTTCATCCGGCTCAGGCGGTGGCTCTGGTAGTGGGCGTCGGCCTCGGTGCGCTCGGCGATCAGGGACATGGTCTTGAGGGCCTCGATGGGGTAGGCGCCGGCAGCCGTCTCGCCCGACAGCATGATGGCGGAAGTGCCGTCGTAAATGGCGTTGGCCACGTCCGAGATCTCGGCACGGGTGGGGCGGGGGTTGTTGATCATGCTGTCCAGCATCTGGGTAGCCGTGACGATGGGCTTGCCGAAGGAGTAGGAGCGGTCGATGATGGACTTCTGGATGCTGGGCAGCTCGGAGAAGTCGATCTCGACGCCCAGGTCGCCGCGGGCGACCATGACCGCGTCGGCCGCCGCCAGGATGCTGTCGATGTTCTCGACGCCCTCGGGGTTCTCGATCTTGGCGATGATGCGGATCTTGGAGTCGTACATATTCAGCAGGTTGCGGATCTCATACACATCCTGTGCGGTGCGCACGAAGGAAGCGGCGATGAAATCGAAGCCCTGCTCGATGCCGAAGATGATGTCGTCCCGGTCGCGCTGGCTCATGTAGGGCATGGACAGGTGGACGCCGGGGACGTTGACGCCCTTCTTGTTCTTGATCTTGCCGGTGTTCAGGACGGTGCAGATGATGTCGGTGTCGGTGACTTCCTTGATGGACAGCTTGATCAGGCCGTCGTCCAGCATGATGCTGCCGCCGGTCTTGACGTCGTGGGGCAGGTCCTTATAGGTGATGGAGACGATGTCCTTGGTGCCCTCCACCTCGCGGGTGGTGAGGGTGAAGGTCTGGCCGGCCTCCAGCGTCTCGGAACCGTTCTTAAAATCCTTCAGGCGGATCTCGGGGCCCTTGGTGTCCAGCAGGGCGGCGACAGGCTTGTCCAGCTCCTCGCGGATGGCCTTCAAAGCATCGAGACGGCCCTTGTGCTCCTCGTGGGAGCCGTGGGAAAAGTTGAAGCGGGCGACGTTCATCCCGTTCTCAACCAGCCCCCGCAGCACGCCTTCCTTGTCGGTGGCGGGGCCCAGGGTGCAGATGATCTTGGTTTTGCGCATATGCGTTACCTCCTGGCATTACCTTATGCCGTATGTATCTGATATGGGATCTGGGAACTCATACATCCCTATTATAATGAGATAGATACAAATGAGCAAGCGGTTTTTTGTAAAATCTGGGCAGGCCGTCAGCTCTGCAGGTCGGCCAGCGCGCTCTGGCCGTCGAGGGACGAGGCGTCCACCCCGAGATAGGCGCAGATGGTCTGGGCAATGGTGGCAAAGCTCAGGCGGGTGCCCAGGGAGCCGGGACGGACGTGTTTGCCGCAGACCAGCCAGGGCACATACTCGCGGGTGTGGTCGGTGGTCTTGAGGTAGGAGGGGTCGCAGCCGTGGTCGGCGGTGATCATGAGCAGGTCGTCGTCCCGCATCCCGGGAATAAAACCGGTTAGGAAACGGTCGAACTCGGTGGCGGCGGCGGCGTAGCCGGCCACGTCGCGGCGGTGGCCGTACAGCATATCGAAATCCACCAGGTTGACGAAGGCCAGGCCCTCAAAATCGCGGGTCTGCAAAGCCTGGGTGAAGGCGATGCCGTTGGTGTTGCCGGTGGTCTTGATTTTTTCGGTGACGCCCTGGCCGTCAAAGATATCGTAGATCTTGCCCACCGCGATGACATCCTTGCCGGCGGCCTTGAGCAGGTCCAGCATGGTGGCGCGGGGGGGCTTCAGGCTGAGGTCGTGGCGGTTGGAGGTGCGCTTGAAATGGGCGGCGCAGTCCCCCACGAAGGGCCGCGCGATGACCCGGCCCACCCCATACGGGCCGGTCAGCATCTCGCGGGCGATCTCGCAGATGCGGTACAGTTCGGGCACCGGCACCAGGGCCTCGTTGGCCGCCACCTGAAAGACGCTGTCGGCGCTGGTGTAGACGATGAGGGCGTTCTCGGCCATGGCCTGCTCGCCGTAGTCCTTCAGCACCTCGGTGCCGGAATAGGGCTTGTTGCACAGCACCTTGTAGCCGGTCCTGGCCTCAAAGGCGGCGATCAGCTCGGGCGGGAAGCCTTCCGGGAAGGTGGGCAGGGGCTTGGGGCTGACCACGCCCGCGATCTCCCAGTGGCCGATGGTGGTGTCCTTGCCCATGCTCTGCTCCTGCAGGCGGGCGTAGGCCCCGATGGGGGCTGCGGCGGGGCTGCCGGCGGTGACGCCGTCGATGTTGAACAGGCCCAGCCGGCCCATGTTGGGGCAGTCGAAAGCGGGGTGCTGCGCAATGGCGGCGAGGGTGTTGGTGCCCTCATCCCCGAAGGCCGCCGCGTCGGGCTCGGCCCCGATGCCAAAGCTGTCCAGCACGATCAAAAATACACGTTTTGCCATATGATAGTCCTTTCTTTCCGCGGCCCGGACCGTCCTGCGCCGGGGCCGCTGTTAAAACCAGTATACCATATTTTGCCGCCGGGGAAAAGGCCGGGCGGGTGTGTTTACAGCTGTCCCGGAATAAAAAACGACTGGAACGAAACAGCCACGGATCAGGCGCTTTGTTCCAATCGTTACCAAAGTTTTGCTGCCGGCCCGCTCACAGCACCCCGGCCCGGCACTGCTCGATGAACTGGCGGGCGGCGCGGGGGCTGCGGCCGCCGGCCCGGATGGCGAAGGCTTCGCCCCGGGTGATGAGCTGGTCGGAGGGGATGGGCAGCTGGTACTGCCTGGCCAGCTGAAGCAAAATCTGGCTGTACAGGGCCTTGTCCGGCCGCTGGAAGGTGACGATCAGGCCGAAGCGGGCCGAAAGGCTCATCAGTTCCTGGCGGGTGTCGGCCTCGTGCAGGTCATCGCCGGCGCGGTCCGAAAGGGTCTCCTTGACCAGGTGGCGGCGGTTGGAGGTGGCGTAGACAGCGATGTTGTCGGCGCGGCCCCCGGCGCTGCCCTCCAAAATGGCCTTGAGGGCCGCAAAGTTGTCGTCGTTGGCCGCAAAGCTCAGATCGTCGATGAACAGGATGAATTTGAGGGGGTTGGCGGCCAGCTTGTCCATCAGGTCGGGCAGGAGGTAGAGCTGGTTCTTTTTCACCTCCACCAGGCGCAGGCCCTGGGGGGCGTATTCGTTGGCAATGGCCTTCACCGCGCTGGATTTGCCGGTGCCGGCGTCCCCGTACAGCAGCACGTTGTTGGCCGGCAGGCCCGCCAGCAGGGCCTTGGTGTTGGCAATGATCTTTTCCCGCTCCCGCTCGTAGCCGGGCAGGTCGGCCAGGCGCTGGGGGTCGGGGTGGCGGACAGGGGTCAGCCTGCCCTCCTCGCTGAGCATAAAGACGTGGTGGCGGGCAAACATCCCGTAGCCCCGCTGCCCCATCTCGGACAGCCGCGCCTTGTAGGCGTTGGCCAGGTCGGTGGGATGGGCCGTCCACCGCGGCAGAAAGGCAAAGCCCCCGGCATCGCACCCGGCGGCCTCCAGCAGGCCGTCCAGGGTCATGGCCGAGAGGGCCTCCAGAAATTGCAGCTCGCTGTCCAGCGCCTGCTCCAGCGCCGGGGACAGGGCCCCGCGGGCGGCGCGGCGGGCGCAGATGTTCTCGCATTCCAGCACGGCGGCGGCGATGTAGCCGCTCAGATCGTCGGTGTCGGCGGCGAACAGCGCCGCCTCGAACCGGCCGGCGGCCTCGCAGACGGCCTGCCGCCCCGCGCCCCGGGCCAGCGCCCCGATTAGGGCGCTGTAGTCCGCCAGGACGGGGTCGTCCAGCAGCCCGCGAAAGACGGCCAGCCCCGCCAGCCGGGCGCTGATCTCTTGGATGTTCATGGGATATCCCTCGTTTCTTATTTCTAAAATACGATATAAATATAGCGCAGGGCGGGCCGGGCCGCAAGAGAAAGGAAAGTGTAGTGAATTCTTTTCATCTTTCAGTTGCACTGTGCTTAAAAATATATTGATTGACAATCCGATCTTTTTCTAGTATAGTAAATTGCAACACACATCACAAATGCATGGATGGGAACAAGTAACGCGCGGGGCCCCGCCCTACAGAGAGCCGCCGGATTGCTGCGAGGCGGCGGACGGCCTGCGCGCCAAGTCCTCCCGGAGCAGCCTGCCCAACCGCCCTGCGGGCCCAGTAAGCAGCGCCGGCCGCACCCGTTACCGTGCCGGGCCGTCAGGCCCATGAGGGGACGCGGGCAATGCCGCGTCAACGAGAGTGGTACCGCAGAGAGCTTTGCGTTTGGAACAAAGTCTTTGTCTCTTGGTCAACAGGGGGCGAGGGCTTTTTTATTTCCCTGCGGCCCCAGCGTGTAGGAGAAAAGGAATAGGAAAGAGGAGGGAAATCTATGCTGCTCAACGGTTCGCAGATCTTCGTCGAGGTGCTCTGTGAGCAGGGGGTGGACACCATCTTCGGCTACCCCGGGGGTTCGGTGCTCAACCTGTACGACGAACTGTACAAAAATTCGGACCGCATTACCCATGTCCTGACCGCCCACGAGCAGGGCGCGGCCCACGCGGCCGACGGTTATGCCCGTGCCACCGGCCGCACCGGCGTGGTGCTGGCCACCAGCGGCCCGGGCGCCACCAACCTGGTCACCGGCATCGCCACCGCCTATATGGACAGTGTGCCGATGGTGGCTTTCACCGGCAACGTCGCCACCGACCTTCTGGGCCGGGACAGCTTCCAGGAAGCCTATATCGAGGGCATCACCATGCCCATCACCAAGCACAACTTCACCGTCCGCCGTGTAGAGGACCTGGCCGACACCATGCGGGCGGCCTTCCGCATCGCCCAGAGCGGCCGCAAGGGCCCCGTCCTGGTGGACATCCCCAAGGACGTCACCGCCAATAAGTGCGAGTTCACCCACCGCCAGCCCGAGCCCATCCGCACCGTCACCACCTTCAACGAGCAGGAAGTGGCCTGGGCCGCCGAGATCATCAACGGCGCCGAAAAGCCCCTGATCTACTTCGGCGGCGGCGTGCGCAGCGCAGCCAGCTGCCAGCCCCTGCGCGACCTGATCCACAAGGCGGGCATCCCCGCCACCTACACCCTGATGGGCGCGGGGGTCATCCCCTACGGCGATCCCCTGAGCCTGGGCATGCTCGGGATGCATGGTTGCTACACCGCCAACCGCGCCGTCAGCGAGGCGGACGTGGTGGTGGCCATCGGCACCCGCTTTTCCGACCGGGTGGCGCTGAAGCCCAGCACCTTTGCCAAAAAGGCCACCATCATCCAGATCGACATCGACCCCAGCGAGGTCAACAAGAACGTCGAAGTGGACCTTTCGGTGGTGGGCGACGCGGCCTACATCCTGCAGGCCATGCTGCCCATGATCGAGCCCAAGGAGCATCCCGAGTGGATGGCCCAGATCCATGACTGGCAGGCCCACGACTACCACCCGGTGTCGGACGCCAGCCGCCTGATGCCCCATCAGGTGATCGGCGAGATCTGCAGCCAGTGCGGCCCCGAGGCCGTCTACGTCACCGACGTGGGCCAGCACCAGATGTGGGCGGCCCAGTACCTGCGCCACGCCAAGAGCCGCGGCTTCATCACCAGCGGCGGCCTCGGCACCATGGGCTTTGGCTACGGCGCGGCCATCGGCGCACAGATGGCCCTTGGGCGGGACCAGCGGGTGGTCATGCTCACCGGCGACGGCTCCTTCCATATGAATCTGAACGAAGCCTGCACCGCCGTCAGCTACAACCTGCCCATCATCACCGTTATTTTCAACAACCAGGTGCTGGGCATGGTCCGCCAGTGGCAGACCGCTTTCTATGGCAAGCGCTATTCCCAGACCGACCCCCACCGCAAGACCAACTTCGTCAAGCTGGCCGAGGGCTTCGGCCTCAAGGGCTATCACTGCGAGAACCTGGCCGAGTTCCAGGCCGCCTTTGCCGAGGCCCTCAAAAACGACGGCCCCACCTGGATCGAGTGCATGATCGCAAAGGACGAAAAGGTCCTGCCCATGATCCCGGGCGGCGGCGATATCAACGATATCATGATGGAATAAGGAGGCAGAAGGATGGGAAATTCGGAACAGCGCAAAGTGGTCAGCCTTCTGGTGGACAACCAGGCCGGCGTTTTGACCCGCATCTCCAGCCTTTTCACCCGCCGGGGCTTCAACATTGACAGCCTGACCGTCTCGGCCACCAACGACCCCGCCATCAGCCGCATCACGGTCACCGTTTACGGCGACAGGCGCAGGCTCGACCAGCTGCTGCTCCAGACTGAGCGGCTGGAAGTCACCCACCAGGTCTTTGTCCTGGACGACAGGAACACCCTCCAGCGGGAGCTGCTCTTATTAAAGGTGGCGGCCAACGTCTCCAACCGGGCCGAGCTGCAGGAGATCGCAAACATTTATAAAGCCAAGATCATCGACCTGTCCCCCGACAGCATGATCTTTGAACTGACCGGCAAACCCGAAAAGATAGACGCCTTTCTGCGGATGTTCGAGGGATACAGCATCCTCGAACAGTGCCGCACCGGCGTGACGGCCCTGGAGCGGGGCGGGATGCACCAGCATATGCAGAAGCCCCCGCAGGAGATCCGGGCCGCGCAGCTGCCCCTGCCGGGCACCCGCTGCACCAAATAATTTGTTTTTTCGCTCCTCGAGAGGGGGACGGAGAGATATCTGGCAACCCAATCCAAATAGATAAAGGAGAAATGCTATTATGGCGATCAAGAAGTATTACGACAGCGACTGCAACCTGGGCGTGCTGGACGGCAAGACCGTTGCCGTCATCGGCTTTGGCAGCCAGGGCCATGCTCATTCCGAGAACCTGGCCGAGAGCGGCGTCAACGTGGTGGTCGGCCTGCGCAAGGGCTCGGGCCACTGGGCCAAGGCAGAGGAGTTTGCCGCTGCCCATCCCAACTTCAAGGTGATGGAAGTGGAGGAGGCCGCCAAGGCCGGCGACGTGGTCATGATGCTGGTGCCCGATGAGCTGTGCGCCGACATCTACAACAAGCAGGTGGCCCCCTATATGACCGAGGGCAAGGCCCTGGCCTTCGCCCACGGCTTCAACATCCACTTCAAGACCATCACCCCGCCCAAGAATGTGGATGTCATCATGATCGCCCCCAAGGGCCCCGGCCACATCGTCCGCCGCCTGTACACCGAGGGCGAGGGCTGCCCCAGCCTGATCTGCGTGGAGCAGGACTACACCGGCAAGGCCAAGGACATCGCCCTGGCTTACGCTTCCGGCATCGGCGCAGGCCGCGCCGGCATCCTGGAGACCACCTTCCGTGAGGAGACCGAGACCGACCTGTTCGGCGAGCAGGCTGTCCTGTGCGGCGGCGTCTGCGAGCTGATCCACGCCGGTTTCGACACCCTGGTGGAGGCCGGCTACGCCCCCGAAATGGCCTACTTTGAGACCTGCCACGAGATGAAGCTGATCGTTGACCTGATCAACGAGGGCGGCTTCTCCAAGATGCGCTACTCCATCTCCAACACCGCCGAGTACGGCGACTACCGCACCGGCAAGCGCCTGATCACCGAGGAGACCCGCAAGGAGATGAAGAAGATCCTGACCGAGATCCAGGACGGCACCTTCGCCTCTGAGTTCCTGACCGAGATGAGCGACAAGGGCGGCCGCAAGGTCCACTTCCTGGCCCAGCGCCGGATGCAGGCCGAGCACCCCATCGAGAAGGTGGGCGCCGAGCTGCGCAGCATGATGAGCTGGCTGAAGAAGTAACAACATCCCTTCCGGCCCCGGCCTGCGCTGCCGGGACCGGATTTTGCGTTTCAGAGAAGGAGACACCCCCATGAGAAGCGACAATGTGAAAAAAGGCTCGGAGCGCGCGCCCAACCGCAGCCTGTTCTATGCCCTGGGCTACACCCCCGAAGAGCTGGACCGCCCCCTGATCGGCGTCGTCTCGGCCTACAGCGAGATTGTCCCCGGCCACATGAACCTGGACAAGATCGCCGATGCGGTCAAGGCCGGCGTCCAGATGGCCGGCGGCACCCCCATCCTGATGCCCGCCATCGGCGTGTGCGACGGCATCGCCATGGGCCATGTGGGCATGAAGTACAGCCTGCCCAGCCGTGAGCTGATCTGCGACAGCGTCGAGACCATGTGCCAGGCCCACCAGCTGGACGGCCTGGTGCTGGTGCCCAACTGCGACAAGATCGTCCCCGGCATGGTCATGGCGGCCTGCCGGCTGGACGTGCCGGCGGTGGTCTGCTCGGGCGGGCCTATGCTGGCCGGCAGCTACGGCGGCGAGGAGGTCAGCCTCTCCAAGATGTTCGAGGCGGTGGGCGCCTATAAGGCCGGCATGATCTCGGACGCCCAGTTGGAGGACTGCACCTGCAACTGCTGCCCCAGCTGCGGCAGCTGCTCGGGCATGTACACTGCCAACAGCATGAACTGCCTGTGCGAGGCGGTGGGCATCGCCCTGCCCGGCAACGGCACCATCCCGGCGGTCTACTCCAAGCGGCTCCAGCTGGCCAAGCATTCGGGCATGGCCATCATGGAGCTGGTCCGCAAAAACATCACCGCCCGCCAGATCATCAATGAGCGCAGCCTGCGCAATGCCCTGACCTGCGACATGGCTCTGGGGTGCTCCACCAACACGGTGCTGCACCTGCTGGCCATCGCCCACGAGGCGGGGGTCCAGATCGACCTGGCCATGTTCAACGAGATCTCGGCCCGCACCCCCAACCTGTGCCACCTGGCCCCGGCCGGCCCCACCCATATGCCGGACCTGTACGCCGCCGGCGGCATCCCCGCCGTCCAGGCTGAGCTGGCCAAGAAGGGCCTGCTGGATCTGGACGTCCCCACCGTCACCGGCAAGACCCTGGGCGAGAACATCGCCGGCGCCCATATCCTGGACGAGAAGGCCATCCGCCCCATCACCAACCCCTACAGCGAGACGGGCGGCCTGCAGATCCTGTGGGGCAACATCGCCCCGGACGGCTGCGTAGTCAAGCGCAGCGCCGTGGCCCCCGAGATGCAGGTGCACAGCGGCCCGGCCCGCGTCTTTAACAGCGAGGAGGAGGCCATCGCCGCCATCTACGCCGGCAAGATCGTCCCCGGCGACGTGGTGGTCATCCGGTACGAGGGCCCCAAGGGTGGACCCGGTATGCGGGAGATGCTCAACCCCACCTCGGCTCTGGCCGGCATGAAGCTGGACACCACCGTCGCCCTCATCACCGACGGCCGGTTCTCGGGCGCTTCCCGCGGCGCGGCCATCGGCCACGTCAGCCCGGAGGCCGCTTCGGGCGGCCCCATCGGCCTGATCGAGGAGGGGGACACCATCTCCATCGACATCCCGAACGCCAAGATCACCCTGGAAGTCTCGGACGAGGAGCTGGCTGCCCGCCGCGCCCGCTATGTGGCCCCCGAGCCCAACGTCCGCTCCGGCTGGCTGAGCCGCTACGCCCGCATGGTCACCAGCGCCAACTTCGGCGCAGTGCTCCAGTGAGCGCACAGAAGCTATAAACAGCAATCCCCCTTCCTGTTCGGGAAGGGGGATTTTCTATAAGGTCAGGCTGTTTTTTCGGGCTGCCGGGCTTTCAGGACGTTGTAGCCCACCACGCCGCAGATGACGATGGCGGCCCCGGCCAGGGCGAAGGGGCCCACCGTCTCGCCGTAGAAGGCGGCTACCAGCAGGGGATTGAGCACTGGCTCGATGCCCGAGACCAGGCTGGCCGTCACCGGCGGGGTGGTGCGCAGGCCGATGGTCAGCAGGATGTAGGCCACCGCCACCTGGAACACGCCCAGAATCACCAGGCTGGTCAGGGCGGTGGGGGTAAACACCGTCTCCCGCACAAGGAAGGGCAGGCCGGTCAGGGCGGAAAGGACGTCCCCCCAGAACACCGAGGAAATGGCGTCTGCGTCGGGGAAGTCGTTGAGCAAAAACACCCCGCCGTAGGCCGCGCCGGCCAGCACGGCCAGCACGTTGCCCAGCGCGCCGCCGGCCTCCAGACTGTCCACAAAGAAGAACAGCACCCCGCCGAACACCACCGCGCAGGCGGCCACATCCAGCTTCTGGGGCTTTTTCTTCCAGAACAGGGCCGAAAATAAAATGACGAACACCGGCGCGGTGAACTGCAGCACGATGGTGTTGGCGGCGGTGGTCAGCTTGTTGGCCAGCGAGAACAGGGTGTTGGTGCCGAAGATGCACAGCGCCCCCAGCAGCACCCAGCGGTTCAGGCGGGGCCTGTGCCGGATGACGGCCAGATAAGCCCCGATGATCACCAGGACGATGGCGGTCCGCCCGCCGTTGATGGACATCCCGTTCCAGGGGATCACCTTGATGCACAGTCCGCCGATGCTGTACAGCAGGGCGGCCAGAAATACGAACAGTGTGCCGGTGTGTTTTTTCATAAAAGTCCTCCCTGGCCGCCCGCGCGATTGATCTCGGCCTGCAGTCGGTCCAGAAAACGGGCGGCTTCCATCCCGTCCATCTGGGTGTGATGAAACTGGAAGGAGATGGGCAGCTTTGCCCGGAACATCTGCCTGCGGTAGCTGCCCCAGATCAGGAAGGGGTTGTTGTAGATGCCCGCGTAGATGTTCACCGCGCCGTCGATCCTGTGGCTGGGCAGCGCCGAGGTGCCGATCACCATATAATCCTCCCCCAGCTCGTGGGCCTGGCCGGTCCGGCGGACAAGCCCGGTCAGGGCGAGGTAGTCCCGGTTGAAGCGGATCAGGCTGTCCGAAACGGGGATGTCGCAGGTGTTGATGCCGCCGCCTTCCAGCGCGACCACCGTATTGACGGCCAGCTTATCATACTGCATCAGCTTGCCGCCTACCGGCAGCAGGGCAAATTCGGGGGTACGGGCCGCCGCCCGCCCGATGCACCAGCACAGCAGCATATGGAATTTCAGTTTGTGGCGGCGGCTCAGCCGCAGCAGGGGCGTCACGTCCAGCGTCTCGAACAGCGTCAGCATGGGCATGGGCGCCTGCATCCAGACGGCGGCAGCCGCCCGCGGCGTCTGGGCGGGGTCGATCTCTCTTGCCATGGTTCCCTCCGTGTCGTTTACAGCAACTATTCCGCAATGAAAAGCGGTCCGGCCTCCATTATAGCAGGTTTTGGCGCTGTGCGCAAACAGGCAAAAACCGCCTGCCCGGCGGGGCAGACGGTTTTTGTGCTTTTAGGAGTGGGCGCGGCGCCGGGGGAAAGCGTTTCAGGCGTGCAGCCAGAGGAAGCCGTAGGGCTCCAGGGCGGCGCTGCCGGTGTGGACGGCGCCGGTGAGCAGGTCGGCGTATGCGCCTTCCGGCAGGGAGACGGTGTGCGCCTCGCCGCCGAAGTTGAACAGGCCCACCAGGTCCTCGCCGCCGGCCTGACGGCGGATGCCCAGCACGGCCAGGCTGCCGGTGTCCAGCGTGGTGACGGCGGCGGACGCCTCAAAGGCGGGATGGGTGCGCCGGATGGTCTCCAGCTGGTGCAGCCCGGCGAAGATGCGGCCGGCGGGGGTGGAGCTGTCGGTGCGCTGGGCGGCGCGGTCCCAGGGCAGGCGGCCCCGGTGGACGTAGCGGCTGTCGGCGGCCTTGGCGGGGTCGTCCTTGTAGCTGTAGTCGTTCAGCTGGCCGATCTCGTCCCCGCTGTACAGCATGGGGATGCCCGACTGGAACAGCATCATGGCGTGCAGGCACAGGTCGAACCGGATGGCGGTGTCCTCGGCCTCAGGGGTGGCGGCCACTTCCAGGCCGCACATGCTGGCGGTGGTGCCGCAGAAGCGGGCATCGCCGGTGGTGGGGTCGTCGTTGTACAGCTCGCCCCGGCTGACGCTGCCCTCGGTGCGCCCCTGGAAGAAGTCGTTCAGGTACTTCTTGTGGGGCACTTCCTCCATGCCCCAGGTGCGCAGGGTGTCGTAGTCCAGGCCCCAGCCGATGTCGTCGTGGCAGCGCAGGTAATTCAAAAAGACATACTCTTTGGGCAGGCTGTTGACGCTGTCCAGCTGCTTGCGCAGCAGGCGGGTGTCCCGGGTGGCTACCGTGTGCCAGGTGGTGCACATGGTGGTCACATTGTACAAAAGGTGGCACTCGGGTTTGTCTACCGTGCCGAAGTAGGGGACCACCTTGACCGGCTCCATGACCACTTCGCCCAGCAGGATGACGCTGGGGCAGACGATCTCGCCGATCATCCGCATCATCCGCACGATGGTGTGGACCCGGGGCAGGTTGCGGCAGCTGGTGCCCAGTTCCTTCCAGATATAGGGCACCGCGTCGATGCGGATGATGTCCATGCCGCGGTTGGCGAGGTACAAAAAGTTGTACATCATCTCGTTGAACACGCGGGGGTTGGCGTAGTTCAAATCCCACTGGTAGGGGTAGAAGGTGGTCATGACCCAGCGGCCGTCGGCCAGCTGGGTGAAGTTGCCCGGCGCGGTGGTGGGGAACACCTGGGGGCAGGTCTTTTCGTACTCGGCGGGGATGTCGTAGTTGTCGAAGAAGAAGTACCGGCTCATGTACTCGCCGTCGCCGGCCAGGGCCCGGCGGGCCCACTCGTGGTCGCAGCTGGTGTGGTTCATGACAAAGTCCATGCAGACGTTCATGCCCTTGTCATGGCAGGCAGCGGTCAGCTGTTCCAGGTCGTCCATGGTGCCCAGGTCGGGCCGGACGGTGCGGAAATCCGCCACCGCGTACCCGCCGTCGTCCCGGCCCTTGACGGTGTCCAGGAAGGGCATCAGGTGCAGGCAGTTCACGCCGGCTTCTTCCAGGTAGTCCAGCTTGCCGCGCACCCCGTTGAGATTGCCGGCAAAGTTGTCGATGTACAGCATCATGCCCAGCAGATCGCGGTGCTTGTACCACTGCGGGTCGGCCTCGCGGGCGGCGTCCCGGGCCTTCAGGGCCGCGCTGCGGGCCTCGGCGTAGCGGTACATCTGGTCGCACAGCTCGGCGAACATCGAGCCGTTGTCGTACAGCTCCATGTACAGCCAGCGCAGTTCGTCGTGGTGGCGGGCCAGCCGCTGGTGAAACAATGCTTCTTCCTGTGGGGTCATACAGATTCCGTCCTTTCGATCATGATCTGCACGGCGGGGTAATCGCCCTGCATGATGGGCAGCGTCAGCCCGGCATGGCACAAAGCCGCGCCGGTGTAGACGTGCTCGGTGAGAGATTCACGGTAGAGAGCGTCAGGGTCCAGCCCGCGCAGCCGGATGTGGATGGGCCAGGGGTTGGCCTGCGGGTCGATCACCACCACGCTGACCACCGCCCGGCCGCGGTCGGGGGCGGTGAACTGCCAGGCCGTAAAGCAGGTGTCGGTGACGGCGTTGGTCAGCCGCTCGCACCGGCCCTCCAGCAGGAGGGGCTGCAGCTGCTTGCAACGGGCGATCTGGGCCTTGACCATCTCTTTTTCATCGCCGGTCAGCTTCTGCAGGTCCAGCTCGTAGCCAAAGGCTCCGGCCATGGCCACCACCGCGCGGGTGGACAGCAGGGTGCTGCGCCCGGTCTGGTGGTTGGGGGAGGCGGAGACATGGCTGCCCATAGCGCAGGGCGGGTAGCCGAAGGAGGTGCCGTACTGGATCTTGAGCCGGTGGATGGCGTCGGTGTCGTCGCTGCACCAGATCTGGGGGCAGTAGTAGAGCATACCCGCGTCGAACCGGCCGCCGCCGCCGGCGCACCCTTCAAACAGCACCTCGGGGAAGTCCGCCGTCAGACGGCCCAGCAGGTCGTACAGGCCCAGCATATAGCGGTGGGCGGCCTCGCCCTGGCGTTCGGGGGGCAGGGCCCGGCTGTAGACGTCGGTCATGTTGCGGTTCATGTCCCACTTGATGTAGGCGATGTCGTGCCCGGCCAGCAGACGATGAAATGTGTCGTATAGATAGTCTACCACCTCGGGCCGCCCCAGGTCAAGTACCAGCTGGCTGCGGCCGGTGGCGGGGGCCCGGCCGGGGATGGTCAGGGCCCAGTCGGGGTGGGCGGCATAGAGGGCGGTGTTGGCGCAGACCATTTCCGGCTCGACCCACAGGCCGAACAGCAGCCCCATCTCCCGCACTTTGCCGATCAGCTCGTCGAGGGTGCAGCCCAGCTTCTTTTCGTTCACCTGCCAGTCGCCCAGGCCGCTGGTGTCGTCGCTGCGCTGGCCGAACCAGCCGTCGTCCAGCACCAGCATCTCGACCCCCAGCTCTTTGGCCTGGCGGGCGATGTCCAGGATGCGCTGGCCGTCAAAGTCCATGTAGGTGGCTTCCCAGTTGTTGATGAGGATGGGCCGGGGCTTGTCCCGCCAGACGCTGCGGACGATGTTGTGCTGCAAAAAGTGGTGGTAGCGGGCCGAAAGCTCGCTCAGGCCGGCGTCGCTGTAGCTGAACAGCACCTCCGGCGCGGCGAACTGGCCGCCCGGCTCCAGGGTCCAGCTGAAATCGTCGTCGCTGACGCCGGCCACCAGCCGGGTGGACTGCATCTGGGAGACTTCGCACTCAATCTTGAAGCTGCCCGACCAGACCAGCATGGCCCCCAGGCACTCGCCGGCCTCCTCGGTGGTGTGCGGCGCGGCCAGGATGGCAAAGGGGTTGTGCTGGTGGCTGGAAGCGCCCCGGGCCGACCGCAAAGTCTGGACGCTGTGGCCCAGGGGCGCACGCTCGGGCAGGCGCTCCATGCAGTGGCGGCCCTGGAAGTGGATCAGCTCCCACTGCCCAAAGGGCAGGTCCAGACAGGCCGAAGCGGCCTTGTCCAGCCGGATGGTCCCCTCGCCCTCGTTCTCAAACAGGGCGCTGCGGGTGATGACGTCGGCGGCCTCAAAGACGCCGTACAGCAGCGTGACGGCCAGGCCGTTGACGCTGTCCCGCAGTTTGAGGCGAAGGGTCTCGCACTCGCCTTCGGCCGCGTAGGCGGCGGGCAGGCCGGGCAGGCTGTACTTGCCGGGGACGGCTTCCGCTGACACGAAGCGGAAGTCTGCGGCCCGGCTGCCGTCGGGGCCGGACAGCCGCAGGCAGCCGATCCGGAAGTCGCCGACGCCGCTGCCGGTGTATTCCTGGCAGAGGGTGTCCAGCGAATAGTCCCGCTGGCGGTCCATGCCGGCGGGCTGGGGCGAAAAGCCGCAGTCGGAATAATATTCGACGCCGCGCAGGTCGCTCTCGCCCACGGAGGGGCCGTAATACAGGTGGTGGACCACCCCGTGGCTGTCGGCCCACATCTGGTAGCTGGTGTGGGCGGTGTGGAGGGTGATCAGTCCGGTTTTTGGATCGATGCGGATACTCATAGCAGTATCCTCCTTATCTAGTAGGTTGATATGGATTAAAAAGGGCGCCCAGCCGTTGGGTGGGCCGGGCGCCTTTTTTAACGCGTGTGGCGTGTAGCAGCGGCAGTATGGGAGACAAGGGCTGCGGTTTATTTGCCGCCGGTCATAGCAATGCCCTGGATGAACTGCTTCTGGAAGATCAGGTAGATGATGACCATGGGGATCATGGCCAGCAGGCTGCCTGCCATCAGAACGGGGAAGTTGGTGGTGAACTGGCCGTTCAGGGTCGAAAGGCCGGCGGACAGGGTCATCATGTTCAGGTCGGTGTTGCAGATCAGAGGCCACATCAGGTCGGAGTAAGCGAACACCGCGGTGAAGATGGCCAGGGCGGCCATGCTGGAGCCGGTCAGGGGCAGCATGACTTTGTAGAAGGCCTGCCACTTGTTGCAGCCGTCCAGATAGGCGGCCTCGGCGATCTCATTGGGGATGGCCAGGTAAGACTGCCGCAGGAAGAAGGTGCCGAAGGCCGACACGATGCCGGGGAAGACCAGCGCGAAGATGGAGTTGGTCAGGCCGACTTTGGCCAGCATCAGGTACTGCGGGGTAATGAAGATCTGGCTGGGCAGCATCATCTGGATCAGGATGATGGAGAACAGCAGGTTCTTGCAGGGGAACTGCAGCTTGGCGAAGGCGTAGCCGGCCATCGAGCTGAACACCACGGCGCACAGCACGCGGAGAACGATCAGCAGCGCCGTGTTGATGTACAGGTTGACGAAGGGCAGGCTTTCCAGCGCGGTGACAAAGTTGTCAAAGTTCCACTGGCTGGGCAGGATCTGGGGCGGGATCGCCATCGACTCGGCCTGGGTCTTGAAGCAGGTCAGGACCATCCACACGAAGGGGAAGATCATGATGATGCTGCCCAGGGTCAGGGCCAGGTAGGTCAGCCCTTTGGTGATCCGCTTGGAGTTTTTCATGCTCCCGGCGGGAGCATTGGCGGTAGCAGTTGCAGTGCTCATGTTTTACACCTCGTAATTGACCCACTTCTTCTGGCCGATGAACTGGATGGCGGTGACGATGCCGATCAGAACAACGGTCCAGACGACGATGGCGGCGGCGTAACCCTTGTCGCCGGCGATAAAGCTTTCGCGGTAGAACAGGCTCATCAGGGTCTGGGCGTCGTTCAGGGCGGGGTTGGCGTCATCGACCATCATGTAGATCAGGTCAAAGACCTTCAGCGAGCTCATCAGGCGCATGATCAGGACGACGAAGAGGGTGGGGGAGACCATCGGCAGGGTGATGCTGAAGAACTGGCGCACCTTGGAAGCGCCGTCCAGGTCGGCGGCCTCGTACAGGCTCACCGAGATGTTCTGCAGGCCGGCCAGCAGCAGGACGGCGTCGTAGCCGATGTTGCTCCAGATCTGGACCACCGAGCAGGTGATCAGGACGATCTGGCTGTCGGTCAGCCAGCCGATGTTGGCGCCCAGCAGCTGGTTGATGATGCCGTACTGGGAGTTGAAGATCCATTTCCAGACCATGGCGACGGCGGCGGGGGCCACGACCATGGGCAGGAAGAAGATGGCGCGGTAGGTGGTGCGGCCGCGGATCTTGCTGTTGAGCAGAACGGCCACCAGCAGAGCCAGGAAGATGCCCACAGGCACCGTCAGGATGCAGAAGAAGATGGTGTTCCAGGTCGCCTGCCAGAACTCGGCGTTCTGGAACATCTCCACATAGTTGGCGATGCCCTCGAACTCAAACTCGCCGAAGGGCAGCGACTTGGAAAAGCTCATGTAAATGGTGTCGATGAACGGATAGATGTTCAGCACAATCAGGCCGATGATGGTGGGGGCCACCATGACAAGGCCCCAGAAGGCGCCGTCGCGGCCCAGTTTGGACGTTTTTTCCATGGTGTGCCTCCTTATTCATAATACTCGGCGCTGGCTTCATCGACGATCTGCTGCATCTGCTCGAGGCCCTCGTCGATGGTCAGCTCGCCGGTATAGATCTTCAGCAGGGTGTCGCTGACCGGCGTTTTCCACTCGGGACGGGCGGCGTTGTTGACGCTCTGGATGCAGTATTCAAACATATCGATGAAGGGGGTCACGTCGATGGGATACTGGTCAAAGACACCCACCCAGGTGTCCTCCAGGCCCTCGTAAGCGGGGATCGCCGCGCCGCTCTCGCCCTGGATGCGCTGGCCCTCCTCGCTGCCGAAGAACTTCAGCACGTCCATGACCACATCCAGGTGCTTGTTGGTCTTGGTGGTGGCGTAGGACAGGCCGTTGGAAATGGTGGCCCGGCCGTCGCCGTTCATGGGGTTGGGGCACTTGGGCAGGACGGCCACGTCCCACTTGCCCACCATGTCGGGGTAGTTCTGCAGCTCGGACAGAATGTTCCAGTTGCCTTCAAAGAACATGGAGCCTTTGCCCGAGAAGAAGGCGGTGCCGGGTGCGGTCTCGGCAAAGTAGGTCTGGGTGGGGCACCAGTCGTTTTTCTGCAGGTTGATGTAGAACTCCATGCCCATCTTGGTGGCCGGGTCGGTAAAGTTGGCGCGGGACTTGTCCTCGGTCAGGATGCTGCCGCCTGCCTGATAGACGAAGTTCCAGTAGCCTAGCTGGTCGTCGCCATAGGCCATGTAGCCATAAAAGCCGGTGGCGTCGTAGATCTTCTGGGACGCTTCACACAGGGTGTCCCAGGTCCAGGTCTCGTCGGGGTAGCTGACGCCGGCGGCGTCGAACATCTCCTTGTTGTAGACCAGGCCCACCGTGTCCTTATCCTTGGGCACGGCGTACAGCGTGCCGTCCGAACCGCTGGCGTTGGACAGAGAGATCTCGCTGAACTTGTCCGTTTCAACAATGCTGGAGCAATCCACCAGCTTGTCGTTGTCGGCATATTTCAGGATCTCGTTGGTGTGCATCCAGAAAATGTCGGGGGCCTGTTTGGCCATGGTGGCGGCTTCCAGCTTGGTCCAGTACTCGTCCCAGCTGGTGACCTGCACCTCGATGACGACGTCGGGGTGTTGTTCCGTGTAGGCGTCGCACATGGCCTGCATACCGTCGCGCTGGGCGACGTCCCAAATCTGGAACGTCAGATGGGTCTTGCCATCGCTCGCACCGCCGCAGCCGGTGGTCAGGCTTGCTGCCGCCAGCGCGGCTGTAGCCGCAAGGAACGAACGGCGAGAAATCTTCTTCATAAGCCATCTCCTTTGAATTTGCCAATGGGTGATCGCGTGCCTGCCCGGGAAGGAGCACTGGGGGAGTCTTTGTTTCGTCATTATGACGGAATTGTGAACAGAAAATTGTGCGTTGTGCACATTGCACAATTTCTTCTCCCTTGCTGTGTAATAATTATACATTGTATCGGATGGTTTTTGAATGCCATAATGCCGCTATTTATATGCCAATTTCTAGGATAGTCGGCCGAAAATGAAAAGTGTAGACGCATTATGGTATATTTGCTCTTGACGGTCTGGTATAATAGCTTTAGGCAAACAAGACCGGTTCAGACAGGTGCCGGCAGGACCGACATCCCCCGCCGGCAAGGAGGTGCAAGCATATGGCAAAGGAAGAAAAAGGCCCTGAAAAGCTGAAATTCCATGTATTCCGCGATGAACGCTTCATTGACCTGAACCTCTATCAGTTTGGCTGGGAACGCACCTCCCCTACCCACTCTTACGGGCCCTACGCCCGCAACCATTATCTGTTCCACTATATTATTGAAGGACGGGGCCAGCTGATGGCCAACGGCCAGGAATACACCGTCACCCCGGGCCATGGGTTCCTGGTGGTGCCGGGGCAGGTGACCACCTACCGCTCCGACCCGGCCGACCCCTGGGTGTACACCTGGATCGAGTTCGACGGCCTGCGGGCGCATGAGAGCCTGCACCTGGCCGGCATCAGCGGCGCAAAACCCATCTACACCGCCCGCAACGCCGAGGCCGGCAAGACGGTGGAGGACGAAATGATGTACATCGTCAACCACGGCAAAGCCAGCCCCATCCACCTGATCGCCCACGGCTTTCTGTTCCTGGACAAGCTGGTCCAGTGCTCGGCGGGACGGCGCAGCGGCGGCGAGCGCCGGGTCCGCGACTTTTACATCAAAGAGGCCCTCACCTTCATCGAGCAGAACTACCAGCGGGACATCTCCATTGAGGAGATCGCGGCGGTCAGCGGGCTGAACCGCAGCTACTTCGGCAAGGTGTTCCGGGACGCCGTGGGCGAAAGCCCCCAGGCCTACCTGCTGCACTACCGGATGGCCCGCGCGGCCCAGCTGCTGAAGGAGACGCGGCTGTCCATCGGCGAGATCGCCTCCCTGGTCAGCTACGACAACCAGCTGCACTTTTCCCGGGCCTTCAAGAACGTCCACGGCGTTTCCCCCCGGGAGTACCGCTCCACCCACCTGATCGACCCCGAAAACCGGGACAAGAAATAAAGCAGGGCCCATGATAAGAGGGCAAATGCGATAGGAAGGGAAAATGAAGAACCCCACCCCTGTGCCGGTAACAAGACGGCATGGGGGCGGGGCCATTTTTGCGGATGTGCTGCAAATCCGGCGTTGAATTTTACAGCAAAGCGGGGTATACTGGAAGCAGAAGGGAGTGGACTTTTATGCCGAACATCAAACCGATCTCCGATTTGCGGAACTACACCGAGGTGCTGCACGATGTGGCCGTCGGCGAGCCGGTCTTTCTGACCAAAAACGGCAGGGGCCGCTACGCCCTGCTGGATATCCGGGACTACGAAAAGATGCAGGCCACCATCCGCCTGATGAACGATCTGGCCAAAGGCCGCCGCTCGGGTGAGACCGAAGGCTGGCTGACGCTGGAAGAAGTAGAGGAACACTTGGGGATCGCCCATGAATAAGCTGCATTTGTCGGCAGAGGCGCAGAACGACCTGGCCGAGATCAAGGCGTACATTGCCTTTGACCTGGATAACCCCACCGCAGCCGCCGCCACGGTAAAACGGATCACCAACAGCATACGGCGGCTGCGCGACCAGAGTTTCATAGGCACGCCGCTGTCTGCTGTTACCGGCGTGCACAGTGACGAGGCGTTTTCTTTTCAATAAAATAAAACTTGCGCTGCAGAAACGAAACAGTTATACTGGATATATCATTTTGCCAAAAACGACTTTGGGTGAGACGCGAAAATTTCAGGTTGTATGATGGTGTGTAGCCATGAAACCCAACATAAAGGAGGACTTAAATCAATGGATCAAGAAAAAGAACGAAAACAAATTGTTTTCATCAAAGGGCCTGTGAAATGGCCGGTCATTGTGGCTGCGGTGATACTGGTAGTCGTGATCGCTGTCTTTGGGGTGTTCCAGATGGGAGCTGGCAAAGCCAAAGAAGCTGAAGTGACTGTTGTTTCGACTTTGCAGAAAATTATTAACGTAAGCGACCTTTCCACTTTTACCGCTGTGTATAACGGAATCGCTGAAGTCCCAAATGAAAAGAACCCGGACAAGATAGATTATTATGTATCTTACGAGGCGCGGGTGGAAGCTGGCATTGACTTTAGTGATGTTGCCATCAGCATGGAAGATGGGACGATTACGGTGGATATACCAGATGTAAAAATCAATGATATTATTGTGGATATCTCGTCGCTGGATTTCATTTTCTTTAACAATCGTGCAAATCAGTCTACGGTTACACAGCAGGCATTCAAAGCATGTGAAGAAGATGCAAAAACGGAAAGCGAAAGTCAGGAGGCCATTCTGGAACTGGCTCAGCAAAATGCGGCCAATGTGGCAACTGCTTTAGTAAAGCCAATCGTTGACCAGTTGGGCGAAGGGTATCAGCTGGTTGTGGAGTGAGGTGAAAACGATGAAATGGAAAAAGATAGCAGCGCTGGCGGTATCGGCGGCAACGCTGTGCATGGCGACTGCCTGCGGGCAGGGTGCAAACGCGGGAATGGAACCGAATGTGTCCGAAATGCGTTCGATTTGCAATCTGGCAGTTATGGAATGCTATTACCACAATGTTGCAAAATTTGAAAAAGAAGGAAACCGGATTTTATTCTTTGGGGATAAAGACAAACATTTCTGGATTGAATACAGCGGGGTCGTCCGGTTTGGCATCAACGCCGCGTATGTTAACATTGAAGCTGATGATACGAATTTGACAATTACGATACCGGCAGCTGAGGTGCAGAGCTGCAAAGTAGATTCGTCTTCGTTAAACAGTGATTCGTACATAGTGGCAAAAGGCTCAGGAGACATTACAGCTGAAGATGAAATTGTTGCTTTTGAGGAAGCACAGACTGTTTTGGAAGAACAGGCAAGAAATGATGAAACCCTGCTAATGCAGGCGCAGCAAAGAGCGCAGACCTTACTGGAAAACTATGTTACCAATCTGGGCAACGTAGTGGGAAAACAGTATACGATTGATTGGGTCTACTTGGATGCTGAGGGCAATCCTCTGGGAGAAAAGACCAGTAGTGAAACCGAAACAATAGCAGCCAGCGAGTCGGATTAAAGTTAACGCCCTGCCCCGTGCCGGTGACAAGACGGCATGGGGGCGGGGCGTTTTCTTTGTTTTTCTTTGCTGCCGGGTTATTCTTCCAGGGGCGTTTCGTACTGGGCGAAGCCACTGGACTTGATGACCTGGCCGTCCTTGGTGCACCAGAGGGCTTCGACGCCGTCCAGGCTCTCGATCAGGGCCATGCCTTCCTCCAGCGGCATACAGAAAATGCCGGTGGATAGGCAGTCGGCCAGGCCCGAGTCGGGGCAGAGGATGGTCACGGCGGTGAAGTAGTCGGCGGGCCAGAGGGTGTCGGGGTCGATGATGTGGTGGTAGCGGACGCCGTCCACCATGAAATAGCGCTGGTAGTCGCCGCTGGTGACCACGGCCTGGTCGTTGGACTCCACCACCGCCAGCAGGGAGGAGGAATTGTTGTAGATCAGGGAGTCGTCCCAGGGGCTGACGATGCCGCTCTCCCAGGGCTGGCCACCAGGCTTTGTGCCCACCGAGCGCAGGTTGCCGCCCACGCTCAGGGAAAGGCTGACCAGGCCCCGCGCCTTGGCGGCCTGGCAGACCTGCTCGACCGCGTAGCCCTTGCCCACGCTGCCCACGTCCAGGCGCATCTCGGGGTCGGCCAGGTAGACGGTGCCGGCCTCCCGGTCAATGATGAGGTCGTTGATGTCGCAGTGCTGGGCGGCGGCTTCCAGTTCTTCCTGGGTGGGCAGGCGGTTGTCCTCGTCGGAGGGGTCGGCCTCGGCGGCCTCCCGGTAGTCATGCCAGACGGCGAGGACGCTGCCCATAGCGACGTTCAGTTTGCCGCCGGTGGTGTCGTACATTTTAACGGCCAGTTCGAGCATATCAATGATCCGCTCGTCCACCTTGACCGGCGCGACGCCGGCGTTGTCGTTGATGGTCTTGATGTTGTTGACGCCCTCGTAATCGTTGTAAATATCGTAGAGCCGGTGGTAGGTGACCAGATCGTCGTGGAGGGCCTCCATCTGCTCGTCGAACTCGGCCTGGCTGTCGCAGTAGGCGATGGCCTGGGTCATGGTGTCGAACACGTCGAAATAGTAGGCGGTGAACCGCTGGGCGCTGTCGCTGACGGTGGTTTTGGGCTGGCTGCTGCAGCCGGCCAGCAATCCCAGGCAGAGGGCCAGGCAGGCCAGAGCGGCGAAAAGGCGGCGTGTCACGGGGCAGTTACCTGACCTTTCTGCTGCGGGGCCGCTTCGGCCAGCAGCTGGGCCAGCAGGTCCCCAAAGACCCACTGGCGGTTGGCGGGGGTCACCACCGCCCGCAGGGGGATCTGGGCCTTGGCGCTGTTCAACAGGTCCAGCAGGGTGGCGGCGTCCCGGGGGCGGAAGTTGGCCAGCACGATGGCCGGGGGATAGGCTCCCGGCTCCAGGCGGAGGGTGCGGGCGGCGGCCAGGGGCACTTCGCCCAGCAGCTGGGACACCGTCTGGCCGGCCTCGTCGGGGCTGACCAGACGCACCTTCATCCCAAAGGCGTCGGCCATGCCGTCCAAAATGCCCCGGTCGCCGGGGGCGAGGTTCCACCCGAGGACCATGGGGACCCCGGCGTTCTGGTTGCGGGCGATATGGGCTTTCATAAAAAAGTACCTCGTTTCATCACTCAATCTTCCACAGTATACCACAAACCGCCCGGAAAGAAAACACCGCTGCAGCAAAAAGCCCGCAGCAGCGCGCCGCGGGCAGGGGAAAGGGAGGCTTAATTTAGAGTCTTGCCGAAGAAGGGCACTTCCTGCCGGATAAACTCCATCAGCTCGTCGAACTGGTCGGGGGTCAGGCTCTGGGCGCCGTCGCATTTGGCTTTGGCTGGGTCGTTGTGGACCTCGATCATCAGGCCGTCGGCCCCGGCCGCCACCGCCGCCTTGGCCAGCTGGGGCACCATCCATGCCTGGCCGCAGGCGTGGCTGGGGTCCACCACCACCGGCAGGTGGGTCATCTTGTGCAGCATCACCACGCCGGCCAGGTCCAGGGTGTTGCGCATACTCGTCTCAAAGGTGCGGATGCCACGCTCGCAGAGGATGACGTTCTCGTTGCCCTCGGCCATGATGTATTCGGCGCTCATGACCAGTTCTTCCAGGGTGTTGGCCAGGCCGCGCTTGAGCAGCACCGGCTTTTTCTGGCGGCCGACGGCTTTCAAAAGCTCAAAGTTCTGCATATTGCGGGCCCCGACCTGGATGAGGTCCACGTTCTCGAACAGGGGCAGGTGCTCGGTGTTCATGATCTCGGTGACGATGGGGCTGCCGGTGGCCCGGCGGGCCAGCTTGAGCAGGTCCAGCCCCTCGCTGCGCATCCCCTGGAAAGAGTAGGGGGAGGTGCGCGGCTTGAACGCCCCGCCCCGCAGCAGGCTGGCCCCGGCGGCCTTCACCCGCTGGGCGCAGTAGGTGATCTGCTCCTCGCTCTCGATGCTGCAGGGCCCGGCGATGACGGCAAAGTTCCCGCCGCCGATCTTGACCCCCTCCACGTCCACCACCGTGTCGTCGGGGTGGAATTTGCGGTTGGCTTTTTTGTAGGGCTCGGACACCCGGCGGACCGTCTCCACCACCGGGTTTGCCAGCACCCAGCTCTCGGCGATGGCTTTGGTGTCGCCGATCAGGCCCAGAATATGGGTGTCGCGCCCTTTCGAGTCGTTGATCTCAAAGCCCATGCCGGTCAGCTCGCGGCAGAATGTCTGTACCTGCGCCTCGGGCGCATCCTGTTTGAGGACGATGATCATGGAAGTGCTCCTTTCCCACTATTTGCTTCAGTTGAGTGAATCGATGGGGCTATTATATCGCTTCAGGACAATGAAGTCAAGAGGGGCGGCGAAATTTTTTCTCCGCGGCGCGCGCCGCCGCCTGTTCATCCGGCGGGTTTTGTGGTACAATATCCTTATAAGTAGGAAGGTGAGAAAGATGGCGAAAGAAGCCAAGACCAACGCGATGCGCTTTCTCGAAAAGGAGAAAGTCGCCTATACCGCCCACGAATATCCCCACGAGGAGGGGGTGGCGGTGGACGGCGTCACCGTGGCCCGGAGCATGGGCGAGGACCCGGCCTGCGTCTTTAAGACCCTGGTGACCCAGGGAGCCAGCCGGAATTATTTTGTGTTCGTGATCCCGGTGGCGGCCGAGCTGGACCTGAAAGCCGCCGCCCGCAGCGTGGGGGAAAAGAGCGTGGCCATGATCCATGTGGCCGACATCAACAAGGTGACCGGGTACATCCGGGGCGGATGCAGCCCCGTGGGGATGAAAAAGCAGTACGTCACCGTATTTGACGAGAGCGCCCTGGCCCGGGAGAAGATCTACGTCTCGGCGGGGCGGATCGGCCTGCAGGTCTGCTGCGCGCCGGCGGAGCTGATCCGGGCGGCCCGCGCCAGGACCGCCCCCCTGACCCGCCCGGAGGCCGGCGGGGATTCTTGACGGCAGTCTGTGCAAAATCACAGGACGGAAAAAGTCGTACTATTGTAACATTGCGTGGGGAATTTGCACAAAACTTTCCGAACCAGCTCGGAACAGCTCAAACACAAGGGAGAATTTGTGTAAAATCTCTTTGCAAAGGCGGTACTTTGCCGTACACTGTAGACGTACAGGACCAAGCGAAAACAAAGGACAGGCGGACGGATATGGGCTTTGCAGACAAGAGTTTGGCGGGCGCAGCGCGCCCCGCAGAGTACAGCCGGCGGCTGCCGCGTGCTGCCGCTGTCGTTTGCCGTACCGTCCTGTTCGCAGTGCAGCTTTTGGAAGGCCGTGGTGTAGCCGCATCACAGCCTTTTTTGTTTCGCTTTGCATGACCTGGTTTTTAGGATGGAGGATTTGAGTATGATTCGTAAAGTTGCCGTTATCATGGGTTCGGACAGCGACTGGCCGGTGGTCAAGGGCGCCTGCGCCCAGCTGAAAGCCCTGGACATCCCCTTTGAGGCCCACATCCTTTCGGCCCACCGCACCCCCGCCGAGGCGGCCGCCTTTGCCAAGGGGGCAAAACAGGCCGGCTTTGGGGTGATTCTCTGCGCCGCCGGCATGGCGGCCCACCTGGCCGGCGCCTTTGCCGCCAACACCACCCTGCCGGTAATCGGCATCCCCATGAAGGGCGGCGCCATGGACGGCCTGGACGCCCTGCTGGCCACCGTCCAGATGCCCAGCGGCATCCCGGTGGCGACGGTGGCCCTGAACGGCGCCAAGAACGCCGCCTGGCTGGCCGCCCAGATCCTGGCGCTGTCGGATGAAAAGCTGGCCGCCCGCCTGGAGGAAGAGCGGGCCAAGATGGGCCGGGAGATCGCCGCCAAAGAGGCCAAGCTGCAGCAGGAGGTCGCCGCCCTGTAACGCGGGGGCGCAGCGCCTGGAGACAAACGGAACAAGAGAGACGAAGGAGCAAGTATGTCTGATTTTGCCAACCCGCTCCACGAGGAGTGCGGGGTTTTTGGTATCTACGATAAAGCCGGCACCGAGGACGTGGCCGTGGCGGTCTATTCCGCCCTGTACGCTTTGCAGCACCGCGGCCAGGAGAGCTGCGGCATGGCCGTCAACGAGGATGGCGTCATCACCGGCCACCGGGACCTGGGCCTGGTGAACGAAGTGTTCACCTCCCAGGTGATGGAGGCCATGCGCAAGCCCGAAGCGCGGATGGCCACCGGCCATGTCCGCTACGCCACCGCCGGCAGCCGTGTGCGGGCCAACGCCCAGCCCATGATCGTCCGGCACGGCCGGGGCACCATGGCCCTGTGCCACAACGGCAACCTGACCAACGCCATCCAGCTGCGCAACGCGCTGGAAAACGACGGCGCCATCTTCCACGGCTCGTCCGACACCGAGGTCATCTGCTACCTGCTGACCCGCAACCGCCTCAAGCACAAGAGCATCGAGCAGGCGGTGTCCGCCACCATGGCCCAGCTGGACGGTGCGTACAGCCTCATCATCATGTCCTCCACCAAGCTGATCGCGGTGCGGGACCCCCGCGGCTACCGGCCCCTGTGCATCGGCACGCTGCCGGGCGGCGGCTACGCCTTTGCCAGCGAGAGCTGCGCTCTGGACGCCGTGGGCGCCACCCTGCTGCGGGACGTGGAGCCCGGCGAGATCGTGGTGGCCGACGCGAACGGCCTGCGCAGCATCAAGGACCACTGCACCCACAAGCCCAGCCAGATGTGCGTATTTGAATACATCTACTTTGCCCGGCCCGACAGCACCATCGAGGGCTGCTCGGTCCACGAGGCCCGAATGCAGGCGGGGCGGTTCCTGGCGCAGGAGCACCCTGTGGACGCCGACGTGGTCATCGGCGTGCCCGACTCGGGCCTGGACGCCGCGCTGGGCTACGCCGAGGCCAGCGGCATCCCCTACGGCATCGGCTTTATCAAGAACAAGTACATCGGCCGCACCTTCATCCAGGGCAACCAGAAGCAGCGCGAGAACAGCGTGCGCATCAAGCTGAACGTCATCGCCAGCACGGTGCGGGACAAGCGGGTGGTCCTGATCGACGACTCCATCGTCCGCGGCACCACCTCGGCCCGCATCATCAAGCTGCTGCGGGACGCCGGCGCGAAGGAAGTCCACTTCCGGGTGTCGGCCCCGCCCTTCAAGTTCCCCTGCTATTTTGGCACCGATATCCCCGACCAGAAGCTGCTGGTCGCCACCGACCGCACCGTGGACCAGATCAATGAGATCATCGGCGCGGATACGCTGGGGTATCTTTCCACCGAGCACGTCGTCCAGCTGGCCCCGGGAGCCGGCTGCGGCTTCTGCACCGCCTGCTTTACCGGCAAGTACGCCGTCAAGCCCGAGGTGGTGCTCTCGACCGACATCCACGACCGCCCCCTGCACCAGCGTCCCAAGGGGGAGAAAAAGTTAGGAGAGTAAACCATGGAAAAGAGCTATTCGGAAAGCTATAAGGCGGCCGGCGTCGACATCACCGCGGGCTACCGCTCGGTGGAACTGATGAAGCAGTATGTCAGCCGCACCATGAACGAGCACTGCATCGGCGGTCTGGGCGGCTTCGGCGGCCTGTTCGAGCTGGACTGCACCGGCATCAGCCGCCCGGTGCTGATCTCGGGCACCGACGGCGTGGGCACCAAGCTGCGCATCGCCATGCTGCTGGACAAGCACGACACGGTGGGCATCGACTGCGTGGCCATGTGCGTCAACGACGTCATCTGCGCCGGCGCCAAGCCCCTGATCTTCCTGGACTACATCGCCTGCGGCAAGAACGTGCCCGAAAAAATCGCCGACCTGGTCAAGGGCGTGGCCGAGGGCTGCGTCCAGGCGGGGGCGGCCCTGGTGGGCGGCGAGACCGCCGAGATGCCCGGTTTCTACCCCGAGGACGAATACGACCTGGCCGGTTTCACCGTGGGCGTGGTGGACAAGAGCAAGATTTTGGACAACAACACCATGCAGCCGGGGGACGTCATCCTGGCGCTGCCCTCGTCGGGCGTCCACTCCAACGGCTTCTCGCTGGTGCGCAAGGTCTTTGACCTGGAGAACCACCCCGAAGTCCTCTCCGAAAAGCCCGCCGAACTGGAGGGCCGCACCCTGGGCGAAGCCCTGCTGGCCCCCACCAAGATCTACGTCAAGCCGGTGCTGGCCGTTCTGGAGCAGGTCCATGTCCGGGGCATCTCCCACATCACCGGCGGCGGCTTCTATGAGAACATCCCCCGCAGCCTGAAGAAGGGCTGCTGCGCCCGCATCCGCAAGAGCGACGTGCGTACCCCGGCCCTGTTCGGCCTGCTGCAGAAGGCGGGCGATATCCCCGAGCGGGATATGTTCAACACCTTCAACATGGGCGTGGGCATGATCCTGACCGTTCCCGCCGGTGAGGCGGACAAGGCCCTGGAGATCCTCCATGCCAACGGCGAGCCCGGGGCGTACCGTCTGGGCGTCATCGTGGAAGGCGAGGGGGTCGAACTGTGGTAAAGATCGCGGTGCTGGTCTCGGGCGGCGGGACCAATCTGCAGGCTTTGCTGGACAGCGAAGCCCGCGGCGAGAACCCCAACGGCAAGATCACCCTGGTGGTGGCCTCCAAGCCCGGGGTCTATGCCCTGGAGCGGGCGGCCAAAGCCGGCGTGGAGCACTGCGTGGTGCGCCGCAAGGACTACGCCAGCTCCGAAGCGTTCGACGCGGCCCTGCTGGAGGTGCTGAAAAGCCACGACATCGGCCTGGTGGTGCTGGCGGGTTTCCTGTCGGTGCTGGGGCCCAGCGTGGTGCAGGCGTACCCCCGCCGCATTTTGAACGTCCATCCGGCGCTGATCCCCGCCTTCTGCGGGCCGGGGATGTACGGCCTGCGGCCCCATCAGGCCGCGCTGGCCCGGGGCTGCAAAGTCACCGGCGCCACCGTCCACTTTGTGAACGAGGAGTGCGACGGCGGGCCCATCCTGCTGCAGAAGGCCGTGGATATCCTGCCCGGCGACACCCCCGAGACGCTGCAGAAGCGGGTGATGGTCGAGGCGGAATGGAAGCTGCTGCCCAAGGCTGTGGCCATGGTGTGCAGCGGCGAGATCGTGTGAGGATAGGGAGGAACCTTTTATGGAAAAGATCGACCTGAACGCTTACCTTGCCGGCAACGAGTACCCCGGCCGGGGCATCGCCGTGGCCATGGCCCCCGACGGACGGCAGATCTTCATCGGCTATTTCATCATGGGGCGCAGCGCCAACAGCCGCAACCGCGTCTTTGACCCGCTGCCCGAGCGGGGCGGCATCTGCACCATGGCCGCCGACCCGGCCAAGCTGGAGGACCCCAGCCTCATCATCTATAACCCTGTGCTGACGCTGGGCTCCACCCACATCGTCACCAACGGCGACCAGACCGACACCATCTACGACGGGATGTGCCGCGGCCTGAGCTTTGCGGACGCCCTGCGCACCCGCACCTTTGAGCCGGACGGCCCCAACTGGACCCCCCGCATCTCGGCGGTGGTCTATGCCGATGGCAGCTACCAGATGAGCATCCTCAAATCGGCCGACGGCAACGGGGACAGCGTCCAGCGCTATTTCTTCGATTACCCCCAGCCGGTGGCGGGGGAGGGCCATTTCATCAGCACCTACAAGTGCAACGGCAGCCCCATCCCCAGCTTTGAGGGCGAGCCCCTCCGCTTTGCCTGCCCCCGCACCATCGGGGACTTTGCCAAGGGGCTGTGGGCCAGCCTGAACGAGGACAACAAGGTCAGCCTCTTTGCCCGGGTGATCGACCTGGAAAGCGGCGAGAGCGGCGATATCATCTACAATAAGTACGACGCAGTGGACAGCTCCCTGGACGACCCCGAGGAGCCCGGCCTGCTGCCCGAAGAGGAACCTGAAGCATAAAAGGAGGTATTGCTATGAACGAACTTGCCCTGAAGTACGGCTGCAACCCCAACCAGAAGCCCAGCCGCATCTACATGGAGGACGGCAGCGACCTGCCCGTCACCGTTCTGAACGGGAAGCCGGGCTACATCAACTTTCTGGACGCCCTCAACTCCATCCAGCTGGTGTTCGAGCTGAAGAAGGCCCTCGCCATGCCGGCGGCCGCCTCCTTTAAGCACGTCTCCCCGGCGGGCGCGGCCATCGGCCTGCCCCTGACCGGCGTGGAGCGGCAGATGTACCACATCGCCCCCGAGACGGAGCTGTCCCCCCTGGCCTGCGCCTATGCCCGGGCCCGCGGCGCCGACCGGATGTCCTCCTTTGGGGACTGGATCGCCCTCAGCGACGTGTGCGATGTGCCCACCGCCAGGCTGATCCAGCACGAAGTTTCGGACGGCATCATCGCCCCCGGCTACGAGCCCGAGGCCCTGGCTATCCTGTCCAGCAAGAAGAAGGGCAACTACAACGTGGTGGCCATCGACCCGGCCTACCGCCCCAACCCCATCGAGCACAAGCAGGTGTACGGCATCACCTTTGAGCAGGGCCGCAACGATTTGGAGATCAACGCCGGCACCATGCTCTCCAACTTCGTCACCGAGAACAAGACCGTGACCGAGGAGCAGAAGCGGGACCTCATCATCAGCCTCATCACCCTCAAGTACACCCAGTCCAACAGCGTCTGCTACGTCACCGGCGGCCAGACCATTGGCGTGGGCGCGGGCCAGCAGAGCCGCATCCACTGCACCCGCCTGGCCGGCCAGAAGGCCGACAACTGGCAGCTGCGCCACATGGACAAGGTGCTGAACCTGCCCTTCCGCGACGACGTGACCAAGCCCAACCGCGACAACGCCATCGACGTCTACATCGGGGACACCCCGGAGGACGTCATCGGGGACGACGTCTGGGCCGAGACCTTTACCCGCCAGCCCGAGCCCCTGACCGCCGAGGAAAAGAAGGAGTACCTCAGCCATGTCACCGGCGTGTGCCTGGGGTCGGACGCCTTCTTCCCCTTTGGGGACAACATCGAGCGGGCCCGCCGCAGCGGCGTGACCGCCATCGTCCAGCCCGGCGGCTCCATCCGGGACCAGCAGGTCATCGACACCTGCAACAAGTACGGCATTGCCATGGCCTTCTGCGGGCTGCGGCTGTTCCATCACTGATGCGGCACAGGGGAGGACAACGATGAAAATTCTGGTCGTAGGCGGCGGCGGCCGCGAACACGCCATCATCCGGGCCCTGAAAAAGAGCCCGGCCTGCACCGAGATCTGGTGCGCGCCCGGCAACGGCGGCATCGGCTATGACGCCAGGTGCAAAGACATCAAGGCCACCGATGTGGAGGCCATGGTGGCCTTTGCCAAAGAAGAACAGTTCGACTACGTGGTGGTCGCACAGGACGATCCCCTGGCCCTGGGGATGGTGGACGCCCTGGCGGCGGTGGGCATCCCGGCCTTCGGCCCCGACAAGGCGGCCGCCCGCATCGAGGCGTCCAAGGTGTTTGCCAAGAATCTGATGAAAAAGTACGGCATACCCACCGCCGGATACGAGACCTTCGACGACCCCGCCCGGGCCCTTGATTACATCCGCGCCCAGGGCAAGTGGCCGGTGGTCATCAAGGCGGACGGCCTGGCCCTGGGCAAGGGTGTCCTCATCTGCGAGGACGAGGCCCAGGCCGAGGACGGCCTGAAGGAGATCATGCTGGACAAGAAGTTCGGCGCTTCGGGCAACCATGTGGTGGTGGAGGAGTTCCTCACCGGGCCCGAGGTCAGCGTCCTCAGCTTCACCGACGGCAAGGTGGTCAAGCCCATGGTCTCCTCGATGGACCACAAGCGGGCGAACGACAACGACACCGGCCTGAACACCGGCGGCATGGGCACCGTGGCCCCCAACCCCTACTACACCCCCGAGGTGGCCCGGCGCTGCATGGACGAGATCTTCCTGCCCACCATCCGGGCCATGCAGGCCGAGGGCTGTCCCTTCAAGGGCTGCCTGTACTTCGGGCTGATGATTACCCCCGACGGCCCCAAGGTGATCGAGTACAACTGCCGCTTCGGCGACCCCGAGGCCCAGGTGGTGCTGCCCCTGCTGGAGAGCGACCTGCTCACCGTCATGACCGCCTGCACCAACGGCGCCCTGGCGGACACCGAGGTCAAGTTCCGGGATGGGGCCGCGGCCTGCGTCATCCTGGCTTCCGGCGGGTACCCGGTCAGCTATGAGAAGGGCAAGGAGATCACCGGCCTGACCGAAGGCCAGCTGCCCGGCGAGGCGGACGTCACCGTCTACCACGCCGGCACCGCCATCCGGGCGGACGGCGCTCTGGTGACGGCCGGCGGCCGCGTGCTGGGCGTCACCGCTGTGGCGGACGATCTGCCCGCCGCCCTTGCAAAGGCGTACGCCGCAGCGGACAAGATCCACTTCGACAAACTGCACCGCCGCAGCGACATCGGCGGCCGCGCCCTCAAGGCGCTGGATGCGCGCAAATGATTTTAGGGAAACGATAAGAAGCGTAGGAGATGAGCCTATGGTATACAGAATTTATGTGGAAAAGAAGCCGGGCTTCGACGGCGAGGCCCGCCAGCTGCACAACGAGCTGACCACCCTGCTGGGCATCCGCAGCCTGACCGGCCTCCGCTTGCTGAACCGCTACGACGTGGAGGGCATCTCGGAGGAGCTGTTCCGCCAGTGCGCCGGCACCGTGTTCAGCGAGCCGCCGGTGGACGATGTTTACGGCGAGCTGCCGGCCCATACGGGCGCAGCCTTCGCGGTGGAGTACCTGCCCGGCCAGTTCGACCAGCGGGCCGATTCGGCCGCCGAGTGCATCCAGCTCATCAGCCAGGGCGAGCGGCCGCTGGTCCGCTCGGCCCGCGTCTACCTGCTGGACGGCGAGTTGACCGCCGGCGAGCTGGAGGAGATCAAAAAATACGTCATCAACCCGGTGGAGGCCCGCGAAGCCTCCCTCGATACCCGCGACACCCTCCAGATGACCTACGCCGTGCCCGAGGCCGTCGCCACCCTGACCGGTTTCAACGAGCTGGACGAGGCGGGCCTGAAGGCCTTCATCGGCGAGAAGGGCCTGGCCATGGACTACGGCGACATCAAGTTCTGCCAGGACTACTTCCGCTCCGAGCAGCGCGACCCCACCATCACCGAGATCAAGATGATCGACACCTACTGGTCGGACCACTGCCGCCACACCACCTTCGGCACCATCCTGGACGATGTCCAGATCGACGACGCCGTGGTGCAGGAGGCGTTTGACCGGTATATGGCCCTGCGGGCGGAGACCGGCCGCACCGAAAAGCCCCGCTGCCTGATGGATGTGGCCACCATCGGCGCAAAGGCCCTCAAGCAGCGCGGCGTCCTGCAGAACCTCGACGAGAGCGACGAGATCAACGCCTGCACCGTCAAGATCAAGTGCGACGTGGACGGCGAGGACCAGGACTGGCTGTTCCTGTTCAAGAACGAGACCCACAACCACCCCACCGAGATCGAGCCCTTCGGCGGCGCGGCCACCTGCATCGGCGGCGCCATCCGCGACCCCCTGTCCGGCCGCAGCTACGTCTATCAGGCCATGCGCGTCACCGGCGCAGGCGACCCCCTGGTCCCGGTCAGCGAGACTCTGCCCGGCAAGCTGCCCCAGCGCAAGCTGGTGACCACCGCGGCCGCGGGCTATTCCTCCTACGGCAACCAGATCGGCCTGGCTACCGGCCAGGTGGATGAGATCTACCACCCCGGCTATGTGGCCAAGCGGATGGAGATCGGCGCGGTGGTGGGTGCGACCCCGGCCTCCCATGTCCGGCGCGAGTGCCCCGCCCCCGGCGACGTCATCGTCCTGCTGGGCGGCCGTACCGGCCGCGACGGCATCGGCGGCGCTACCGGCTCCTCCAAGGCCCACAACCACGAGAGCCTCGAGCACTGCGGCGCCGAGGTCCAGAAGGGCAACCCCCCCATCGAGCGCAAGCTGCAGCGGCTGTTCCGCCGGGAGGACGCCTGCCGGATGATCAAGCGCTGCAACGACTTTGGCGCGGGCGGCGTGTCGGTCGCCATCGGCGAGCTGGCCGACGGTTTGTTCATCGACCTGAACAAAGTCACCAAGAAGTACGAGGGCCTGGACGGCACCGAGCTGGCCATCAGCGAGAGCCAGGAGCGCATGGCCGTGGCCCTGGCCCCCGAGGATGTGGACCGCTTCATCGCGCTGGCCTCCGAGGAGAACCTGGAGGCCACCCCCGTGGCCACCGTCACCGAGGAAAAGCGGCTGAAGATGGTCTGGAACGGCGCCACCATCGTGGACATCAGCCGGGACTTCCTCAACTCCAACGGCGCGGAAAAGCACCAGAAGGCCCACATCGAAAAGGCGTCGGTCTGGCAGCCCCAGTGGGCCGGCAGCACTTTTGGCGAAAAGATGAAGAGCATGGTGGGCGATTTGAACATCTGCAGCAAGAAGGGCCTGAGCGAGCGGTTCGACTCCACCATCGGGGCGGCCACCGTCCTGATGCCCTTCGGCGGCAGCCACCAGCTGACCCCCCAGATGGCCATGGCGGCCAAGCTGCCGGTGGACGGCGAGACCACCACCTGCTCGGGCATGGCATGGGGCTTCAACCCCTACCTGATGAGCGCCGACCCCTACAAGGGGGCCATGCTGGCGGTGGTGGACAGCGTCACCAAACTGGTGGCCTCCGGCTTCCGCTATCAGGATATGTACCTGACCTTCCAGGAATATTTCGAGCGCCTGGGTGACAAGCCCGAGCGCTGGGGCAAGCCCCTGGCCGCCCTGCTGGGCGCGCTGGACGCCCAGATGGGCCTGGGCATCGCCTCCATCGGCGGCAAGGACAGTATGTCCGGCTCCTTTGAGGATCTGGACGTGCCCCCCACGCTGGTGTCCTTCGCCACCGCCATCGGCAAGACCCACCGCGTGGTCTCCACCGAGTTCAAGAAGGGCCACAGCTCGGTGGTCCTGCTGCGCCCCTTCTACAAAGAGGACGGCGTGACCCCCAACTTCGCCTCCCTGCTGGCCAACTACTACATCGCCGACCAGATGATGGAAAAGGGCATCGTCCTGTCCGCTTCGGCGGTGGGCTACGGCGGCGTGGCCGAAGCCCTGTTCAAGATGGGCCTGGGCAATCAGGTGGGCTTCCGCATGATCGCTGACATGAGCATGGACGAGCTGTTTGAGCCCGCCTATGGCTCCCTGGTGCTGGAGATCGCCACCGGCGCGCCGGCCGGCAAGCTGCTGGGCGTCACCACCCACGAATACCAGTTCACCGCCTGCGGCGAGACGCTGGACAGCGCCGCTTTGCAGGAGATCTGGGAGGCCAAGCTCGAGCCGGTCTACCCCTACCGCAAGGCCGGCCCCACCGTCGAGGCCGTTTCGGGCAAGATCGACCCGCCCGCTGCTCCCAAGATCGGGGTGGCAAAGCCCAAGGTCATCATCCCGGTGTTCCCCGGCACCAACTGCGAGTATGACACCGCACGGGCCTTCCGCGCCGCTGGCGCCGACCCCGAGGTGCTGGTCATCCGCAACCTGACCCCCGCCGACGTCACCGCCAGCTGCGAAGCCCTGGTCAAAGCCATCGACGCTGCCCAGATCGTCATGCTGCCGGGCGGCTTCTCGGGCGGCGACGAGCCGGACGGCAGCGCCAAGTTCATCGCCTCCTTCTTCCGTTCGCCGGCCGTCACCGACGCGGTCCGCCGCCTGCTGTTCGAGCGGGACGGCCTGATGCTGGGCATCTGCAACGGCTTCCAGGCGCTGATCAAGCTGGGCCTGGTGCCCTATGGCGACATCCAGCCCATCACCGCCGACAGCCCCACCCTGACTTTCAACACCATCGGCCGCCACCAGAGCATGCTGGTGCGCACCCGGGTGGCTTCCACCGGCAGCCCCTGGCTCAGCCGGTGCGCGCTGGGGGACGAGTACCTTGTGCCCATCAGCCACGGCGAGGGCCGGTTCGTGGCCCCGCAGGCGGTGTTGGACCAGCTGGCCGCCAACGGCCAGATCGCGACCCAGTACGTCGATCTGAACGGCCAGCCCACCATGGACCTGAGCTACAACCCCAACGGCTCGCTGCTGGCCATCGAGGGCATCACCAGCCCCGACGGCCGCATCCTGGGCAAGATGGGCCATTCGGAGCGCCGGGGCGACGGCCTGTACGAGAACGTCGCGGGCGACACCTTCCAGCCCATCTTCGAGGGCGGCGTGGACTACTTCCGCATCTGATGCACGATAAGGAGAATTGTGAGAATGTCTCAGCATGACCGCTATATCAGCCCCTTTTCCACCCGCTATGCCTCGGACGAGATGCAGTACATCTTCTCGGACGACAACAAGTTCCGCACCTGGCGGCGGCTGTGGGTGGCCCTGGCCCGGGCCGAAATGAACCAGGGCCTGGACAACATCACCCCCGCCATGGTGGCCGAACTGGAATCCCATGTGGACGACATCAACTATGAAGTCGCCGCCGAGCGGGAAAAGCAGGTCCGCCACGACGTGATGAGCCACGTCTACGCCTACGGCCAGCAGTGCCCCCAGGCCGCCGGCATCATCCATCTGGGCGCTACCAGCTGCTATGTGGGCGACAACACCGACATCATCGTCATGCGCCAGGGCCTGGAGCTGGTGCGCAAAAAGCTGGTGGGCGTGCTGGCCAAGCTGGCCCGCTTTGCCAAGCAGTACAAGGATATGCCCTGCATGGCCTACACCCACGGCCAGCCCGCCCAGCCCACCACCGTGGGCAAGCGGGCCACCCTGTGGGCCAACGAGCTGGTGATGGACCTGGGCGAGATCGAGCACCGGCTGGCCACCCTCCAGCTGCGGGGCGTCAAGGGCACCACCGGCACCCAGGCCAGCTTTATGGAGCTGTTCAAGGGCGACGCGGACAAGATCCGCGCCGTGGACGCCGCCATCGCCCAGGAGATGGGCTTCGACCCCGAGGCCGTCATCCCGGTGTCGGGCCAGACTTACAGCCGCAAGGTGGACGCCTTCATCCTGAACGCCCTGGCCGGCATCGCCCAGAGCTGCATGAAGTTTGCCACCGACCTGCGCCTGCTGGCCAACTTCAAGGAGATGGAGGAGCCCTTTGAGAAAAACCAGATCGGTTCCTCCGCCATGCCCTATAAGCGCAACCCCATGCGCTGCGAGCGGATCTGCGCGCTGGCCCGCTACCTGATGGTGGACGTGCTCAACCCCAGCTTTACCGCCGGCACCCAGTGGTTCGAGCGGACGCTGGACGACAGCGCCAACAAGCGCATCGCCATGGCGGAGGGCTTCCTGGCGGCGGACGCCATCCTGAACATCATGCTCAACGTCACCGACGGCCTGGTGGTCTACCCCAAGGTGGTCCGCAGCCGGCTGATGGCCGAGCTGCCCTTCATGGCCAGCGAGAACATCATGATGCAGGCGGTGGAAAAGGGCGGCAACCGGCAGGAGCTGCACGAGCGGCTGCGCCAGCACGCCATCGCCGCCGGCAAGCAGGTCAAGGAGGAGGGCCTGCCCAACGACATGGTGGAGCGGATCGCCGCCGACCCCGCCTTCGGCCTGACCCGCGAGGAGATCGAGGCGGGACTGGTGCCCGAGAACTTTGTGGGCCGCGCCCCCCAGCAGGTGGACGAGTTTGTGGCAAACATCCTCCAGCCCATCTTTGACCGCTACCCCGAGGCCCTGGGCCAGCACGCCGAGCTGAGCGTGTAAGCAAACCGGCCTGGACCATCCAAAAAGTTCCAGCCGGACGCACATGCCGCCCGGCTGGACAGATTTGAAAAATCACCCTGCACAAAACGCCCCCCGGACTGGCAGCGTTTGCCGGCCCGGGGATTTTTGCGTTTACAGGACATGGCTGAGCAGCCAGTCCGCACAGTACAGATAAAAGAACCAGTACACCCGAAGGGCGTCCAAAACTAAAGGGGCGATCGGCATGGATACGGCCCTCCCTCACAAGATGAAATGCGGATATGCCCTCATTCTAGTACAAATATTTACTAAAGTCAATAGTAAATATCTTTATTAACCTATACTTTGTCTGACCCGGCACAGAAAGGAGAGGACAGAGTGTGGACTACATCAAGCGCATCCGGGACCTGCGGGAGGACCGCGACAAGACCCAGAGGGAGATCGCCGAGGTGCTGGGCACCTCGCAGACCATGTACGCCCGCTACGAGCGGGGGGCCAACGAACTGCCCATCCGGCACCTGATCGCCCTGTGCCGGTACTACCATGTCAGCGCGGACTATATCTTAGGATTGAAGGATGAAACGAATTGAGTACCCAAACCGCAAAAAATATGATACAATTACAAAAAAGCATCACAGAGGCCGCCGGAAAGCGGCGTGGGCGGGTATCTGCCCGGGAAGGAAGGCTTATGCGTCTGGACAAATATCTGGCGGAGGCAGCGCAGTGCACCCGCAGCGAGAGCCGGGAGATGATCCGCAGCGGGCGGGTCAGCGTCAACGGCGCGGTCTGCAAACGGCCGGAACAGCAGGTGAACGAGATGGATTCCATCCAGCTGGACGGCAAGAGCCGCCCCCGGCAGGCGTTCGTGTACATCATGCTGAATAAGCCCGCAGGGGTGGTCAGCGCTTCGTCCGACCGGCGGGATACCACGGTGGTGGACCTGGTCCGCAGCGCCTACCCCCGGCGGGAGCTGTTCCCGGCGGGGCGGCTGGACAAGACCAGCACCGGCTTTGTCCTCATCACCGACGACGGCGGCTTTGCCCACGATATCCTGGCCCCCAGGCGCCACGTCCCCAAGACCTACCGGGTCACGCTGGACACCCCCCTGACCGGCGAGATGGTCGAGGGCTTTGCCGCGGGGGTGGTCCTGATGGACAATGTCCGGCTGGCCCCCGCCGAGGTGGAGCCCCTGTCCGAGGATAAGCGGACGGTGCGGGTGGTGCTGCACCAGGGAGTGTACCACCAGATCAAGCGGATGTTTGGCGTGTACGGCGCAGGGGTCAACGCGCTGCACCGGGAGGCCATCGGCGGGGTGGCGCTGGACGAGGCCCTGGCTCCCGGCCAGTGGCGGGAACTGACCGAGGCCGAAGTGGCCGCCATCGCCGGGCGGTGAGGGCGGCGGCTTTCACCAGACTTTCAAACAAGCATCACATTTTACCGCTACAATAGGGACAGAACCACGCTTACAGGTGGTTTTTGGCCGGAAAAATGCCCTGGGAGATAATTTCACCAAGAAAAAGCAATCTTTTTTGGTGAAATATGTTGCAAAAGTAAATTCTTTTGTGTAAAATATAGATTGTAGTGCGGCGAAATTGTGGAAATATGACAATCCGATTTCCCGGCCCGTACAATCGAGGAAAAGGGGTATGCGTTTATGGCCAACAGAGTATTTCAGAGCGTGATCTACCAGATGAAGGACGCGATCGACCGTGTGGTCGGTGTGGTGGACGAGACCGGCGCCGTCATCGCCTGCTCTGAGCTGAATTTGATCGGCGAGGTGCAGGAGGACTTTATGGCCGAGCGCGTGTCCGGTAAGGACGGCTTTGCCCGGGGCGGTTACAGCTATCAGCAGTTTTCCAACGCCAAGCACAACGATTATGCGGTGTTCGTAGAGGGCATGGACGAGACGGCCAGCCAGTTTGCCGCCGTGCTGGCCATCAGCTTGCAGAGCATCAAGCAGTACCACGACGAAAAGTTCGACAAAGCCAATTTCATCAAGAATGTGGTGCTGGACAACATCCTGCCCGGCGATATCTACGCCAAGGCCCGGGAGCTGCACTTTGCCACCGACGTGTCCCGCGTGGTGTTCATCGTGCGGGTGGTCTCGGGCGGGGACATCTCGGCCTACGACGTGGTCAGCAGCCTGTTCCCCGACAAGCAGAAGGACTTCGTTTTCAACATCAGCGAGACCGACACCGTCCTGGTGAAGGAGATCCGCAAGGGGATCGACCGCTCCGATATGGAAAAGCTGGCCGCCAGCATCGTGGACACCCTCTCGGGCGAGCACTACATCAAGGCTGTGGTGGGCATCGGCACCCCCATCGCCAACGTCAAGGACCTGGCCACCAGCTTTAAGGAAGCCCAGATCGCCATGGAGGTCAGCAAGGTGTTCGACACCGAAAAGCAGATCATCCGCTACGACAACCTGGGCATCGCCCGGCTGATCTACCAGCTGCCCACCACCGTCTGCGAGATGTTCCTCAAAGAGGTGTTCAAGCAGGGCAGCATCGAGAGCCTGGATCAGGAGACCCTCTTTACCATCCAGCGCTTCTTTGAAAACAACCTGAATGTGTCCGAGACCAGCCGCGGCCTGTTCGTCCACCGCAATACCCTGGTCTACCGGCTGGAAAAGATCAAGAAGCTGACCGGCCTGGACCTGCGGGAGTTCGACGACGCCATCGTGTTCAAGGTGGCCCTGATGGTCAAAAAGTACCTGTCCAACAACCCCGCCAAATATTAAACGACAAAGCGTTCCAGCGTAGATCCGGCCGGCGGCCACCGTGCGGCCGGGTCTTGTTTACTGCCGCGGGCAGAATTTGATACAACGGAGACGTATAACCAATGCCAGAAATACCAATGGTAAATTTTGAGCACGTGTCCATGGAGTACAAGAAGGGCGGCCGCCTGGCTTTGGAAGACATCAACTTCCAGGCAAAACCCGGCGAGTTCGTGTTTCTGCTGGGGCATTCGGGCGCGGGCAAATCCACGCTGCTCAAGCTGATCTTGCGCGAGATCCTGCCCACCGAGGGCAAGGTCTTTGTCAACGGCAACGACATTGCCGCCCTCAAAAAGCGCAAGATCCCCTACATACGCCGGCAGATGGGGATCATCTTTCAGGACTTCCGCCTCATCCCCAGCATGACCGTGTACGAGAACGTGGCCTTTGCCATGCACGTCACCAACATCGCCAAAAAGGAGATCGACGAGCGGGTGCCCTATATGCTGGAGCTGGTCCACCTTGAGGACAAGGCCAACAGCTACCCCGACTACCTGTCGGGCGGCGAACAGCAGCGCGTGGCAGTGGCCCGGGCCCTGGTCCACGCGCCCAAACTGGTCATCGCGGACGAGCCCACCGGCAACATCGACCCCGAGCTGAGCCTGGAAATGATGGAGCTGCTGGAAGAAGTCAGCAAGACGGGCATCACGGTGCTGGTGGTCACCCACGAGCACGAACTGGTCCACCGGTTCCACCAGCGGGTGGTCACACTGAATCATGGCAGGATCGTCTCAGATGTGCCTGCTGCACGCGAGGAGGCAGTCCTGTGAAACTTTCAACGTTTGGATTTTTGACCGGCCGCGGCCTGCGCAACCTTGGCACCCATTGGGCCATGACCATTGCCTGCGTGGCGTCGCTGGCCGTCTGTATGAGCCTGAACACCCTGGCCAGCCTGGTGGAGGTCAATGTGGACAGCATGATCGGCTACCTGGGCCGCCAGAACGAGACGGTGGTCTTTCTGGACCCCAACTGCGACGACGCCACCGCCACAGCGGTGGGGGAGCAGATCTCGGCCATCAGCGGCGTGACCAACGTCAGCTATATGTCCAAGCAGGACGTGCTGAACACCTACGAGGGCTATCTGGACGAGGAATACGAGGCCCTCTGGGATGAATTTGAGAGCGACAACCCCTTCAAGGCCAACTACCGCGTCACGGTAGGGGACCTGAGCCAGCTGAGCCGGATCAGCAGTCAGATGGAAAAGATCCCCGGCGTGGTCAAAGTGACCGCCCCGGTGGAGATGGGCAGTATCTTTGTTGAGATCCAGCAGGGCGTCACCCGGATGGGCCGCATCTTCGTGCTGGTGCTGATGGTGGTCAGCATCATCACGGTGGGCAGCACCATACGCCTGAGCGTGTTTGCCCGCCGGCGCGAGATCGAGATCATGAAGTATGTGGGCGCCACCAATTTCCTGGTGACGCTGCCTTTCCTGGTGGAGGGCCTTGCCATGGGCCTGATCTCGGGCGTGCTTTCGGCCAGCGGCGTGCTGGCCCTCTACAGCTACCTCATCAGCGCGGCCAGCAGCCTCAGAGGCGTGTGGGACGTTCTGGTGGGCACCTCCCTGGTGCCCCTGGAAGCGGTGTGGACCACCGTCCTGTCCAGCAGCATCGCGGGCGGCACGCTGGTGGGCGGCCTGGGCAGCCTGTTCTCCATCCGCAAGCATTTGAACGTATAAACATAAAGGGGGCCTATCGGTGAAGACGGCGAAACACGCGAAACATTCCCGCCTGGCAGAGCGGATGCGGCGGGCGGCCTGCCTGCTGACGGCAGCGCTCTGCCTGATGGTCACGGCCAGCGCCGTGCCCGAAGCGGCTTCGGCCGCCAGCGTTTCGGACCTGCAAAAGCAGCTGGAACAGATCCAGTCCAGTATGGCGCAGCACCGGCAGGAGCTGGCCGACGCCAAAAAGCGGGAGAGCGCTGCCGCGGCCCTGGAACAGGACCTGCGGGAACAAGTCACCGTCATCCAGGGGCAGATCTCGGTCCTGAAAGGGGAGATCGCCCAGGTGCAGAACGCCATCGGCCAGAAGCAGCAGCAGATCACCGCCAAGCAGGCTGAGATCGACCAGAAGGAGATCGACATCGACAACCAGTGGGACGATTTCAAGACCTTTATGGGCGCCATGCAGGAACTGCGGGAAGGAGGCAGCGTGGCCATGCTGTCCGTCGTGACCGACCTGTACCAGCTGCTGACCTTCAACGAAATGATGCAGGACATCTCGGTCAAGGAGACCCAGATGCTGGATTCCCTCGAGGCCGCCAAGCTGGACTTGGAGAACGACTATAAGCAGCTCTCCAATGAAAAGGCCAGCCTCGAGACCCAGAAGGCCAACCTGGACGCCAAAAACTACCAGATGCAGGCCAAGCAGAGCGAGCTGACCGCCAGCATCAACCAGGCGCAGATGACCCAGGAGGAGGCCGAGGCCGCCCAGCGGGAGGCCCAGGAAGCCATCGAATCGGACGAGATGGACTACGAGGCCGTCCAAAAGCAGATCCAGTCCATCATTTCGGCGGCGGCCGCCAAGCAGAGCAACCTGAGCTTTACCGGCTTTATCTGCCCGCTGCGCAGCTACAGCCGCATTTCCAGCGAGTACGGCTACCGCACCAACCCCGTCACCGGCGTGTATAAGCTGCACGGCGGCATCGACTTTGCCGCCCCGGGCGGCACCCCCATCTACGCGGCCGCCAGCGGCTACGTCTCGGTGGCCGGGTGGAGCACCGGCGGCTACGGCAACTACGTCGTCATCTACCACGGCACCATGAGCGACGGCAAGGCCTATTCCACCCTGTACGGCCATATGAGCCGCATCGCCGCAAAGCAGGGCACCTACGTCAAACAGGGGGACATTATCGGCTATGTGGGTTCCACCGGCAACTCCACCGGCAACCACCTCCACCTCGAGGTGTGGCAGGGCAAGACCAACGCCGGCCGGGTCAACCCGCGCAGCTATGTCCCCATCTGAGCATTTTTTGATCCCATAGAGAGAGGCGGAATGAAAGTATGAAAACGGATAAGCACAAGCGGTTCCAGCGCATCGCCTGCATCGTGCTGGCGGGGCTGCTGGCCTTGTCCATGCTGGGCAGCACCCTGCTGATGCTGCTGGGCTGACAGGAGGGCCACCGATGAACAAGAAGATCTCGGTCGGCATGATGCTGACCATTGTGATCCTGGCCATGACGGTGACGTTCTCGGTCACCATGCTGCTGGCGATGCGGCTGTTCGACAGCACCGTCAGCAACGTCAAGGAAAAAGAGAGTATGTACGGCAAGATCGCCGAGTTGGACCGGTATGTCCGCAGCAACGACTACTACACCATCGACGAGACGCTGCTGTACGACACCATTTCCTCCGGCTATCTGGTGGGCACCGGCGACCGGTACGCCCGCTACTACACCGCCGACGCCTACGCCAAGCTGCTGGACATCCAGAACGGCGTGCTGATGGGCATCGGCGTGGAGGTGGCCCAGGACCAGACCGGCTACGCCAAGGTGCTGAAAGTCTATGACGGCTCGCCCGCACAGGAGGCCGGCATCGAGGCGGGCAACTACATCACCACCATCGACGACACCGACGTGCGCACCATGAGCGGCGCCAACGCCATCGAGGACCGCCTGCTGGGCGAGGCGGGCACCACCGTCCACCTGGTGTGGCTGGGCAGCGACGCGGCCGAACAGAGCGTGGATCTGACCCGCTCGGGCTACATCTCCACCACCATCGACTACCAGATGACCGCCGGGGACGTGGGCTACATCAAGATCCGGCAGTTCGACGCCACCACTTTAAGCGAACTGGACTACGCCATCCGCACCCTGCGCAACGCCGGGGCGGCAAGCCTGCTGTTCGACCTGCGCGACAACGCCGGCGGCCTGCTGGACGCGGCCCTCAACTGCATCGACCTGATCTGCCCCGAAGGGGTCATGGCCTGGGCCGAGAGCAAGGACGGCAGCCAGGAGGTGCTGGGCACCAGCAGCGGCGACAGCGTGGTGGACCTGCCCATGGTCTGCCTGGTGAACGGCAACACCGCCAGCGCGGCCGAGCTGTTCGCCAGCTGCCTGCGGGATATGAGCGGCGCGCGGCTGGTGGGCACCACCACCTACGGCAAGGGCACCATCCAGAGCAGCCCCCAGCGCCTGAGCGACGGCAGCGCCGTGGTGGTCACGGTGGCCCGGCTGATCGCCTCCAACGGGGAGAGCTTCGACACTACCGGCCTGACGGTGGATGTGGAGCGCCCCCTGACCAGCGACGAGCAGGGCGCATTCTATGATTTCACTCTGGAAACTGACCCGCAGATTTTACGCGCGGTAAATACCGCCCAGACCCTGACCGGCAGCGCCACGGTGGGCGGCGTCAACGCGGCGTCCAGCCAGGCCGCCAGCAGCGAAGCCGCTTCCAGCGAGACGTCGGGCGAAGAAGCCGCGTCCAGTGAGGAGGCTGCTTCCAGCCAGGACACCGCGGCATCCAGCGAGGCCTCCGCCTCCCCGGACGAAGCCGCCTGACCGTCAACAGAACCCACGCAAAGGCCCCCGGCGCAGTTGCCGGAGGCCTTTTTGCAGACCGGAGAAAGGATTGTTTATGGAGCTGACCGACCTTGCCACCATCCGCACCCTGTGCGAAAAATATGACTTTGCCCTCTCCAAGGGCTTTGGGCAGAACTTTATCGTCAACCCCGGCGTGCCGCCCAAAATCGTGGACGCCGCCGGCATCGACCGCAGCTTCGGCGTGTTGGAGATCGGCCCCGGCATCGGGGTGCTGACCAAGGAGATCGCCAAGCGGGCCGGCAAGGTGGTGGCCATCGAGGTGGACAAGCGCCTGCCGCCGGTGCTGGAAGAAACGCTGGCCGGCTTTGACAACGTCAAGGTGATCCTGCAGGATGTGCTCAAAGCCGACCTGCCCGCCCTGATGGCGCAGGAGTTTGCCGGTATGCCGGTGGCGGTCTGTGCCAACCTGCCCTATTACATCACTAGCCCCATCATCATGAAGCTGCTGGAGGACCGCCTGCCCATCCAGAACATCACCGTCATGGTGCAGAAGGAGGCCGCCGAGCGGCTGGCCGCCCTGCCCGGCACCCGTGCCAGCGGCGCGGTGAGCTGCGCGGTGCGCTACTTCGCCCAGCCCAAAATGATGTTCACCGTCCAGGCCGGCAGTTTCTACCCGGCCCCCAAGGTGACCAGCGCGGTGGTCCGGCTGGACATCCGGCCCACCCCCGCCGTGGCCGTGCCGGACGAAAAAGCCTACTTCGCCCTGGTGCGGGCGGCCTTCGGCCAGCGCCGCAAGACCGCCGCCAACGCCATCGCCGCCGGTCTGGGCCTGCCTCGCCAGCAGGTGGCGGACGCGCTGGCCGCCGCCGGCCTGGACCCCCGGGTCCGCCCCGAACAGCTGACGCTGGAACACTTTGCCGCGCTGGACGCCGCCCTGCGGGCCGCCGGGCCGTCTGCCGGATAAGAAAACAGCTTGCCAAAACGCCGCCGCAGTGGTATACTATCTAGGTACTAACTTTGCTGGTGTGGCGCAATGGCAGCGCAACTGATTTGTAATCAGTGGGTTGCAGGTTCAACTCCTGTCACCAGCTCCAAGAAAGGGCCTCGCACCATTTGGCTGCGGGGCCCTTTCGCATTTTATCCAGGAGGTGCTCTCATGCGGAAGATACGGTATGCAGTGGTCGGGTCGGGGTGGCGCTCCCTCTTTTACGGGCGGATCGCAAAGGCGCTGCCCGAGCGGTTTGAGCTGGCGGCTCTGGGCTGCCGCACGGAGGAAAAGGCCGCCCGGATGCGGGAGGAATACGGCCTGCCCGCCGTGGCGGGGGAGGCCGCGGTGGAAGCGGCCAAGCCGGATTTCATCGTGTCGGCGGTGAACAAGCAGGGGATGTGCCAGACGGTGCGGCACTGGCTGGCCAAAGGCTACCCTGTGCTGTCCGAGACGCCGGCGGCCCTCTCAATGGAGGAGCTGGCCGCCCTCTGGCAGCTGCGGCAGGCGGGGGCCAAAGTCCAGGTGGCCGAGCAGTACCGCTGGTACCCGGTGTACGGGGCCATGCTGGGGCTGGTCCGCAGCGGCCTGCTGGGGCAGCCGGTGTCGGCCTACCTATCCGCCATGCACGACTACCACGCGGCGGGGATGCTGCGGGGCCTGCTGGGCCTCGGCCGGGAGGAGATGCGCCTCACCGGCTGCACTTTTGCCGTGCCGGTGACGGCCACCCGCACCCGCACCGAGGTGCTGACCGCCGGCGAAGTGGTGCTGAAAGAGCAGCGCCAAGTCCTTTTCGAGTACGAGAGCGGCTGCTCCGCCGTGTACGACTTTATGTCGGACCAGTACCACAGCCTGATCCGCCCCCGGACGCTCCGGCTGCGGGGCACCCGCGGGGAGCTGGACGACCGGACGGTCTGCTGGCTGAACGACAAAAACCTGCCCGAGCGGGCCGAACTGGACGTTGCCGAGGACCCCGCCACCGGCGAGGTGCTGGGCGTCGCTTTCCAGGGGCGGACGCTGTACGCTCCGCCCTTTGGCCCGTGCGGCCTGCCCGAGGACGAGACGGCCATTGCCCAAATGCTGCAGGGCATGGCCCGCTTCATCGAGACGGGGGAGGAGCTCTACCCGCTGGCCGACGCGCTCGAGGACGCCTATACCGCCCTCCTGATGGCCTCCCCGGCTGTGACGCCCGGCGCGGGCCTCGACGGCCCGGCAGGGGAAGGGATGGCTCCCGGCTGGTACCAGCGCCGCACCGGCCCGCGCCCCTGGAAGTGACCCCCATTTGGCTGCACAAAACCTACAGTTCACTGCATTTCTCTTGCCGGGCCCGGCCCGTTGTGCTACACTGAAACTGTACCGGTCCCGCACCGGCGCCAACAAAAGGGAGGAATGCAAACGTGAAAGGACTTGTAAGATGCTGTGCCCTGGCCCTGGCGGCCTGTCTGGCGCTGGCCGGCTGCGCGCCGGCCTTGCCGCCCCAGCCCACCCTGGACGAGCTGTTGGCGGAGGTCAACGCCGCGCATCAGGCCATCGACAATGACGGGCTGAGAGGCAGGTTTGCTCTGCGGCAGCCTGTAAATGAAAACGGGGAGCCAATCAGCACGTCGGAGCGGTACTCCTACTACACCACCGACCTGGAACCCTATGACCCGGACCTGGTGCTGACCCAGGAACAGATGATCGAGGACGTCACCTATCTGTTTGATGCTCTTTATACCTGTTATGGAAACTATGACCGGATGGGCGGGCAGGCCGCTTTCGATGCGGTGGAGCAGGCTATTTTGGAAGAGTGCGCACAGTATTCTTCTCTCCGGGCTGAAGAATTTCAAAAGCTGCTCGTACCCCATTTTGCCTTCGTAAAGGACGCCCATTTCCAGATTCAAAATCAAGCTCCCAACCCACTATGGTATCCGTTTTTCTTCCGTGAAGTAGCCTTTTACGAGGATGACGGCCAGTACATCACGGCAGACGGCAAGACCGTCGCCTCGGTGGATGGTTACGATGATTTGAGCCAGCTTTTTAAGCGTTCCATCTCCCCGGAAGGAGAAATCGTTTATTACCCTGTTCTGCTCAAAGACAGCACTACCTGCGATGAGACCTTGACCATCCATTATACCGATGGCAACGCGCAAACGCTGCAATGTGAACCTTATGATACAGCATATACCTTCCAGAGCATAGACCGGGATGCCGTCCCTGAACTACGCTATGACAGTGGGATTCCAGTCCTTCAAGTGAATAGTATGCGAGATGGTTCCGATTCCAACTGGACAGAAGCCCTTCTGGGCGGCGCAGAGACATTAGGAAATTCAAAAATCAGTGTTTTAGATCTTCGTTTTAATCCGGGAGGAACGTACACCCTACTTGAAGAATGGCTCAGAATCTATGCAAAAGCGCAGGTTCCTGCAAATTCTGTTTTTCGCGATGCTTTCACCGGGGAGCAGTTATTCAGTGCAAGAGATACATGGGTGGAAAACGACAACCTTCTGGTGATTTTGACCAGCAAATGCTCGGCTTCTGGCTCGGAGTGGCTGATCGATGCCGCCTATAATCTTGAAAACGTACTCATTGTTGGCGAAAATACCTGTGGTGCTCTGATTGGAAGTTCCTCAGGAGTAACGTTAAAAAACAGCAAAATTGTCACAAAAATCGGAAACCTCGAAAATATTGTTCCTTCCGCCAATGATTATTTTGAGGAGCTCCGCGGCTTTTACCCCGACCTCTGGGTCCCGGCGGATGAGGCGGAGGAGCTGGCGGTCAAGCTGATGGAAAATCTGGGCGCGGTGCAGGCCGAAGGCGAAGCGGCCAGCCCGGCCGCCTGAATGCAAAAAGGAGGGCTTTGCCATGTGTGAAAAGAACATTCGCACTGCCGTCATCGGCATGGGCAATATGGGCAGCCAGTACGCCGCGCTGCTGGCAGCGGGGGCCGTGCCGGGGATGGAGCTGGCCGCCGTCACCCGGGTGCGGCCCGAGACGCTGGCCGCCCGTGGGCTGACCCTGCCCGCGGGGCTGCCGGTCTACCAGACGGCGGACGAGCTGTTCGCGGCGGCGGACAGCGGGGCGCTGGCGCTCGACGCCGTCATCATCGCGACGCCCCACCGCCTGCACGAGGAACAGGCGGTGGCCGCCATGCAGCGGGGGCTGTGCGTCTTGTGCGACAAGCCCGCCGGCATCACCAGCGCGGCGGCCCGCCGGATGGAGCAGGCGCGGCCTGCGGGCCTCGTCTGCGGGTATATCTTCCAGCAGCGGACCTTCCCGTCCTACCGGGCCATCCGGCAGCTGGTGCACAGCGGCCGGCTGGGCGGCGTCAAGCGGGTGAGCTGGACGGTGACGGACTGGTACCGCTCCAACGCCTACTACGCCGGCAGCGGCTGGCGGGGCAGCTGGGAAAAGGACGGCGGCGGCACCCTGCTCAACCAGTGCCCCCACAATCTGGATATGCTGCAATGGATCTGCGGGATGCCGGCCCGGACCCGGGCGTTCTGCCACAACGGCAAATACCACCCCATCCCGGTGGAGGACGAAGTCACCGCCTATCTGGAATGGCCCGGCGGGGCCACCGGGGTGTTCACCGCCTCCACCGGCGAGGCTCCCGGCGTCAACCGGCTGGAGATCGCTTTGGACGACGGCCTCATCGTCTGCGAGCCGGAGGGGGTCAAGATCGCCCGGCTGGACCAGCCCGAGCTGGCGTACCGGAACGCGCCGGGCACCGGCTTTGAAAAGCCCGCCGCCCATTGGGAGACCCATCCCATGGAGAAAAACCCCGACGCCTACGCCGATGTGCTGCGCAATTTTGCACAGTGCATCCGCAAGGGCGACCCGGACGGGATGCTGGCGCCCTGGGCGGAGGGCCGCAAGAGCCTGATGCTCTCCAACGCCATCTACCTTTCCTCCTGGACGGGGCAGACGGTGGAGCTGCCCGCCCCGGACTCCGCCGCCGGGCGCGCCTTCGAGGCCGCCTTTGAAGCGGAGTGGCGCAAACAATTCTGAACGTTCGGCCCGGCAGGCGATGCAGCCCGCCGGGCTTTTCCATCCGTTTCCGCTTTGGCAGGGCGGAATGGGGCTTTCGCTTTGGGGCGCGGCATGGTACAATAGGACGGGATAAAAGCAAAATGCGTGCCCGGGAGGTCCCGGGCGGTCCAAGAAAAAAGTCCGGCGGGGCAGATGCAATTTTTGCCAGCGGCAAAACGTATCTCAGGTGAAAGGACCTGCAAAGCCGGCAAAGGAGCAACTTATGTGGCGTATCAGTCAGGAAGAAGTATTCCGCCTCGCGGTGGAAAAATATAGTGATACCGTTTACCGTGCGGCAGTACATCATTGCAGCAGTACGGCCGACGCAGAGGACGTGGTTCAGGACGTGTTCGAGAAGCTGCTGAGGTACCGCGGCGCCTTCTCGAGCGAGGAGCACCTGAAGGCGTGGCTGCTGCGGGTGGCCATCAACCGCTGCCATGACCTGACCCGCGCGGCCAGCCAAAAGGATGTGCCGCTGGATGAGACGATGCCGGCCCCCGCAGCTGCTGACGGCAGCGTGCTGGACGCAGTGCGTACCCTGCCCGAACATTACCGCAACGCCATTTATCTGCACTACTACGAAGGGTATACGGCGGCGGAGATCGGGCGGCTGGTAGGCGCGCCCACCAATACGGTGCTGAGCTGGCTGCATCGGGCGCGGGCCCTTCTACATACCCTGTTGGAGGAGGAGATCGAGGATGAAATGGTTTGAATATCAGATGGAAGTAGACCAGCTTCATGCCCCTGATGAGCTGAAAGCCCGTCTGCTGGCCATGCAGCCTGACACCCAGAAATCCCAGAATCATAGCGAACCCCCGGCAAAGAAAGACAGGACGGTCCGTTTCCCGCATTGGCGGCGGTGGGCGGCGGGCATCGCGGCCTGTGCGGCGGTGGCCGTCGTCGGCAGCCAGGTGATGACGGCCATGCACCCGGCGGGCGCCGGCATCAGCACCATGAGCCTGATGGACGGCGGCGCGGCGTCCAGCACGGCGGCCTCCCAGGCCCCGGCCCTGGCCCAGTACAGCATGGACGCGGCCGAGAACGGCCTGGCCGGCGGCTTGACCCGCAGCGCTGCCGGGACGGAAAGCGCCGTGGCCGGCGACAAGATCATCTATACCGCCCGCCTGACCCTGGAGACCAAAGACTACGACGCCGCCCGGGCCGCCCTGGAGCAGGCCCTGGCCGACGCCGGCGGCTGGATGGAAAACAGCAGCGAGTCCAGCTACGACGACAGCAGCCGCAGCCTGTCCATGACCCTGCGGGTGCCGGCAGAAAACTACGAGAGCTTTCTGACGGCGGCGGGCCAGGCGGCCAGCCTGGTCAACCGCAGCGAATCGGCCGACGACGTGACGGCCCAGTACACCGACGTGGCCGGGCGGATCGCCAACCTGGAAGGCCAGCGGGACCGCCTGCGGGAGCTGCAGGCCAGCGCCGGGACCCTGTCCGACCTGCTGGACATCGAGGCCCAGCTGTCCGACGTCCAGTACCAGCTCGAAAGCTGGCAAAGCCAGCTGGACTGGTACGACGACCAGATCGCTAGCTGCACCGTCACCGTCAGCCTGCGCGAGGTGGAGACCTACACCCCCACCGGCGAGACGTTCCTCGAGCGGCTGGGCGCGGCCTTTGCCGAGGGCTGGCAGAACTTTGTAGCCGGCCTGGCATCCATCGCCGTTGTGCTGGCTGGCCTGTGGCCTGTGGTGGTGATCGTGGCCGCCGTCGCGGCGGCTGTGGTGATCGTCCGCATCCGTCGCCGCCGGTAAACCCGGCCCGGACCCAGAACACCGTTTGAGAAGGGCGCGCCTGTCTGGCCGGTGGCCGGCGCAGGCGCGTCCTTTTTCCTGTTTTGGATATACCTTACAAAAATTTCTCAAAAAACTATTGACATTGGCCCGGCCCTGTGGTATTATAATGGAGCACCAAGCGATACGGCTTCTACAAAAAGCCAAAGCGGTGCGGAACTTCATATCGCGGGGTGGAGCAGTCCGGTAGCTCGTCGGGCTCATAACCCGAAGGTCGTTGGTTCAAATCCAGCCCCCGCAACCACCAAGCGCCTGTCCAGATGGACGGGCGCTTTTCTTTGCGTTTTTGCTGCCGGCCGGCGCAGAAAGCCCCCAGCCGGGCGGCTGGGGGCGGATGTGCGGCAGAGAGCGGACCGCTTCAGGTCCGGTTCTGCGGGATATCGGGCAGGGAATCGAATCCGCGCTGCAGGTCGGCGTCGGTGGGGATGGTGTCGCTCATCCGGCCCGAGAGGTAGCTCTCGTAGGCGGTCATGTCAAAGTAACCGGTGCCGGTCAGGCCAAAGAGGATGGTCTTGGCCTCGCCGGTCTGCTTGCATTTCAGTGCTTCGTCCATGGCCCCGCGGATGGCGTGCGCCGACTCAGGGGCGGGCAGGATCGTCTCGTGCTTGGCAAAAAAGACTGCCGCCTCGAACACCTTGGTCTGTTCATAGGCCACCGCCTCCAGGTAGCCGTCATGGTACAGCTTGGAGAGGATGGGGCTCATGCCGTGGTAGCGCAGGCCGCCGGCGTGGTTGGCCGAGGGGATGAACCCGCTGCCCAGGGTGTACATCCGGGCCAGCGGGGTGACGCGGCCGGTGTCGCAGAAGTCGTAGGCGTACCGCCCGCGGGTCAGGGACGGGCAGGAGGCAGGCTCCACCGCCACAAAACGGGTGTGGCTGCGGCCCTGCAGCCTGTCGGCCATGAAGGGGGCAATCAGGCCGCCCAGATTGGAGCCGCCGCCGGCGCAGCCCACCACCACGTCGGGATATTCGTCCAGCTGTTCCATGGCCAGCTTGCTCTCCAGCCCGATGATGGACTGGTGCAGCACCACCTGATTCAGCACGCTGCCCAGCACATACCGCTTGGTCCCGCCGCTGGCGAGGGCGGCTTCCACCGCCTCCGAGATGGCGCAGCCCAGGCTGCCGGTGGTGTCAGGGTTTTCGGCCAGGATCTTCCGCCCCACCTCGGTGGTGTTGGACGGGGACGCCGTCACCTGGGCGTCGAACACGCCCATCACCGCCTTGCGGAAGGGCTTCTGCTCGTAGGAGCACTTGACCATATACACATCGCAGGTCAGCCCAAAGTAGGCGCAGGCCTCCGAAAGGGCGGTGCCCCACTGGCCGGCCCCAGTCTCGGTGGTGACGCCGGCCAGGCCCTGCTTCTTGGCGTAATAGGCCTGGGCCACGGCTGAATTCAGCTTGTGGGAGCCGGAAGTGTTGTTGCCCTCAAATTTGTAGTAGATCCGGGCCGGGGTGCCCAGGGCCTTTTCCAGCTCATAGGCGCGGATCAGCGGCGAGGGGCGGTACATCTTGTAGACCTCCTGGATGGGCTCGGGGATGTCCACATAGGCCGTCGTGCCGTCCAGTTCCTGGCGGGCCAGTTCCTCGCAGAAAATGGGGGACAGGTCGTCCACTGCGAGGGGCTGGAGGGTGGCAGGGTTCAGCAGCGGGTCAGGCTGCTGAGGCATGGCCGACCGCAGGTTGAACCACTGCTTGGGCATCTGATCTTCGGTGAGGTACAGGCGGTGGGGGATCTTGGTCATGCTCATTTTCTTGCACTCCTTTACAACTTGCTTGCGGGAGAGGGCATAGAAAAAAGCCCTCGTCCCAAATTCCTCTGGGACAAAGGCTTGTAACCTCTGCGGTGCCACCCGGATTGACCTGTACCATGCGCACAGGCCCACTCGCTTCCGCGTGTCTGACAACACGCGCTCCCCTGATAACGGGTGGAGTCCCCGTCGCGCTACCGGGCCATGGACGGCCCCTCGTTGTGCCCTCGAAAGTCCATTCGCCCGGCCGCTGCCTGCCGCGTTCCCACCATCTGCGGCTCTCTGAGAGGGTTTGGTTCCAGGTTACTACTCTTTCTCAACGGTTTGTCGAGTTCAGTGTTCTGAACTTTATTGCAGTATAACAGAGGGATGGGCGGCTGTCAAGAGGGAATTTTGGATTTCCACAAAAAAGCGGCGGAGTCCTTGCCGGGGCTCCGCCGTTTTGTGATGTGTAGGGATTGAATGCGGGGACGTCTTTTTTACTCCTCGTCCTTTTCCATGACCTCTTTCGGGATGCCGAACAGGCAGGTCAGGACGAAGCACAGGGCCACAGAGCCCACCGACACCAGGAAGTAGCACAGCAGCTGGTAGGGCTCGTAGATGTACATCAGGTAAGAGGGCAGGACGGCCAGGCCGTAGGAGTTGGACTGCACGTGCAGCAGCGAGAGGACGGCGGCCCCCAGGCCGGAGGTGAACAGCATGATGATCAGGGGGCGCAGGTTGTAGCGCAGCTGGATGCCGAACAGGACCGGCTCGCTGATGCCGAACAGCTGGGACAGCATGGCGCCGATGCTGGTCTGGCGGACGCTCTCCTTCTTGGACTTGACGAAGAAGGCCAGGCAGGTGCCCACGTTGGCGAAGCCGTACATGGCGCACAGGGTGATGACGGGGTTGAAGCCGGTGTTGGCCAGCAGGGAAGTCTCGATCATGGTGTAGGTGTGGTGCAGGCCGGTGATGACCAGCAGCGGGTAGGTGGCGCCGATCAGGAAGCCGCCCAGGCCGAAGGGCAGGTTGACCAGCACTTCCACCACGTTGACGATGCCCAGCTCCACCACGTGCATGACGGGGCCGATGCCCAAAATCACGATCAGGAAGGTGACCAGCATGACCACGAAGGGGGTCATGATCAGGTCAAGGGCGTTGGGCATGACCTTGCGCAGCTTCTTTTCCAGTGTTGCGCCGATCAAAGCGGTCAGGATGGCGGTCAGGACGCTGCCCTGGCAGCCCACGATGGGGATCGCGCCAAAGGCCATGATCGCTTCCACCCCGCTCTTGGGGTCGGCCACCGAGTAGGCGTTGTCCGCCATGGGGGACTTGTACACCGGGCAGAGCCACAGCAGAGTGACTCCCAGGTCCTTCAGGTAGGGCAGCTTTTGGATGATGCCCTGGATATCCCCGATCCCGTCCCCATTGCTGTCGTAGAAGCTCTTGGGGTAGATCTGGTACACGATCTCTTTCTGCCACCATTTCTGCTGCATACTTCATGCTCCTTTCTGTGTCTGTGGCGGGGCGGGCAGGATGTGCCGCCGCACCAGCTCCTGTGCGATGCCGCTTTCGGACGGGGGGCCGCAGAGGGAATCGGCCAGCTGCACCAGGGCCGGGCAGCTGCCCCGCACCGCCACCCGGGTGCCCGCGGCGCGGAACATATCCAGGTCGTTTGCCCCGTCCCCGAAGCAGAGGCTCCCGGCCCGGGGGATGCCCAGATAGCGGTTGACCATCCGCAGGGCGCTGCCTTTGCCGCAGCCGGGGGGCAGCAGTTCCAGATACCAGCTGTCGTTCCAGCTGCCCTGCTGCACCGTCCGGGCAAGCCCGGCCAGCTGTTCTGCCGCCTGCCGGATGACCTGCTGCGGGCCGATCAGGCAGATCTTGTGCACCGGCGTCTTGCCGAGGTCCAATCCGGCGAGGTTGTCCTCGTAGCGGATGCGGTTGTTCCGGCGGACCAGCTCGGGCTGGGGGCAGCCCAGCAGCTTGCGCTCAAAGTCCTGCGTGTAGAACCTGGCTGCACTTTTGTTCATGAAAATGCTGCCCTCCGTTTCCATTGCAAGACCGGCCCCATCCTGCCCGGCCAGGCGCAGGGCGGCCTCGGCGGTCCTGCGCAGGAAGTGGGCCCGGCGCAACGTGCTGCCCCTGACGCGGACATAGCAGCCGCCCCCGGCGATCAGCCCGTCGGTGGGAAGGCGGCGGACGTCCGGCTGGATGCTGGCCGGATTTCTGCCGGTACACAGTACAATATAGATGCCTCTGGCCTGGCACTGCTCCAAAGCCTGCGCGGTCTGGGGCGTCACGCCACGCACCTCGTCCCGGAGGGTGCCGTCGATGTCCAGATAGATGATGCGGGTCACCGGCATCCCTTCTTTCTTGTGGTTTGGTTTTCGGTGGCTCTATGGTAACAAAAAAGAAGCGCCGGTTCAATAGGACTGGCGCTTCTAAAAAGGATGTACTGGATTTGTGCAAAGTTTATCTATATGAAATTTTGTCCGCACCTGTTTCCCCGGCCGGGCGGCCCTGTGCAGACAGGTGGTTCTGGCAGGAGAGGTAGAGGTACTCGATCAGGATGAAGTAGGGGGTGGAAGTCTCGTATTCCAGGCCGTTTTCCAGGGGCAGCCGCACCGAGTGGATGTACAGCGACTCGGCGCACAGGGAGGCCAGGGTGTTGCTGCGCATTCCGGTGACGGACACCGCCGGCACCCCCCGCACCCGCAGCTTTTCGGCCAGGACGGTGGCGGGCTGGGACTCGCCCGAGAGGGAGATGAGGATGACCAGGTCCTGGGGCTGGGCGATCTGCTGCAAAGCCAGCGCCATGTCGTGGCCGCTGACGTGGATGATCTCCCGCACGGGCAGGAAGATGCGCTTCATCTCGCTGGCCGCCCGCGCCTGGGAAGAACCGCTGCCGTACACAAACACCCGCCGCGCCCCCGCAAACAGGCGGAAAAAGCCGCTCAGGTCGGTGTCCACCAGCTCGTCCATCATCTTGTGGCAGGCGCTGGTGACCCGGTCCAGCAGGCCGCCGGCCGGGGCGTCGGGCTCGGCCAGGCCCAGACGGACCAGAGCTTTCAGCTCGCCGTATCCCGCCAGCCCCAGCTTTTGCGCAAAGCGGACCAGCAGCGCCTGGGAGACGCCGCACTGCCGGGCAAAGGCGGCGATGGGCTGGGCCCCGCAGGCTTCGTAGTGGGCGGCGATGTACTGGCAGATATAGCGTTCGTTTTCGCTCATGCGGGGGTAGGCGCGGTTGAACAGGGCCTCCACTGCCGCGGGACGGCGGCTGCCGGGCAGGGATTTTTCCCGCGCGCCCTGCTCGAGGCAGCGGATGAGCAGGATATCCAGCAGCAGGTAAAAGGCCGCCACCATCTCGTAGGAGGCCCGCCCCGCCCGCTGCACCGTCTTGGTGGCGACGTAGAGGTTTTCCTGACACATCTGGGCCAGGGCGTTGCTGGCCCACCGCGTGATGGAAAGGGTGTGGATCTCGCTGCCCTGGACGCAGCGCATCACCCGCAGCGCCTCTGCGCCTTCCCCCGACAGGGAGATGGCCACGAACACGTCCTCCGGGCCGAAGCGCCGCCGGGCCGACTCCACTTCGCCCAGATCGAACAGGTCCACGCAGCACTTGCCCAGCAGCAGAAAGATCCGCTTGAACTCCTCGGCAATGGCTTTCTGCTCGTTGCCGGTGCCGTAGATGTAGATGGTGGGGGCGGCCCGCAGCAGGCGGCACACCCGGCCATAGGGGAGCTTGGGCAGCTCGTCGATCATGGCGTGGTACATCCGCACGATGGCGCCCAGCTCCACCCGGGGGGCGTCCAGCTCCCGCTGGTCCTGCTGGAGCAGCAGGCGGAACTCCGCGTAGCTCTGCACGCCCAGCTTTTTCCAAAAGCGCACCAGAGTGGTGCGGGACACATGGAGATGCTGGGCCAGCTGGGTGCTGTTCATCCCGCGGACTTGCTGCTTTTCCTGCAGGATATGGCTGACCAGCTCCCGCTCGTTGGCGGTCAGCTGGTCGTAGACGGCGTTGACCCGTGCTTCCAGACGCATAAGCACATCCTCCCTGTTTGAACTGTCAATGTCATCATACCACCAAAGAGCAGTCAGAGCAAGTTAATGCGCGCCGGAACAGACAAAAAACGCCCCTCCGGCCGCGCGGGCCGGGGGAGCGGGGAAAGATGCGGGTTATACGCCGGAATAGGCCGAGAAACCGCCGTCCACCGGCAAAGTGACGCCGGTGATAAAGCTGGCGGCGGCATCGTTGACGAGGAACAGCAGCGCGCCTTCCAGCTCGCGGCTGTCGCCGAAGCGGCCCATGGGGGTGGCGGCCAGAATTTTGCCGGTGCGGGCGGTGGGGGTGCCGTCGGGGTTATACAGGAGCTGTTGGTTCTGTCCGGCGGCAAAGAAGCCGGGGGCGATGGCGTTGACCCGGATGCCCTGGCGGCTGAAATGGACGGCCAGCCACTGGGTCAGGTTGGTGACGGCGGCTTTCGCGCCCGAATAGGCGGGGATCTTGGTCAGAGGGGTGTAGGCGTTCATGCTGGAGATGTTCAGGATGCAGCAGCCGCTGCGGCCCAGCATCTGGGGGACGAAGGCCTGGGTGGGCAGGATGGTGCCCAGAAAATTCAGATCGAACACCCCGGTCACCGCCTCGGGGGAGAGGTCGAAAAAGCTGCGGACGGCCTTGTCCTCCCGGTCGCCGGGCTCGTAGTACTCCTTGTCGGTGGTGGCCTTGGGGTTGTTGCCGCCCGCGCCGTTCACCAGGATGTCGCAGGGGCCGAAGTCGGCCAGGACGGCGGCGGCCGCAGCCTGACAGCTGGCGGCGTCCACCACGTTGCAGGGGTAGGCTTTGGCGGCGCCGCCCCCGGCGGTGATCTCGTCGGCATAGACCTGCGCCTTGGAGACGGTGCGGTTGAGCAGGGCGACTTTGGCCCCCGCCCGGGCCAGCACTTTGGCCATGTCGGAACAGAGCACCCCGCCCGCCCCGGTGACTACGGCTACCTTGCCGGAAAGATCGGTGTCCAGCACGTTTTTCAGCATAGAGGCATTCTCCTTTTGATACAAGATCCCGCCCGGGTGACGGGCGCATCCGGGCGGGACACTGTGTGTTTTGTAAACTTCAGCGGCGCATTAGTACCGCAGGCCGAACTTCAGTTCGTAGTAGTTGCCGGCGGCGTCGCGGTAGGCGTAGGCCTTGCCGTTCTCATCCTTGAGGGAGGCGTCGATGTACTGGTCCTTGTCGTAGCCGGGCACATCGTTGGGGCTGGCGCAGATGCCGTCGGCGTTGACGGCCAGCACTTCGTCCCCGCGGGGCAGGGTGATGGGCAGGCGGCCCACCGGCTGGAACCGGCCGAAGATGACGTCCAGGGTGGCGGAGGGGTAGGTGTCGAAGCCGGCGGTCAGAGCGTCGGCATAAGGCTCCACATTGCCCACCATCCAGGCCAGGGGGAAGTTGATGTTGGCGATCACCTTGCCGCCGTGGGCGTGGACAGCTTCAGCGATGGCGGGGATGCGCTTGGCGCCCGCCAGGGTGGTCTCGGTGTGGGTCTCGGGCAGGGGCTTGCCGTCGGGGCCGACGTCGTGGACCACCTTGTCCTCGCAGATGTCCAGCTCCAGATAACCCGGGGTGGCGTTGAAGTAAGCGCCCGAGGAAGGGCTGACCATCAGGATGGCGTAGTCGGCCTCGGCGGGGTCGTCGGTGAGGTGGATCTCAAACCGGGCGATCATGTCCCGCAGGGCCTTGGTGGCGGCCGCGCCCTTTTCGGCGTCCTTGGCAAAGGCTTCGGCGTAGACCTTGGCGCCCGACAGCTTGTCGGTGGTCAGGGGCAGGGTGCCGGCCTGGTTTTTGAGCAGGACGACGCTCTCGCGGTGGACAAGGGCGGCTTCCTTCCAGTCGTCCTCGTTGGCGACCGCTTCGGCGGCGTGCTTGGGGTCGGCGTAGGGGTTCTCGAACATACCCTGCTGGAACAGCTCGGTCAAAGTGCGGGCGACGGCGCGGTCCAGGCTCTCGTCGGTCAGGACCAGGTCCTCCTTCTTGAACCCTTCGGGCACCGGGTGGGTGTCGTAATAGCCGTTGGTGGCGCGGTCATACGCCTCGCGGCCCTCGGCGTTGTCGAACAGGCCGCTGATGAGGTCCACGCCCGACTGGGTGACGGCAAAGCCGATCCGCTCGGGCACGTCCAGGGCCTCTACGCCCCAGCTCATGTTGTGGGTGATGCCGGTGTCCGAGTTGATGTAGCCGTCAAAGCCCATCTGCCCGCGCAGGATGCCGTCGATGAACACCTTGTTGTAGGCAAAGCCGTAGGGGTCCATCCGCAGGGCGTTGCCTTCGCAGTCGGTCTGGGGCGCGCTCTTGGCGGCGGCCGGCTTGGAGTAGTAGGGCATGATGGCCGCGGCATGGTACTTGACCGCGGGGCGGAAGGTGGGGATGTGGTATTTCTGGAGCGAGCCCTCGGTGGCGTAGACGTTCCACTGGCCGGCGGCGTAGTGGGGGTCAAAGCCGTTCTCGCGCGCGCCGCCGCCGGGGAAGTGCTTGACGGTCATGGACACGCCGTCCTTGGTCACGCCGTCGGGGCTGCCCTGGATGCCGGGGATCAGCCGCTCAAAGATCTTTTCGATCAGCGCGGGGTCCTCGCCGAAGGTGCCGAAGGTGCGCTGCCAGCGGGGATCGCTGACGCAGTCGGCCATGTACATATAGCCCTTGCGCAGGCCGCAGGCCGCCCACTCGCGGCGGATGCAGTCGGCAAACTTGTCGATCAGGGCGGTGTCGCCGTCCTCACCCAGGACGGCCGCCGCGATGCCCAGCGTGCCGGGCCAGGTGGCGAAAACGCCGGAGGCATCGTTCATGCCAAAGACCACTTCGCCGTTCTCATTGCGGGAGTTGGAGGCCGCCTGCACCGGGACGAAGTGCTCGCACTCCTCGGCGACGGCGTGCAGCTGGTTGAGCCAGTCGGCCATGTCGGCGGGGGAGGGGCTGGCCCGCAGGATCAGGTGGCGGTTGAACCAGTCCTTGATCAGGGTGGTGGTGCCGGGCAGGCGCTGCTCACCGAAAATGGTCTTGCCGTTGAACTCGGCGTCGTCCAGCACGCCCGACTCGTCGGGCACGACGGTGTGGCCCGCGGCGGGGCAGGCGGGGCCCATCCGCCAGTCCGAGATGAACAGCTGGGCGATCTTCTCGTCGGTGGTCAGGGTCTTGACGTAGGCGGCGGCGCGCTCGGCGGGGGAAAGGCGCCAGTCGTTGACGGGGGTCACTTCGCCGGTGCCGTCGATGTCCTTAAAGGTGAGGCCGTCTTTCTCGATGACGCGGCGGGACACCGTGCCGATGGTGGGGCCGTTGGGGTTGTGGTAATATTTCAGGTTGTCGGATGCTTTTTTTGCCATGAAGCGTTCCTCCTTCTTACTGCGTGCGTGCGGGGGCCTTAAAGCCCATGTTACTGTTATTATCGCACAAAGCGCCCCGAAAAGGGAAGGATTATTTTGCGGGGAATCCGTACAATTTTTTCATTCTGCCTGATTTTGCGCCTGTTTGAGAAAAGAAACAGTGGATTTTATGCTAAATTCGCCGCAAAATTTGTGAAAAAAGCCCATGAGCGGGGCCCGGCGGCTTTCCTCGAAAAAAGTTTTGTGATATAATCGAAAGCGAAAAATTGTATGAGCAAGATGAAAAGGAGAGGTGATTTGCGTGAAGGTCGAGATCAGCAGGGTGCTGGAGAAATTAGCCGGTTCGATGAACGTCGGCTTGACCAAGATGACCCCGCCCTTCGATGGGATCGACCATTTTGACTATGGCCTGCGCCGCGCCCTGGACGCCGAATTTGACTGGCCGGGCTTTGGGCGGCAGCTGCTGGACCAGGTGCAGGAAAAGACGCTGGTGTTTGCACAGGGTGTGTTCGAGCTGCGGTTCGCGTTCTTCCTGCCGCCGGACGAGCCGGACACCCTGTACTGCTTTGGGCCCTGGGCGGACGGCCCCCGCTCCAAGGAATCGCTCGACTGGTGCGAAAAATACCTGGACGAAAAGGCCCGGAATGTGGTGGAGGAGTACTACAACCGGGCGCGCCAGATGGAGGACAACGCCATCAAGACCAGCCTGTTCGCGATGATCTCCCTGCTGTTTCCGGAAGGGGAGCTCAAAACCGCCGAGTGGCGGGAGTTCATGCCGCTGCGCTTCCGGCCCAGCCTGGAGAGCTTCCGGGAAAAGGCGTTCACCGAGGAGCTGCCCGCCGAACTGATCGCCGAGCGCTACGCCGCCGAGAACCGGATGCTGGAGGCGGTCACCAAAGGGGACGTCGGGGCGGCGCTGACGGCGTATGAAAATTTCCACCAGTTCCAGCTGACGCCGCGGCTGCGCAGCCCCCTGCGGGAGTTCAAAAACTACACCATCATTTTGAACAGCCTGTTCCGCAAGGCTATCGAGCAGGCCAGCGTCCACCCCTATTACATCGACCATATCTCGGCCCGCTTCGCCCTCGAGCTGGAAACGCTGACCAGCATCGAGGAGGGGGTGCGGCTGCGCGTCCGCATGGTGAAAGAGTACTGCCGCTATGTGCAGCTGTATTCTTTGCGGCAGTACAGCCCCCTGATCCAGAAGGTGATCAACGAGATCAACCTCCACCTGGACAGCGCTCTGTCCCTCAAGACGCTGGCGGCCCAGTGCTACATCAGCCCCAGCTATCTGTCCAACGTGTTCAAGCAGGAGACGGGCCAGACCCTGACCGACTACATCAGCTGCCGCCGGATGGAGCGGGCTGCCCGGCTGCTGCTGACCACCAACGCCCGGGTGGCGGTGGTGGCGGAGGAAGTGGGCATCCTGGACGTGAACTACTTCACCAAGATGTTCAAGAGCGCCACCGGCCAGACCCCCACCGCCTTCCGGCGGGACAAGCGGGTGCAGGCCTCGCTGGAAGTGGCGTCCGACAGCACCGCGCCCATCCTCCCGCCGCCCGCGGGCGGGGGCGAAAAGCGGGAAAAATTGAGAAAATCCTAAAATTGCCTCTTGCAAAGCTGCGCGGAGTATGCTATAATACATCCCGCAGTCCTGCTGCTATAGCTCAGTTGGTAGAGCGCATCCTTGGTAAGGATGAGGTCTCCAGTTCAAATCTGGATAGCAGCTCCATCTTTGAAAAGCCTCGAAGGCATTGGCCTTCGGGGCTTTTTGTTGTTTGCGCGTTTGCCCGGCAGGTTGTGAAATCGGGGTGAAGGCTGCAATATTGGCCCGGCCTTGTTCGTATCATGAATAACAGACCAAATTTTGGCATTCGACCGAACGAGGTGAACAAGATGCAAAACATCTATAGAGCGGCGGCCGTCCTGGCCTGCCTGGCGCTGGCAGCCGGGACCCTGGCGGGCTGCGCCCCGGCCGTGCCGCCGGCCAGCAGCAGCGCTCCCGCCCAGACCGAAGAAGGGGCCGCCAGCCCCCTGCACGACGGGCGGCTGCGCTATCTTTACAATCTGAACGGCAGCGGCGGGGGCACCCTGCTGCGCGGGGACGAACTGCTCTATCAGGCAAGCCCCTCCGAGAGCATCACCCTGCTGTATACCCCCGGCGCGGCAGACCCCGCGGGCTGGCAGCTGAGCCGGAACGACGGGAGCGGCCAGCGCATCACCGAGGTGTACAGCGCGGCAGGAGACCTGCTCTGGTCGGGCGCGGGCGAATGGCGGGCCGCGCTGGCCGGGGCCATGCTGGCTTTGGAGCCGGGCGGCTTTTCCGTGGATGCGGGGCCGGGCAGCGAGACTGGCTGCCGCCTGATCGACACGGCCAGCGGGCAGGAATATGCGCTGCCCGCCGAGGCGACCGGCTGCATCCCCACCGAGAGCGGGCAGGCGGTGCTGACTTTGAACACCGACCCCTCCGCCGGCGGGCTGGAAGGGTGCAGCGTGGTGGTCCTGGACCTGGCGGACGGCAGCGAGCTGCAGCGCGTGGAGCGCGCCTACGCCTACCGCGCCTACGGCGCCGAGGGGGTCAGCCGGTGCGCCGCCCTCCAGCGCTACGACCCCGAGACCGAACAGTGGTCCACCGACCTGTACGACCCTGCCAGCCGGACGATGTACAGCGGGTTCGAGACGTTCTGCGGGGACGATCTGATCTGCTTCCAGTCCGAACCGGGGCGGTACGACGTCTGCGCCCTGGGCGAGACCGAGCCCCTGGCCAGCTACGACGGCCTCTGCTCCTACTGGCGGGAGGGCCTGGCCCTGGCCCGGGACGCGGAGGGCAGCGCGGTCCTCTACCAGGAGGACGGGACGATCCAGCCTTTGTTCGACTTCCTGACCTACAGTGTGGACGACGGCTATGTCGCCTTCCTGCTGCAGGACGGCAGCCTGCTGCTGTACGGCCCGGACGGCAGCGAAACGGCAATCGAGACCAGCCTGACCAGCCAGGACCGGGTGTCAGTGATGGGGGCCCAGGGGGGCTATGTCCTGCTCAGTGTCAGCGACGCAGACTACACCGTCACTCGCAGCTTGATCTATAATGCTTCCGGCCTTGTATACGACAGTACCGGCAGCGGCTACGAGCGGCTGAACTACCTGACCATGGACCCGGACGGCCCGGTCTACGAGGCTGCCCGGCAGGGCGCGGGCGGGGCCTGGCTCTCCGATGTGCTGGACAGCCGGGGCAATGTCCTGCTGTCGGGCCTGGCCGACGTCTCGGGGGACAGCAGCCTGCCCGGCGGGGTGTTCGCGGCCCGGCGCGGCTTTGAGCGGGGCTACATGGACCTTGCCGGAAACTGGCTTTACAGCGAGAGCGTCTTTACCTCCCTGTCGGACGAAGACGCCTCGTATTACTGGTAATGCAAAGGAGAAACGCCATGCATGATTTGAAAGTATCCCGCCGCAGCTTTCTGGCGGCGCTGGGCCTGGGCGCGGCCGCCGCGTGTCTGGCGGGCTGCGGGCCCGCTTCCAGCGCTTCGGACGGCAGTTCCGGCGCTGCCGGCAACGAGGCGCCGGCCTCCAGCCAGCCGGAGGAAGACGCGGCGGAACCCTTCCTGACCCCGGAGGAATTCCCCGGGGTGGACGGCTCCACCGCCTGCATCCCCCTCATCGCCCAGATGATGGCCGACACCGCCGGCGTCCCCCTCACCGAGGCGCAGAGCAGCGTCACGGTCAGCACCACCGCCTACGCCTGGGAGAATATGGGCGTCTACGGCAGCTCGGACGTGGAGCTGCTGGTGGTCTACGAGGCCCCCGACTATGTCAAGGAGGAGATCGCCGCCGCGGGTGTGGAGCTGGAACAAAAAGAGGTGGGCCGGGACGCGCTGGTCTTTATCGTCAACGAGGATAACCCGGTCCAAAGCCTGACGCTTGCCCAGCTGCGGGACATTTACGCCGGCCGCGTCACCAACTGGAGCGAGGTGGGCGGGGCCGATGTGCCCATCGTGGCGTTCCAGCGCGGGGAGGACAGCGGCAGCCAGACCCTGTTCCAAAAGCTGCTGATCGGGGACGGCGAGCTGATGGAAGCCCCCACCGAGCTGGCCCCCGCCTCGATGGGCGGGCTGGTGGACAGCGTGGCCGCCTACAACAACAGCGCCAACGCCATCGGCTTTTCGGTCTACTACTATGTGGACCAGATGTATTCCCAGCCGGGGCTGCGGCTGCTGACGGTGGAAGGAGTGGAGCCCTCGAGCGAGACCATCGCCGCGCAGGACTACCCCCTGTGCAACGATTTCTACGCCGTCATCCGGGCAAGCGCCGCCCCTGGCAGCCCCGAGCGCCAGCTCTACGACTGGCTGTCCACCGACGCCGGCCGCGCCTGCATCGAAAAGGCGGGCTATGTCCCGGCCTGACCCCCTGTGATTGCAAAAAAGCGTGCGCTTTTGGGCCGCAGAGCCTGGAAGCGCACGCTTTTTGTTTGTAAAGAGAGTGCTGTCAGGGCAGGCCCGCCGCGGCGGCGGCCAGCTTCAGCACGCCGGCCAGCACCATGACCAGGATGGGGTCCAGCTTGCACTTGAGCAGCAGGAACACGCACAGCGCAAAGATCAGCACCATCACCCAGTTGGTGGCGGCAAAGGCGATCACCGCGCCGCCCCAAAAGGCGGTGACGAGGATGGAAATGCCCGCCGAGGCGATCAGGGCGACCACCGCCGGCCGCAGAGAACCCAGCACCCCCTGCAGCAGCGCCATGCTGCGGTATTTTAAGTAGAGCCGGGCGATGAGGGTGACGATGATGCAGGAGGGCAGGATACAGCCCAGCGTAGCCACCAGCGCCCCCGCCAGCCCCGCGATCTTGATGCCCACAAAGGTGGCCGAGTTGATGGCGATGGGCCCCGGCGTCATCTGGGAGATGGTGACAAGGTCGGTGAATTCCGGCATGGAGAGCCAGCCGTGCCGGTCTACGATCTGCCCTTGAATGAGGGGGATGGCCGCATACCCGCCCCCGAAGCTGAACAGCCCGATCTGCAAAAAGCTCCAAAACAGCTGCAGGTAGATCATTGCTCCCCCTCCTTTTTCTGCCGCTGGGCCAGCAGGGTGCGCACCACGCCCACCCCGGCCGCGGCCAGGATCACCAGCACCACGTTCACCCCGAAAAAGCAGGTGGCGGCAAAGGCGGCCGCCATGATGAGGACCGAGGCCGCGCTTTTGGAGCGGACCACGTCCGCGCCCATCTGCCACACCACCGAGGCGATCACCGCGCCCACCCCGGCCTGCATCCCGGTCAGCATCTGGCTGACCAGGAAGTTGTCCCGGAACGCCTCGTAAAACACCGAGATGACCGAGATGATGACAAAGGGCGGGAGGATGGTGGCCGTGATGGCCACCGCCGCGCCCAGCAGCCCCGCCAGCTTGTAGCCCACCACGATGGCGCCGTTCACCGCGATGGCCCCCGGCGCGGACTGGGCAATGGCGACGAGGTCCAGCATTTCGTCCTCCTCGATCCAGTGGCATTCATCCACGAATTTTTTCTTGAGCAGGGTGACGATCACATACCCGCCCCCAAATGTGAAAGCGCTGAGGTACAGCGTGGAGAAAAACAGCCGGCGCAGCACCTGCTTTTTGTCCTTGGTCTCGTTCATAAGCACATCCCTCCTGTCGGTTTGGCACAGCAAGCATAACACGCGCCGGGGGCCGGTGTCAAATACAGGGGCGGGATCTGCGGCGGGCGAGGGGAAGTTTTACGTGCTCTTAAGGTGTTTTGTGGCGGCGGCAACGCAAAACTTTGCCGCTGTTGACACAAAAATAACATTCGGGTGCTATACTTAGCTTGGTTTAGCCTGGCCGGAGGAGGCCGGGCTGCGTTTGGCCGTCAAGGCCCATCCTTGCATGAGAAACTTTTCAGAAAGAGGAACGCACCCATGAACACGAAACCGAAGAAGAAAAAACGTATCTGGCTGCCCTTGGCCATTGCGGCGGGGGTGCTCGTTCTGCTGCTGCTTTTGGCCCCCATCGTGGTGCCGGCGGTGGGCAAGTGGTTCACGTCGCAGGAGACTGCCGTCCGCGACGCCTGGGCCGTGGACGTCGGCGACCTGATCGGCGTGGACGAGGCCGAGCAGATCGAGATCCGCCACGCGCCGGTGGAGTCCAGCATCACGGTGCTGCAGCTGGTGCCCACCGACATCGAGGACGAAGGCTTTACCTATTACGACACCTCCGTTCAGCAGCGGGTCCGCGCCATGCTGGACCGGGGGCAGCAGATCTCCGGCCGGCAGGTGCAGTGGACCGCCGAAACGCCGATGGCCTTCCTCGACCCGTTCGGCACCGGGGCCAACGGCCTGTACCTCTATTTTGAGACGGATTTCCCCACCCAGGTGGAGTACACCGTCCGGGTGGACGACGAGCGCATCCCCGACTACAGCGCCGTGGCCGCCGACAGCTCAGGCAAGGAGTATTCCACCACCCACGAGTTCCAGCTGATCGGCCTGGTGCCCGGCGAAGTGAACGAAGTCACCATGAAGCTGCGGGGCAGCTGGGGCAACGTCCGCCAGACCGTCCGCTTCACCATCGAGATGCCCGAGACGCACTCGGGCTACGACACCATCCTAAACGTCACCGACGGCCCCAGCACCGAGCCGCTGGACGAGGGGCTGTTCACCATGATGCGGACCAACGGCTATCTGGGCTACGGCTTTTTGTACGACAACAGCGGCGTCATGCGCTATGAGATGGTGCTGGAAGGCTTCGGCATGGACCGCATCCTGTTCTATGGGGACGAGATCGTCACCTGCGTTTCCTCCAACAAGCTGGCCCGGATCAACGGCCTGGGCGAGGTGGAGCAGGTCTACCCCCTGGGGGACTACGAGCTGCACCACGACATCGACTACGGCCGGGACGGCACGGTGGTGGCCCTGGCCGAAAAGGCCGGCGACACCAACGTCGAGGACCTGGTGCTGGAGATCGACCTCGACACCGGCGCAGTCACCGAGCTGCTGGACTTCAAGGATCTGATGGCGGGCTACTACGCCCAGACCCGGCCCATCCGCGCCACCGACCCCTTCTTCTGGCAGGTGGATGAACAGGACTGGATCCATCTGAACACCATCCAGTACCTGCCCGACACCGACAGCCTGGTGGTGTCCTCCCGCGAGACGTCCACCGCCATCAAGGTGGAAAACGTCCACGGCGAAGCGTCCATCGGCTGGTTCTGCGGCGACTCGGCTTTCTGGCAGGGCACCGGCTACGAAGAATACTGCCTGACCCCGGTAAACGACTTCACCTGGCAGTACGGCCAGCACAGCGTGGCCTGGGCCCCCGGCGAGGAAGAGGGCGTGTGCTATCTGCGGATGTTCAACAACAACTACTGGGCCCTGTCCTCCCGCGACGGCTACGACCCCGCCCTGCCCGAAGGGGTGAGCACCGAACTGTACGGCGGCGAAGGGGACTACAGCTATACATACGTCTACCGCATCGACGAGAACGCCGGCACGGTGGAACTGGTGGAATCCTTCCCGGTGCCCTATTCCAGCATCGTGTCCAACTCCACCCTGAACGAGGCAAGCGGCCACTGGGCCGTCAACAGCGGCATCGCCATGGTGTTCGGTGAGTACGACGCCAGCGGCGCGCTGATCCGCCAGTACGACTACGAGTGCACCATGCAGGGCTACCGGACGTTCAAGTACGACTATAAGGGCTTCTGGTTCCAATAAAACGATACCAATGCAAAACGCTCCCTGGACGTTCGCGTTCAGGGAGCGTTTTTTTTGCTTACAGGCAGTCCGCCGCTTATCAGCACCCGCCGTTGCCGGCGCAGCCGTGGTGGCCGCAGGCGTGTCCGCCTTCGGCGTGGTGCTCGCCGTGATGGTCGCAGTGGACGGCGGGGTCGTAGGCCAGGCGGCCCGCGAGGAAGGCGTCCACAGCGGCGTCAGCCGGGCCGGACGCCCCGCCGTACAGCTGGATGCCGGCCGAAGCCAGCGCGGCCTGGGCGCCGCCGCCGATGCCGCCGCAGATCAGCACGTCGGCGTGCAGCTGCTGCAGGACGCCGGCCAGCGCGCCGTGGCCCTGGCCGTTGGTGCCCACCACCTCGCTGTGGACGACCTGGCCGTTTTCCACATCGTAGACCTTGAACTGTTCGGTGCGGCCGAAATGCTGGAAGATCTCGCCGCCGGCGTAAGTGACTGCAATTCTCATGGGATAGCTTCCTTTCTGTCTGGGCCCTTTGGGGCCGGGTAGTTCCCCCTTATTGTAGCACGCCGCGGGGCGGAATGCCAGAGGCCGCAGGAAAACCGGGCGGCGGGCGCGATTGCCTTCCGGCTGCAAATCATGTATAATAAAGGAAAATCTTCTGCGCTGCAATGATGTTGGAACAGGGAGGGGAGCTTGTATGCCTGCAGACGCGAACCAGCCTTTCGGGCCGACGGCCATGCCCGAACGCGGCGTGATGCTGATCGTGGACGACGATGCGATCAACTGCGCGATCCTCGAAACGATTTTCAGCCCTTATTACGCCACGGCCACCGCCCCGGACGGCCGCGCGGGGCTCGAGGCCATTTTGGAAAAGCAGGACAGCCTGTGCGCCGTCCTGCTGGACGTTATCATGCCCGAGATGGACGGCATCCAGGTGCTGCACGCTTTGGCGGAGCGGGGCCTGCTGGAAAAGATCCCCGTCTTTCTCATCACGGCTGAGGCTTCCGGCAGCGTCATGAAGGAGGCCTACGCCCTGGGGGTGATGGACGTCATCAGCAAGCCGGTGATCCCCTATGTGGTGCTGCGGCGGGTGCAGTCGGTGGTGGAATTGTTCCGCGCGCGGGAGCGGCTGAGCAACGTGGTGGAGCTGCAGCAGGCCGACCTGCTGGCCCAGGCCAAAAAGATCATCTCGCTGAACCGCGGCATGATCGAGGCGCTGGCCGCGGCCATTGAGTTCCGCAGCGAGGAATCGGGCGAGCACGTCCGCCGCATCCACGACATCACCCGCGCCCTGCTCACCTCCACCCCTCTGGGCGAGGGGCTGAGCCGGATCGAGATCGAGCAGATAGCCCTGGCGTCCATCATGCACGACGTGGGCAAGATCGCCGTCCCCGACGCCATCCTGAACAAGCCCGGCAGGCTGACCGCCGCCGAGTTCGAGGTGATGAAAAGCCACACCGTCCAGGGCGCCCGCCTGCTGGAACAGATCCCCCAGCTGCGGGAAAACGGGGCCTACCCCTATGCCTGGGACATCGCCCGCCACCACCACGAGCGGTGGGACGGCCGGGGCTACCCCGACGGCCTGAAAGGGGACGAGATCACCCTGTGGGCGCAGATCGTCTCCCTGGCCGACGTCTACGACGCGCTCAGCTGCAAGCGGGTGTACAAAGACGCCTTCCCCCGGGAAAAGGTGAACGAAATGATCCGCACCGGGGCCTGCGGGTGCTTCAACCCCCGGCTGCTGGACTGTTTTTTCAGCGTGGAGGACCAGCTCCACAAGCTGTACGATAAGGAGGACTGACCATGGAACAGGCAAAGATGGACCGCCTTGCGGCCGCCGGCATCGACGCGGCAGACGCATTGGAGCGCTTTATGGGCAGCGAGGCGCTGTTGACCCGTTTTCTGGGCCGCTTTTTGGAGGACGGCAACATGGACGCCCTGCGCGCGGCTGTGGCTGCCGGCGCATGGGACAAAGCCCTGACCGCCTCCCACACCCTGAAAGGGATGAGCGGCAACCTGTCCATGACCGTGCTGTATGACCTGTTCACCCGGCAAGTGGCCCTGCTGCGGCAGCCCGACACGGCCGGGGCCGCCGCCCTGATGCCCGCCATCGAGGCGGCCTATCAGAAAGCCGCCGCGGCCATCCGGGAGATGTAAACATGGCCGGGCCGAAAAAGGGGCGCTGGCTCGCCCTGTGGAAAAAGCTGCGCTATTACATCGCGGCGACGGCGGTGCTGGTGGGCGCGGGGATAGGGTTCTTTCTGTTCCTGCGGCGCATCCTGCTGGTGAACTACCAGGGACTGGAGACCTTGCTGGCCCAGAACTACGCCGCCGAGGTGGAAGGAGACCTCGACATCTACAAGGCCCTGATCGAGATGGCGTCGGACGGCGTTGACGCCCGCATCGAGGAAGGGGAGTCCGCCGGGGAGCTGGAACGCTGGATCGGCCGCTACAGCGACCGCCTGCAGAAGATCTTCGGGGAGGATATGGTGGACGTCTACGCCGTTTACGACCGGCAGATCCTGGCGGCCAACCCCTGGGAAGGGGACGCCAGCTACGACTACGCCTCGACGGAGTGGTATCAGCAGGCCATGGCGGCGGGCGGCGAGCCCATCATCACCGACGTTTACACCGATGTGATCTACGGCCGGGACGTGCTGACGGTGGCCCAGCAGTGCGTCCACGGTGATACCGTGGTGGCCTTTGACGTGTTCCCCGAAAATCTGGCGATCGACCTGGGCCAGGTGGAACTGCCCGAAGGGGCGTCCATCTTTCTGTGCGACGGGCGCCGGCAGGTGCTGTACGCCCGCACCGACCTGGACATGGACAATCCGGCTTTCCCCGCTTACATCGCCGCCCTGCAGGAGTGGGCCGCGGAGGGCCGTTTTGCGCGCTACGACGACTTTATTGATGACATCGACGGGGTGCGCCGCGGCGCTTACTGCACCTGGCTCACCAATGGGTGGCTGGTGCTCATCACTCTGCCGGTGGAGCGGATGCTGTACCAGCTGCACCTGTTCACCCTGCTGTACGGGATCATCCTGGCGGCCTGGTGCGCAGGGTTTGCGGCCATCGTCTGGCGCAACGTGCGGCTGGACTCGATGGTGGAGCGCAGCGTCGAGACGGTCAAGGTGCTGAGCAACTCCTATTACGGGCTGTTCCGCATCAACTACCGGGACGGCACCTACGAGATGATCAAAGGCTCCCCGTATGCCCGCAAGAACTTGCAGCCCAAGGGCCCCTACGAGGATTTTCTGCACGTGATCGGCGCGGTGATGGAGCCGGACACCATCGACGAGTTTCGCAAGAGCTTTTCCACCGACAGCCTGCGCAGTCTGGTGGACGGCCATGTGCGGGACTACGGCGGCGACTTTTTGGGCAAGTACGAGAGCGGCGAGCGCTGGATCAACGTGCGGGTCCTGTTTGACGAGACGCTGGAACCGGAGGAAGCGGTCCTCTGCTTCCGCGAGGTGGACCAGGAAAAGCGCCGCCAGATCCAGGAGCGCCGCCTGCTGGAAGAAACGCTGGCCACCGCCCGCAAGAGCGAAAAGGCCAAGCTGGCCTTCTTCAACAATATGTCCCACGATATGCGCACCCCCCTCAACGCCATTTTGGGCGTGGTGGACCTGCTGCGCCAGCACACCGGCGAGCCGGACAAGGTCCGGGAGTACGCCGAAAAGATCGCCTACTCGGGCCGGCAGCTGCTGGACCTGGTGAACGATATTCTGGATATGTCCCGCATGGAACAGGGCAAGGTGGTGCTGAACAACGAAGCCTTTGACCTGGCGGCCTGCGTCAAAGCCTGCACCGACTCGTTCATCCCGCAGGCCCGGCGGGAAAACAAGGACTTTGCCGTCCACTGCGAGATCACCGACAGCTGCGTCATGGGGGACGCCACCCGTATCACCCAGATCTTGAACAACCTCTTGTCCAACGCGTTCAAGTTCACTTCCCCCGGCGAGCGCGTGGAGGTGACGGTGCGGCAGATGGGCGGCCCGCCCACCCCGCAGTACCAGTTCGTGGTCAAAGATACCGGAATCGGGATGTCGGAGGAGTTTTTGCCCCAGCTGTTCGAGCCCTACGCCCGGGAGACCCGTTTCTTCTCCCGGCAGGTGGTGGGCACCGGGCTGGGAATGCCCATCGTCAAGAGCCTTGTCACCCAGATGAGCGGCCAGATCTACGTGGACAGCGCCCTGGGCAAGGGGACCACCTTTACCCTTACGGTGCCCTTCATCACGGCCCAGGCCGAGGCCGAGAGCCGCCAGACCAGGGAGGACCTGAAGACCGGCAAGGCGGGGGAGGCGTTCTCCCTCGCGGGCAGGAAGATCCTGCTGGCCGAGGACAACCTGCTGAACATGGAGATCGCCAACGAGATCCTGACCATGAACGGGCTGGAAGTGTTCCAGGCCTGGAACGGGCAGGAGGCGGTGGAGCTGTTCCAGAATGCGGCGCCCTATGAGATCGACGCCATCCTGATGGATATGCAGATGCCCCAGATGGACGGCTGCGAAGCGGCCCGGACCATCCGCGCGATGGAGCGCCCCGACGCCCGGACGGTGCCCATCATCGCGGTGACGGCCAACGCCTTTGCCGAGGACATCGCGGCCACCACCGCCGCCGGGATGAACGCGCACATCTCCAAGCCCATCGACTTCCGCGCCCTGTGCGCTACGCTGGAAAAGCTGCTGGGGCAGGACGCCAGCACGTAAAAGAATTCAGCGTGTCGAAAAACGACACGCTTTAGGGGGAACCCATTTCTGCGCGCAGTCGCGCGACAGAAATTCCTTCCCCCTAATATTCCCCTGGGGACAAAATTTGCCGCTGAACCATGCACTCGGCCTGGCGGCCTCGCACACTCTCAGCGGCAAATTTCCCTGTATGTGTCCCGCCCGTACGCACATGTCGTCCGGGCGGGACTTTTTTGACAGTCTGAAAGAATTGTGAAAGCTGTTTTTCCGCCTCCTGTTTTGTGATACAATGGTTGGGGGAGTTTTTTCCCCGCAAATTTGACCATCCGGGAGGATCGCAGAATGCTCAAACGAATGCGGGCTGCGCACCCGTTCCTCTATTGTATATTGGCCGTCGTGCTGTTTCTGGCAGTGATGCGGGCGGGCACCACTCTGTTCGTCCTGGTGCTGACGCTGCTGGGGCCTGCCGTCTACTGGCCCTTTGCCCAGGAGGATTTTCTGCTGCAAAGCGTGAACGAGCTGTTCGGTGTGCTGGCGGGGGTGTTCCTGCTCGGGCGCACCGGGCGGCTGTGGGTCTACCGCCAGCGGGGCCGCGGCTTTCTGGACGGCCTGCTGGTGGGGATGGTCCCCTTTGTCATGGTCAGCCTGGCCCTCAGCGTCAATCTACAGCCGGGGCCGGAGGCGGTGTTCAAACCGGCGTGGCAGATCGCGGTGTTTTTCCTGTGTATGTTCCTCATCAGCCTGGCGGAGGAGACGTTGTTCCGGGGCGTCATCGCCGAAACGCTGCTGGAGCACTTCGGCCCCGGCCGCGCCGGCGTCTGGAAAGCCTGCCTGCTCTCAGGGCTGCTGTTCGGGTCAGGGCACCTGGTCAACCTGCTGTCCAGCGCGCCGGTGGGGGTGCTGGTCCAGTGCGGCATGACCGCCGCGCTGGGGACTCTGTACGCGGCCATCTATTTCCGCGGGGGCAACCTCTGGGTGCTGGTGTTCCTGCACACGATGCAGGACGTGGCCGCCCTGATCGGTTCGGGCCTGTACGAGAGCACGGCCTCCATCAGCGAGGTGGTCAGCAGCTATGACCCCAGTATGCTGACCGGCGCGCTGATCTACCTGATCCCCACCGTATTCCTGCTGCGCAAGCGCCGCAACCCCGAAGTTGCGGCCTTCTGGCCCCGGCTGGAACCGCCCCGGCCCGCCGGCAATACCGAAACGGCGCAATAAAAACCAAAAACCTGCCCATCTGCGTAAGAACAGACGGACAGGTTTTTTGCTGTGCGGCCGGCGCAAAGGCCGGTTTCAGATGTAGTCGATGGGCAGGGTGGGCAGGCCGTTCAGGTCAAGGCCGGCGGTGTGGCCGGCCATGTACTCGTAATAGCCCTGGCTGGCGATCATGGCGCCGTTGTCCCCGCAGAATTTGAGCTGGGGCAGAAAGACCTGTGCGCCCAGCTTCTGGGCCCCGTCGTTGACCAGCTGGCGCAGCCGGCCATTGGCGGCCACGCCTCCGGCGAGACAGACCTGGGCCGCGCCGGTGTCGGCTGCGGCGGCCAGCAGCTTTTCGGCCAGGATGCCGTCGATCCGCTCCTGGAAGGAGGCGGCCAGGTCGGGCACGTTCACCGGCAGGCCCTTCATATTGGCCTGGTTGACCTCGTTCAGGACGGCGGTTTTCAGCCCCGAAAAGCTGACGTTGTACTTGCCCTCCACATGGGGCACCGGCAGGCGGTAGGCTTTGGGGTCGCCGGTTTTGGCGGCGGCCGCGATGCTGGGCCCGCCGGGGTAGGGCAGGCCCAGAGTGCGGGCCACCTTGTCAAAGGCTTCGCCGGCGGCGTCGTCCACCGTCCGGCCCAGCACCCGGAACCGGGTGTAGTCCTCCACCTGTACGATGTGGCTGTGCCCGCCCGAGGCCACCAGACAGAGGAACGGGGGCTTGAGTTCCGGGTGGGTCAGGTAGAGGGCGGCGATGTGCCCCCGCAGGTGGTGGACCGGCACCAGCGGCTTGCCGGCCGCGTAGGCCAGCCCCTTGGCAAAGTTGACCCCCACCAACACCGCCCCGATCAGGCCGGGGGCAAAGGTGACGGCTACCGCGTCCACCTCGTCGATGGTGCGGCCGGCGTCGGCCAGGGCCTTGCCCACCGTGGCGCTGATGTATTCGCAGTGGCGGCGGCTGGCGATCTCGGGCACTACCCCGCCGTAGAGGGCCTGTTCTTTGACGCTGGTGGCGATGACGTTGCTGTGCAGGACGCGCCCGTCCTCGACCAGGGCGGCCGCCGTCTCGTCACAGGTGGATTCGATTCCCAGAATGATCATGGTTGCTCTCGTTCCTTTGCAGATTGACAATCAAACAGTTTTTTCGTTTGGTCTGGACAAAACGCGTCTCAGTGCGCTTCCAGCCACGACTTGCCCTGGCGGACGTCGGTGTCCAGAGGCACAGCGAAGTGGACGCAGCCCTCCATCTCCTCTTTCAGAATGCGGGCGGCGGTCTCGGCTTCGGCCTCGGGGGCCTCGACGATCAGTTCGTCGTGCACGGTGAGGATCAGCCGGCTCTGCAGCCCTTCGGCCCGGATGCGCCGCCAGACTTTTACCATCGCCAGCTTGATGACGTCGGCCGCAGTGCCCTGAATGGGGGTGTTGCGGGCCATCCGCTCGCCGCTGGCCCGGACGTTTACGTTGGAGCTGGCCAGTTCCGGCAGGGCCCGCCGCCGCCCGAACAGGGTGCTGACGTAGCCTTTTTCTTTGGCGTCGGCGATGGTCTGCTGCATATAGCTGTCCACCTTGGGGAAGCTGGCCAGGTAGTTTTTGAGGAAAACGCCGGCTTCCCGCACCGAGACTCCCAGGTCCTCCGAGAGGCTGAACGCCCCCTTGCCGTACATGATGCCAAAGTTGATGGCCTTGGCCGCCGTGCGCAGCCGGGGGGTGACTTCCGACAGGGGGATGCCGTAGATCTTGGCGGCGGTGCTGCGGTGGATGTCCTCCCCGTTGCGGAAGGCCGCCTGCATATGCTCGTCCCCGGTGATGTGGGCCAGGATGCGCAGCTCGATCTGGCTGTAGTCGGCGTCCACAAAGACGCACCCCGGCTTTGCGATGAAGAAGCCGCGCAGCTGGCTGCCCAGCTCGGTGCGGATGGGGATGTTCTGCAGGTTGGGGTTATCCGACGAGAGGCGGCCGGTGCGGGCCTCGGTCTGGTTGAAGGTGGAGTGGATCCGCCCGTCGGGACCGATGACCTTCAAAAGCCCTTCGGCGTAGGTGGAGTACAGTTTGAGGTAGGAGCGGTACTGCAAAATGTCGTCGATCAGGGGGCAGTCGGGCCGCAGCTTTTGCAGGGTGGCGTTGTCGGTGGACCAGCCCCGGCTGGTCTTGCGGCCGTGGGGCAGCTTCATCTGGACGAACAGCATATCCCCCAGCTGTTTGGGGCTGTTGGGGTTGAAGTTCGGGTCCTCCACCTGGCTGCGGATATAGGCGAGCTTAGACTCGATCTTTTCGTGCAGGTCCGCCCCGAACCGCTCGATGCCGGCTTTGTCCACCAGGACGCCGGTGCGGGTCATGTCGGCCAGCACCTGCGCCAGGGGGAACTCGATCTCATTGTAGAGGAAGTCCTCCCCCAGGGCGGTGATCTCGGCCTTCATTTTGGCAAACAGGCCGGCCAGGCAGGGCGCGTCGGGCCAGTCCTCGCAGGCGAAGGCGGGCTTGATCTTATACGCCTCGGCCAGGGCCGCGATGCTGTACTTGGCCGCCGAGGCGTCCAGCAGGTAGGCGGCCAGCTTGCCATCCCAGGTGATGGAGCTGCCCCAGCCGCCGGCCTGCATGGCCGCGGCATAGAGGGGGGCGGCATCGAACACTTCCAGCTGCAGGGCGGGGTCGTCCAGCAGGCGGGGCAGGGCGCTGTCCTCCAGAGGGCAGACCTTGTCATCCTGGACGGCGTACCAGTGGGCAGGCCGGTCGATGACGATCCGGTTGCCCTGCTTGCCGTAGACGGGGGGCCGGGCCGCCAGAAGCCACAGCCCGGCGGGGTGCTCGGGCAGGGGGCCCACCTGGGCCGTGGGCAGAGGCTGTTCGGCCTCCGGCTCGGGCTGGTCGTCAGCCGGCAGGACGTGTTCCAGCCCCAGCCGGGGGATGAGGGCCCGGATCTCGAGGTCCAGCATCAGGCGGACGGCGGCGGGCTTGTCCCCCTCGCCGGGGCGGTAGGCGCCGGCGGCCGTCTCGACCGGCGCGTCGGTGCGGATGGTCCCGAGGGTATAGCTGAGCTCGGCGTCCGCTTTGTAGGCTTCCAGGTTGGCCCGCTGGCGGGGCTTGATGGAAGGGTCGTCCAGATGTTCATAGACGCCGGCCAGGCTGCCAAACTGCTGGATCAGGGCCAGAGCGGTCTTTTCCCCGATGCCCTTGACGCCGGGGATGTTGTCGGAGGCGTCTCCCTGCAGGCTCTTGACGTCGATCAGCTGCCTGGGGGCCAGGCCGTACTTTTCCCGCACGGCGGCCTCGTCCATCACCCGCGTCTCGCTGTGCCCGCGCGAAGTGGTGGCCAGCAGGACGGTGGTGGTGGGGCTGACCAGCTGCAGGTTGTCCCGGTCGCCGGTGGCGAGGTAGCAGGTCTCGCCGCGCTTGTCGCAGGCGGCGGCCAGGGTGCCGAGGATATCGTCGGCCTCCCACCCCTCGGCAGTGACCAGCTTGTAGCCGAGGAGGGTCAAAAGCTGCCGCAGCAGCGGCATCTGGGCAGCAAGTTCATCCGGCATGCCGTGCCGGTTGGCTTTGTAGCCATCGTACATTTTGTGGCGGAACGTAGGGGCAGGCAGGTCAAAGGCAATGGCGACCTCATCCGGCTGATAATTCTGGGTCAGGGACAGAAGGATGTTCATAAAGCCATAGATGGCGTTGGTGTACTGTCCTTCTTTGGTGGTCAGAACCTTGATACCGAAAAAGGCCCGATTGGCGATGCTGTTGCCGTCAACGACCAGTAAAGACATTGCGTGATTCCTCCCTGTATGTGCAGCCCCTGTGCAGAAGGGCTGTGCGTCTGCCGCACCATTACCGTTTAGTATAGCACAAAAAGGCCCATGGGGACAAGCCGCAGGGCAAAAAACGGCCCCGTCCGGCTTTTCCGGGCGGGGCGGGGGCGCTTACTGGACGGTGCTGATGGCGCCTACCGGGCAGGCTTCGGCGGCGGCGACGGCCTGGGGCACGTCCTCGCCGGGGATGTCGCCGGGGATGGCCACGGCCAGCGTCCCATTCATCGAAAAGACTTCGGGGCACAGGCCGGCGCACTGGGTGCAGCCGATGCAGAGATTGGGGTCTACGATCGCTTTCATGGCATTGCCTCCTTTGGGTCGTACTGCACAGGAGTATGCCCGCCGCACGGCTAGTCTATACTTTCGATGGGCAATATGTTACAATAATCACAAGAATTAACCGGGACAAAACCGGAAAAGGACGGCAAACGCATGAATATCCAGATCTTTGGCACAAACAAGAGTTTCGACACCAAAAAGGCCCAGCGCTATTTTAAGGAGCGGGGCATCCGCTTCCAGATGGTGGACCTGAAAGAAAAGGGGATGAGCCGCGGGGAGTTCGACAACGTCGCCCGGGCGGTAGGCGGCTGGCAGAACCTGGTGGACCCGGCCGCCAAAGACAAGCAGACCCTGGCCCTTCTGGACGCACTGGTCGATTGGCAGAAAGAGGACAAGCTGTTTGAAAACCAGCAGCTGCTCAAACAGCCCATCGTGCACAACGGGCGTCAGGCGACGGTGGGCTACCAGCCCGAAGTCTGGGCCTCCTGGAAGTAAAAAGCCCGCCCATGCGGAGAAAGTGCAGGGGCGGGGCTGGACGGTCAGGACAGGGCTTTGAGGGCGGCCAGGAAGGCGTCCACATTGGCCTCGGGGGTGGCCCAGCTGGTCACAAGGCGGATGCAGGTGTGGGCCGCGTCGGGCTTAGACGAAAACTCGAACCCAAGGTCCGGAGCCAGCGCCTTGACCACCTCGTCAGGGAAGATGGGGAACTGCTGGTTGGTGACGCTGTCGCAGGAGAAGGGATAGCCCAGCGCCGCGATGCCGGCTTTCAGCTTCAGGGCCATCTCGTTGGCATGGGCGGCCAGCGAGGTGTAGAAAGCGCCGGTGCCGTCCCGGAACAGCGTCTCGAACTGGATGCCCAGCAGCCAGCCCTTGGCCAGCATCCCGCCGCGCTGCTTGATGTTGTAGCGGAAGTCGGGCTTCAGGGCGTCGTTCAGGAGCACCAGTGCCTCGCCGAACAACGCGCCGTTCTTGGTGCCGCCAATGTAAAAGGCGTCGCACAGGCGGGCCAGCTCGGGCAGGGAGGGCCCGCCGGCGGCCAGGCCCGCGGCCAGCCGCGCGCCGTCCAGGTAGAGAAGCAGCCCCAGCTCGTCGCAGACGGCCCGCAGGGCTTCCACCTCGGCCAGGGTGTACAGGGTGCCAATCTCGGTGGTCTGGCTGATGTAGACCATCCGGGGCTTGACCATGTGCTCGTCGGGGTGGGCGGCCACGGCGGCGCGGACCGCGCCGGGGGTCAGCTTGCCGTCCTCGGCGGGGCAGGCGATGCACTTGTGGCCGGTGGCCTCGATGGCGCCGGTCTCATGGACGCAGATATGGCCGCTGACGGCGGCGATCACCGCTTCGTAGGGCCGCAGGAAGGCGGCGATGGCGGTGGCGTTGGTCTGGGTGCCGCCCACCAGGATGTGAACGTCGGCGTCAGGCCGGCCGATGGCGGCCCGGATCAGCTCGTGAGCATGGGCCGAGTGGGGGTCGGTGGAATAGCCGGGGTTGCCCTCGGTGTTGGTGGCGGCCATGGCTTCGAGGATGGAAGGATGGCACCCCTCGCTGTAATCGTTGGTAAAACGGATCATTTTGCAGGACTCCTTTCTGTATGAGGATAGTATAAACGTGTCCGCCTTTCCAGACAAGAGCCAATTTGCGCCGGGCAGGGGCGCTTTTCACAAAATTACCATAGCCTATCTTTTGCGCACGGCGGCGGGTTGTGCTATACTATACGGAGATATCCGTGCGGCACAGCCCGTGCAAACGATCTTGACAAACTAGGAGACAGTGCAAATCATGAAAACCTATGTGACCCCGGAGGAACACGCACGCATCCACCGCCGCCGCCGCCGTCAGGCGCTGGGACTGGCCATCGTGGTGCTGATGGTCATCGGGATTTTTACCGTGCTGGGGGCCGGCGTCCAGCTGGTGGCCAGCCTGTTCGACAACACCGAACAGATGCAGGAATACGAGGATAAGCTGGAGGGGCTGGTCCTGTTCGACCCGCTGCCCTTCGACGGCATCGAGAACATCGACGACCTGACGCTGCGGGAAGCCGCCGTCTGGGGCTGCATCTACAACATCCAGGAGACGCAGGGCAACTTTGACAACTACGCCCACGACCCCGTGACCGAACAGCTGCTGCTGCCGGCCGTGGAAGTGGACGCCTACCTGGCCCGGCTGCTGGGGCCCTCGTTTCACCTGACCCACCGCAGCTTTGACATGGACGACATGACCATCGTCTTTGACGAGGCCACCCAGTGCTACAGCATCCCCATCACCGGCAGCGTGGGCTATTACCGGGCCGAAGTCACCGATATGTTCAAGCAGGACGGCCTGCTGCACGTGACGGTGGGCTATATCCCCATGAACACCACCGGCGATCTGATCGGCACCCAGTCCGACACCCCCACCAAATATATGGACTACCTGTTCGCGCGCACCAGCGGCAGCTGGTACCTGACCGGCCTGACCGAGAGCGCCACCAAGCCCGAGCAGACCGCCTCCTCCCAGGCGGCCAACTCGGTGGTGATGATGGACCCCGAAGAACTGCAGGAGGCCATCCTCCAGGGGGTGAACCCCGACGCGGTGTCCAGCAGTGAGGCCGCGTCCGACAGCGCAGGCAGCGCGGCGTCCGGCGAGGCCGCTTCCAGCGCCGAAAGCGGCGCGGAGGGTGACGCCGGGGACGGCGGCGCTTCCCGGGGCGAAGAACCAGCCGGGGAAGGGGAGGCTTCCAGCGAGGCGGCCTGAGACGCCGGCTTTGTAAAAATTTTTTATAAAAATATTTTTCCCGTCAGGGCCCGCAAAAGGAAAAGCGGCAGCCCTGGCGGGTTTTTGTTTGGGCTGTCCGTGCCCGGTTTGATTTTGGACGCAAAAGCCGGGAGGGGAAAAGAGTTTCGTGTTTTTTGCCAAAACCCCCTTGACAAATGACAGCAATCTGCTAAAATACTCGTACAATTATTTTTTCTAAATAATTTTAGATAAAATAATCTGCCACAAAATTTGAATCAATTCTACAACAAACACAAGGTTGAAAAGGAGAAATCATCATGGACTTCGAGAAGGTTAAGGAAATTATCGTTGAGACTCTGAGCTGCGACGCCGACAAGGTCACCATGGAGGCCACCCTGGCCGAGGACCTGGAGGCCGATTCCCTGTCCGCCGTCGAGCTGTCGATGGCTCTGGAGGAGGCTTTTGGCATCGCCATTGCCGACGAGGACCTGCCCAACATGAAGACGGTCGGCGACATCTACAACTACCTGCAGGAGCACGCCGGCGAGGCTGAGAAGGCTGAGTAAACCTTTCCCTGCCAGAGATTTTGTACATTGCTTCTGGACCGAAAGGAGCCTTCTATGACCAATCAGGAAATTCTGGAGCTGATGGCCCGGTTTGACGCCAGCAGCCTCACTTCTTTTAAGCTGCACTCCAAGGATGCCGACCTGGAGATGGGCAAGGGCATCCCCGCTGCACCGGCTGCCCCCGCCGCGCCCGCGGCCGTCCCGGCTGCGCCGGCAGCTCCCGCCCCCGCGCCGGCAG
>ERZ1090864.4-NODE-4-length-107261-cov-27.229316_pt1 | contig 107261 bp, 90 predicted proteins | sample MGYA00478479_ERZ1090864 | MGnify/ENA primary metagenome ERZ1090864 (study PRJEB33644, sample SAMEA5815743) | chicken gut metagenome | biome: Chicken; feature: Gastrointestinal Tract; material: Caecum | place: Ireland | collected 2019-01-01 | study: A study of the...
GTATCATAATGACCGCCATTATGGCAAGTCCGTAATAATTAAACCAATCCATATTAAAATTATATCAAAAACATCGATGAATTTCAAGCAAACAATAATAAAAGCGGAAAAGAATAAAGAAAAAGAACCTAAACCGAGGGTTCGATTTAGGTTCTTACTGGCGGAAGGTGAGGGATTCGCACCTTTGGCGGTGCGCCCCGGTGCACAGCCCGCAGGGCTGGTGCAGTTTGCTGAAGCGGCCGTCGTGTCGCAGAGAAACCGACGCAAACCGCTCACTCCCGTTCGCGCCTCCACCCTCGAATCCCTCACCAGAAGTGTTTACAACAAAAATCCGAACGAGAACAATCTCGTTCGGCTTTTTGGCGGAAGGTGAGGGATTCGAACCCCCGGATGCTTTCACATCAACGGTTTTCAAGACCGCCGCGTTCGACCGCTCCGCCAACCTTCCGTAAAAATTGCCGTTGCTTCGGCAATTTTTTGCAAAGTGAAATTTTTTATGTATGGGTTTTGTGTACTTTGACAGGAATCTCCGCTATGCAAGGAAAGGATGTGCTATTCCCTGCAAATTGCCTCGATTGCGGCGACCTCTTCCGAAGAAAAGACGGGATTGACCTGAATGTTTTCAAGGATCTGTGCGGAGGAAGATGCGCCGATGATGACGCTTGTCACTTCGGGATCTTTGAGCACCCAGGAGAGCGCAAAGGCGGGGAGAGTCTGGTTTCTGCTCTTTGCAAGGTCGTTTAGTTTGGCAAGTTTTGCAAACAGCGCGGGGGTGAGCGTCTCTTTTCTGAGCGTTCCGCTCTTATTGATGCGGCTGTCCTCGGGGATTCCGTTCGCATAGCGCTGGGTGAGGAGCCCCTGCGCAAGCGGGGAATAGGCGATGATGCCGAATCCCTCTTGTGCGGCGAGTGCCTTCAGACCGTCTTCCTCGATGGTGCGATTGAGAAGATTATAGCACACCTGATTGAGGAGGAAGGGGGTATGCAGTTCGCGGAAGACGCGCACGGCGGCCTCCGTCTGTGCGCGGTTGTAGTTGGAGATGCCGACATAGAGGGCCTTGCCGCGCTCGACGAGCTGATGCAGGCAATAGCAGGTCTCCTCGATGGGGGTTTCGGGATCGGGGCGGTGGTGATAGTAGATGTCCACATAGTCCAACCCGAGGCGTTTTAAGGATGCATCCAGCGAGGCGGTGAGGTACTTGCGGGAGCCGCCCTGCCCGTAAGGGCCGGCCCACATGGGAAATCCCGCCTTGGTGGAGATCACCATTTCGTCGCGGTAGGCGGAAAAATTTTCCTGTAAGATTTTGCCGAAGTTTTCCTCGGCGCTGCCGCCGCGCGGGCCGTAGTTGTTGGCGAGGTCGAAGGCGGTGATTCCCTTGTCAAAGGCGGTGAAGATCATGTCGCGCATGACTTCGAAGTTGTCAAAGCTGCCGAAATTCTGCCACAGTCCCAGGGAGACGGCGGGGAGTTTCAGGCCGCTCGAACCCGCGCGGCGGTATTCGACGGCGGCATTTTTATAGCGCATCGGATCGGGTTTGCGGGCCTTGTTTTGCAAAAGTTGTCGGAACGTCGAATCATCCATGCCGGTTTCTCCGTCGGAAGGCTGCGTTTGCCGCGCTTTCCGAAGCTCGTTTTATTGTAACACAGGCGTATGGAAAAATCAAGCAAAAGGCGAAGAAAAACGGGAGAATATGAACGTCGGATTTTCCTGCGTGCATACGATGGGGAGAACAATTCAGGAGGCAGATCATGCGGGACAGAAGGGAAAATTTTCAGATTTTGCGAGCGCTCTCTCCGACGTATGCGGGGCAGAACGGAGAACTGACCGCAACGCTGCAATATGTGTATCAGTCGGTTTTGCTGGACGGATGCGGACGGGGAGGTGAGGCGAAGAAGCTGTTGATGATTGCCGTCGACGAGATGCGGCATTTGGAGACGATCGGAGGGCTTTTGGTGAAGCTGGGGGTTCCGCCCGTGTTTACGGCGTGTCCGCCCTATCCCGTCGCCTATTACTCGGCGTCCAACGTCAATTATTGCCGCAAATACACGGAGATGCTGGATGCGGACATCCGCGGGGAAAAGGATGCGATTGCCTGCTATACGCGGATTCTGGGGACGGTCAGGGATGACGGGGTTCGGGAAGCGATCGAAAAGATCCGTGCGGACGAGGAGCGGCATCTTTCGATTCTGAAGGAGATGCGGGCTGCGGCGGGAGATTCTCCACAGCCGCCGCAGGGTTCTCGGGCATGAATTTCCAATAGCGAACGGGCATATAGCCCTTCATCTGGCGGATGCGCTTGCGGGAGGGGATGTTGACGCTCGCATAGTACTGCCGCCACAGCGATTGCCATGCGGTTTCGTCGGCGGCGAGGATGACTTCGGCCTTTTCGAGCGGGGCGGAGAAGGAATGCGTGCCGTCCCATACGGCGGCTTTGGCGCGCCGCACGTCGTGCAGAATGAAGGGGATATGCGGCAGACGTCCCCGAAAGTGGGGAAGAAGCAGGTCGCTCACGTCGTTGTCGGGGGAGATGGGCGCATAGAGCGCGCCGCTCGCGCATTCCATGAACCGAACGAACCCCTTGAGCCGATGTGCTTCGAGCGTGACGCGCCGGATGCATTCGGACGCTTCGGTGACGGCGTCCTCGGCGAGTTCGTTACGGACGGCGCGCTGGCGCTCGGCGATGAGACGGAAATAGCGGAAGGCGATCTGTCCGCGCATTTCCTCGCCGCTGCGCAGGAGGAGCGACAGATCGCGCATACAGGTTTTGTCCAGTTCGGTGAAGCGCGTTTCGCAGCGACGGGCTTTTTCGGGATCGGCCGGAACGAAGATGCTCTTCTGGCCGAGGGCGAGCTGATGACTTCCCGCGGTGAGCAGGGCGTCTTTGTCGCGGTAGGCGAGCAGAAAGGCCGTGAGAAACGCCTCTTTGCTGCCGTCGAAAAAATAGATCATAGTTCTCCCGTGAGTGCGGAACGAGCCGCAGGCGTATCGAACAGAGAGAGCTGGCGCGGGGGCTCCGACGTCTCGTCTGCCGCAAGCAGGCCGCGCACGGCGAGGAGATTTTTCTCGCCGAGGAATTTGCCGCCTGCCGTGATGAAGTGGCGTGCGCGTTTGAGAACGACGCGCATTTTTTTGAGGTGTTCAAAGGTGAGGGAGGTATAGCGGCGCGCGGAAAGGATCTTCTGCGCGCTTTTTCCGCCGATGCCGGGTACGCGCAGCAGCATTTCGAGGGGCGCGCGGTTGACTTCGACGGGGAAATACTGCAGATTGCGGAGTGCCCATGCGCACTTGGGATCGACGTCGAGCGGGAGATCTTCTCCCTCGGGGACAAGCTCTTCGACGTCGAACCCGTAGAAGCGGAGCAGCCAGTCCGCCTGATAGAGACGGTGTTCGCGCAGGGCGGGGCTTTGCACGGCGGGTAGCAGTGCGTCCTCCACGACGGGCGTATAGGAGGAATAATACACCCGTTTGAGCCCCGTCACGCGGTACAGGCTCTGCGTCAGGCGCAAAATCTGTCCGTCGCGCTCGGGGGAGGCGCCGACGATCATCTGCGTCGTCTGGCCTGCCGGCAGGAAAAATCCCTTCCGCTTTTCCGCGCGGAAGACGGTTCGTTCCCGCTGCAGCTGTTTCATGGGCAGAAGCAGGCTCTCCTTGCTCTTCTGGGGGGCAAGCAGTTTCAGGCTTTTCTCGCTCGGAAGTTCCATGTTGTAGCTCATGCGGTCGGCATACTGCGCCGCCTCGCTCACGAGCAGGGGATCGGCTTTCGGTATCCCTTTGAGATGGACGTATCCGTGAAAATTATACCGTTCCCGCAGAAGTTTTACCGTTCGGACGAGCTGTTCCATCGTGAAATCGGGCGAGACGTGTACGGCGGAGGAGAGAAACAGCCCTTCGATATAGTTGCGCTTGTAAAAGTCCACGGTCAGCTCGCAGATCTCCTCCGGCGTGGCGCTCGCACGCGGGACGTCGTGGCTTCGGCGGCTCATGCAGTACTTGCAGTCGAAGATACAGTCGTTGCTCAGCAAAATTTTCAGCAGGGAAACGCATCGTCCGTCCGGCGTAAACGAATGACAGCACCCGTCCGGCATTCCGTTTCCGATCCCGCCTTCGTTCTTCCGTCCGCTGCCCGACGAGGAACAGGACACGTCATATTTTGCACTCTCCGTGAGGATGTGAAGGGTTGTCTCCGAAATCATGGTTTCAGTATAGCACGCCCTTTGGGATAAGTCAAACATTTGTTTGTAAATTTCCAAAAAAATCAGGTTGCCAAATTTTTGAAATTGTGATATACTCAACACAGTGAGGAATGTTTCACTCGACTTTCACACAATGATAAAGCATCATTAAAGGAAAGAGGATATACTTTTTTCCATACACTGAGGAGGAAATCATGAAGATACTTATCGTTGACGATGAGGAAATGATCCGCGCAGTCCTTCGCGAATATATTGAGTTTGAAGGCGGAGAGGCGGACGAGGCGTGCGACGGTATGGAAGCCGTGAAGATGTGCCGCGAGAACAACTACGATGTGATCCTCATGGACGTGATGATGCCGCGCCTTGACGGATTTTCCGCCGTCAAGGAGATCCGCAAGTTCAAGCAGACGCCTGTGATCATGCTTTCGGCGCGCGGCGAGGAGTACGACAAGCTCTTCGGCTTTGAGATCGGGTCGGACGACTATGTGACCAAGCCGTTTTCCCCGAAGGAAGTCATGGCGCGCATTCATGCGGTGATGAAGCGCGGGAAGCCTTCGCGCGAGGGCGAGGGTCAGATCTACGAGTTCGAGGGCCTTCGCATCGACATGGCGGGGCGCAACGTCACGGTGGACGGCGAAAAGGCGGAACTCACGCCGAAAGAGTACGAGCTTCTCTTTTACTTTGTGCAGAATAACGGCGTTGCACTCACGCGCGAGCGCCTTCTGAACAAAGTCTGGGGATATGATTTTTACGGAGACGACCGAACCGTGGACACGCACGTCAAGATGCTGCGCGGCAATCTGAAGGAATACCGCAAGTTCATCGTGACCCTGCGCGGACTCGGCTATAAATTCGAGGCGTGACCCGTACAAAACCTTTGCGGCCGCAAACGGGCGGAAGGTCTGCAGGCGGCTTGTTCTGCGGGCGGCTGCTTGTGGCGCGAAAGGGCGGCTGCTTTGCGGCGTTTTCGGCGTTTTCGGCGGAAGACGTGCGCGGGGCGGCGGCATTTGACGGGCAGAAGAACCATTTGAGAGGATAGACGGCAGTATGGCGGAACGCGCAAAAACAGCGACACGGGAGAAGGCGGGCAAGAGCCTGAGCCTTATTTTGTGGTTTGCCTTCTCGATCTTTGCGCTTCTCATCGTTGTCGTGTTCGTACTCGTGCAGAACGCGCTCGTCGTGCAGCAGTACCGCGACAGCACGCGCTCCATGCTGCAGGATGCCAACGAGCGCATGACGGCGGAGATCGCGGCCTCGCAGAACTCCTCGCGGCTGGAGCGGGAGCTCATCAACATAGCCAATGATTACGGGATCACGGTCGCGCTCTTTTATGAGGACGGCGAGAGCGTCTACGATCTCACCGAGCAGACCGATTACAGCACGCTTGCGGCGTCTTTGCGCGAACAGCGCGACGCGGGGAAAATGAGCACCTTTCTCATTTCCGAGCAGGAGGGGATCATCGCCCTCGCGAGTGCGACGGCGGTGGGCGGACAGCCTGCGTTTCTGTATCTCTCCGCGTCCATGCGTTCGCACCTCGATCTTGAGACGGGACTCAGGTGGATGTCCGTGATCACGGCGCTCGTTGCGGTCGTGCTCGCCTTTGTGGTGAGCGGCTTTGTGGCGGCGTCCATCACAAAGCCCGTGACCGAGATCACGGTGCGGGCGCAGGAGCTGGCCCGCGGCAACTATGATCTGCGGTTCCGGAAGGACTATTTCTGTGCGGAACTGCGCGAGCTGTCCGATGCGCTCGAGCGCGCCCGTTCGGAGATCGCGAAGGCGGACACCATGCAAAAGGAGCTCATTGCGAACGTCTCGCACGACTTCAAGACGCCGCTCACCATGATCAAGGCGTATGCCTCCATGATCCGCGAGATCTCGGGAGACAACAAGCAGAAGCGGGATGCCCATGCAAAGGTCATCATCGACGAGTGCGACCGTCTGACCATGCTCGTGAGCGATCTGCTCGATCTCTCCAAACTGCGAGCGGGCGTGAACGGAGAGGAAAAGCGTGCGGTGTTCAATCTCTCCGAAGAGGTGTGCGGCGTTACCGAGCGCTTCTCCTATCTGACGGAGACGGAGGGGTACACGATCGAGACGGACGTCGAAGAGGGGCTGTACACCGAGGCGAACAAGGAGCGCATCGCGCAGGTCTTTTATAATCTGATCGGCAATGCGATCAACTATACGGGCGAGGACAAGCGCGTGCGCGTCAAGCTCTACCGCAAGGGCAACAACGCACGGTTTGAGGTCATCGACACGGGAAAGGGCATTCCGGCGGACGAAGTGGACACCATCTGGGACCGCTATTATCGTTCGGGGGCGTCGCACAAGCGGCCCGTGAGCGGTACGGGGCTTGGCCTTTCCATCGTAAAGAATATTCTGTTGCAGCACGACTGTCCCTTCGGAGTCATCTCCGAGCAGGGGAAGGGGAGCTGCTTCTGGGCGGAGTTCCCGCTCGCGGCGGAGGAAGCGCTGGACGGGGACGACGATATGCGCCGCGGATCCCGCGGAAAGGAGGTTGTATGAAAAAGAGGCTCGGAGCGGTGCTCCTTGCGCTCCCCATGACCGCAGGCGGATTTGCGCTGTACGGAGGGGTGCGCACGAATGCATCCGCAAGCGCTGCGCCCGCCTATTGGTCGGGTTCGGACGGCTCGGGCGTCATCGCCGTATACGACGGCGGGGACTGTCCGATCCAGGTAAAGAGCGAGACGCTCACGTTCCGCATTCCCGATCTTCCTCTGATACGGATGGAAAACTACCGTTCGGGCGTGACGGCGGAATATGCGCTCTACAACCCGACGCAGCAGGATGTCTCGCTGACGCTTTTTTTCCCCGTCGGATTTCGTCCCGACTATTCGGACATCTATGAGGAGAACGGCGTTTCGCTTCCGGGCGCGGAGGCGTACTCCGTCACGACGGAGGCGGACGGCGAGGAAACGTCGATCGAGCTCTCCTTCCGTCACACCTATTACAGCGGAAGGGCGGGCCAGTTCGAGATCACCGAACAGCTTCCTTCCGACCGCTATGCCGAGGACGGCTTTTACGGCCGCGACCTGCGCGTGACGCGCTATTCCTATACCGTGACGGCGCCGTCGGACGGAAATTACTATACATTTTGCTTTATCTACGACTGCAATCCGCGCAAGACGCAGGTCATCTGCGAGAGCGGCGTGACGGGGACGGCGAACGGCATGGGTGTGGCGTATGCGTATCTCTCCGCAGGCGAGACGCGCGAAGTGACGTTCTACGCCGTGGGCGAGCAGCTCACTTCCGCCGATATCCGCACCAAACTCAGCGTCGGCAGAGGGAGCTCGTCGGAGGAGGCAAGCGGCGGGTCGATCTCCATTCTGACGGAGACGCGCCAGACGTTTGCCGAGTTCGTGGAGGACTTCCGTCCGAGCGAGCAGACGGAATACGGCGGCGTGAGCGAACTCGACTGGTACAACGCCGTCGTCGCCATGCTCCTGAGCGGCGAGAGCGGGATGCTCTTCCTCTCCGACGATCTGCCGCTTCTCGACTATCTCCTCCTCTGGGGCGAGTACTCCATCACCATTCCCGCGGGAAGCACCGTCGTCAGCCGCGTTTCGGCACCGCTCTTTCCGGGCATCGAGGGCGGCAATTATACCTACGACTATCTGCTCTCTCCGGCGTGGTATTGGGGCGGATTCGGCAGTCTCACCATTCGCATCGAGACCCCGTATTACCTCTCGGGTAGCTCGCTTCCCTTTTCGCAGAAGGGGGATGCGCTCGTCTATTCCAAGGATTCTCTCCCGATGGGCGAACTCTCCTTCACGCTGCGCGAGAGCAAAAACGCCGTCGTGCCCTACGATCCCTATGAGAATATTTCTCCGACCATCGTCACGGCGCTCATTCTTCTGGGCGTGGTGGTCGTCATCGCGGTGGTGGTCGCCATCATTGCCATCCGCATTCACAAGCGCAATCAGGAGAAACTGGCAAAACAGCAGGAGCGTCTCCGCCGCGGCAGGGCGCAGGAAGGACGGATCGATCTTCCCGATTCCCCCGATCATGGCTCACACAACAGTGGGAATCCCTCGGCATGACGCGCCCGTGAGGCACACAAGAAAGGCTGCGCCGCGTCAGGCAGTCAGGGTTTTTCTGAAAATTATTCGAGAGGGAGGATTCTCCCTCTTTTTTTACGGAAAAAACGAGGAACGGGCGCAATTTCAACGAGAATGTATGCTTTTTGCGTGCGCACGCCCATACTTTTGTCTGCATTTATGTCGAATTGTTTTCCGAAACCCTTTCTCGCAGAATCGATAAGGGGCAAGGGCAGGCGGCAAGGGCAGGCGCGGGGCTTCCCGCGCAGGCAGGAGGATTCTCTCTTTTATGAGCGAAAATCGGGTGAGTCGATTTGGTGGACTTTTTGCGGGAAGTATGCTATAATATCGCGCGAAACCGATCGTATTATCGGTTGGGCGCGGGAGAAGTCCTGCGCAAGACGGAGTTTATACAATATGCTTGAATTACAACACATCAGTTTTTCGGCCGCCGACGGCGACACGAATAAAGAGATTCTGGACGACGTTTCGCTCACGGTGAGCGAGCGGTTTGTTGCCATCACGGGGCCGAACGGCAGCGGCAAATCGACGCTTGCCAAGGTGATCGCGGGAATTTTGCAGCCGACGGAGGGGAAGATCCTCTTCAACGGCGAGGACATCACGGGGCTTTCGGTGACCGAGCGCGCGCGCAAGGGCATTTCCTATGCCTTTCAGCAGCCCGTGCGGTTCAAGGGGCTTACGGTGAAGGACCTTGTCTCGCTGGCGGCGGGCAGGAAGATCACGGTGAGTGAGGCGTGCAGCTATCTTTCGGAGGTAGGGCTTTGCGCGCGGGATTACATTGACCGTGAAGTCAACGCTTCGCTCTCGGGCGGAGAGTTGAAGCGCATCGAGATTGCGACGGTGCTGGCGCGCGGGACGCAGCTCTCCGTGTTTGACGAGCCGGAGGCAGGGATCGATCTCTGGAGCTTCCAGAATCTTATCTCGGTGTTTGAAAAGATGCACGCGCGCACGAAGGGGAGCATTCTCATCATCTCGCACCAGGAGCGCATTCTCAACATTGCGGACAAGATCGTCGTCATTGCCGGCGGCAAGGTGACGAAACAGGGAACGAAAGAAGAAGTGCTTCCCGGACTGCTTGCGGGGAGGATCTGCCCCGCATTGGAGAACTGATCGGGCGCGGAAAAGTGCGCGTGCGATCGCAATGAAGCGGTCTCGGACCGTGAGGAGTTTTTTATGGACGAATTGGAAAAAATGTTATTGATGCAGATTGCGGATCTGCACAAGGTGCCGGACGGTGCCTATAATATCCGCAAGAACGGGGAAGGCGACGGGCGGCGGAGCACACCGCACATCCGCATCGAATCCCGCACGGACGGAAATTCCGGGCTTGACATCTTCATCTCCAAGGAGACGCAGGGCGAGAGCGTGCATATTCCCGTCGTCATCACGGAGACCAACTATCATGAGCTGGTCTACAACGACTTTTATGTGGAGTCGGGTGCGGACGTGCTCATTATTGCCGGGTGCGGCATTCACAACTGCGGACAGGCGACCAGCGAGCACAGCGGCATTCACACCTTCCATGTAGGCAAGGGCGCCAAGGTGAAGTATGTGGAAAAGCACTATGCCTCGGGCGACGGCAACGGCGAGAATGTCATGAATCCCACGACGGATATCCACCTTGAAGAGGGGGCGCGGATGGAGATGGAGACGACGCAGATCAAGGGCGTTGACTCCACCGAACGCACGACGCGCGCCGTACTTGCCGCGAATGCCGAACTTGTCATCCGCGAGAAGATCTATACGCACGGAACGCAGCACGCCAAGACGGACTTTTCCGTTGCGCTGGACGGCGACAACGCGGGGGCGGACATCGTGTCGCGTTCGGTCGCGGCGCAGTCGTCGCAGCAGGAGCTGTATCTGCGCATTGACGGCAACAAAAAGTGCCACGGCCACAGCGAGTGCGACGCGATCATCATGGACGACGCAAAGGTGCTTGCGATCCCGGCGCTTGCGGCGAACAATGTGGATGCGGAACTCATTCACGAGGCGGCGATCGGCAAAATCGCGGGCGAGCAACTGCTCAAGCTCATGACGCTCGGTCTTACGGAGCAGGAGGCGGAAGAGCAGATAATTAAGGGGTTCCTCAGCTGAATACCCCCCGATTTGGTCATTTTTTGAAAGAGGGCGATGCAAAAATCGCCCTTTTTGCTTGCAAAAATTTTTCCGTGACCCGAAAAAGGCAAAAATTTTCACACCCCTCGAAAAAAATTCGATAAATTTTGCATATCGATATTGACAAGGCTTGCGCAATAGTCTATAATGAGTATCGGTAAAAACTATGTTTCAGGAGGAATCCATGAGTAACGAAATTATTCCCGAGAAGAAGCCTTTGACGGAAGAGTATCTGAAGAAGATGGATGCTTACTGGCGTGCGGCGAACTACCTTTCGGCAGCGCAGCTGTACATGCTGAAGAATCCGCTTCTCCGTGAACCGCTGACGCGCGATCAGGTCAAGAAGAAGATCGTCGGTCACTGGGGAACCGTCCCCGGACAGAACTTCGTGTATGTCCACCTCAACCGTGTCATCAAGAAGTTTGACCTCGACATGATCCTTCTCTCGGGACCCGGCCACGGCGGCAATTTCTTTGTCGCGAACGCCTATCTCGAGGGGACGTATAGCGAAGTCTATCCCAACGTCTCCGAGGACGAAGAGGGCATGACGAAGCTGTGCAAGCAGTTCTCCTTCCCGGGCGGAATTTCTTCGCACGTTGCGCCCGAGACGCCCGGTTCCATCAACGAAGGCGGGGAGCTCGGCTATTCCGTGGCCCACGCATACGGTGCCGTGTTTGACAACCCCGACCTCATTGCGACGGTCATCGTTGGCGACGGCGAAGCGGAGACGGGGCCTCTTGCGACCGCATGGCATTCCAACAAGTTTCTCAACCCCGTGACGGACGGTGCGGTGCTTCCCATTCTGCACCTGAACGGGTTCAAGATCAACAATCCCACGGTATTTGCGCGTATTTCCAAGGACGAAGTGCGCAGTTTCTTCCACGGCTGCGGGTACAAGCCCTATTTCGTGGAGGGAGACGATCCCATGACGATGCACAAGAAGATGGCGGAGACGCTGGACAAGTGCATCAAGGAGATCAAGGAGATCCAGAGAAAGGCGCGGGAAGAGGGCTGCAAAGAGCGTCCGTTCTGGCCCATGATCGTCCTGCGCACGCCCAAGGGCTGGACGGGTCCCAAGGTCGTGGACGGAAAGCACATCGAAGGCAGCTACCGTGCGCACCAGGTCCCGATCACGATGGACAAGCCCGAGCACCTCGAACTGCTCAAAGAGTGGCTGCTCTCCTACAAGCCCGACGAGCTGTTCACCGCAGACTACAAGCTGAAGCCCGAGCTCAAAGCGCTTGCGCCGAAGGGCGATCACCGCATTTCCGCGAACCCTCATGCAAACGGCGGCAAGCTCCTGAAGGACCTTCGCCTGCCCGACTTCACCAAGTACGGCGTCAAGATGGACGCGCCCGGCACGGTGAAGGCGCAGGATATGCTCGAACTCGGCAAATATATCCGCGACGTCCTGAAGCTCAACGAGGAGAGCCGCAACTTCCGTATGTTCGGCCCCGACGAGTCCATGTCCAACCGTATGTATGCGGCGTTTGAGGTCTCTTCCCGTCCGTTCGAGGGAAAGATCTACGACAAGGCAGCTCCCGAGGACTGTGTGTACGTCGAGGACGACAACATCGCACCGCAGGGCCGCATCATGGACGCGTACCTGTCCGAGCACATGTGCGAGGGCTGGCTGGAAGGGTATATCCTGACGGGCCGTCACGGATTCTTTGCATCCTATGAGTCCTTCATCCGTATCGTCGACTCCATGGTCTCCCAGCACGCAAAGTGGCTGAAGGTCACCAACGAGCTGCCCTGGAGACAGGATATTTCCTCGCTGAACCTCATTCTGACATCCAACGTCTGGCAGCAGGACCACAACGGCTTTACGCATCAGGATCCCGGATTCCTCGATCACGTTACCTGCAAGAAGGCGGACGTCATCCGCTGCTATCTGCCGCCGGATACCAACTGCCTCCTGTCCTGCTTCGACCACTGCGTCAAGAGCAAGGGCTACATCAACGTCATCGTGGCGTCCAAGCACCCGACTTACCAGTGGCTGACGATGGATCAGGCGGTCAAGCACTGCACGCAGGGAATCGGCGTCTGGGCATGGGCATCCAACGATGCCGGCGAAGAGCCCGATCTCGTCATGGCCTGCTGCGGCGATACGCCTACGGTGGAAGCGCTTGCCGCGACGACCATTCTCCGCGACTATATGCCTGATCTGAAAATCCGTTTCGTCAACGTCGTCGACCTGATGAAGCTGGATTCGCACGAGAATCATCCTCACGGCCTGCGTGACGACGCGTTCGACGCAATCTTCACGAAGGATAAGCCCGTGATCTTCGTATATCACGGCTATCCCAAGCTCATTCACGAGCTCACCTACACCCGCCATAACCGCAACATCAAGGTGTTCGGTTATATGGAAGAGGGGACGATCACGACGGGATTCGATATGCGCGTGCAGAACCATATCGATCGTTTCCACCTCGTGCGCGAGGCGATGATGAGCCTTCCTCAGCTCGGGAACAAGGGTACGTTCCTCATTCAGATGATGAACGACAAGCTCGTCGAGCACCGCAACTATATCGCGGAATACGGCGAAGATCTGCCCGAAATCCAGAACTGGAAGTGGCATACGCCCGAGAACAAGTAATCGGAGTGCGGCTAAAGCACGCAATCGGAACGCCCGCAATTCAGCGGGCGTTCTTTTGCGGCGCGCAAAAAGAACAGCGCGTTCCGCGGCAAAAATTCTTGCGAAAACGGGGAGAATTTTTCATTTTGCTATTGAATTTTCACCCGATTTATTCTATAATAGTTTCATAAAAGCAGGAAAAACTATCGGGGGGTTATTATGCAAAACAACGCGAAATCTTGCATCGAGAGCGGGCGTACCGCGCTCGGCATTGAGTTCGGGTCCACGCGGATCAAGGCGATTCTCGTGGACGAAGCCAATGCGCCCATTGCATCGGGCAGCCATGAGTGGGAGAACCGCCACGACAACGGCATCTGGACGTACACCCTGGACGATATTCGTCTGGGGCTTCAGGACTGCTATGCCAATCTCGCGGCGGATGTCAAGGAAAAGTACGGCGTGACGCTCACCACGGTCGGCGCGCTGGGCATTTCCGCCATGATGCACGGGTACATGGTCTTCGGGAAGAACGACGAACTGCTCGTTCCCTTCCGCACCTGGCGCAACAATACGGCGGCAGAGGCAGGGGACAAGCTCACCGAACTCTTCAACTACCATATTCCCGCGCGCTGGTCGATCGCGCACCTCTATCAGGCGATCCTGAACGGCGAGACGCACGTCAGGGACATCGTGTTCCAGACGACGCTCGAGGGATACGTCCACTGGATGCTCACGGGCAGGAAGGTACTCGGCATCGGCGAGGCATCGGGGATGTTCCCCGTCGATCCTCCGACCAAGCAGTACGATGCGGGAATGCTGGAAAAATTCAACAACCTCGTCAAGGGAAGGGTACCCTTCAAGGTGGAGGACATCTTGCCAAAGATTCTGCTCGCGGGCGAAGATGCGGGTACGCTCACGCCCGAGGGCGCAAAGTTCCTCGATCCCACGGGAACGCTTCAGGCGGGGATTCCGCTCTGTCCGCCCGAGGGCGATGCGGGAACGGGCATGGTCGCGACCAATGCCATCAAAAAGCGCACGGGAAATGTCTCGGCGGGGACGTCCGTCTTTGCCATGATCGTGCTGGAAAAGCCGCTCTCAAGACCTTATCCGGAGATCGACCTCGTCACGACGCCCGTCGGCGATCTCGTCGGCATGGTGCATTGCAACAACTGCACCTCGGACATCAACGGCTGGGTCAATCTCTTCGGCGAATTTGCCAAGCTCGCAGGCGTGGATATCCCCAAGTGGAAGCTCTACGATATGCTCTACTTTGAATCGGAGAAAGGGGATAAGGACTGCGGCGGACTGCTTTCCTACAACTACGTCTCCAACGAACACGTCACCAAGGTGGACAAGGGCAGGCCGCTCTTCGTGCGTACGGCGGAGGGCAAGTTCACGCTTGCCAACTTCATGCGCACCCATCTCTTCTCGGCATTCGGCGCGCTCAAAGTCGGCTGCGACATCATGCTCAAAGAGGAGGGCGTGAAACTCGACCGCATCACCGGTCACGGCGGGCTCTTCAAGACGGAGCGCGTCGGGCAGAGCTACCTTGCGGCGGCGATCAATGCGCCCGTTACGGTCATGAAGACGGCGGGCGAGGGCGGCGCATGGGGCATGGCGATCCTTGCCAACTACCTCATCACGAAGAAGGAAGGCGAGACGCTCGAAGCATACCTCGACAACCGCGTCTTTGCGGGACAGGAGGGCGTCACGCTTGCACCCGATCCCGCCGACGTCGGGGGGTTCGACGAATTCAAAAAGCGCTATGTGGAAGGTCTGCCCATCGTGCGTGAGGCGACCCGTTCTCTGAAATACTGAAAAATCCGATCGGAGGAATCGAACGATGTTGGAAGAATTGAAGAAAAAAGTCTTAAAGGCAAATCTTGATCTTGTAAGACACAAACTTGTTCTCTTTACTTGGGGCAATGTCTCCGAGATCGACCGCGCGTCGGGACTTGTCGTCATCAAGCCCTCGGGCGTCGAGTACGACGAGATGAAGGCGGAGGACATGGTGGTCGTCGACCTCAACGGGAAGGTGGTGGAGGGCGATCTTCGGCCTTCGTCGGATACGCCCACGCATATTGAGTTCTACAAGGCATTCCCCAAGATCGGCGGCGTGACGCACACACACTCGACGTTCGCGACGGCATGGGCGCAGGCGGGACGCGCCATTCCCTTCTACGGCACGACGCACGCCGACTACTTCTACGGCGACATTCCCTGTGCGCGATCGCTCACGAAAGAGGAGATCGAAGGCGAATACGAGAAGAACACGGGACTTGCCATCATTGAAAAGTTCAGAAACGACAACATCGATCCCCTGGAAGTTCCGGGCGTGCTCATCAAGAGCCACGGCGTGTTCTCGTTCGGCAAGGACGGCGATAACGCGGTGTATAATGCAACGGTCATCGAGGAGGTCGCCAAGATGGCATTCCTCACCGAGCAAATCAATCCGAACGTACAGCGCGCCGATCAGTTTATGATGGACAAACACTATCTGAGAAAGCACGGCAAGAACGCCTACTACGGACAGATCAAGAAGTAAACGGACTTCCGTCAAAGCAGTGGAGAATTCTGGAAGGCAGAGGGCGGATCGTGTGTTTTTGCGCCGTCTTTGTCCGATTGCGGAACAGAGGATGCCATCCGTACTCCGACGGTTTCGGAGAAAAAATAAAAACCATATTCAGGAAATGAGGTAAAAGATCATGAAACAGCTTAAAAACATGAAGGAGTATGTCGTGTACTGGCTCACGGGTTCGCAGACGCTGTACGGAGACGACGTTCTCGCGCACGTTGCGCAGCACTCGGAGGAGATGGCAAACTATGTCAGCGAGAGAATGCCCGTCACCGTCAAGTATCTCACGACGTGCAAGAGCTCGGACGAGGTCATCGAGGCGATCAAGAAGGTGAATGCGGACGATAACTGCATCGGCATCATCACCTGGTGCCATACGTTCTCGCCGGCAAAGATGTGGATCAAGGGGTTGAAACTTTTGCAGAAGCCCATGTGCCATTTTGCGACGCAGTACAACGAAAAATTGCCCTATGACACCATTGACATGGACTTCATGAACGAGAATCAGGCAGCGCACGGCGACAGAGAATTCGGCTATATCGTTGCGCGTATGCGCATGGACAACAAGGTGGTCGTCGGATACTATAAGGACGAAAAGGCGCTCGCACAGCTTGCCTCCTGGTGCAAAGTTGCCGCGGGATATGCTTTCTCCAAGACGGTCAAGGTCTGCCGCTTCTCTGACAATATGCGTGACGTTGCCGTCACCGAAGGCGATAAGGTTGAAGCGCACATCGATCTCGGCTGGCAGGTGGACTACTATCCCGTCGGCGATCTCGTCGATTACATCGACAAGGTGACCGATCAGGAAGTGGACGCCCTGATGGCAGAGTACGACAAGAAGTACACGATGGGGACAAAGCGCATCGATGTCGTCCGTGAGCAGGCGAAGTACGAGATCGCGATCGACAAGTTCTGCGAGGAGAAGGGCGACTACATCGGCATTGTCGACCACTTCGGATCGCTGCACGGGATGAACCAGCTTCCCGGTCTTGCCATTCAGGATCTGCAGGGTAAGGGATACGGATTCGGCGCAGAGGGCGACTGGAAGATCGCAGCGCTCGGTGCGGTCATGCAGTATATGGCAGGCGAGACGGGTACGGGCCTCATGGAGGACTACACCTACGATCTCGTGGACGGACTGTGCCTCGGTGCGCACATGCTGGAGGTCTCGCCCCAGTTTGCGGCGACCAAACCGCAGATCCAGGTGCACCCGCTCGGCATCGGCGGGAAGTCCGATCCCGCGCGCCTTGTCTTTGAGGGCATTGCGGCTCCCGAAGCGGTGGCTGTCTCCATGGTGGATATGGGCGACAGACTGCGCCTGATCGTGCAGAAAATCGAGCTCGTGAAGTATCCGCACAAGATGCCCAATCTTCCCGTCGGCGGCCTGATGTGGAAGTATCAGCCCAACTTCAAGGAAGGGGTTGCGGCATGGATCTATGCGGGCGGCGCGCATCACACGGTTGTTTCCTCGAAGATCAGCGTTCAGGAGATGGTCGACCTCGGCAACATGTGGGGCATTGAGGTCGTCGTCATCGACGAGAACACCAAGATCGAAGAGTTCAAGAAGCAGCTCATGTGGTCGGATGTCATCTGGAAGCGCAAATAAATCTTGAAAAAGGAGCGGGGCGGTACGGCGTACCGCCCCGTAATTTCTCAATGTTTTTCAAAAAATATCTCTTTGGCGATACGGCCGTGTACTATGCGGAAAGTCCCGTGGAGGGACACGACGGCAAGACGACGATCGGTCTTGCCGCCTACCCGAGCGACGTAAAAGTCGATCCCGCACGCCTTTTTTGCGACAGTCTTGTCCAGGTCGCCTTTACGGGCGACGAGGGGCTGATCGACTATACGTTCGGACAGACCATGCGCAATCGCGCGGGGACGCTCCTTAAGATAGAAGCGCAGACGTCGGACGAAGCGGGCGTTACGACGGTGCTGACGGACGGCCGCGGCAATCGGTATCGCCATGTCCTGACCTATTCCCCTGAGACGGGCGTGTTCTGCGTGCAGGTGCAATATGAAAACGCGTCGGAGGAGACGCGTTCGCTGGAGATGCTGGAGACGCTCTCTCTGAGCGGAATTATGGCGCTCTCTGCCCCCGAATCGACGCGCGGGCTGACCCTTCATCGCATGACGAGCGCATGGTCGCGCGAATGCCGTCTGCAATCGGACACCTTTTCCAATCTCGGGCTGGACATGAGCTGGGCGCGCTACGGTGTCCGCGTGGAGAAATGGGGCGAGGCGGGAAGCATGCCCAACCGCGGGCATTTTCCCTTTGCCGCGATCGAGGATGCACGCGCCGGGGTGTTCTGGGGCGTGCTCTCCGAGGCTTCCTTTTCCTGGCAGATGGAAGTCTATCAGGAGAAGGAGAGCTGTTCTCTCTCCTGCGGCATGGGGGACTATGCGTTTGCGCATTGGCGAAAAAATATTCCTGCGGGTGCGACTTTTACGACGCCAAAGGCATATTTTACGGTCAAGCGCGGGGATCTCAATGCCGTATGCAACGCGTTTGTAAAGGAACAGGCGCGGCACTTATCGGCGCCTGCAGGCGAGGAGGAGATGCCCGTTCTGTTCAACGAATATTGCACGACGTGGGGATGTCCGTCCGAAGAGAATGTCCGCGCCATTCTCAAGGCGATCCGACCGCTCGGAGTCAGGTATTTCGTCATCGACTGCGGCTGGTACAAACCTGACGACAAGATCTGGCTGAATGCCATTGGCGACTGGGAACCAAGCAGGCTTCTCTTTCCGAACGGGATCCGTGCCGTTTCGGAGACGATTCGCGAAGAGGGGCTTGTCCCCGGCATATGGTTTGAATTTGAAAATGCGGGGCGGGATTCCGCGGCATTTTATCGGGAAGATCTGCTCCTGAAACGGGACGGAGTGTGTATCACGAGCAAGAACCGCCGTTTCTTTGACCTTCGGAAGGAGGAGGTAAGGGTGTACATCGCGTCGCGCGTTGCGGACTTTTTGCGGGAGAACGCATTCGGGTATATCAAAATCGACTACAACGACACCTATGGCGTCGGCTGCGACGGGGCGGAGAGCCTCGGCGAAGGCGGACGCCTGGTCGCGGAGGAGAGCCTTGCCTGGCTGGATGCGCTCCGTGCCGCCGTCCCCGATCTCGTCATCGAGAACTGCTCCTCGGGCGGGAGCCGTATCGAGCCGCGGCGCATGGGAAAGGTCTCCATGTGTTCTTTTTCGGATGCGCACGAGTGTAACGAGATCCCGCTTGTGGCGGCAAATGTTTCGCGCGTCGTTCCCGCACAGCAGTCGCAGATCTGGGCCGTCCTGCGGGATACGGACACCCCTTCGCGGACGATCTATTCGCTCTGCGCCGCCATGATCGGGCGCATCTGTCTTTCGGGCGACGTGCGCAATCTCTCTGCGGAAAAACTTGCGCTCTTGCAGCGCGGACTTGCCTTTTATCGGCGGGCGGCGCATGTCGTCCGTGACGGCGAGATCCGCCGAATCGATTGCGACGTGGAATATTACCGCGATCCCGTCGGCAGACAGATCTATGTCAAGGACTGCGGCGAGGAACGGCTGATCATCGTTCACCTGCTCAAGGGGCGGACGCCGCCCGTTGTCCTGCCGCTCGAAGGGTATCGCCTGACGGACGCATTTACCGATCTCGCATATTGCGTGAAAGAGGACGCGCTTACGATCGACGATGAGAACGAGTTCCGCGCCGGCGCCTTCCTTCTGAAAAAAGAATCCTGAATTTGCGGGCGGGGATTGACATTCCCGTCCGTTTTCTTTATAATAGGGGAAAGCGGTGCGCAGAAAAGATGTATGAAGTTCATCGGGTCTTCGCGCGTATCTCTTGCGGACGGATTTTGAAACTCGGTACGCGAAAAGGCCGCGACGATCGCATGAAAAGTTCTCTTTTGCCGTCTGTGCGGCGAGCGGGCGCCTTGCTCCTTCCTCTGGGCGGCAGCCGAAACCGTACGGGAGTTTTTCGGGATTTCGCCTGAAAAGAGCATGGCCTTTCTGCCGACTACATAGGTTATATATGGGGGGAATGCGGCAAGAACGTCTTGCGGGTATGGTTTTTGCAAATTCAGACAGATTGGGGAATGAAATGATATATCGGGAACTCAAAGAACTTCTGGAGCGGCACAATCAGCTTCAGGTTCTGAAATGGTGGGATGAACTGGATACGGCGGGGCGGCAAAAACTTGCAGGTCAGATCGAGCGTGTGGACTGGTCGCTTCTGCCGCTCGTAAAGGGGCATGCGGTTTTTCCGAAGGGGAAAGTCGAGCCCATTGACGGGCTGGATCTTGCCGCGATCGCCGAGGGACGGGAGCGATTTAGGACACTCGGGCTGGAGGCGCTGCGTGCGGGCAAGGTCGCTTGCGTCCTGCTTGCAGGCGGGCAGGGGACACGGCTCGGGAGCGATGCGCCGAAGGGGACGTTTGACATCGGACTTACGAAGCCGCTCTTCATCTTTGAGCAGTTGATCCGCAATTTGCAGGAGGTCGTGCGTGCCTGCGGCGTAGCCGTGCCGCTCTTCATTATGACGAGTGAGGAGAACGATGCCCGAACGCAGGACTTCTTCCGTGCGCATGACTATTTCGGCTATCCTGCGCAGGCAGTCGCATTTTTCCGTCAGGAAATGGCGCCTGTCGTCGGACTGGACGGAAAACTTCTGCTGTCTGCCAAGGATTCGCTCGCGTTGTCGCCGAACGGAAACGGCGGTTGGTATTCCTCGCTTGTGCGTGCGGGATTGGCGGAAGAGGCCGAAAAGCGCGGGGTGACGTGGTACAACGTATTTGCGGTGGACAACGTCCTTCAGCGCATGGCGGACCCCGTCTTTCTCGGGGCAACGATGGAAAGCGGCAGGGCGACGGGGGCGAAATTCGTGCGCAAGGCATGCCCCGAGGAGCGCGTGGGCGTGCTCTGTCTGGAGGACGGGCGCCCCGGTGTCATCGAGTACTATGAGATCGGAAAAGAACTGTCCGAACTGCGCGACGAAACGGGACGGCTTGTCTATTCGTTCGGCGTGACGCTCAACTATCTGTTCCGCGCCGACGTTCTGCGGACGATTTCGGCCGCTCGGCTTCCCGTCCATGTGGCAAAAAAGAAGGTGCCTTGCCTTGATGAAGCGGGTAATCTCGTCGAACCGCAGACGGAGAACGGCTGCAAGTTTGAGACGCTCATCCTCGATATGATCCGCTGTGCGGGAAGCTGTCTTCCCTTTGAGGTGGAACGGGAAAAAGAGTTTGCGCCCATCAAAAATCGGACGGGCGTGGACAGCGTGGATACCGCGCGGGAACTTCTCAGGAAAAACGGAGTGGAACTGTAATGGACAATGAAGCAAGTCAGCAGGTCGTGGACTTCCTTGCGCAGCTCGTGCGCCTGAACGGAACGATGAAGGAGCTCTTTTCCTCGGGGAATGTGGCGCTCTTCACCGAGATGAATCAGACAATCAAGCAGATGCACGATCTGCAGCACGGGAGCGATGACAAAATTCTGCAGGTGCTCGATCCGGAATGCGTCGTCATCTATGAGAACTTTGACATGATCGTAAAGGTTTTGCGCACGACGGAGGACGGCGTCATCGATGCGGGTGCACAAAAGGCGCTCAACAAATTTTTGCACAACATCGACGAGGCGGTCGTCAACATTGCCGCCGCCGTCGGTCTTGTATAAGCGCTTCGCGCGAAAGGAGCGCGGAAACCGACGGACGGCGCCAAGAGCTGCGTTTGGTCGGAGTTTCCGAAATTCTGCAAGAAAAAAGGAGATCTATGGCGAAAAACACGAAAAAGGCGGCGAGAGCCGCCGAAAAAGTGGCGAAAAAGCATCCGAAACTGTTTACGGCGCTGGTCATCATATTGGTGATCGTGCTGATCGCGGCAGCATGCTGGTACTTTCTCGTCTACAAGAAAGCACATCCGAACGGGCCGAACGACCTGGGCGGAACAAACGGCGGAAACGGCGGGAACGGCGGGGAAACGACCGTCCTTACGGGCGATCTTGCGGAGATCGCATCGGCGGATCTGTCCGTGCATTTCCTGGAGCTGGGAAACAAGTACACGGGTGACTGTACGCTGATCAAGGCGGGGGACACCGAGGTGCTGATCGATGCGGGTTCGCGGCAGAATTCCGCCGAGACCATCGTGGACTATGTCAGTCAGTACTGTACGGACGGCGTCATCGAGTATTGCATTGCCACACACGCGCATCAGGATCACATCGCGGGGTTTGTCGGCACGACGAGCGCTCCCGGCGTTTTTGAGAGCTTCTCGTTCGGTACGATCATCGATTTCCCGCTCACCAATGCAACGAGCAATATCTACGAGCGATACATAGAAGAGCGCGACAAGGCCGTCGAGGCGGGCGCGACGCATTATACGGCGCTCCAGTGCTGGAACGAGACGGACGGGGCCAAGAGAGAGTACGAGCTTGCCGAAGGCGTGACGATGCACATTCTCTATCAGCGCTTCTATGAAGAGGAGACGAGTGACGAAAACGATTATTCGGTGTGTATGCTTTTATCGCAGGGAGAGGAGAACTTCCTCTTCACGGGCGATCTGGAGGCGGACGGCGAGCAGTCGCTGGTCGATCATAACGAACTCCCGCACTGCAAGCTCTTCAAGGGCGGGCACCACGGGTCGTATACGGCGTCTACGGAGGCGCTTTTGTCCGTCATTCAGCCGGAGATCGTGTGCGTCTGCTGCTGTGCGGGATCGCCCGAATATACCGTGACCAACGAGAATATGTTCCCTTCGCAGGCGTTTATCGACCGCGTGGGCGTTTATACGGATAAGATCTATGTGACGACACTTGCGACGGATGTCGTTGCGATCCCCAAAGATCAATCGGAAACGGGCAAGGAAGAGAAGTCCTGGGAATACACTTCCATGAACGGCAACATTGTGCTCTACCTCCTTCGGGAGAACGGAGATGCGGCGCTCAAGCTGTGGTGTTCCAACAATACGACCATTCTCAAAGATACGGAATGGTTCCGCGAAAACCGCACCTGGAGCGGGGTATAGCATGGAAATCACGGCGATCACGCCGCAAAAGCACGATGCGGCGCGCTGTAACATCGAGGTAGACGGCAGATTTTTCTGCGGGATGCAGTTGCTGACCGTCATGGAACATCGTCTGAAAGTGGGGAGCGTTGTCACGGAAGAAGAGCTCTCCGCCCTGCAGCTTGCCGGAGAAAAGCAGACGGCGCTTGATAAGGCGCTTTCGCATATTTCCGTTTCGATGAAGACGGAGCGCGACGTGCGCGATTTTCTGCGCCGCAAGGGGTATTTGCAGGAAGTCTCCGACTATGTCGTCGAGAAAATGAAGGGGTACGGCTTTTTGGACGACGAGGCCTATGCGCGAGCTTATGCGCAGAGTGCAGGCGAAAAAAAGGGAAGTCGGCTCATTCGCATGGAGCTCAGACAAAAAGGGGTCGCGGACGATGCCATCGATGCGGCGCTTTCTGAAGGGCGGGACGAGAGCAGTGCGGCGCGTGCCGTTCTGCGGCGGTATCTGCGCGGAAAGACGCCCGATGAAAAGACTCTGCGCAAGGCGTATGCGCATCTGCTGTCAAAGGGATTTGACTACGATACGGCGCGTTCGGCTCTGGCAGAACTTCGTGAGGAGAGTTGTTTCTCCGAGGAGGAGAATGGATGAAATACGCATTTTCCAATGAACAGATGCGCCGCGCGGATGCGGCGGCGATCGCGGCGGGGACGCCTGCGTCGGAATTGATGGAGCGTGCGGGAAAGGCGCTTGCCAAGACGGTTTCGGATGCCATGGAACGCAAGGGGCTTTCCGATGCGATCTTTGTATGCGGCGGAGGAAACAATGGCGGAGACGGCTTTGTTGCGGCACGCATTCTTCTTGACGCGGGAGAGGACGTGTGTGTCCTCTGTCTTGCCGATCGTTTTTCTGCAGAGTGCGAGCGTGTGCGCAAGGCGTATTACGGGGACATCCTGCGTGAAATCCCGCGCCGCCGTTATGGCGTAGTGGTCGATTGCCTGTTCGGGACAGGCCTTTCCCGTCCCATTGAGGGCGAAAATCGTGCGCTTGTCGATTTTATAAACAGCGGTGTCTATGTGATTGCATGCGATCTTCCGAGCGGTCTCGGAGAATGCGGCATTGCGCCCGAAGTTTGCGTACGCGCGGACGAAACGGTTGCAATGGGACAAATGAAGCTCGCATTGCTTCTCTCGGACGGCGCGGACGTCGCGGGTCGGGTCTCAGTTGCGGAAATCGGCATTTCGTCAGAGGATGCAGGCGCGGAAGTCTGGGAAGCGGCGGATGTCAGAAATTTCTTTCCCAAACGTCGTTCCAATTCGCATAAGGGCAACTATGGCGCGGCGTGTCTCCTGGCCGGAGGTGCGTACAGCGGGGCGGCGTTTCTCGCGGCAGGGGCGTGCCTGAAGGCGGGGTGCGGCTACACAAAGCTCTGTGTCTCGTCACAGCTCTTCCCGTATGCCGTCGGCAAATTTCCCGCTGTCATTCTCAAAGAGTTCAAGTCGATCGACGGAGACATCCTCGGGGCAAATTGCATTGCCGCGGGAATGGGATCGGGTGTCAGCGAACAGCTGTATGTGCACATCGCCGAATTGCTTGGTGTGTACACGGGAACGCTCGTTCTGGACGCCGATGCGCTCAATACGATCGCGGCATATGGCACAGAGGTGCTGGAGAAAAAGACCTGCCGCGTCATCTTAACGCCGCATCCCAAGGAGTTTGCGCGCCTTGTCGGGAAATCGGTGGGAGAAGTGCTCGCCGATGCGGTACACGAGGCAAAGGCGTTTGCCGCTCGCTGCGGCGTGACGGTCGTTTTGAAAAACAATCGTTCCATCATTACGGACGGGAATCGTATTGCCGTCAATCCGACCGGTTCGCCCGCGTTGGCAAAGGGCGGAAGCGGCGACGTGCTTTCTGGCCTCCTTGCGGGGACCTGTGCGCGCGGCGTGCGTCCCTTTGAAGCGGCGTGCGTTGCAAGTTGGCTGCTCGGAAGGGCGGGGGAGATCGCGGCAGAGCGGCTCGGAGAATATTCGGCCGACCCGACGGACGTCACGGCCTGCATTCCGGAAGCGATTCGTTCTCTGTAACTTTCAAAATTCTCGTGATTTCCTGACATGTAGAAGGCTTTCGGGAGGGGGGAGACGGCTGTATTTTCAGAAAAGAAAGCCCGATTCCTCGGAGAATCGATCCCAAACGAAGCAAGCGTGATGTACAATTTTAGATGAGGATTCGCTTAGGAATGATTTTAACAAGAAAAAATCCCTCAAAACGAGGGATTTTTTCTTATTAGCACAGTACTATGTCTGACATAATAGTATGTTTTTAGAAAAAATCAGGCGGTATATCCGAATGCGCGGACAAAAATAGCGGTTGCGACGAGCAGAGCGCCGGTGATCAGATAGTAGACGGGAAAAAAGACAAAAAAGCTCATGACGAGGAGCCCTGCGCCGCTGACGAAAAAAGGATAGGCATTGCGCTTGGAAAAGGCGCGGCGCAGGCGCGTGCGTGCCGTCTTGCGCGGGATTTCTCCGCAGATAAGCGGGTCGGGCATTTCCGTCTTTGCAAATAAGGCGTAGACATCCGAAGCGGTCATGGCACGGCGCGAAAAGGCCGAAAGGAGCTTTTCTGCTTCGGGGGAAAGGGCGTTGCAGGCGAGAACAAACGGCTGTTCGCGATAGGTTTTCAGGAGGTGTGCAACGGTGTCTGCCGATACGGGTTGCATGGTAAAGACGGGGACGAGCGGTGTTCCGTCCAGACACAGGGCGTCTTTTTCGCAGTGTGCGTCTTTTCCGTCCTTGCGGAGCGCTTCAAGGAGGGTCGCGCGAACGCGTTCGTCCGTTTCAAGGGCGAGGTGAAGCATGAGTTTTTCGCGCTGTTCCTGTTCTTTTTTTCCGAGTGTCCGCTTATTGTGACGAGCGGACAACAGGGCAAAAAGGAGGATTCCGACAGCAAGCGCCAACAGTGTCGCTACGGTAAAGCATACCCAGGTTCGGGTGCGGAACCAGCGTAAAATTCCGACGAGAACGAGCCAGGCGGATGCGGAATAGAACAGAACATCGGTAAAGAGCGGCAGGTCAAATTTTTTCATGGTTGTATTTTTGCCGCATTTTTTCCCGATTAAACTTGCAAAGGCTGAAATTCTGTTGTATAATACCCGTATGAAGATTGCTCTTTTCGGGGGGTCGTTTGATCCCGTACACATCGAGCATACGCGTTACGCGCAGGCGGCGAAGGATGCGTTGCATCTGGACAAGCTCATCGTACTTCCGGCAGGAATTGCGCCGCATAAAGCGTGGGGGGCGTTTGCGTCGGGTGAGGATCGGCTGGCCATGTGCCGTCTTGCGTTTTCCGACTTCCCTTGGGCGGAAGTAAGCGATTTTGAGGTGCTGGAACAGGGCAAGAGCTATTCCTATCTCACTTGCCGCCATTTTGCAGACCTTTATCCGAACGACGAACTGTATTTTTTGGTCGGAGAGGATATGCTGGAGGATTTTTTCACCTGGAAAAATCCGGACGATATCCTTGCGCACGTTCGGCTTGCGGCATGCGGCAGGGCAAACAAGCTTCCCGCTTCTCTGCATGAGCGCTTTCAGGCGCGATTCCATACAGATTTTCTGACCGTTCCGTTTACCGGGGAGGCGGTATCTTCCCGCTTGCTGCGGGTTGATCTTGCGTTCGGGAAACGGCCGAAAGCGCTGGACGAGCGCGTTTTCGACTATGCTTTCGAACATCGCCTGTATGCGCATCCCGCGATCGCGCCTGCGCTGGCGCTGGAAAAGGAGCCGCGCCGAGAGCACAGCTATCGCGTGGCGTGCATGGCGGTGGAGCGCGCGTCCTCGGCGGGAATTTCCGAAGAAAAAGCGCTTCTTGCGGCGGCGTTGCATGACTGCGGAAAATATATTCCGCTCGATTCGCCGCTTTTAGAGGATTTTACGCCGCCGGAAAATGTTCCACCTCCCGTCATGCACCAGTACACGGGGGCATATCTTGCGCGGCATTGTTTCGGGATCGAGGACGAAGAGATCCTGGATGCGATCCGCTATCATACGAGCGGAAAAGAGAACATGACGCCGCTCGGAATGCTCGTCTATCTGTCCGATCTTCTGGAAGAGGGGAGATCGTTCGAGGGAATCGATGAACTTCGTGCGCTGTTCCGCGTAGACCTGGAAGCGTGCCTGTATCGCTCGCTCGAAGATCAACTGCGCTATCTAAACGGCACGAAAAAGCCCGTTTATCCGCTTACCGAGCAGGCGTATCGCTGGATTCGACGCCGAGTAAAGGGGAAATTATAAAGAAATACGATGTAATATGTCACGCATAATACATCGCAAAACGAATTAAAATCTACGATATGGAGGAATTTTTGCATGGAAGGACGTGAACTTGCTCTCGCGTGTGCCAAGGCGCTTTCGGAAAAAAAGGCGCAGGATATCGTCATTCTCGACGTGCAGGAGCAGACGGTCGTGTGCAGTTACTTTGTCATTGCAAGCGGAAGAAGCACGACGCAGGTGCATGCCCTCGGAGAGGCTGTCGAAGAAAAACTTGAAAAGATTGCGGATCTTTCGCCCGTACGGAAGGAAGGCCTTCGCGAAGGCAGGTGGGGCGTACTCGATTACGGGGACGTCATCGTGCATATCTTCAACGAAGAATCCCGCCTTTATTACTATCTGGAGCGCCTGTGGGATTCCGGCCGCAATATCGAACATTTTGAGGATTGAGCGGCTGCGCTTTGTCTGCCTTGCGGTTTTTCCGCGGCGCGCTTTGCGGCGCAAACTGCGGCCGAAAGGAAGTCTTGCCTGCGAACTGCGGTGGACAGGAAATCTTTTGGCGCGCTCTTTGTCTGACAGGAACCGTTCGGGTTGTGGCGCGCTCTTTTACGGCGGGAATCCTTGTGGCCTGAGGCGCGTCCGAAAGGACGGACGGCAAAAGCGGTTTGAAATCGATGGAATCCCCGCGCGGATTGATGCTGCGGATTGAATGCAGATGGAATACAGGCCTGACCATACGCAGGAATCGATGCGCAGACAGAACGAGGAGGAGATCGCATGGAAGATACGGCAAACCTTTGGCGGAGCCTTGTTCCCGTCTCGGAGACGTTTTCCGTCCGTAATATTTGTGAGCCTGTCTTTCAGCCTTGTTACAGGGAGGAGGACGGTACGGCATACGAAGGGGTCTGGAAAGTGACGGCGGGCGAGGCGCGGTACATTCTCAAGCGGGCGAAGGCATCGGAAGGGGAGATTTACCGCGCCTTTTTCACGCCGCCTCGTCCGTATGCGCCCGCCGTCATCGCGCGCGCCGATACCGCGGAGGGGGAATATCTCCTGTTGGAGTTTATCGACGGAACCGACCTTTTGCGGCCTACCAAGCCGCGATTGCTTTCTGCCGTGCGCGCGATCTCTGCCATGCAGAACGATTTTTGGCAGGACGATGCCTTTGCGGGGCGCGGGTATACGTTTTTGCAGAGTTTTTCTGATCGAAAAGCGCGCAGGGCATATCTCGGCTCTGCGCTACTGGAAAAGTGGTATGATGTCTATCTGGAGGCCTACGAGCGTCTGCCGCGGACGCTGTGTCATGACGATCTTCTTCCGTTCAATCTTCTCATTGACGGCGCGCGCGCCGTGCTCATCGACTGGGAAGCGGGGGGAATCTTGCCCTATCCCGTCTGTATTGCGCGGCTTACGGCACACGGGCGTTCGCACGGGGCATTTTTCCGCATGACGCCGGAGCAGAGGCGATATGCGGCGGAAGCGTACTACGCGCTTGCGCTTCGCCCGCACGGGATCGGGCATGACGCCTTTGTCCGCGCGCTTTCGCTGTTTCTCTTTTCGGAATCCTGCGAGTGGGTTGTAATCGGCAACCGCTACGGCAAGGAAGAATGTTCCTATTATTTGCCCTACCTGCGCACGGCCAATCGCATGGCGCGGGCGCTGGAACGCGGAGAGCCGCTGTTCTGACGGGGTCGGAACTTATTTGAAATCGATGCGCTTGGGAGCAGAATACTCTGCCCGGGCGCGTTTTTTCTTGCGCTCGACCAGGAAATAGACGGGTTCGGCGGGCTTTTCGGTCTTGGGGGGCGGATCGGGGGGAAGTTTTTTGTTGAGTGTCCGCCAGCCGACGCGGGCGAGACGGAACCCGAACACGAGTAGGATACACACGAGAAGGATGCAGAAGGCGTAGAGGGCGCCCTGTCCCTGAACGGAGAGGATCATGCTTGTATGATAGCAGTTTTTTTCTGTCATAAAAGCGCAGAAAACCGCTCAGGCGCGCGAATCCTGGAGAATGCGGCGGGAGAAAGCGAGACGGCGAGCCATATTTGTCGTTTCGTCGTGTGAAAAGCGCGTGAGAGGGCATTTTTTCGTGAAAAACGGCGCCAATCGCTTTGACATTTTCTAAAAAACATAGTAAAATGGAAAAGTTAGAAAACAATGGTGTACTTTGGGATATTCCGAAGTGCGCAAACGGAGCGTTAAAGATGGGTTTGATTCGCTATCTCATGAGCGGCGACAGCCGCAGGAGCTTGAAAAAGCTCAACAAGGAGGCGTCCAAGGTTGAGGCGCTTGCCCCCAAGTACGAAAAGATGTCGGATGCGGAACTGCAGGCGCAGACGGGCATCTTAAAGGAGCGGCTGAAAAAGGGCGAAACGCTGGAAGACATTCTTCCCGACGCATTTGCCGCCCTGCGTGAGGCCAGCGGCCGCGTGCTCGGAATGCGTCATTTCCATGTCCAGATTGTCGGCGGCATCTGTCTGTTCCAGGGCCGCGTCGCCGAGATGAAGACAGGTGAAGGCAAGACGTTGGTCGCAACGCTGCCCGCCTATCTTGAAGCGCTTTCCGGAAAGGGCGTGCATATTGTCACGGTCAACGACTATCTGGCCCGCCGCGACGCGGAATGGATGGGCAAAGTCCACAAGTTCATGGGACTTACGGTGGGCGTTGTCGTTCCGGGCATGACGGACGATCAGAAGCGTGCCGCCTATGCCTGCGACATCACATACGGTACCAACAACGAGTTCGGGTTCGACTATCTGCGTGACAACCTGAAGAACGATCTCAAACTCATGGTCCAGCGCGAGCTGAACTTCGCCATCGTCGACGAGGTTGACTCCATCCTCATCGATGAAGCGAGAACGCCTCTTATCATTTCGGGCAAGGGCGACAAGTCCTCCGACCTCTATGAGCGCGTGGATAAGTTCGTGCGCACGCTGCACGGCGGATATGACGACGACCTTAAGGACGCCGAGGAGCTGTCCAAGAAGCGCAGAGGGGTTTCGTCCGCGCAGAAGATCGCCGCCGCCGAGGCGCTTGAATGGGACTATGTGGTCGAGCGCAAAGACCGTCAGGTACGTCTGACCGAGTTCGGTGCGGAGAAGGCGGAAAAGTTCTTCGGCGTGGAGAACATCGCCGACGTCACCAATGCCTCGCTCAACCATCACATCCAGCAGGCATTGAAGGCGCATCATCTGTTCCACCTCAACGAGCAGTACATCATCAACAACGGCGAGATCGTCATCGTCGACGAGTTCACGGGCCGACTCATGATCGGGCGTCGCTATTCGGACGGCCTGCATCAGGCGATCGAGGCGAAGGAAGGCGTCAAGGTGCGCGAGGAGAACAAGACCTACGCGACGATCACCTTCCAGAACTATTTCCGTCTGTATAAAAAGCTCTCCGGTATGACGGGTACCGCAAAGACGGAAGAGGGCGAGTTCCGCACGATCTACTCCCTCGACGTCATTGAAATCCCCACCAACAAGCCTGTCCGCCGTGTGGATATGCACGACAGGGTTTTCTCCACCGTGGAGGGAAAGAAAAAGGCGATCGTGCGCGAGATCGTCGAGCGCCACGAGAAGGGCCAGCCCATTCTTGTGGGTACCGTTTCCGTCGAGCGTTCGGAAGAGATCTCCCGTCTGCTCATCCGCAACGGCATCAAGCACAACATTCTGAACGCGAAGAACCACGAACGCGAAGCGGAGATCGTGGCACAGGCAGGACGGTTCGGCGCCGTCACCATCGCGACGAACATGGCCGGCCGTGGTACGGATATCCTGCTGGGCGGCAACCCCGAGTATCTCGCCAAGAAGCGCCTGAGAGAAGAGGGAATCGAGCATGACATGATCGAACGCGCCACGTCCTATGTCGATCTGGGCGACGACGAAGAGGCAAAGCGCGTGCGGGATCGCTATAACGAGCTGTATCGTTCGTACAAGGAGAAGACGGACGAGGAGAAGAAAAAGGTCATCGAGGCGGGCGGACTCTGCATTATCGGTACCGAGCGCCACGAATCCCGCCGTATCGACAACCAGTTGCGCGGCCGTTCCGGCCGTCAGGGCGACGTCGGCGTCTCCATCTTCTTCATCTCGCTTGAAGACGATCTTATGGTGCGGTTCGGCGGCGAGCGTATGAAGCACATCTATGAGATGAGCAAGATGCAGGAGGACGAGTGCCTGGAATCCAAGGTGCTCTCCAACCTCATCGAGTATGCGCAGAAGCAGATCGAGGGCAGAAACTTTGCCATCCGTAAGAACGTCCTGCAGTATGACGACGTCATGAACAAACAGCGTACCATTATGTATGCCGAGCGTATGCGCGTCATTCGCGGCGAGAACGTCCACGATCAGGTGCTCAAATACATTCCCGGGTATGTGGAAGAGGTCGTCCGCGAGGCGGTCAACGTCGAGGATATGCCCGAGAAATGGAGCGAAGCCGACCTCAATACGGCGCTCGAGCGCTACCTCATTCCCGAGGGCAGCAACTACGTCACCCGCGAGAAGCTGGAGAAGTGGGACTACGACATTGCCCTCAAGCGCATTGCCGAAAAGACGGCGAAGTGCTACGAGGAGAAGATCGCCCGCATCAAGGAAGAGATGCCGCAGGTAGATTTCGGCAAGATCGAGCGGGATGTCCTGCTCTCCTTCGTCAACAGCAACTGGATCGATCACATCGACGCCATGGACCAGCTCCGCAAGGGCATCACGCTGCGCGCTTACGGCCAGACCGATCCCGTCATCGCCTATAAGCAGGAAGGCTTTGCCATGTTCGACGAGATGGTCGAACGCATTCAGGAGCGCACCATCCGCTTCCTTCTGAAGTGTCAGATCAAGGCCCAGCCGCGTCCCGTCCAGCGCATTTTCCCGACGGCAAACCGTCCCGCACAGCCGACGCAGCAGCCGACGCAGCAGGCGGCGCAGAGCCTGAACGAGGCACCTGCATCGTCCGTACAGCCCGAGACGCCCGACACGTCCGCGCAGGCCGCACAGCCCGTGCCGCAGCAGAATGCGGCGCCCGCCGCATCGGAGAACGTCTCTCCCGTCGGACCGGAGGCAATGCCCAAAGAGGTGGACGTCAATTCCCTGCGCACGTCGGGGGAGGTCAAATTCAATCCCGCGACGATGAAGAAGGAAAAGAAGATCGGGCCGAACGATCCCTGCCCCTGCGGCAGCGGCCTGAAATATAAGAAGTGCCACGGCAAACCCTATTAATGAAGGGGTGCCTGCGGGCCGGAACGTGAAAAGACCCGCGGGCGCGCCGGAACGGCGCAGCAGGCGCACAGCAAACACACCCTCGGATTCAGACCGATGCACAGAAGACGTTGCCGCGATTTTCCTGCGGCTCGTTTTCTCTGAGGACGTTTTTCCGACGGTGCAAGGAACTCTCCCGCGCCCGCCGAGACGGGAATCGGGGCGGGAAAGTCCGCCGAATAAAATACGATCACAAGGAAGTTTATGTTCAAAGCAGACGATTACAGATTGCGCATCAAGACGCTCGAGGACACGTTGGGCGAGGCGAAGTACGCTCTCGACATTGACAACATCTCCGAGCAGCTCAAGGGACTCAAAGCCGAGCAGGAAAAGCCCGAGGTCTGGCAGGATCTCGAGCGTTCTGCCAAGATCGGTCGGGAAATTTCCACCATCGAAAACAAGATCAATGCCTATCAGAAGGGCAGGAAGGCGCTCGACGATGCGGGGGAAGTCATCGACCTCATCGAGGAATCGGGCGAGGAAGAGCTCGTTCCCGAGCTCGACAAGATGATGTCCGCGGCGGAGAAGGACATCGAGGAAATGCGCATCCGTGCGCTGCTGCGCGGGAAATACGATTCTTCCAACGCGCTCATGTCGCTTCATGCGGGCGCGGGCGGAACGGAGGCATGTGACTGGTGTCAGATGCTCTATCGGATGTACTGCCGCTATGCGGAAAAGAACGGCTATAAGGTCACCGAGATCGATCGGCTTCCGGGGGATTCCGCGGGACTCAAGTCGGTCGACTTCAAGGTGGAGGGCGAGAACGCCTACGGCTACCTGAAGGCGGAGATCGGCGTGCATCGTCTTGTCCGTATTTCACCGTTTGACGCCAACAAGCGCCGTCAGACGTCGTTTGCCTCCGTCGAAGTCATGCCCGAAGTGGAAGATGACGGCGAGATCGAGATCAAGGACGAGGACATCCGTATCGACGTCTATCGTTCCTCGGGGGCGGGCGGACAGAAGGTCAACAAGACGGAGACCGCCATTCGCATCACGCACTTCCCGACGGGGATCGTCGTCACTTGCCAGAACGAGCGCTCCCAGCTTCAGAACAAGGAGATGGCCTTCAAGTATCTGAGAAGCCGTCTGCTCGAAAAACAGCTCGAACAGCGTATGCAGGAAGAGGCGGCGCTGAAGGGCGAGACCAAGAAGATCGAGTGGGGGTCGCAGATCCGTTCCTATGTGTTCTGTCCCTATACGCTCGTCAAAGATCACCGCACCGGCTACGAAGTGGGCGACGTACAGGCGGTCATGGACGGGGATATCCAGGGATTCATCATCGACTATCTGAAAAAATCCTGATCTTTTGGTCGGTTGCGGCGTCCGTCCGAAATTCTGCACCGCAAGACGTGGAGGCATGTGCGGGCGGCGTTTGCAAATACAAACGAAGAAGAGCGAACGAAGATGCCTGTCGGAAGGCATGGTACAGCGATTATGGAAACAAGCAAAGAGCTCCCGCTCATTCTGGGCATTGAATCCTCCTGCGACGAGACGGCGGCGGCCGTCATTCGCGGGAGGGAACTTTTATCGGACGAAATTGCGTCCTCGGCGGCGACGCAGGCAAAGTACGGCGGCGTCGTGCCGGAAATTGCATCCCGCGCCCATGCGGAGGCAGTGGACGAAGTCGTTGCGCGCGCGCTGAAGACGGCAGGGGTGCGCAAGGAAGAGCTGGATGCCGTTGCCGTCACCTACGGTGCGGGACTTTTGGGGGCGCTTCTTGTGGGACTTTCCTTTGCCAAGGGATTTGCGTACGGCCTGGGGATTCCGCTCATCGGCGTCGACCATATCCGCGGACATCTCGCGGCGGCGTATCTGGAAGATCCTGCCCTGGAGCCGCCTTTTCTCACGTTGCTTGCCAGCGGCGGGCATACGGCCATTTTGTATGCGGAGTCGGCCGACAAGTTTCGCGTGTTGGGTGGGACGCTGGACGACGCGGCGGGAGAGGCTTTCGACAAAGTCGCCCGCGTGCTTTCGCTGCCCTATCCGGGAGGGCCGCAGATCGAGGCGCTTGCCCGCGAAGGACGCAACGTCGTTCCCATGCCGAAAATGCTCAAAGGGGCAGGCGGGTACGATTTTTCGTACAGCGGGCTCAAGACGGCGGTGATCAACTACGTCCATACCAAAGAGCAGAAGGGCGAAGCGTATTCCAGGGCGGACGTCGCGTGTTCCTTTCAGCATGCGGCGCTGGACATTCTCGTGCGCAAGACCGTGGAAGGGGCGCGTGAGACGGGCGTCGGGATTGTTACCGCGGGGGGCGGCGTCGCGGCAAACGGGTATTTGCGCGAAGAGCTTGCCAAGGCTTGCAGCCGGGCGGGACTGCGGCTCGTGCTTCCCGTCAAAAAGCACTGCACGGACAACGGCGCCATGATCGCGTCGGAAGGACTGGTGCAGTACCGTTTGGGGCATTTTTCGCCGCTTTCCCTCAATGCGGAGGCGAGCATTCCGCTCGTCCGCTCGGTGGGAAGATAACTTTCTTTCATTTCGTCGGAAGCGAGCGCTCTGTAAGAAGAGCGCTCGCTATGTTTTTGTATATTTTTCCCAAAGGCGCGCAAACTGCGTGCGATATGGGACAGCGTATCCTTTTTTCCAATCAGCCGCGCATTGTGGCGGTCAGTACCATTGCGGGGACAAAGGAGTGCGAGGGCATCGTCGGACGGTACGTCGAGACGGCGCTCTCGGACGATATGTTCGGGGAGTCCACCTTTGAAAAGGCGGAGTGCAAGATGCTTTCGCACGTCATTGACGGTGCGATCTCCAATGCGAAGCTCATGCGCGATCAGGTCGGCATGATCATTTCGGGCGACCTGCTCAACCAGATCATCTCGGCGAGCTTTGCCGCGCGCGATTTTTCCGTGCCTTTTCTGGGCGTCTACGGAGCTTGTTCCACGATGGCGGAGAGCCTTGCACTTGCCGCCATAGCCGTTGACGGCGGATATTGCGACAATGTCGTGGCGGCGACGGGCAGTCATTTTGCCTCGGCGGAGCGGCAATATCGCTATCCTTTGGAGCTGGGCTGTACGCGTCCGCCGCAGTCGCAGTGGACGGTGACGGGCGCAGGTGCGGCGCTCGTCGCGCGGGAAGGAGACGGCATCCGCATCGGTTCGGCGACGCTCGGGAAGGTGATGGATTTCGGCATCACGGACGTCAACAACATGGGCGCGGCGATGGCTCCTGCTGCCGCGGATACCATTCTTGCGCACTTCCGTGCGACGAGGGAGGAACCGGAGGCATACGATCTCATCGTAACGGGAGATCTCGGAGCGCTCGGAAGCCGCATTCTCAAAGATCTGACGTGGGAGAAGGGGTTGGACATCTCGGAAAATCATGTGGACTGCGGAGAGATCATCTATAACGTGCTGGAAGACGAATTTCAGGGCGGAAGCGGCGCCGGCTGTTCGGCCGTGGTGCTCAATTCCTATCTGCATGCCAAGATGATGGCGGGGGCGCTTCACAGGATTTTATTTGTCGCGACGGGGGCGCTGCTGTCCACCGTCTCGTCGGGACAGGGCGAAAGCATTCCGTGCATCGCGCACGCCGTGACGCTGGAGCGCTGAAAAAGGAGGGAAACATCATGCAGGCAACGGAGATCTTGTTCGCCTTTCTCAAGGCGTTTGCAGTGGGCGGCCTCATCTGTACCATTGCGCAGGTGATCATCAATCTGACCGACCTCACGTCGGGGAAGATTCTGGTCTTGTTCATGCTTGCGGGCATTGTTCTGACGGCGCTCGGCATCTATCAGCCGCTCGTGGAGTGGGCGGGCGCGGGGGCGACGGTTCCCATTTCGGGATTCGGGTATCTGCTCGCAAGCGGTGCCATGAAGGGCGCGCAGGAGGGTCTCTTTGAGGCGCTCACAGGGGCGCTCGCGGCGGCCAGCGCGGGCGTCTCGGCGGCCGTGGTCTTTTCGTTTCTGGCATCGCTCGTATTCCGATCGCATACCAAACACAACTGAAAAACAGATAGAGGACGCGCTGCGGCGCGTCCTCTTTTTTGTTTTGTAAAAACATGATCCTTTTCGGAAAGTATGGTTTGGACGGTAGCGCAAAGACCGCCCCGGAAAAGACGTATTAGTAAATCGCATCTTCAAAAGCCGTCTTAAAAACCCGTATTGTCAAAAGCCGCTTTGTCGGAGTCCGTCCCCTGAAAGCGGTCTTATATAAAAGAGGGTTGGGCGGTGAGGTCGTTGGACAAAAAGGGCATTGAAAAGAGAGCAATCGCGCACACGAGCGGCCTGGCGTTCGGAAGATCTGCCGATCGTCTGTTTGGCATCTGCCCTTGACACGCATACAAAAACATGATATAATAAAAAAGAGAAATATATCCGAGGTATTTGTATGGGGCTTCTCAAAAATATTGAATGGACAGATGACCGAAAGGACACCATTGTCTACAAATATGACATGGCGAACGACTATGTGAGCAAGGGATCGGTGCTCACGGTGCGTGACTCGCAGGTGGCGATCTTTGCGCATAAGGGAAAGATGGCGGATGTCTTTCTTCCCGGATTTTATAAGCTGGATACCGATTCCATTCCCATTCTGACGAAGATCATGTCCTGGAAGTACGGATTTGAAAATCCCTTCCGTTCGGACATCTATTTTGTCAGCACGCGGCAATTTGCGGGCTGCAAGTGGGGGACGGCGAATCCCATAATTCTGCGTGACGCCGACTATGGTGCCGTGCGCGTGCGCGGATACGGGACATACGCCTTTCGGGTGCAGGACGCCTATGTCTTCATGCAGGAGCTCTCGGGGACCAATTCGACCTTCCGCACGGATGACATTACGGGATATATCCGCAGCATGGTGATCAGCGGCATTTCGGACGCGCTCGGCGAGAGCGGGATTCCCGTTCTTGATATGGCGGGGAATCTTTTGGAGCTGGGTGAAGCGGTGCGCAAGTCCATGCAGCCGATGTTCGGGAAGATGGGGTTGGAGCTGACCAATTTCGTCTTTGAGAATTTCTCTCTGCCCAAGGAACTGGAGGAAGCGCTCGACAAGAACACGTCGCTCGGGATGATGCGCGGGAATATGGACGTCTATACGCGCATGGCGCAGGCAGACGCTCTGAAAGAGGCGGCAAAGAATCCCGGAATGGCGGGTGCGACGATGGGCGCGGGACTCGGCTTCGGAATGGGGAACATGTTCGGCAACATGATGCGCGAGAACAAGGATTCCTCTGCGGCGGAGATGGTCGTGTGTGCCGGGTGCGGCGCGCGCATTCCCGCTTCGGCGAAGTTCTGCCCCGAGTGCGGAAAAGCGGCGGGAGCGGTCTGTCCCAAGTGCGGAAAGCCCGTCAAGGCGGGAGCGAAGTTCTGCCCCGAGTGCGGGCAGAAGCTGGAAAGCGTGTGTCCCAAGTGCGGAAAGCCCGTCAAGGCGGGAGCGAAGTTCTGCCCCGAGTGCGGAGAAAAGCTGTAAGACAGCGCGGAGGAAGCTATGTCCGACTCTCCTTTCTCCGAATTTGAAAACGGGAAGGACGCCTCCGGGCAGTCCTCACCCTTTTCGGAGTTTGACGCATCCTCCCGCGCGCAGGAGACGGCGGCGACCGTCGCCGCGCCCGTGCTCACGGAGGACGGCGAAGTAGAAAACAATACCGATGTCACGAAGTGTCCCGCGTGCGGCGCGAACATGGTGTATGACTCGGAGCGCGGAAAATTGCTCTGCGAACACTGCGGCACCGAAGTCGAAGTGCGTGCGGAGACGAGCGAGGAGCAGGCGTTCGAGCGCCTTCTCACGCACAGTAATGAATGGGGCGACGAGACGCACGTCTATCGCTGCGAGAACTGCGGGGCGCGCGAGATTCTCTCTGACGGCGAGATCGCGGGCAAGTGTCCCTTTTGCGGAACGACGAACATCGTCCGCACCGAAGAGCTTTCGGGACTCAAGCCCAATGCCGTGGTTCCGTTTTCGGTCGGAAAGGACGACGCAGTGGCGAACGTCCGCCGTTGGGCAAGGCGCAAGTGGCTTGCGCCGGGAAAATTCCGACGCGGCGCCAAACCGGAGAACGTGTCGGGCGTATACACGCCTGCGTTTTCCTTCGACACCTCTGCGGACGCGTGGTATTCGGGGGTGCTCGGAAAGTATTACTATTACACGCGCCGCGTAAACGGAAAAACGGTGCGGGAACGGCGTCTGAAAACATTTCCCATACGCGGACAGTATTCCGCTTTCTTTGACGATATCCTCATTCAGGCATCCGATCGCATTTCGCAGGAGTCTCTGGATGCCCTGCAGCCGTTCGACACGGGCGAGAGCCGCGAATACCGTCCCGAATATCTGAGCGGATATACGGCGGGACAGTACTCCAAAGACGGACTTGCCTGTTGGAATGCGGCGCGCGGTGTCATACGCGATCGCCTGCAGCAGCTCATCCTGAGTCGGTATTCCTACGACACCGTGGTCTCCTTTCATCTGGACTTCCAATGCAGGAATACGACCTACAAATATCTGCTTCTGCCCGTGTATGTCGGGCATTGCGGCTGGAAAAAGAAACTCTATCATTTTTTCGTAAGCGGACACAACGGAAAGGTAACGGGAAAGGCGCCCGTCTCGCCGCTGAAAGTGGGATTGCTCGTCCTGCTCGGGCTGGCGGTTGTCGTCGGGATCGCATTTCTGTTCATGTGGTGGAACGGCATGGGGCCGTTTGCATAATTATGGCGCCGTATGCGCACTCGTAAGGAGGTCAATATGCACAAAAAATTTTTGTTCGGACTCATCGTATGCCTGATGATCGTGGCCGTGGCTGTGTTGTGGCTGCTGTCTGCGCTCGGAATCCCCGAAATGCAGTGGTTCACGCTCGGCTGGGCGGTGACGATCGCGACGGGCGTCTTGGGGCTTGCCTTTCTCGGCCGCGGCGTATTTGGCAAGTCTGCCGTACCCGTCAAGAAGCTGTGGATGTTTTTCGGCGCGGCATTTCTCGTCGTGACGGTCATCGCGCTTGCGGGAGAGCTTGCCATGCCTTCCAAGATCGTCGTTCCCATCATTGCGGTCGTTCTGGCGGTTGCGATTCTCATCGGATTCCTTGCCGTCGGCGGGAAGAAATGGGATACGGGCGACAACCAGAAGGCGGGATATAAGACCTATCGTGAACGAAAAGAAGAAGAGGCGCGCAAGCAGGCCTCGGACGAGGACAAAAAGGACTGACGCGTTTTCGGAGAAAGACCTGTTCTACGCAGGTCTTTTTTCTTGTCTTTTTTGCGGAAATGCGCTACAATATGGGAAACAGGAGGGACGTATGCGGAAAAAACTGGCGGCGAGTGCGGTCATGCTTGCAGGGCTTCTGATGTTTAGTGCCTGCGCGGGAGCGGGGGAAGAAGAGGATGATCGCGTATTAACCGAGGCAACGCTTGCGGCGATGGACGATTACGATCATTTCGGGACGATGACGCGCTGGGTATATGTGCGCGAGCAGACGTCGGATGCTTCGGCAATCTGGGATCGCCTCACGCAGAGTTCGGAATCGGTCGAGAGCCATGTTTCCTCCGAGCGCACCGAGAGCGACATTTCCCGTTTCAATGCGGCGAAAGCAGGAGAACGCGTTGCGATCGCGGAAGAGACCTATCGGATGCTTGTTGCGGCGCGGACGGTCTATGAGGAGACGGACGGGAAGTACAATCCCGCCACGGGGCTTCTCGTCGATCTGTGGGGATTTACGCCCCGCCATCGCAAGGCGAACTACAAGCCCGAGACCGACTACGACCGCGCCCTTTACGCCGAGGAACTTCCTGCAGAGAAGTATATTACGGCATTTTCTTCCGAGGCGGTGCTCGATTTTTCGGCAGTGGAAATGGGACAGGACGGGGACGGGTACTATGCCGTCAAGCCGGAAACTGCTTCCGTCACGGTGGAGAACGCCGCAGGGGAAGCGATCGAATATACGATGCAACTCAATTTCAGCGGCATCGGAAAGGGCTATTCCGCCGATTGCGCGCAAGAAATTCTGCGCGATGCGGGACAGGAATACGGATATTATAGTCTGGGCGGAAGCTCGATGGTGCTGCTTGCCGATCCTACGCGACAGGGCGGCGTATGGGAGATCGGCGTCAATGCGCCGCGGAACTTGTCCGGCAAGACGTCGTATGCGTCCATTCGCGCCCGCGATATCGTGCTTTCCACGAGCGGCGACTACGAGCAGTACTATGAGATCGGCGACAGGCGGTACTGTCATATCGTCGATCCCGCAACGGGGTATCCCATCGGCGCATCGCCCGTACAGGACGGAAGCCATGTCGTCTGTGCGACCGTTGTCGGCGGGAGGGCGGCGGAAGGAGACGCGCGTGCGACGGCGCTTTGCTGTATGGGCCTCGATGAGGCATTGAACTACTGCCGCGCGAACGCGGATGTGTTCCGCGTTCTGCTCGTGTGGTACGATGCCGCAGAAGATACGTACACGGCCTATTCCAATCTGAAAGACTGGACACTTACAGAGTCTGTCATGCAAACGGAGGAAATCGCGTGAGCCGCGTCTGGCTTGTTCGGGAGAAAAAACCGTTTGCGGCGTGGGATTTGTTGGTCTACGGGGTATTGGCGGTCTTAATCGCAGTTCTGTTTATTGTCTTTGTCTTTTCGGACGCGTTCGGCGTCAAGGACGCACGCGGGATTCGCGTGGAGGCGGAGGGCGAGACGGTCTATACCTATCTTTTCGGAGAAGGCGGACAAATCGCCTCGGGCTGGGAAGACCGCGTTGAGGAGCGTACGGAAGGGGCGATGCTCTATGTGCGCATAACGACGCCGCGCGGCTGGAACGAACTCGCCATCGACACGGAAAAGAATGCCGTCTATATGCAGGATGCGGATTGCAGTTTCCGTAAAGACTGCACGCATATGCAGGCGATCGGGGAAGGCGGGAGCGTGATCATCTGCATTCCGCATGCGCTCCGCGTGATGCCGCTGGAGGGGGAAAATCTCATGAATCCGTCCATCGGATAACGGTGGAAAGTCGGGGAAAACAGACAAACCGACTGTGGAAAAGCGGCCGATTGAGCGGACAGAGGATAATTTTTTGAAAAAGTTATCCACATTTGTTCCACCATTCGACAGAATATTCCACAATTCTTCCGAAAATTGGGCAAAAACGGTGGAAAGATCGGAAAAGTTCTCCACAGGAATATTTTTTCTGTGGAGAAGGGATTTTTTCCCTGAAATTTGTTGACAAAAGCAGATAAATCGCGTATAATAGCATGGTGTTCAGCGGAAATGCACCGTTAGCTAAGCTGGATATAGCGTCGGTCTACGGAACCGAAGGCCAGGAGTTCGAATCTCTTACGGTGCACCAAGAGAGACACGGTATTGCCACAGATGTGGTTGCCCGTGTCTCTCTTTTTTTTGTAAAACGAATGCTGCCTTTCGTATTTCATTTTTTGTAAAACAAATGCTGTCTCCCGTGTCTCTTTTTTAATGCAAAAAAGAAAATGCCGTTTCTGAAGGCAAATAGGGAACCTGCAAACGAATCTCCGAGGCCTCTCAGAACAGGTCGTCGGGCCTTTTTTCTGCCGTCAGGGGACGGAAGATCTTTGCGCAAGCATTCAATCCATCTATTATTACAATATCAATATATTATATTATTTGGTAGAAGATACAGCGGTTTTACAGATAAAAAAAGGTAAAAATATAGAAAAAAGATGCAAAATAGTGCGTCAAACTTTTGCAAATTCAAAAAGAGAAGCGTATAATAGGCAACGCGCAAAAGAGGTACATGATGACTGACACGGAATAAGGATAACAAAGACAGAAATGAATGCGGATCTGACAATCGACAAACCTTGGAAAGTGCTGTTGAAGTACACGCTGCCGTTGCTCGGCGGAGCGGTATTCCAGCAGCTCTACACGCTCGCGGATACGATTATTGCAGGCAGTTTTGCGGGGCAAACGGCTCTTACGGCCATCGGGGCATCCAATGCTCTCGTGAACATTCTGATGGCGTTTGCGCTCGGAGCGAACGCGGGCTGTGCAGTTTTGGCCGCCCGTTATTTCGGGAAAAAGGACAACTCCGACGTAAAGACGACCATCTATACCGCGTTGATCGCGTTTGCGATCTTCAGCGTCGTGCTGTTGGCGGCGGGGGTACTTACCTGTCGGCTTACGCTGAAAGCTCTGAAAACGCCGCAGGAGGCGATGGACGAGAGTGTCACATACTTGAATATTTATTATTACGGACTGCCGTTTTTGATGCTGTATAATCTCGGGACGGGTATTTTCTCGGCACTGGGCGACAGCAGAACGCCTTTTTTGTTCCTTGTATTCTCTTCCGTGACCAATATTGTGCTCGATTATTTTATGGTACAGCCGTGGGGCGTGGCAGGGGTCGCATGGGCGACTTTCATTGCGCAGGGCGCAGCTTGCATCCTTACGCTTTTCTTTGTCTTCCGGAGAGCCAGAAAATTGGAAATTTCGGCCGAGGAAAAGGTCAAGCCCTTCTCCTGGTCGATCCTGAAACTCCTGGTCCTGCTCTCGTTGCCCGTTATCCTTCAGAACAGCTTTGTTTCGGTGGGAAACCTCTTCATTCAGGTTCGTATCAATGAACTTGCGCAGGCGGAGGGCATCGGCATTACTTCGGGTTTTGCGGCGGGATTTAAGGTCATCACGTTCGGCGTGACCTGTCTGTGCGTCTATGCAAACGGCTTGACAAATTATTCCTCGCAGAATTACGGCGCGCAGAAGTTCCGCCGCATCAAGAGCGGATTCCACGCCTCTTTGGTGATCTCCACGGTGATGGCGGCCGTATTTGTCCTTTGCTTTGTCGTGTTCGCAAAACCGTTGATCGGACTGTTCATGTCGCACGAAGAGGACTCCGCGCTCGCGTTGAAGTCGGGTGTCTTGTATCTGACGACCGTTGCGCCTTTCTATTTCGTCGTCAATATCAAGATCAATGCGGATGCCGTCGTCCGCGGCTGCAACGGAAATGTCGGATTCACGGTCAGTACCTTCTCCGACCTTATCTTCCGCGTTGTGCTCGTCTTTGTACTGACGCCCTTCCTCGGCTTTGCCGGCGTCGGTTGGGCATGGGTGACCGGATGGGGCCTCGGAACGATTGTTGGCCTGAGTTTCTATTTCTTTGTCCCTTGCCTGAAAAAGAAAAACATGGACCGCTACGACGAAGAGGGACATCTGAAAGATCCGCCTCTTCCGACAGGAAAACGGCTCTCTGTATAGTTTTTGAAAAATCTGCAAGCGCTTCCGCCGTTCGGGCGGGGGCGCTTTTTATATTTTTGGCTTTCGGAACTTGATAAAGAAAAGCAAATTGTTTCCGCCGCCGCAGGGAGAAAGCGAGCTTAAAATTCCAAAGACAGGGAGGGAAAATGCCGTAAATGGAAAATTTTACCTCTTGCGTCTTCGGACATTCTGTGATATACTTTGCAGCATAAGGGCGGCCGACGACGGCAGAAGCGATGAAGGAAAGCGGAGCCGTCGTGCCGGTTCGGCGCAAAAACAAAGGAGGAAGGATGTTTTATTTTGTCGAGGAAGTTGTCAACTACACCCATCGGGCGGGGGACAACGTATTGCCGCATCGGCATGACGGATGCGAGGTCATCGTCTATCGCGACGGTTCTGGTGCGGCGACGGTGGGCAGGGAGGAATTCAATTATACGGAAAATTCTCTTCTTGTGGTGCCGGAGCGGAGCGAGCACTTTGAGCGTACGCTCTCCAAGACGAGCGTCAGGAGTTGTATTTTTCGGACGGATTACCTCAAAGTCAGCGAGCCGATCATGATCACGTCGCAAAAATACGCAGTGTTGGTGCAAAAGATCTATGATTTTCTCGGGGACATGGCGGACTTGTATTTTTGCGAAAAGACGGATGCCGCGGCGCTGGAAAACAGTCTTGCGCAGATGCTGTACACGCTCCGCTATCTGATTGAAGTGTATGAAAGCAAATTCGATACGCAGATCGTCTCCCTGTGCAACAATGCGAAGAAGTACATTCTCGCCAATTTCAACAAGGAGATCCATTTTGAAATTCTTGCAAACAACATCGGATATTCCTATGATCGGTTCCGACATATCTTCGTAGAAGTTGTGGGAATGGGCCTGAAGGCATATCAGCAGGGGATTCGCATGAACAATGCCAAGAAAATGCTCACCGAGACCTCGCGTTCGGTTCAGGAGATTGCCATGCGCTGCGGATATTCCAAGCCGATCTGCTTCATGAACTATTTCAAACGCATCATGGGGATGACGCCGATGCAGTTCCGCCGCCTCAGCCGCGGAGAGGTGCGCAACAAGACGTTTAATTTTTCGGACGCTGGAACCACTGCAGCCAAGTGACATATTTTCATGTTGCTTGGCTGTTCTTTTTGTTTTAGTCAGCCAAAATGATGAGTAAAACAAATGAATTTAGCCACATTGATGAGTTTTTGTATTGTATGATGGAATTACCAAAAGAGATAAGGAGCGGACGGCTATGAAAAAATGCTTGGCAATGGTATTGACCGGGTTGATCACCTGCAGTTGTCTGTTTGCCGCTGGATGCGGCGGGAAGACGGAAGAGAACTCGATTGTCTACTATATGTGGGGCAGCACGCAGGAAGTGGAGACGGCGAGACAGCTTGCGGCGGATTTTGAGGTGATGTATCCCGAATGGCATGTCGAGGTACAGGCGAGCAGCGGCAACTATTATGACAACCTCAAGACGTACTTTGGCGGCGGGAATGCGCCCGATCTGTTCTTTATGGAAGGGGGCATGATCGAGAGCTTTATTCAGGACGGGCTTTTGCTCAATCTTCAGCCGTACATTGAAGCGAGCGAGCTGTTTACGGAGAAAGATCTGTGGGAGGCCAACGATTACTATCGCTATGATGCGCAGGCCAATCGGATGGGGAGCGGAGATCTGTACGCGATCGTCAAGGATCTGACGCCCGACTTCATGATGATCTACAACAAAGATCATATCGATGCGTACAACGAGGCAAACATCGTGCCGTTGGCGCAGGAAGTGGGGTATCCGACGGACGAAAGCGGCGTGTATCCCTCCGACAGCGTGGCGATGACGTGGGAGCAATGCACAAAGCTCTGCCGCCTGCTCACGAAGTTTGACGAGAACGGAAGGATTATCCGCTACGGAACGACGCTCGATCAGGTGCCGTGGAAGCACGTCATGGAGTGGATCCAGATGAGCGGGGATACGCTCTTTACCGAGGATATGCAGCATTTGAATATCTCGTCGCAGGCGGTCATCGATGCGTTTTCCTATTTTGTGAACTTCCAGAGCGGCGATACGCAGTCTGCCGCGCCGGTTGCGTCCGGAAGCGTCGGGGGCGGCGAAGGGTTCAAGAACGGCGACATCAGCGTGGTCTGGAACGGCCGCTGGGCATGGCAGTCCTACGGATGGTATGACGTGAATTTTGAGATCGGCGTGGCGCCTCCGCCTACGCCGGAAGGCGGGTCGGACATCTACTGTGCGACGACGATGATCTCGCACGCCATTTCGGCGTCGTCCGAGCATCCCGAGATCGCCTGGGCGTTCCTGGAGTACTACATGACGGCGGGAATGCGCGAGTATGTGCAGACGGGATACAATGTTCCGGGCAACAAGACGATTGCGTACAGCGATTTTTTGAATGTTTCGGACGCGTATCAGAAGGAGCTCAACGAGTACTTCATCCGCTATCTTGAAATGGCTTCGCCGATCACCTATAGTTTTTACATTGACCAGAGCCGTGTGGAGAGCATTCTCGGCGACTACATTCCGCGCGTCTGGGCGACCAATGCGAATGATCGTCTGACGCTTGCGCAGGCACTTTCGGAAGCCGCGCGCGAGATCGATTCGGTGATTGCAAGCGCCGCATAGGGAGGTCGTATGGCGAAAAAAAGAAGATCGGGGCAGGCGATCCGATCTGCGAGAAAGTTTTATCTGTTTATTTGTCCGTGGCTGATCGTCTTTGTGCTGTTTACGATCATTCCCATGGCGTTCAGCCTGGTCATGAGTTTTACCTCGGCCAAGATTACGACGCTCACCACAAAACCCCTGGAATTTCTGGGCATCAGCAACTATGTGCGGATGTTTACGGTGGACAGCCGATTCATCAATTCCATCTGCAACACACTCATCTATGCGCTGGCGCGCGTCTTTTTTGGAACGCTCCTCGCGCTGTTGCTGGCGCTTTTGCTGAACAGCAAGATCCGCGGCAGAAAGATCTTCCGCACCATGATCTATCTTCCCGCCGTCATTCCCATTGTGGGAGCGACGCTCTTGTGGAAGCTGATGATCTTTCAGGACAGGAACATCGTCAACTACATTCTGAGCCTGATCGGACTGGGAGACGCCGATTTCCTGTCCCCAAGCATGGCGCTCGGGACGGTAGTGGCGATCAACATCTGGAGCGGCGTCGGCCCGTCCATGCTGATCTTGCTGGCAGGGTTGCAGGGAGTGCCGCAGGATCTGCTCGAAGCGGCTACGCTGGACGGCGCAGGGCCGTTCACGAGGTTTTATAAGATCGTGCTGCCCATGCTCAGTTCTACGCTGTTCTTTGTCCTGATCACGGGTATGATCGGTGCGTTTCAGGTCTATGCAGAGGTTGAATTGCTCACGGGCTCGATGTCGGCGACCGTTACGATGGCCATGCTCGTCGTCGACAATGCCTTCGCGCTCGATGCGTACGGAATCGGGTATGCCTCCGCGCAGGGTTGGTTCATCTTTGCCCTGACGCTCGTCTTTACCGGCATTTTCTTTGCAGTGAGCAAGAGGACGGTGTACTATGCAGGCATGTAATCGCGTGTATGACAGATTGCGCGGGATGCGCGTGCGGCAGTCGGTCGGCAGAGCGGTATGTTTTGTCGTCGCGCTGATCATCGCCGTGTTGTTTTGCCTTCCGTTCGTCTATATGCTCCTTTGTTCGTTTCAGCCGACGTCGGCAGATATTTTCCAGTGGCCGCCCAAGCTCATTCCCGAGGTCTTTCGGTTCAGCAATTATGTAGAGGCCTTCCGGACGATGAACTTTCCGCGGGCGTTCGGAAATACGCTGCTCCTTGTGGTATCCGTCATGACGCTCAATCTTGTCGGCTCCATTCTCGTTGCGTACGGGTTTGCCCGCTTTGAGGCGCGTCTGAAACGAAAGCTGTTCGGGCTGTTGCTCTCCACCATGATGCTGCCGTGGGTCATCACGATGATCCCGAGCTTTGCGATCTATCGCTACATCGGGTGGATCGGTACGCGCCTTCCGCTCATCGTTCCCGCGATCGGGGGGAGTGCGTTCAATATCTTTATGCTGCGTCAGTTCATGCTCGGGATTCCCAAGGGGCTTGACGAGGCGGCGACCATTGACGGCTGCGGGTCGTTCGGGATTCTCTGGCGCATTCTCCTGCCAAATATGCTGCCCGTGCTTGCGACGCTCGTCGTATTTCAGTTCACGAGCGTATGGAGCGACTACGTCGGTCCGAGCATCTATCTGCTCGATTCCGATCTGCATACGCTGTCTCTCAGCCTGTATAATTTCCAGGATTCGAGCGGCGTCATGGAGTGGAACAAGGTCATGGCCGGCTGCGTGATGTTCTCTCTGCCGATGGTGCTTGTCCTGTTCCTGGCGCAGAACGCCTTTGTCCGCGGGATTGTCTCCTCCGGACTGAAAGAGTAAAAATTGCATTTTAAGGAGTAAAACATGAAAAAACCCATTGCAGTGGCGCTTTCCCTGATGGTCGGACTGTCCTGTTCGGCGTGCGCGGGCGGGGGCGGGCCGTCCGTCGATGAGCCTTCGGACAAGGTCATCGTCTCGGTGATCCGAACGGCGGAAAACGGAAACACCTATTTGGAGGTAGACGGACAGCCGATTGCGTATTTCGGGGTAGAGGCGCGGCTGGACGCGTATATGAACTGTGAGAAGCGGCCCGTTGAGGACTTCGAGCCCTATGTACGGGCGGCGGCGGAACTCGGCGCTACGGTCATCGCAGTTCCGCTCGACTGGAACGATCTGGAGCCGCAGAAGGACGACTACGATTTCCGCATCGTGGCGGCGGTGCTAGGCTACGCCAATAAGTACGACATCAAGGTGGAGTTCTGCTGGTATTCGATCAACATGTGCGGGGACAGCAACAGCTACCAGGTTCCCGCCTATATCTGGGAGGATGAAGCGACGTACCCGAAGTACGAATCCTCCAACAAGAACACGTTCTGGGGATACTACGGCTATCAGGGGTACTTACAGCCCTCCGAGGCGCTCATGGAGCGCGAGACGAAGATGATCAACGCCCTGATGGATTATGTTTACAACTACGATCAGGTCAACGGGCAAAAGCACCCGCTGATCGGGATTCAGGTGTACAACGAGCCGGACGGCTTCCCGCGCTGGCGGCTCTCGCAGTACAGCGTATCGCTGAACGGACAGCGCATCACCGAACAACAGGCGTGGGATGCCGTCTGCACGACGCTCGACAATGCGGGGAAGGCGTTCAAGGCGGCCAAATACAATGTCTATACGCGCACCAATCTGACGACACTCTCGGAGGTCTCCGACTTTGTCAGGCGGATCTATGAACTTGAGGGGATCGACGCGGTGGGGAACGACCCGTATATGCAGAGCATCGGATCGTTGCGCAGTGCGCTGGAAAATTTCCGGGAAGGGCTTCCGGGGAACTTCAACCACATTGCGGAGAACAAGGGTTCCTATACCAATACGCCGGGTCTTTTGCTGACCGCGGCGGCGAACGGGGCGGGGTATATGATCTATGATCTGAGCACCCCGCAGTATTTCATCGACAACACGTCCGACCCGACGACGATCGATCACGGCGTACTGAATGTCGATCTTACCGATCGGGAGCACACCGAGGCGGTTCGCAGGACGCTCAAGGCGCTTGCGGCGGCGGGAAATGCCGTCATGCTGGCGGACAGGGAGAATTTTGCCGTATTCAATACCGAAGCGTCCTATCCCGAGACGGCATATGAACACACGGCAACGGTCGGCGGGGTCAGCGTCACGTTTACGACGGCCGCGGGAGCCGTCGGATTTGCGATCGCGTACGAGGGATACGTCTATCTGTTTGCGACGGAAGAGACGAACGTCGTTCTCGGCGGAACGGGCTTTTCCGAGGCAGAATACGGCGCATTTGAAGGCGGAACGTGGGTATCGGCAGGCGCTGCGGAAGGAGCGGACGGCGGCTATGCGCTGAAAGACGGCAAGCTGTGCCGTGTCAAACTGGCTTGAACGGGCGCTTTGCCCGTCGGAAAAAAGTAAGGAGGATAAGTGAGTGAGAACCAAGAACAAATGGATGGTCGCCGTTATGGCGGCGCTCCTTTCCGTGCTTCTCGTGCTGGGCGGGGCGTTCGGCGTGAGTGCAAAGGCAGAGGGAAAGACCGTTGAGGGCGATTCGTCCCGCATTATTCAGTGGGCGCAGTCGTGCGGGTGGGTAGACGAGGGCCTTGCGGTCTATGCCGGTCAATGGGCGGGCGGCGGACTGCGGATGTTCTTCAGCGTGGCGGACGGAGAGGAGTTCAACATCAAGTTCAAAGTGCCCGTGTATGAAAATGACAGTTCGGATTTTGTGACGGAGAACGGCAATTTCTACGGCAAATACATTGTCGACGTGATCGTGGAGAGCTTCACGAACACCGGAAAAGCGGTACTGCGTCTGTGGGGCGACTCGGGGAGCGCGGTCGGTGCAACCAACGTCTCTGCGCGCATCACGTCAGGGGATCTGCACGATAAGACGTCGGCAAGCAATCCGAACGAAGTCGCGGAAGGAATCTGGGTGAAGGGCGTCATGCGCGAAAACAGCGAGTTTGACATTTCCTTCAACACGACGGATTTCTTCAAGAGCTATTGGGGCGACTGGGACACGACGGGCTCGCTTCTTACCATGAGCGGTTCGGTCGCCAACGGCGAAGCGGTGAAAAATACCCTCAATGCAACCTTCAATCCGGAGGGGAATGCGTGCGAGACGGTACAGGTGTATTTCCGACTTTCCGCACAGCATTCCGACGCCTACAACGACAACGAAGAGGCCTGCCCCGAACACGCGGCCAATTCGATGAGCAAGGTCATCATCACCGAGATCAACGGGCAGTCTCTTGCCAATGAGGGCGGTTCGCTCGAGGACACGGTGGCGCCCTTTGTGGCTCCTGTTAAGCTGCGTCCGAATGCGGAAATCTACCGCGACAGAACGTACGATCTTGAAATCAAGACGAGCCCCCGCGAGAGTGCCACGCAGCCGCTGTATTGTGACTATGACAGCGATGTGCTCTGCTATGAACGCCTGAGCTATCAGGTGAACGTCACGGCGCCTTCGGGAGCGACACAGACGTTTGAAGGGCTCAAAGGCATTGTCTTTTCGGAGACGGGGACGAACAAGATCTCCGTCACGGCGACCGATCTTGCAGGGAATACCTACACCACGCCGGAGACCGAAGTGGAGGTCGCCCGCGGATTTGTCCTCACCGTTGCGGACGTCCCGACGAGCGGCATTGTCGGGCAGAGCATTCAGTTGCCTGCGGGCTCGGCGACCGATTCGCAGGACAACAGTTGCGCGGTCACGATCCGTGTTGAAGATCCTTATACGCAGGAAGTGACGGTCACGGACAACGCCTTTACGCCTGAACGGACGGGCGTCTACATTGTGACTTATTCCTCGTCCAACGAAGACGGAACGCAGTCGGACTCGCAGACATTCCGCATCACCGTCACGGCGGCGCCTGCCGATACGGACACGGGCGGCGGCAGCGGCGGACAGGGAGTCTGGATCACGGTAGGAGTTGTGGCGGCGGTTGTCGTTGTGGCGGCGGTTGTCACGGCGGTCGTGCTGGTGAAAAAGAAGAAGCAGAAATAAAAAAGCGAGAAAACAAAACGGCGGACAGACCGCACAAAAGGGTGAATATGAAATATCTGATGATCGATACGGACATCGGCAATGACTGCGACGATGCCGCAGCGGCGGCGCTCGCCTGTATGTACGAGGGGGCAGGGCTGTGCAAACTGCTTTGTTTTACCGTCAACACTTCCGATCGTTACGCCCCGAACTGTTTGGATGCGATCGCGGATACATACGGCCGCCGTGTGAAGATCGGCGTGTACCGAGGAGACGGATTTCCGGAAAATCCCGCCTCGTATTGCAAAAAGGTGGCGGAGCGCTTCGGAACGGCCGCACCGCGGGAACGTCCGGAGGCAGTTGCGCTGATGCGGCGGGAGCTGAGTTCCTGCCCCGACAAGAGCGTGAAAATCGTCTGCATCGGTCAGCTCAACAACCTTTGTGCGCTGCTCCGATCGCAGGCGGACGAGAACGGCACGGACGGCATTTCGCTGGTGCGGGATAAGGTATGCGAAGTCGTCATCATGGGCGGCATGTTCGGCGCGGACAGCGTGGAGTTTTTCGGACAGGCGTACACGGCAGAATATAACATTGCGACCGATGTCCCCGACAGCATTCTTGCGTTGGAGCTGTGTCCCGTCGATGTGACGTTTTCCGACTTTCTCCTCGGGAAGGACGTCCTGACGCTCGGCGCGCTTGTACGGCGGTCGGACGAGGACCCCGTCGGCTATGCCTATGAGCTCTTCTGCGGGGGCGCGCGGCCGAGTTGGGACGTGCTGACCGTCATGTATGCGGTCTGCGGGGAAGGCGAACTGTTTTGCAGAACGGCACGCGGAACCGTGACGGTTTTGTCGGACGGGCGCACGAAATTTACCGCGTCGGAAGAGGGCCGTCATCGCATTCTGCGTGCGGCAAGCGGGAACGATGCCCTGCAGGCGGCGATCGAACGTGCGTTTGAAACATTGCGTCCGTCCGCTCAAATGTCCTGTACCGGCGAGCAGAGCCTTTCGGAACGTCCTTTGCGTTAGGCAGAACGCGGAAGCCGATCGTTTCGGACTTCGTGCGTTTGATTCGTCGGGAGCGCAACCGTACGACGCCAAGTCAGGCATCGGAATCGTGTGCGTCCGTTTGCAAGAATGCGGTCACACGAGGAAAGAAGGACAAGAAAAATGCTATCCTGTTTCGGGATAGCATTTTTTCATGGGTTGAGCGATTGCTCGTGTCGCAAGGTGTAAAGTTTGTCCGCCTTGCGCATACTTCATGCGATATGCCTTTTCTGTGCCGTATGCCTGCGGAGGGCAACGCCGCGACGGGCCGCCGTATGCCTGCAGAGAGCAATGCCGCGACAGGACTCCTTCGGATGTTGCGTTGTATGGCGGAACGGGCCGATCAGGTCGTCTGCCGCGTGATCTGTTTGGATTGGAGATAGATAAATTTTGTTTTCTGGTGGGGATGATTGATTCGGTCGAGCAAAGTGGTGAGGAGCATTTTGCCGAGGCCGCTCTTGTCGACGTTAAAGGTCGTGAGCGGCGGATCGAAGTTCTTGCTTTCGGGAAGGTTGTCGAATCCGGACACGAGAATATCGCGCGGGACTTTTTTGCGCAGCAGGGCGAGGGCCTTGATGACGTTCATCGCAATGGTGTCGTTTGCGCAGACAAAGCATTCGGGAAGGGGAGAAGCGGCGAGCGCCTTGGCGAGTTCCTGCGAATTTCCGTACGGGAAGGAGTCCTTTTCGATAAAGGAGTAATTGGGGTCGAAGGGAAGCCCTGCGAGGAACATCGATTCGCGCATGGCGAGGAAGCGTTCGTAAAAGGAGGTGCAATGGGTATAATCGCCCACGAATCCGAAGGTGCGCAGATTCCGCTCGCGGATGAGGGAAAGGCAGAAATTTTTGACACTTGGAAAGCTCTCCGAGAGAACGACGTCGTAATTTCCGGAGACGGAGAGATAGATCGGGAAGTCGAAGAACACAATGGGATAGCCGAGCGTAATGAGCCGCGGGACGTAGTCGGCGCGGAAGAGCTCGATGCAGATGATGCCGTCCACCTTGTTTTCGTGGAGATAGTCGACGAGGCGGTCAAAGAAGGAGGTCTTTGTGGCAGTGAATTGCAGCAATTCGATGTTTTCGTGCTCGTCGAGCATAAACTCGATCCCGCGCACCAGGTGGAGGAAGAACGTCATGGTCATCAGGTGCTTGGAGGTCAGCAGAACGATGCGCTTATGCCGATCGGAAGGATCGGAATTTGCGATGGTTCCGTAGCTCTTGTATCCCATTTCGATGGCGGCAGAGAGCACGCGCTCGCGCGTACGCGGCGGCACATACTGTCCGTTGAGCGCCTTGGAGATCGTATTGCGGGAAAGTCCCAGCGCATCGGCGATGTCCTGTACGGTTATGCGTTCTTTTTTTGCCATATGTTTCCCTCTTGTTTCCTGATTCGATTATACCATAAATGGGCAGAATGTCAATATTTATTTGGATTTTTGCCCAAATTTTTGGAGACAAATTGGGCATTTGTACAAATAAAATAGAAATTATTTTATATATATTGACGAGTTTTCACAAAAAAATATAATGGGAAACGGTTCGAAACGATCAAGTTTCGAAAGAAAAGATAAGGGAGGTAGGAGTATGGCGCACAGGGTGACACAAGAGACATCGCATGAGCAGAGCGGCGCAGACGAAGAGACGTTTGCTCTTGCGGGCGATGGCGCGCAGACGGTCGCGGTCGCGCAAAAGGAAAGTGCATGGATGAAGTTCAGAAAGTCGGACTTCTCCCGCAATTTCAAGCGCAACTGGACGTATCTCTTGTTCCTGATTCCGGCGGTAGTGGTCACGTTTATCTTTGCTTACATTCCGATCTATGGCTTGCTCATCGCGTTTCAGGACTATATGCCGGGAGACTCGATCCTGAACGGTTACTGGATCCAGTTTCGCAATTTTGAGGAATTTTTCGGGAACTATGTGTTTTGGGATCTGATGGGGAACACGTTCCTGCTCTGCATTCTGGGATTTCTGATCGGATTCCCGCTGCCCATCATCGTGGCACTGATGCTGCATTCGTCCAAGAACAGACGGCTCAGCAAGTTTTTGCAGACCGTGTTCAACGGCCCGCACTTTATCTCGCTCGTCGTTCTTGTCGGTATGCTGTACCTCTTTTTCGGGCGGTACGGTCTCGTCAACAACATCATCGAAAGCGCGGGCGGGGAGCGGTATTCCTTCTTCCTGGAAGCGGGAGCGTTCCGTCCGATGTATATTCTCTCGAGCAACTGGCAGGATTTCGGATGGAGCTCCATCGTCTATCTTGCGGCGCTCTCGGGCGTCGATCAGGCACAACACGAGGCGGCGACCATTGACGGCGCGTCCCGTTTCCAGCGCGTGCTGCACGTCGATTTCCCTGCGATCGCGCCCATCGTTTCGGTCATGCTCATCATGTCCATCGGCGGGCTCATGGGCGTCGGCTACGAAAAGGTGCTGCTGATGCAGACGGACGGCAATCTTGCCACCAGCGAGATCATTGCGACCTATGTCTATAAACAGGGAATCAAGAGTCTCCGCCAGGGTTATGCGACTGCCGTCGGACTTTTTAACTCGGTCATCAACCTTGTTCTGCTGATCATTGCCAATACGGTCTCCAGAAGGTTCTCCGAGAATTCTCTGTTCTGAGGAGGCAAAGCGATGGAAAATTTCACGGCCGAAACGCCCGTAACCGAACCGATCGCGCTTCCTGCGCAGCCTGTCGGAAAACCCCGCCGCAGAAAGGTCAAGGAGAGCCGGGGCGACCGCATCTACTATGCGATCACCTATGTCATTCTCGGTATTCTGGCGGTCCTCGTTATCTATCCGCTCTATTTTGTCGTCATCGCGTCCTTTTCGAGTGCGGACGCGGTTCTGGCGGGCAAAGTGTATCTTTATCCCGTCGACATCGATTTTACGGGATATGTCCGCTGTTTTGAACGCACCGATATCTGGATCGGCTACGGCAACACGATCTGGTACACGGCAGCCTATACCGTTCTGAGCGTCGTGTTTACGATCACGGCGGCCTGGGCGCTTTCGCGCAAGACGCTGCCTTTCCGCAAGTTCTGGATGATCTTCTTCACGATCACCATGTTCTTCGGAGGCGGACTCATTCCCTTCTACAAAGTGGTGAGCGACCTCAACCTTCTGGATACGCCGTTTGCCATCATTCTGCCCGGAACGGTCTCCGCGTGGAACCTGTTCATGGCAAAGACCTTCTTCCAGTCGGGGATCTCGGACAGCATCATCGAGGCGGCCGAATTGGACGGCGCCAACCGCGCAAGGCTCTTTGTCTCCATTATTCTTCCGCTCTCCATGCCCATTGTCGCGGTGCTCTCGCTCTACTATGCGGTGGGACAGTGGAACAGCTATTTCAATGCCATGATCTTCCTGAACAATCCCGACCTCTATCCGCTTCAGCTCGTGCTCAAGGAGATCCTGACGGCATCCGAATCGACGACGGGCGGCTCCGGAGAGACCATTCTCGAACAGTTCCGCCTTGCCAACCAGCTCAAATATGTTACGGTCATCATCTCGAGCCTTCCCGTGTTCTGTCTCTATCCGTTCGTGCAGAGATTCTTTGCGCAGGGCGTGATGGTCGGATCGCTCAAGGATTGAGAAGGGACGGCTTCCGAAAAGCCATAGGAACAAATCGGACCCGAATAAAAGATAAGGAGAAAATACGATGAAAAAGACATTTGCAGCAGTCGCACTTGCGTGCGCATCGGTTCTGACGCTCTCTGCCTGCGGCGGGGGAGACAACCGTACCAGCAACTCCGTCGAAACGCTCGTGGCGCAGTACGGGTATCAGTGGGAGGACACGTCTGCGCCCATTCTCAACGAAACGGGCGCGCAGGAGATCTCGTTCCGCGTCTATTCGTCCAAGAATGCGTCGGCGAAGGACTACAACGACATGGACATCATGCAGGATCTCTACGAGCAGACCAACGTGTTCGTCAACTGGGAAAACGTGTCCGAGTCGGTGTACGCCGAGCAGAAGAACCTGATCTTCGGCAATACCAACAACCGTCCCGATGCCATCTATCACGCCGGCATGAGCGCGAACGAGATCATTCGCTATGCCAGCAGACGCGTACTGCTTCCCATCAGCGATTATTTGCAGTACATGCCCAATTTCAGCAAGATTCTCGAGGAGCGGCCCGACATCCGCAAACAGATCACGAACGTGGAGGACGGCAAGATCTACGCGCTTCCCCGTGTGGAGGAAATGGGGCTTTTGCAGAATCCCAATCTTCTCTTCCTCAACAAGAACTGGACGCTTGCCGCTGTGGAGGCGGAAGCGGTCAGCAATCTCTCTGCGGCGGACGTTGCGGACGGCATTCAGCTCAATGCCTCGCAGATGGAGCAGCTTCTCACCTATTTCCGCGACCACGACATGAACGGAAACGGGCAGAGCGACGAGCGTCCCATGACGTTCGTGTATAACAACTGGCAGGGCAACCAGTGCGACCTGTACGGAATGTTCGGACTCAACGACAACACCGATCATCGCGTGATCGTGGACGGCAAGGTGACCTATACGGTGCTGGACGATCGGTTCAAGGAAGCCACGCAGTTCATCAACGGCTGGGTGAAGAACGGCCTGATCGACCAGGTGTCCTTTGAGCAGACGCAGGATAACTTCCTCGCCAACGGCAAGGGAACGGAGCTGTACGGCGCCTTCTACTGGTGGGAGAGCGAGACGGTGGTCAGCAATCCCGAGAACTATGTCGTCTGCAAGCCGCTCATCGGCCCCGACGGCGATCAGACGATCAGCGTCTCCAACAATCCCGAAGTGAGCACGGGCGAACTCGTCATCTTTGCGAATACGCCCAACGTGGAAGTTCTGCTCACCTATTTTGACCGGTATTACGATCCGCTTATCTCCGCCCAGATCAACTACGGACCCATCGGCATCGTCTATGAAGAGGAGCCGGACGAGAACGGAAAGCTCGTGCAAAAGGAAGTCCCCGCCGGAAAGACGTCCGACGAGCTTCGTCTGGAAAACGCGCCGCTCGGGATCTGCTATCTGAGCGATAACGAATGGGAGAATGTCGTCAATATGGAGCCCCGTGCTCAACTCAGACTGGACCGTCTCGAAAAGTATGCGACCCCGTTTGTTCCCGCAAATGTGTCGCCCGTTCCCAATCTGCAGTTTACGCAGGAGGAACTCAACACGCTCACGACCTATGAGACGAACATGATCAGCTATGTCAACCAGCACCTTATTTCCTGGCTGCGCAACGGATTGACGGATTCCGACTGGGAAGCGTTCAAGGCGGAATTGCAGAGCACGCGCGTCGGCCTGGGTGAGGTCCAGCGCGTCTATCAGGCGGCGTATGACCGCTATGCGAGCGAGAATTGAGGAGGGGGACAATCATGAAAAAAGCATTGGCGCTCTTGCTCGCTTCCGTCTGTTCCGTCGGCTTGCTCGCGGGCTGTACGCAGACAGAGTCGGATCAGGAAAATACCGCGCCCGTCATCTCGGGCGTGCGGGACACCGCTTCGACGGTTGCGGGAACGCAGTTTGATGCACTCGAAGGAGTTACGGCATCCGATGCGGAGGACGGCGATCTGACCTCCTCCGTCACGGTGGAATCCGTCCCCGCCATGACGTTTACGGACGGCGTTGCAACACCTCCCTCGGCAGGGAGTTACGAACTCATCTATTCGGTGATCGACTCGGACGGCGCAGAGGGGAATGCCTATTGTACGCTCACGGTATCCCGCGCGGCATCGGCGGCGGAAGTGCTGTACTCCTTTGACTTTTCCGATGTCACGCCTGCCGAGAGCGACAAGCGCGGCTGGACGGCAAACATTTCCGACGGCGTGGACGGGACGGCGGCGCTCAAAGAAGGCGCATATGTCTTCGACATTGCGGCGCTCAACGGACAGGGCGACGGCAGCGTGGCGCTCAGCAAGGTCCTCGGCGACCTCGGAGCGGGCGATTATCGGATCGTCGTCTGGGCAAGGGCAACGGCGGACACCTATGTGCATCTTCTTGCGGAAGATGCCTCCACGGACGATTGGAAGACGGTTGGCGGCGGGTATAACTTAAAAGTGGGTACGGCCGTCAGCGAGCTTTCGACGACGTTCACCCTGGATGACACGACGACCGATACCGTGGACGTGCGCATTCATATGGGGAAGATCACGCCCAATCCCGAAAATCCCTCCGACACCACGCCCGATGCGTTCTCGATCTATATCGAGAAGATCGCGCTCTATTGCACGACGGGAACGGAGACGCGCGTCGATCTGTATGAAGAGGACTTTTCGCAGAGTGCGGACAGCGTGACGACGCAGGCGGGAGACGGAGCCGCCGCTTCCGTCAGTCTGGTGGACGGTGTTGCGCAGATCGCCATTTCGTCCTATCACGGCGAAGGCGTCGGCGGGATCTGGAGTCTGAAAGCGGACATCGCTCTGGGCGGTGCCGCGATTGACGCGGGCGCAAAGTACGGATATTCCGTGGAGCTCTCTGCGCAGAATGCACAGGCGGGCGAACTGCTTGTGGAGAACAAGGGCGCTTCTTCGCGTGCGAACTTTGCAAGTTTCTCCCTGAATGCGGGCGAGAAACAGACCTTTACGGGCGTGTTTACCGCCGAGGCGACGATCGCGGCGAATGACGCGGTGCTGCGCCTTCAGATCGGCAATGCGTCGGAGGGCGTCACGTCCAATACGCTCACCGTGGACAACGTGGTGCTCTATCGTCTGGACGGCGACAAGCGCACGGACAGAGTTCTGCAGGATCGTTTCCTGCTCTTCGGATCGGCGTCCTCCAACGAGACCAATTCCGAGACGCCTTATGAGGTGTTCAACGGTTCGGACGACAACCCCGATCAGGCGGGAATCGGAACCATGTTTACGCAGAACGGCAGTCTTATTTACCGCATTGAAGAGGCGGGCGAGGCAGACTGGCACAACAAGCTTGTGATCGGCTATACCGCAAACCCGCTTGTCCTGCAGGGCAGTGCCTACTATACCTTCCGCATCAGGATGAAGGCGTCCGCGCCCATAACCTTCAACTTCTACGTCCATGATTTGAAGGCGTTTGACTGGGATACGGGGCTCATCGTGCGTCAGGAGACCGTCTCCGTCGGAACGGAGGAGACGACGATCGAATATACGACGACGACCCCGACCATGGGCACGAGCGATTACGAAATGCTCTTCCAGTTCGGCTCGCAGGCGCTTGCGGCGCTCGGAGAGGTGGTCATCGAAATTTCCGAGATCACCGTTCTGCAGAGCGTTCTTATCTGAACATCGGCTTGTCCCTGCGGGGACGCAGGGACAAAGGAGGAAATTATGAATACGCTGTATGCGATCGGGGAAATGCTCATTGACTTCACCGCCCGCGAGACGGGAGTTTTGGAGATCGCCGAAAACTTTCATAAAAATGCGGGCGGCGCACCCGCAAACGTCGCGGTGTGCGTGGCGAAGCTGGGCAAGCGCGCAAGCGTCATCACCAAGCTCGGCAAGGATCCCTTCGGGAATTTCCTTGTCAACACGCTCGCGCAGGACAACGTCGGAACGCAGTACGTCTTCCGTACCGGCAAGGCCAATACGGCGCTGGCGTTCGTCTCCCGCGACGAGAAGGGGGAGCGCAGTTTCTCCTTCTACCGCAATCCTTCTGCGGATATGCTGCTCGAGGAAGAGGAAGTCTCGGCCATTCCTTTCCGTGCGGGGGACATTCTTCACTTCGGAAGCGTGGATCTTTGCGATGCGCCCGTGCGCAAAGCGCACATCGCCGCCATCCGCCGTGCGCGGGAGGCAGGAGCGCTTGTCAGCTTCGATCCCAATCTGCGCTACAACCTCTGGGAGAGCGCAGATGAACTCCTGCGCGTCGTGCGCGAGTTTATTCCCTCTGCCGATATTCTGAAAGTGAGCGAGGAAGAGCTTCTGGATATCACGGGAATCGAAGACGAAAAGCAGGCCGTCGGTTCGCTTTTCCGCGGCAATGTCAAGCTGATTTTTGTGACGAAGGGAAAGGGCGGCGCCTCCGCCTATACCAAGACGCTTTCGGCGTGGGAGCCGACGGATACGCAGTCTGCGGTCGTCGATACGACGGGTGCGGGAGACAGCTTCATCGGAGCCGTGCTCTATCAGCTTCTGGGCAGAGAGATGCGTCCGTTTACAGCGGAAGAGCTCTCTGCGATCATGCGCGTTGCCAATCGCGTGGCGACGATCGTCGTCTCGCGCGAGGGCGCCATTCCCGCCATGCCCACGCATGACGAGGTCTTTTCGGGAGAAGAAAAATGAAACAGAAATATGTTACGGCCGCCGCCGTGCTCCTGGCAGGGCTGATGCTCTTTGCGGCATGCGGAGGGGACGGCCTTGTCGAGAGCGACCCGCACGATAAGGACTTTTCTTCCTACCGTACGGCGGGCGCCATGGAGGCGGCCTACGAGTATCGGCATTTCTTCCTTCCCGCAAAGGACGATGCGGGGCAGGGCTATGTCGGGGACACCATGCCTTACTATGAGGACGGGACGTACTACATCTATTACCTGAAAGATCAGGGCGATTCCTACAATCACTCGGTCTATCTGACCACGACGCAGGATTTCGTCACCTACGAAGACTATGATGCGCCCGTTCTGGAGGCTTCCCGCGGGTCGGAGCAGGATGCCTGGATCGGGACGGGGTCCGTCGTGAAAGCGGGAGAGAAGTACTATTTCTTCTATACGGGCCACAATCCCAATCGGGAATATCACGAGACGATCATGGTCGCCGAGGGCAGTACGCCGACATCGTTTACCAAGAAGGCGGACTGGCAGATCCTTCCGCCCGACTCGCTGGGGCAGAAAAATGACTTCCGCGATCCGCAGGCATATTATGACGCGGAAACGGACACCATTACGCTGACGATCACCGCGTCGCAGAGCGATATTGCGCGCGTGATCACCTACACGCTCAAGAGCGATCTTACCGACGTGCAGTACGGAGGCGTCATCTTTACCAATCCCGAGAACGTCGTCGGCGACGTATGGAACCTCGAGTGTTCGGACACGTTCCGCATGGGGGACAGGTGGTATCTCACGTTCTCCGCGCAGGACGGAGCGCTCTGGTACACGTCGTCGGACAGCCGTTACGGGGTCTATGAGGAAACGCCGAAACAACTCGACGCGCAGCTTTTCTATGCGGCAAAGTCGGTCACGGACGGTACAAATACCTACATGGTCGGCTGGGCGCGCCGTTCGGAGTCGGCATCGTCTACGCAGGACGTCAACGGATGGGCGGGAAATCTGCTCGTCCAGAAGGTCGTCGCCTCTGAGGACGGCGGCATCGTGCTCGCGCCGACGGACGTCTATATGCAGGCAGACATCGGCCGCAAACTGCTTTCAGGCGACAAGATCAGCCTTTCGGCGGGGGACTATAAAGACGCCTTTACCTGCCAGGAGCGCTATGTCGTCACGGGTGCGTTCACGTTTAAGGGAACCGAGGCGTTCGGCCTTGCCTTCGACTACGACGGAAATCGTTCCCGCTATAAGTGCATCACGCTTTCGCCGCAGGCGCAGACGCTGGAACTTTCCTTCAACCTCGGGACAACGGTGATCACGTCGATGCCGGTATCGTTGGAGGCGGGCGTTTCCTACCGCTTTACCTACTTGCAGGAGGGTTCGGTCGGCGTGTTCTATCTGGACGGACAGGCGGCGTTCACGGTGCGCCTTTACGGCGTAAGCGGAAAGGCGGTCAAACTGTACGCGCAAGGGGACGGCGTCACGTTCTCGGAGCTCAAGCAATTTACCTATTCTTATTGACATCAAAGAGCCCGCGGGCAATCGGGAGCGTATATGAAAAAGATGAGTCAGAAACCGGAAAATGAAAATTCCACGAGTGTCGCCGATTTGTATATCGTGCATAGCCTTGCGTCCATCCGCAAGACGTATCGGCACACATATCATGCCATGCCTCCCGTAGGCTGGATGAACGACCCCAACGGTTTTTGTTATGCTTTTGGAAAATATCAGCTTTTCTTCCAGTTTTATCCCTATGGGGCCGCGTGGAATTCCATGCACTGGGGGCATTACGCCTCGCAGGATTTCGTCAGGTGGCAGCTTCTTCCGACGGCGCTTGCGCCGAACGGCAAGGCCGATCGCGACGGCTGTTTTTCGGGATCGGCGATCGTAAAGGACGGAAAACTCTATCTCATGTACACTTCCGTGCTCGGCGGAAAGCAGACACAATCGCTTGCGGTCTCGTCGGACGGAGTGCGCTTTGACAAGATCGGCGAAGTCATTCCCGGAGAGCTTCTCCCGCCGCACTGCGCGCGCTCCGATTTCCGCGATCCCAAGGTCTTTGTGCGGAAGGGAGTGTACTATGCGCTGACCGGCTCGCTCTCCACGGAGGGAGAAGGACAGATCCTGCTCTTCCGTTCCCCCGATCTCATGCAGTGGGAGTATGTCAATACCGTTCGCCGCGACCGCCTTACGACGCGCGGGATCTATGAGTGCCCCGATTTCTTCGAGTACGGCGGAAAGGATGTCATTCTCTGCAGTCCGCAGGGATATGAGACCGACGACTGGCGGTACGAGAATTTACATTCCTCCATCTATATGGTGGGAAAACTCAATGTTGCAAGCGGAACGTTTGACAAGGAATACGAGGACGAGATCGACGGCGGTTTTGATTTTTATGCGCCGCAGACAACGCGGACACCGGACGGACGGATCGTCATGATCGCATGGATGCAGATGTGGTTGCGCACCATGCCCACGGCCCAGCACGGCTGGGCGGGCAGTATGACGCTGCCCCGCGAACTCTCTCTTAAGGACGGAAAACTGCTGCAGCGTCCCGTTCGCGAGATCGAGAACTATCGCCGCAATCATGTTTCGTATTCCGATGTCGCGCTCACGCAGACCGTTCGGCTCGACAATGTAAAGGGCGTCAAGACCGAGCTCGACTTCACGCTCGATCTCGGAACGGCAAAGCGGGTCGGAATCCGCCTGTTTGAAAACAGCAGGCACAGCGCTTGCGTCTATTATGACAGGACGCTCGACCGCGTCATCTTCGATCGATCGAAGATGGGCGTGGAGATCGCCTGCGACGTCAAGGAACGCGACGCCGCCGTTCGCTCCGTCAAGGTGGACGTTTCCGAAAACCGCATTTCCATGCGTATTTTCCTGGACGTCTCCTCGTGCGAGGTCTTCCTGAACGGAGGGGAGCGCACCATGACGGGGAACGTCTATTCGGACGGAAGCGGAATTTCCTTCTTTGCGGAAGACGGTGAGGCGCGTCTGGTACGGCTGGACAAATACGACATTGTCGTAGAGTAAATGTGTCATTGCCCGCAATCGCCCGCACGGGCGTTGCAGCAGAGCAGCCTCTCCCCCGATACCTGCTCTCTTTTTTGCAGCAGGAGAAGTTTAACTTCTCCTGCTGTTTTTATGCTGCTCGGATGAGACAGCGAATGCCTCTTGGGTTTAGAAGAAAGCGTCGTTCAGATAAGGGGGCGGAAAGGAATTTTTGGATGCAAAGAAACTGTATAATTATTTTTTCTGTTTATTCAGGCATGATTTATCATTATTTCTGAAAAATGATTTGACAGAATGTCGAAAAAGTGCTATAATTATCTTGTAATTCAGTAAAAAATAAGGGTGAGAACGAGGCGGCTTTGACGGTGTGCGGAAAAAGTCGCGGCGTTCTTTTCATAAAAGAACGCGTGCAGGAGGAACCTCCTGCACAAAAAACATTACTCGGAACGGACGCGGGAGCGTACGGATCCGTATAAAAATCCCCGAAAGTACTCCATATAAGGAGAGAGGGGGAAAATGCGTAATCAACGGAGGCTCTGCACGGTTTGGGCGCGAGTCATCCGACGATGACAATTTATTACATATTTTGGAGGTATAAGCAATGGCAAAAAACGGAAAGAAATGGGCCGGAGCGACAGTTGCCTCGGTGCTTTCGCTCTCCATGGTGCTCAGCCTGGCGGGCTGTGGCGGGAATCCGACGGGCGGAAATCCCAACCCCAATCCCGGTGGAGGCGGCGGAACGCAGACGGAAGGACCCGTTGTGCTTGATTTCTCCACGGCTTCGCTGCCGATCGGGGACAAGCTGACCATCAAGGCGACGACGGAGGACGGCTCCGCTGTCACCTGGAGCTCGAGCGATCCCTCTGTCGCGTCCGTGGAGAACGGGGTTGTCACTTCTTTGAAAGAAGGAAAAGCGACGATTACGGCGACGACGGCGGACAACGAGACGGCATCCTGCTCGGTTGTCTGCGGTGAGTCGTTTACCTATAAGGCGACCACGGCGTCCTCTCCGACGACGTGGAACCCGCATACATGGGAAAACAATACCGACAGTATCATTGTGGGCTTTATCGGAATGGGGTTCTATGACGTACAGCTTACCTTTGATGCCGCAGGAAATGCAACGGGCTATCAGTGGGCGTACGAGATGGCGTCCGCCGATCCGGTTGACGTCACGGATGAGTACGTCGGCACATACGGCGTAAGCGAAGGCGAGAGCAACAAGGCATGGCGAATCGCCCTCAACGAGGATGCTGTCTGGCAGAACAGGGACGAGATTACGGCAGACGATTACGTCTATTCCATGCAGCAGCAGCTTGACCCGCATATGCTCAACCGCCGTTCGGACAGCTATACCGGCGGAACGTTTGAAATTTACGGAGCGAACAACTATCTCTATTCCACGACGGCATCGACCTATGAGAGCCTTCCTTCGCAGGGCTACGATACGGTTGCGCAGGCGCAGGCCGCGGGGGCAGACATCTATGTCGATTCCTGGAATTCGTGGGGCATGCAGGGCATGGTCGACGCGCACGGCAACGAATGCCCGCAGTGGCTTTCCATCACCGACACGACGCCTTACCGCGATCTTGCGGTAGCCGATGAAAATGAAGCGGGTGCCTGGATTTCCGGCAGCGAGATCTATGAGCAGTGCATGGCGGCCTACGGAGAGTCGACCATGATCACGCAGGGGCTTCTTTCCGTGTTGGTCGACAACACGCACGAAGGCTATACCTGGGACTGGAACTCCAACGGAAACGGCGGCGTTGGTCTCATCAAGAAGGACGACTATACCATCGACATCATTCTTGTCAATGAGATCGATGACTTCTATCTTCACTACAATCTGACGAGCAACTGGCTTGTTCACCGCGCGACGTATGAGAAGACGAAGATCACGACGGGGGATCTTGTTACCAGCCAGTACAATACGGGCTCGGTGGCGAACACCATGTCGTATGGGCCCTATATTCTGACCTCGTTTGAGAACGATTCGCACTTCACGCTTACGCGCAACACGAAGTGGTACGGTTATACGGACGGCAAGCACAACGGTCAGTATTCGACGACGGACATTGACTATACGGTCGTCACGGGTGAAACGGCAAAGCAGCAGCAGCTTGAGCTGTTCATGCAGGGAAATCTTTCCGATTACGGTCTGGACGGAACGGAAATGGCAACGTACGGAAACAGCCGTTACCTCATGTCCGAGCCGGAGAGCTATACCTATCAGTTCTTCCTCTGCACCAACCAGCAGTTCCTTGATTCGGAATCGACGGATACGGTCAACCACAGTGTGCTCGGCTTGACGTCCTTCCGTAAGGCGCTTTCATTCTCGCTTGATCGTCAGAGCTATATCACTCGCTTTGAGCCGACTTCGCAGATCGGTCTCGGAATCCTGAACAGCCTCTACATCTATGACCCCGATACGGGTGCCGTGTATCGCGAGAGCGAAGCGGCGATGAAGACGTCTCTTAAAGCGCAGGACTTCTATGAAGAGGACGGCGTTTGGTACGATGTCCACGGCGAGGCATACGGAAGCATGGAAGAGGCGTACGACGCGCTTACGGGATACGATCTTGCCTATGCTGCCGATCTGATGGAGAAGGCTTATGCGGAAGCGGTTCGCGAAGGAATGTACACGGACAGCCAGGATGTCGTCATCACCTATAATACGGTCGGTTCCGGCGTCAGCGAGAACCTTCAGTCCCTCATCAATATGATGAACGGATGGATGGAGGACGTCATCGCAGCCTGCGACCAGCCGACCTTCAAGAGCATTCGCTTTGAGACCAAGCTGTTCGCCGATGAGTCGACCTATTGGGCGGCGCTCAAGTCCGGCTCGATGGATCTTTCCTTCTCGGCTTGGGGCGGTTCTGCAATGGATCCTTGGGGCATCATCTACAGCTGCTATATCGATCCCGCAAACACCAACAACTACGGATTTGATTCCGTTGCGAAGGGCATTGAGCTGACGATCAATTACGAGGGCAAGGATGTCACAGCCAGCCTCTATGATTGGGCGGCATGGCTGTACAATGCACAGGCGGACGATGCCTATGACACGACCAACCTCTTCAAGGTGCTCGGCGTTGCTGTCGGCGATGCTGATGTCGATTTCAAACTCAACGTCCTTGCTGAGTGCGAGCTTGCTCAGCTGCAGACCTATTGCAACCTTCCTATCTTCTATAGCTTTGTGACGTCGCTCCGCAGCGCCCAGTACAACAACGGATCCGATCATTACGTCAACAACATGATCGGCTATGGCGGAATCCGTCACATCAACTACAACTACAGCGATACCCAGTGGGCTGCATTTGTCGCACAGCAGGGCGGCAATCTTGAGGATTACTACACTGCTTCCTGATGCGGAGCTGCCGCGCGGCTCGGTTATGCCGCACGAATAACTACACGGGTGCAATCAGTTTGCGGGCGTTTCTGCCCGCAAACTTTTCGCACGTACAGGGAAACTATGGTAAAATACATCATAAAACGACTGTTGCTTGCAGTGCTGACGCTGTTTGTGATCATGTCCATGTGCTTTATCCTCATCAAGCTGCTTCCGCTGCCCGCAGTCACGGGATCGGAGGCAACGGTCGCCATCATTGAAGCAAAACGGCAGGCGATGGGGTACTATCTTCCGATCATGGAACAGTTTTTCCGGTTCTGGAAGCGTATCTTTACGTCCTTTGACTGGGGCATCGGCGAAAGCATGTATCAGACACAGTCCGTCCTTGAGATCATCGGCCAGAAATTGCCGGCGACCATCGGCGTCAATGTCTATTCGCTGATATTCAGCATTCCCATCGGCCTCGGCCTCGGAATTTTTGCCGCTGTCAAAAAGAACAAATGGCAGGATCATACCATTTCGACGCTCGTCATGGTATTTATCTCCGTGCCGTCCTTTGTGCTTGCATTTGTCATTCAGTATGTATTCTGCTATCGGCTCGGGTGGTTTGAGCTCCACGTCAACCGCGTGGATACGACGATGAACGTCTGGGCGCAGATCTTCTCGCCCTCCATGTTTGTCTCGATGATCCCTGCCATTGCCTCCCTTGCGTTCGGGACGATCGCGGGATTTACGCGCTATACGCGTGCAGAGCTTTCCGAGGTGCTCACCAGCGACTACATGCTCCTGGCGCGCACGAAGGGGCTTACGCGCCGGCAGGCGACGATCCGCCATGCCTTGCGCAACGCGATGGTCGTCATTTTCCCCATGATCCTCGGACAGTTCATCAGCGTTCTTGCAGGATCGCTCATCATCGAGCAGATCTTCGGAATCCCCGGCATCGGCGCGCTGTATGTGACCTCCATTACCGTCCGTGACTACAACTTCTTCATGGCGATCTCCGCCTTTTACACGGCAATCGGACTTGTCGCGGGAATCGTGATCGATTTAAGTTACGGCTTCATCGATCCGAGAATCAGAATAGGGGCGAAGTGATATGACAAACGTAGAAATGCAGAACAATTTCGCAGAGATTCCCGCCGAAAAATTTCGGTTTGCACAGGCAGACAGAAAACTCGGCGACAAAAAATTGCAGACCAAGCCCGTGAGCTATATGCGCGACGCATGGCGGCGTTTTGCCAAGAACAAGTCGTCCATTGTCGGCATGGTCATCATTGCGCTCCTGCTGCTCTTTTCCATCATCGCGCCGCTCGTGTCGCAGTACACCATCGACTATTCGGACGGTGCTTATCGGAATGTGCTGCCGAAGATCTCCGCAAATGCAAGCGGCGGCTTCTGGGACGGAACGGAGCGCTACGAATCCAACCTTGCGACCTATCAGTATAATCTCGGCATCGGTGTCGAGAGCGGCCGCCTTGCGGTCAAAAACGTCTACGGAACGAGGACGGTCGTCATCGACGGGGAAGAGACGGTGCTTGTCTCCTATCGCCGCGACACCTACAATGCGGTCGGGTACATGTTCCAGACGTTTACGCTCGACCAGTTCCAGGCCGTGCAGGATTATCAGAACAGTACGGGGATCCAGATTATCTATCCCATGGTGGACAAGAACAAAATGCTCAGCTCCACCGATGCAAACTACTGGTATGAGACGATGATGCAGGGGAATAACCGCGGCGAAGCCATTCTCGATGAAGACGGAAATTACATTCCCATCTATCTGACGGGGAAGGCATCGTCTTATTCGCGCTATAACAGTCTCCGTATCGCAGGAGATCCAGGCATCGAGGATCCCGAATCGCCCGATGCCTACCGCTACTACCGTACCGTTCAGGGCGGTGTGGAAGTGCGCGTGCTGTACTACAACTACTATGTCTATCAGCACGGGTTCGAGCCGGTGCATATCTTCGGAGCGACGGGAACGGGAGCGGATCTCTTTACGCTTGTCGCGCTCGGAACGCAATTTTCCTTCCTACTTGCAGTTGGCGTCTCCATCGTCAACCTGCTCATCGGCGCAATTTACGGCGCGGTAGAGGGGTTCTACGGCGGCAAGATCGATCTTGTCATGGAGCGCATTGCAGACATTCTGAACGGCGTTCCGTTCATGATCGTCGCCGTCCTGTTCAATATGCATCTGGCCGCGACGCTCGGTGTCGTGGGGGCGCTCATCTTTGCCTTTGTCCTGACAGGATGGATCGGAACAGCCGCAACCGTGCGTATGCAGTTCTACCGCTATAAAAAGCAGGAATATGTGCTTGCGGCCCGTACGCTCGGGGCGCGCGATCGGCGGCTCATCATGAAGCATATCTTCCCCAATGCCCTCGGAACCATTATTACGAGTGCAGCGCTCTATATCCCGAGTGTCATCTTCTCGGAGACGTCCCTTGCATACCTCGGCATTATCTCTTTGAACAATCCCTCGGAGGGCATTATCAGTCTCGGTGCGCTCCTGACGTCCGGACAGGCTGCCATCTCGACGTTCCCGCACATTCTGCTCTTCCCTGCGATCGTCATTGCCTTGCTCATGGTCTCTTTCAACCTGTTCGGCAACGGCTTGCGCGACGCCTTCAATCCTTCGCTCAGGGGGTCTGACAGCTGATGGAAAACAAGGAAATCAAACTTGCCGTCCGCGATCTCGTGATTTCGTTCAAGACGGCGGCAGGCAACGTACAGGCGGTACGGGACATCAGTTTTGACCTCTATAAAGGGGAAACGCTCGCCATTGTCGGCGAATCGGGATCGGGGAAGTCGGTCACGACGCGCGCGATCCTCGGAATCCTTGCGCCCAATGCCATCAAAGAGGGCGGTGAGATCATCTATGACGGACAGGATCTCATGAAGATCTCGGAGGACGGATTCCATAAGATCCGCGGCGACAAGATCGCCATGATCTTCCAGGATCCGCTTTCCAGTCTCAATCCCATCATGCGCATCGGCAAACAGATGACCGAGGCAATGATCATCAAGGGAAAGCTCAGCCGCAAGGAGTCGCGCAAGGACTTCAATGCCATGCTCGGACGCATCAACCGCTATATGGATCTTGCGGCGGGCGAGGAGCCTTCGGCGAAGGCCTCCAACCAGGAAAAGTGCAAGAATTTTGACAAGTTCGAGTACAAGCACCTTGACCTGGAAAATGCCTATAACAAGGCCAAGGAGAGTGCGGAGGACGCGCTTTCGCACGTCAAAGATCTGCTGTTTGAGCTGGAAAAACACGCCGCGGCCGATCTGCGCGGTGAAGTTTCGGAGATCATCCGTCTTTCAAAGAAAAGCGTGGAGCGCTATGTCGTCCATGCGCGTGCGGGAGAACTCAATGAGGCGCTCTTGCGTCTCAAAGAGCTCACCAGGCGCTCCTGGAAGCAACTCGGCGCAGAGATGCTGCGCAAGTATGTCACAAGAAAGAAAGCGGAAGGGCAGTCGGAGGACAATCCCGAAATTACCGCCTGCCTGACGACGGTGCGGGATATTCTTGCGGAAGCGCTTGCTTTCCCCATGCCCAATTTCTTTGCCATGGGATATTATCTGACCTTCTCGTCCGAGCCGCTTCCCGAAATGGATGTCAATGCGCTCAATGTCTTTTTGCGCAGGTATCTCGACGAGCACTTCATGCTTGATTTCATCGCGACTGCCAAGGGCGCGCTGGAATATTCGCACGCGGAGTCCGTCCGGCACAAGCAGGAGGCGCTCGATGTCATCCGAGAGACGCTTCCCGTCTTTGAAAAGTCGCCGCTCGATCATAACGAGGTGCAGGAGGCGGGCAAGAAGCTGATTGCGGCCGTAGAACGCGCGATCGATCGTCTGGAGATCATCAAGGACAACGCCGCGTACACCTTTGCAACCAGTTTTAAGGCAGCGGTTGCCCTGTATTTCAACGGGATTAAGGGCAATGTACGGGAAGAAAAACGCTATGCCCGCCAGAAGGCCGCATATGATCGCCGTGTCGCCCGCGGAAAGACGCCCGAATGGCAGGTGGCAGAAAAGAATCTTGTCAACCTCGACGCGGCCGCCGCGGATATTCGTACGCTCATCGAGCGCGTCCGCGATCGTTTTGAACGCGCCATCGTGGAAACGGACATTCCCTTCGGGGATAAGACGGTTGCGGTCATCGACTATCTCAAGGAAAAGGCGTCCAACGTGGCGTTCCGCCTTACGCGCAGCGTCGCAAAGATGCGCGCACTGAAGCTCCTGGAAGAGGTGGGCATTTCCGAGCCCAAGAAGCGCTATCGCCAATATCCCTTCGAGTTTTCAGGCGGAATGCGGCAGCGTATCGTCATTGCGATCGCGCTTTCGGCCAATCCCGATATCCTCATCTGCGACGAGCCTACGACGGCGCTGGACGTGACCATTCAGGCACAGATTCTGGAACTGATCAACAAAATCAAGCAGGAGCGGAAACTTTCCGTCATATTCATCACGCATGACCTTGGCGTTGTCGCCAATATGGCAGATCGTGTTGCCGTTATGTACGCGGGAAAGATCGTGGAAATCGGAACGGCGCAGGATATTTTCTACTCGCCTGCACATCCGTACACATGGGCATTGCTTTCCTCCATGCCCGATCTCGATACCAAGGAGAAACTGGAGGCAATTCCGGGAACGCCGCCCAACATGATCTATCCGCCCAAGGGCGACGCCTTTGCAGACCGCAACAAATATGCTCTGCAGATTGATTTTGAAATGCAGCCGCCCATGTTCCGCATTTCGGACACGCACTATGCGGCGACGTGGCTGCTTCATCCCAATGCGCCGAAAGTCGAACCTCCCAAGACTGTGACCGATCGTATTGCGCGCATGAAAGAAAAAATAGGAGGGGACGGGAATGCAGAAGCATGACGATGATGTTTTGCTGAAAGTCGAACACCTCTGCCAGTATTTCAAGATGAGTCCCGGACGGGAACTCAAAGCCGTAGATGATGTCAGTTTCGACATCAAAAAGGGCGAAGTCTTCGGCCTTGTCGGAGAATCGGGCTGCGGAAAGACGACGACAGGGCGTTCGATCATCAAGCTGTACGATATCACCTCGGGCAATGTCTGGTTCAAGGGACAGCGCATCTGCGCAGGAACACGCTCCTACAAAGAAGCGATCCGTGCGGCAAAGGAAGAATATGCCCAAGAGCGGAGCCGTCTTCGCGCAGAATGCAAAAAGGCGTGTGAGGTGTCGCCGGAACGGAAAAAGGAGCTCCTTGCGCAATGCCGCGCTGCGATTGCCGAGAAGAAAGCGGCGCTTTCGGCCGTTGTCTCGGAACAAAAGCAGAAGATTCGTTTGGCGAAGTACGACCATAAAAACTGTGAAAAGACCTATTTTGAGCGGTTGAAAACGGAGTATGCCGAAAAGCTCAAAGCGGCAAATGGCGATGTCAATGCGCTCTCGGAGGAAGACAAAGAGACCTATCGTTCGGTCATCAATCAGCCGAAAATTCCCAAAAAAGTATGGTTCTGGACCGCCCTTGCATTTGTGACGATGGCTGTCGTACTGCTTGCGACGTGTATTGCACAGTATGCGGTCTTTGAGCAGCAGTACGGAGATTACCAGGCAGTCTCGGCGCGGGTGGACAGTTCCGATGCGCAGGCGGGTACGACCACGGTCAGCTTTACGGTTGACAACGAAGAGGATGAACCCGTTGATTATCAGGTCGTCTTGAATTACTTCGACCCTGCGCTCGGCGTCTCTACGCCCGAGCAGACCGTGCGGCTGCGCGTCTATTTCAGCATGAGCAATCCTGCCGAAAATGTCCTGACGAAAAAGCCTGCCGCCACTACGGCGCTTGTTCTTCTCATTTGTTTCCTTGTAGCCGCCGCGGTCGCGATCGTCATCCGCTTTTACGTGAATGAACGCTATAACCCGTCCCGATTGATTACGCAGATTCAGATGATCTTTCAGGACCCCATAGCATCGCTCAATCCGCGCATGACCGTCAAGGACATCATCGCGGAAGGGCTGGTCATAGAGGGCGTCAAGGACAAGAAATACATCGAAAAACAGGTGTATGACGTCCTTGAGCTGGTAGGGCTTGTTCCGGAGCACGCGGGACGCTATCCGCACGAGTTTTCAGGCGGACAGCGGCAGAGAATCGGCGTGGCGCGCTCCGTCATCATGCGTCCGGAACTCATCATTGCAGATGAACCTGTCTCGGCGCTCGACGTCTCCATTCAGGCACAGGTCATCAACTTGCTCAACGATCTGCGCAGCAAGCTCGGTCTCACGATCTTGTTCATTGCCCACGATTTGTCCGTTGTAAAATACTTTTCCGATCGGATCGGCGTCATGTACTTCGGAAAGATGGTGGAGCTTGCGCCTTCGGATGAGCTCTTTGAGCATCCGCTTCATCCGTACACGAAATCGCTTCTTTCGGCGATCCCGCTTCCCGATCCTGCATACGAAAAAACCCGCAAGCGCTTTGTCTATAATCCGCTTGCAGAGCATGACTATTCGCAGGAACAGCCTACGATGCAAGAGGTCGCGCCCGGTCACTTCGTCTTGTGCAATACGCAGGAGCTGGAGAAATACCGCGCAGAGCTGGAGCAGGCATGAAGAAATCCCTCATACGATATTCCGTCACCGCGGCGGTCGGATTGCTGCTTACCCTTGCCATGACCTTTTTGAAACAGGTGTATTGGCTGAATGATTCGGAAAAGATCTGGCAGGCACTCTGCGATTGTTTCTTTGTCCCGGGGATCTTGCTCTTTCTCTTCGGCGTGCTTGTGTTCTGCACGAACGGCGGGACATTTGATATGCTCGGATTTGGTGCAAAGAAATTTTTCGGCCTGTTTCGGCGCGAGAAAACGGAGGAGGATAGGGAATCCTTTTACGATTACCGCGTCCGAAAGCAGAAAAACCGCCGTTCCTTCGGATATCTGCTGATTGTCGGGGCTGTTTTCCTCATGGTTGCGGTTGTGTTTTTTCTCTTGTACAAACTCTGATCAAAATAAAAAGATCAAAACAAAAAAGACGGGGAATCCCGTCTTTTTTATTGCATATGAAAAACGTGCGCCACAAGGCGCACGTTTTTTTGTTTCAGTAGCGGACTTTGATGGTATGACGCGGGCAAGCTTCCGCACATTTTCCGCAGTTGACGCACTTGTCATAGTCGATGACGGGAAGGTTGTCCTGCATGGTAATGGCGCCCTGCGGACAGGTACGGACGCACTTCCCGCAGGCGATACAGCCGAACTCACAGGCGTCCATGACGGCTTTCCCGCGGTCATGCGAGGAGCATGCGATATAGACCTTGGCGTCCGCCGGAATGCGCATGAAGAGGTTCTTCGGACAGGTAAAAATGCATGCGCCGCAGGAGATACAGCGATCGGGGTTGACATTGGCGCATTCATCAGGCAGAGAAATGGCATTTTCGGGACAAACTCGCGTGCAATTTCCGTCGCCGAGGCATCCGTACTTGCAGACCTTTCTGCCTCCCGCAAGTTTATTCTCTTCCGCACAATCTGCCGCGCCGGAGTAGACAAAAGCGTCTTTTGCGTGCGTTCCCCCGGAACAGCGGCATACGCTTACCGTCGGCTTGGAAGCGGCAAAGGGCACGCCGAGCACCTTGGCGATCTCCGCTTTCTCGCTCGTTTCGGTGACATGGCAATCCGTCAGTTTTGCTTCACCTTTTGCAAGTTTTTCAGCAAATCCTGCACAGCCCGTACACCCGCATCCGCCGCAGTTGGCACCGGCAAGATGCGAGAGAATGGTTTCGACTTTCGCGTCTGCATTTGTCTTGCAGAAGCGTGCGACAAGCAGAATACAGATGGTCAGAACAAGGGCAATCGCGGCAAAGATGCCAAGGACGATACCCACCTGCGCCCAGTTGACGGGCGCCAATAAACAAGTTTGCATTTCCGCCTCCTTAAAGCAGTGCAAAGACGTAGAACGCCATTGCCATAAACGACGCTGCAACCATTGTGATGGGGAATCCCTTCATGCACTTTGCCACAGGCAGTTTTTCCATCTTTTCGCGGACACCGCCCATGAGGACCATGGCAACGGTGAAGCCGATTCCTGCAAAGAATGCATAGAGTAGCGCAAATCCGAGATTCATGGAATACATTCCTGCCTCGATTCCGGAGACAACGCCGGAAAGGTCATTGACAAGAAGCAGTTCGGCAACGCCCAGGATCGCGCAGTTTGTCGTAATCAGGGGAAGATAGATTCCCATGGAGCGATACAGCGCAGGTGAAAGCTTTTCGATGATCTTTTCCAGCATCTGCACAAGTGCGGCGATGACGAAGATGAAAAAGATGATCTCAAGGTATTCGATGTTGAGCGGCACCATGATATAGGTGTAGAGGGGCCAGGTAACGAGTGTAGCGATGACCATGACGAGCGTGACGGCAATTCCCATGGAAACGCTGCTGTTCACCTTTTTGGAAACGCCGAGGAAGGGGCAGATTCCCAAAAATTTTACGAGGATGAAGTTCTGCGAAAAGACCGCAGAGACGACAATGAGTAAAATCGTTGCAGCCATTATTTGACCTCCTCGACGGTATCAGGTGCGGGCAGAGGCTCGTCATGCGAAGGAACGCGAAGCGCTTTTGCCCGCTTTGCACGATGTGCCTTTTCTGCCTGACTGGTGATCAATACGAACAGGGCAATGCAGATGCCATACACGAAGAATGCGCCTGCTGCATTGGTGAAAAATCCGATCGTGAAATTCATGACCTTGATCCCGAAGAAAGAGCCGCTTCCGAGAAATTCACGAATAATCCCGATGAGCGTCAAGGCACAGGTGAGTCCCAAACCGGTTGCAATTCCGTCGATGGCGCTGTCCAGGACGGGATTTTTGCTTGCAAAGGCTTCGGCTCTGCCAAGGATGACACAGTTGACGACGATCAGCGGCAAGAATACGCCCATGGCATCGTATAGATCGGGGATATATTTTTCCAGCACCATGCGCAGGAGCGTGACCATTGTTGCAATGATTACGATAAAGGCGGGAATGCGTACGGTGTTCGGGATCACCTTTCGCAAGAGCGAGATGATGACATTGCTCAAGAGAAGGACAACGGTGACGGAAAGTCCCATGCCGAAACTGTTTGTCGCGGATGTGGACATTCCGAGCGTTGCACAGGTTCCCAAGACCAGTTTGAAGGTTGCGTTATTGGTAATCAGGCCGTCATAGGCGATCTTACCGTATTTCTTCATTTTCGGATTCATGATTTCCCTCCGAGCAGTTCTGTACGGAAATAGTAGAGAGCCGAGTTGACCGCGTTGCAGGCAGCGGTGGAAGCACGGGTTGCCCCGACGGTGACATTGTTGAGATCGTCGGAAGAAGCGGGGTCAGCCTTGAAATATCCGCCTGCCACAATGAAGGAATCCTTGTTTGCGAAGTTATCGTAGAAGGACTGTTCGAGCTTGTCGATCCAGGACTGATTGACTTCGGATTCAAAGACAACCTTGCTGATGCCCGTAAGGGTGAGACCGCTGTCAGGAGACCCAGTAACGGTAAATGCCGTCCAAAGAGTCACGGTGCCGTCGCGGAATCCGCCCGTACCAGTTGCAAGAACGAGGACTTCGTTCTTCGAGGCGATATAGTAGGCCGCATCGACCGTACCATATTCGTTGGTCTTATCCGCATCAGCAATGGTAAGGGTCGTGTAGCTGACTTTCTCGCCGTAGAATTCTTCCACGGGATCGACGGCAGGGGAAGGCACCTCATTTCCATTAAGAACGGTACGGAAATAACAGAGGGCGGAGTTGACCGCGTTGCAGGCAGCGGTAGAAGCACGGGTCGCACCGACGGCGACATTGTTGAGATCGTCGGAGGAAGCGGGATCCGCCTTGAAATAACCGCCGGCCACAATGAGCTCGTCCTTGTTTGCGAAGTTGTCGTAGAAGGAATGTTCGAGCTTGTCGATCCAGGACTGGCTGACTTCCGACTCAAAGACAACTTTGCCGATTCCGGCAAGAGAAAGTTTTCCGTCCGCGTCTGTTGCAATATCCAAAGACGTCCAAAGGGTAACGGTTCCGTTGCTGAATCCGCCTGTTCCCGTGGTCAGGAAAAGGATCTGATTCTTCTCTGCAACATAGTAGATGGAATCGACAGAACCGTACTCATTGGCAGCTGCCGAAGGAGAGACGGCGATGGTCGTATATTCTACCTTTTCGCCGTAGAACTCTTCGACGGGATCGGCAGGGGTCGGATCCTCCGGCATTTCTTCTCCGAGAAGCACGGAACGGAAATAGTAGAGCGCCGCATTGACCGCATTGCAGGAGGCGTTGGAGGAGCGGGAAGCACCGCTGACCACGTTGTTGAGATCGTCCGAGGACGAGGGCTCCGCCTTGAAAAATCCGCCTGCGGCGATGAGATCGTCTTTGTTGGCGAAGTTTTCAAAGAAGGAATCCTCAAGCTTTCCGATATAGGATTGAAGGGTGCTGCTTTTGAGCACAACTTTTTCAATTCCCTTAAGAGCAAGTGCGCCGTTTGCATCTTCAGCAGCATTGATGGCGGTCATAAGCGTAACGGTGCCATCGCTGAAGCCGCCGATACCGGTTGTCTGGAAGAGGAACTGTTCTTTCTCGGCAACATAGTAGACGGCATCGATCGAACCATACTCGTTTGTCCGATTTTCTTCTGCGACCGTAAGCGTGGTATAGTCGACTGCTTCGCCATAGAATTCTTCGACCGGATCAGCGGGTTCGGGCTCGACATATTCTTCGTCAAGGAACACCGTACGGAAATAACAGAGCGCCGTATTGACTGCATTGCAGGCCGCGTTGGAGGATTGGCTTGCGCCCGTTGCGACGTTGTTAAGTTCGTTTGTGCTGTTCTTGATGGCAGTAAAGTAGCCGCCCTGCGCAATCAGATCATTTTTTTGCGTGAAACGCGAATAGAAGTCGTCGGTCAGATTTCCGATGAAGGTCTGGCCTTCATTGGATTCATAGACGACTTTCTGAATCCCTGTGAGTTTGAGATCGCCGTTTGCCAGCGAGCCGTCGCAGGTTATGACGGTCCAAAGCGTCACTTTTCCGTTTCCGTCCTGGTAGCCGCCGACGCCGGTGGTCTTGAACAGATAATTGCCGTCATCCAGGATATGATAGATATTGTCGACGGAACCGTAGACATTGGTTTCGTCTTCCTTTGAAATTTCGACCGTTTCGGCGGAAACAGGCTCTCCGTAGATCTTGGAGAGCGTTCGGTTGAGCCGCTCTTCGTCCGTGACCTGGAGGAGGTCGTTGAAGATCGCCAGCAAGGCGCCGGCAACGAGCACGATCGCGATGAGGACGATAAGGCTCTTGAAGGCGTTGCTCTTAAAAAACTGTTTGGTTGTCATTCCTTTGCCTCCTTCTTTTTGCGCACATAGCCGAAAGGACGGGGCCTGATCGCAATGTCAATGAGAAAGACGAGGAAGTTCATGAGCAGAATGCAGAAAGACACGACTTCGATGCCGGTTGCTTTCCGAAGGCCTGCAGTTAAAAGTCCGAGTACAATAAAATAGATGATGTTTCCAAGCTTGGATTTGGGCGTCGTGACATAGTCGGTTGCCATGAAGCAGGCGCCGAGGATAAGTCCGCCCGAGAGGATCGAGGGCAGGAAGAAGGAGAAATCAAATCCTTCCAGCGCGACGGCAAACAGTCCCGTTACTCCGATATAGAGGAGGGGGAGATACCACTTGATGACGCCGCGCACACAGAGATAGAGATAGCCGACGAGAAGCGCGACTTTGCAGGTTTCGCCGAGGCAGCCCGCAACGCCCGTTCCGAGGAACAAGTCGAGGTTGGAAAGCATTGCGCCGTCTTTGAGTCCGCTCGTCAGCGATGTAGCGCCCGTCATGAGCTCGGAAAGGCTCGTCTTGCCAATGGGCCCGAAGTTGGCTGCGGGATAAAAGGTCGCATAATTAGCCATTACGGCGAACGAAATGAACAAAAAGACGCGTCCTGCAATGGCAGGGTTGACGATATTTTTGCCCGTTCCGCCGAAGAGCATTTTGACGATTCCGACGGCGAAGATGCTGCCGAGAAGGGGCAGATACCATCCTGCTACGTTTGCAGGCAGGCAGAGCGCCAGAAGAAGTCCTGTCACGAGGGAGGTGCAGTCGAACTGTGTGGCCCACGCAAAGACAGTCTCTTTTGCGTTCCTCCACACTTTATGCTCGACGAGATACCAGATAAATTCCGTCAGCACGGCTGCCGCAAGTGAAATGAGAATGGTGACCGCCGCCTGCCATCCGAAATAGACGATGCTCGCCGCAACGGCAGGAAGAAGGGCAATGAGCACATCGAGCATGATGGTCTTTGTGGTGCGCCGCGTCCGAATGTGCGGTGCCGAAGAAAGTATTCTCATGATTTCCTCCTCAGTTCCGCCTTTGCGGTCTTGATCGCCTGTGCAAGCGGACGACGCGCAGGGCAGACATAGCTGCATACGCCGCATTCGATGCAGGCAAGCACGCCGCCGTATTTGTCGGCATTTTCATATTCTTTCGCGTTGGTATAGAATTCCGTCTGCATGGGCATGAGCTTCATGGGGCAGGCATCGGCACAGCGGCCGCAGTTGATGCAGGGCGTCGCCTCGTCCGTGTTCGTCTCCTGCGCGGTAAGGAACAAAAATCCGCCCGTCGTTTTGGTGACGACCGCCTCCGTCCCCGTGAGCGCGCAACCCGTCATCGGGCCGCCTTCCACCAGTTTTACGGCATCCTGTTCGCCGCCGCACGCCTCTGCAAGCACCGAGAGGGGCGTTCCGACGGGGCAGATGAGATTTTTCGGCTGTCTGATGCCGCCGCCCGTAACCGTGACGATTCGCTCGATGAGGGGCTTGCCCTGTTCGATCGCTTCACAGACGGCAACCGCGGTGGCGACGTTCTGAACGATGACGCCTGCGTGGGCGGGGAGCTTCCCGAGCGGGACCTTTCTGCCCGTACAGCAATAGATGAGCTGTTTTTCTGCGCCCATGGGGTATTGCTTTTTCAGCGGAACGACGTCGATGTCGCTGTCGGCAAATGCGGCGATGTCATCGGGTTTGTTCTGTTCGATGGCGATGAGAATATTCGAAGCATTCAAAGCCTTTGCGAGGTACTTTGCGCCGCGCAGTACTTCGTTTTTCCTCGCTTGCATCAGGACATCGTCACAGGTGAGATAGGGTTCGCATTCCGAACCGTTGAGAATGAGCGTATCCACGGGAACGTGAGGCGCCAGCTTTACATGCGTGGGAAATCCTGCGCCGCCCATTCCGACGATTCCGCACGCCGCAATGCGTGCAAGGATTTCTTCGGCAGAGGGCTCGCTGAGCGGAGGAAGGAATGCGTCCTCCTGAACGTCGGCGGGCGTGATGAAGATGCAGTCTGTCTGTCCGCCGCGTCCGTCCGGGTGGGGGCCGATGGCGGTCACCGTTCCTGCAATGCTCGCGTGGACGTTGGCGGAGACGATTCCCGCCGCTTCGGCGATGCACTGTCCGCGGCGGACGGCTTGTCCGACTTCCACAACGGGTTTTGCGGGTGCGCCGATGCTCTGGGCAAGCGGAATGATGACCTCCGGAATTGCGGAAAGTCGTTCGGCCGGCATGCGGTCGGTGGGCGATTTATGTCCCGCGATGCGGATACCGCGGAAGAATGCCCTGGGTTTCTTGATCACTTTTTATCCTCCTTGGGAAGGGTTTGCCGCGCGAGCAGACGCGCGGGAAGTGCCTTAACGGAATAGGTAACGACGAGTCCGACGACAATCCCTGCGCCCATTCCCATGAGACACAGATAGGGGGAATAGACGAAGAGAAGAGCGGTACCCGTCAGCGCGCAGTAGACAAGCAGCTGCACGATGTTATGAACGACCGCACCCGCAACGCTCACACAGAGAAAGCTGATGTGCGGAAGTGCGCATAAAAGCAGGCGGGAGACGCACGTTGAAAGCGCCCCCGCCGTCATGGAATAGAGCAGCATGGAAATATTTCCCGCAAACAGGCTGCCGAGCAAAGTCCGCACGATGACGACGACGAGCGCCTCCGGAAGACCGTACAAGAGCAGGGCGAGCAAGGAGAAAATATTTGCAAAACCGAGTTTTGCTCCCGGCAGAAATGGTATGGGAATGAGACTTTCCAGCATGAACGCAATGAGCCCGAGGGTCGTAAGAATGCCGAGCGTGGCGATCTTTTTTGCCGTAAAACGCTTTTCCGTACCATTCATGCTTCTATTATATAAAATGCACGAAAAATGTCAATCGGGCGGGACGGGAAAAATGAAAAATCGCAAAAAAACCTGCATTCATTTTGTTCGCTTGACACGCCGAAGGCAGGCATGATATACTATCTTTATGGATAAAATTTACGACGTCATGGTTGTGGGCGGGGGAATTGCGGGATATTCCGCGGCGCTCACCTTAAAGAGTCTCAAACGCGATACGCTCTGGCTGGGCGCGGAGCTGTTCGGCGAGAAACTGCGCGCGGCCGAATACGTGCGCAACTATCCGTCCGTACACGGAAGCGGAGCGCTTTTTGCGTCCCGTCTGGAAGAACAGATGCAGCAGGAAGACATTGTCTTTACGCACGGCAGGGCGGACGGAATCTATGCGGGCGATGTGTTTACCGTTACGGCAGCGGATCAGGTCTATATGGCGCGTTCCGTCATCCTTGCCACGGGAGTCTCGCAGACGGGTGCCGTTCAGGGCGAGACGGACTTTCTGGGGCGCGGGGTGAGCTATTGCGCCGTTTGCGACGGCGCCCTCTATCGCGGTAAGACGATCGCCGCCGTCGTCGCCTCCGAAAAATTCGCGGAAGAAGTGGAGTACCTTGCGGGGTTCGCCGCAACGGTGCACGCCTTCTGTCTCTATCAGCATGCCTCATTTTCGGCAAAGAATGTCATTGTGCATACGGAAAAGCCCCTTCGCGTGGAGGGAACGCTGCGTGTCGAGCGCCTCATTCGGAAAGAAGGCGTGCTCGATGTCGACGCCGTGTTTTTCCTGCGCGACGCCGCACCGCCCGCGGCCCTGGTAGGCGGGCTGGAAGTGGAGGGCTCGCAAGTGAAAACGGCGCGCGACGGCTCCACCAATCTTCCCGGTCTGTTCGCGGCGGGAGACGTGACGGGGCGCCCGTATCAGTATGCAAAGGCAGCGGGAGAAGGGCTGGTCGCGGCGTATTCCGCGCACGCCTATCTTGCGGAGAAAAAGGCATGACCTGTGCCGACATCGAGCGCTCGATCATAAAAAAATTTCGCAAGGAGATCTGGTGCCCCTTTGTGAAGAGCGTCAAGCAATACGAGCTTCTCTCGCCCGGGGACAGGGTCGCCGTGTGTATTTCCGGCGGAAAGGACTCCTTTTTGCTCGCCAAATGCATGCAGGAGCTCTGCCGTCACGGACAGTATGCGTTCGGACTGGAATTTCTTGTCATGGATCCTGGGTATGCGCCGAAAAACCGCGCGCGCATCGAGGAAAATGCGGAGAAATTGCAGATTCCCGTGCATATCTTCGAGAGCGACATCTTTGCGGCGGTGGACAGCGTGACGCACGGCTCTGCCTGTTATCTGTGTGCGCGCATGCGGCGCGGCTACCTCTATGAGTTCGCCAAAAAACTCGATTGCAACAAGATCGCCCTCGGACATCATTTCGACGATGTCGTCTCTACGACCATGCTGAACCTGTTCTACGGCGCAGAGGTCAAGACCATGATGCCGAAACTGCGTTCGACAAGCCATCCGGGCATGGAACTCATCCGACCGCTCTATTCCGTGCGCGAAAAGGACATCATCGCCTGGGCAAATTACAACGACCTCTCTTTTCTCGGCTGTGCCTGCCGTTTTACCGAACGCGTCGCGGACAAGGAAGAGAAGAGCAAACGCAAGGAGATGAAGGAGCTCCTCGCCTATATGGAACAGTCCAACCCCGAGGCGGCCAACAATGTATTCCGCAGTCTGCACAATGTTGCGCTCGACTGCATTGTCGGTTGGCGCAAAGGGGGCTGTCGCGGCAGCTTTTTGGACAAATATGATGAATAAAAGGGCAGGGAAATGCATTCTTTTTGCATTTCCTTCTTGTTTTTTTCATTTTCCTCTTGTTTTCCCGCGGAAAAATGTGTATAATAAATAAAACTGCGCGCGGTTTGACGCGGAGGGTTGCAATGACACGCAAACAATTACAGCAATTTCTCGATGTGGAAAAATGGAAGGCCAGTGAGGCGCATGGCTGCGATATGTGCGGCCGTTACGCGCGCTGCCGTTATTGCGTGCGTACGGAGCAATATCCCTGTGCCGCGGCACACGATCGCCTGATCGCCGCGACGTCGGGGCCCGTTCCCGATCATGTCCCGGAGTGGCTGCTTCCCGAGCCGCAGATTCCTCTCGGATCGGTCACTTCCGCAACGAAAAAAGGGTCGGTGCGGCAGGTCGGAACGGAGCAGAACGCAAAAACGGAGCTCACGGAGGCTGCCTCTTCATCGGAGAACCTTTCCCCGTCGGAAAGTCCGTCCCTGTCGGAAAGTCTGTCCGCGTCGGAGAGCGCGAAGGAATTCATTCCTTCGCAGATGCAAATGGCGTCGGTGGCTCCTGACGATGCGGATGAGACGCCTGCAAAGACAATGCAGGAGGGCGGTTCGGCCGACATTGCGGAGGAGCACGAAGAGAGAACGGACGCGTCGGAGGAGAATGTGCCGACGGGTTCGGAGGGGGCGGAAGAGCCCCTGCGCGTCTTAGCGCGCGGCAGAAAGGGAGCGATCCGCCTCTGTGCCCTGAAAAAACGCGTCGTTACGGGCAGAGCGGAGGGCTCTGTGCAAGAGAACTGATCGAATCGGTCCGCTTCCCCTGCGTTGGGGGAACGGGAAGAGAAATAAACGGAAATCCCGTCTTTGAAGGAGGTATAAGGTAATTTCCTATCTATGGACAGTCGATGTATCGGACTGTTAGTTGCACTTGTAGTGCTTGTCGTCCTGTCGGGGCTTTTCAGCGCGACGGAGACGGCGTACACGAGCTTTTCGCCGGTGCGGATGCGCCGCTTTGCGAAGAGCAAAAAGACCGCGCGCATGGCGTTTCGCCTGAGTGCGGATTATAATCGGGTTCTGACGACGCTGCTTATCGCGGACAACATCGTGAACATCGCATCGGCGACCATCGGCACGCTCATTTTCACATCTCTTTTGGGTGCTGACATCGGGCCTACGATCTCGACCGTTGTGCTCACGATCGTTTTGCTCATCTTCGGAGAAATCACGCCGAAGGTCTTGGCAAAGCGCATTCCCGAGACCTTTGCAAGCGCCGCCGCCTATCCGCTTCTGGTCTGTACATACCTCTTCCTGCCGCTCGTGTGGCTTTTCGGGCTCTGGAAGAAGTTTATTTTTTGTCTTTTCGGTCTCAGAAAGAAACAGCCCAGACTTACCGAGGAGGAGTTTGAAATGCTCGTCTCCGATGTAGGCAAGGAGGGCGTTCTCAACGAAACGGAACAGGAACTCATTCACAGGACGCTCCGCTATGACGAACTGACCGTCTCCGACTGTATGATCCCGCTCGATCGTGCCGTCGCGGTGGACGTCCGCGAGAATGACCGTGTCGTGTATAAACTGTTCCGTGAGACCAATTTTTCAAGGCTTCCTGTCTATAAGGGCATGAAGCGAAACATCGAAGGCGTTCTCTACCGCGCCGATTTCTATGAAAACATGCTGGCGGGCAGACGCGATTTCGACAACATTATCCGCCCCATAACCTATGTTTCGCCCGATGAGAAGGTCTCCGAACTCATGGAGCGCCTTCGCACCATGCGCGAACACATGCTTGCGGTCGGTTCCGAGGACAACGCACTCGGCATCATCACGCGCGAGGACATGGTGGAAGAACTCATCGGCGATGTGGACGACAAATATGACCTGACGCCCGTGACATCGCTTCCGACGCCGCCCGTGGCGCCGCTTGAGGCATAAGGAGGGCGGATATGAGCAATGTCACATATGCCGCGCTCATCATTGCGCTCGCCGTTCTTGTCGTGCTTTCCGGATTTTTCAGCGCGACGGAAACGGCGTACACGAGCTTTTCCGCCGTGCGGATGCGTCGGTTTGCGCGTACAAAGAATACGGCGCGCATCGCGCTCAAGCTCAGCGAGGACTACAACAAGATCCTCACGACGCTCCTGATCGGCAACAATATCGTCAATATTGCGGCGTCGACCATCGGCACCGTTCTGTTCGTCTCCGTGCTGGGAGAGGGGATGGGCGCAACCGTTTCCACCATCGTGATCACGGTCGTCGTCCTCATTTTCGGCGAGGTGACGCCCAAGACGCTTGCCAAGGAACTCCCCGAAAAATTTGCCTGCTTTGCGGCATGGCCGCTGCGCATTCTTTCCTATGTGCTCTGGCCGCTCAACTGGATTTTTTCGCAGTGGGAAAAGTTCATTTTCTTCGCCTTCCATCTGAATAAACCTAAGGAAAAGTACACGGAAGCCGAATTCAAGATGCTCGTTTCGGACGTTCACGAGGACGGGGTGATCAACGAGACCGAACACGAACTCATCCACCGCACGCTGCGCTTTGACGAGCTCACCGTCGGCAACTGCATGGTTCCGCTCGATCGCGTCACGTCCGTCGGCGAACGCGACAATACGCGCGCCGTACAGCGCATTTTCCGTGAGAAGAATTTTTCGCGCGTTCCCGTCTGGAAGGGCGACCGCAGACATATTGTCGGCATTTTGTACCGCGCCGATTTCTATGAAAATCTGCTTGCGCGCAAGAAGGACTATTCCACGCTCATCCGTCCGATCTCCGTGACGGACGTGGACGAAAAGGTGTCTGTGCTTCTGAAGCGGATGCAGAAGGCGCGCGAACACATGATGGTCGTCAACGGGAAGGACGGCGCCGTCGGCATCATCACCCGCGAGGATATCATCGAGGAGCTGCTCGGAGACCTCGACGACAAATATGACATGACGCCCGTCACGTCTCCGCTCAATCCCTGTGTTCCCGAGCCGGAGGACGAAGACGAGGACGAGGGCGGATCGGAAGAAGAATAAGTCCATGAAACTCTATATTCCCGTTGCCTCGGGCGTGGAAGCGTCCGTCAAGCGGCAACTGCGACAACTTGGCTACGGCGACTGTCCTGCGGTTTTCGGACGCATTTCCCTCGAGGGAGCCTGGCAGGACGTCGCGCGCCTCAATGTCTGCCTCAGGGCAGGCGAACGCGTGCTCATCGGGGTGGGGGAATTTCCCTCCCCCGATTTCGACGCGCTCTACGACGGCGTCTCGTCGATCGCGTGGGAGGAGTATCTCTCCGCACATACGCAGATCCTCATGGACGGAAAATGCGTAAAGAGCAGGCTCATGGCCGTCAAGGCGACGGGCGGCGTCGTGAAAAAGGCGATCACGGAGCGCCTCAAACAAAAACTCGGGGTTCGCACCCTGAACGAAAGCGGGGAACGCGCCATTGTCGGCGTCTACCTCTGCGAGGACACGGCATATCTCACCCTGGACACCTCGGGAGACGGACTGCACAAACGCGGATACCGCGTGCGTACATACGAGGCGCCCCTGCGCGAGACGACAGCGGCGGCCATTTTGGAGAGCTCTTTTTTCCGCCCGGGCAAGCCGTTTGCGGACGTCTTCTGCGGGAGCGGCACCATTCCCGTCGAAGCGGCGCTCATGATGCGTAACATCGCCCCGGGCGTTGCACGCGGGTTTGACTTTACGCGGTGGAAGTGCACGCCGAAGGGGGTTTTGGAGCGCGCCCGCGAGGAGGCACGCGCCGGGGAAAACCATGCGCCGATGGAGCCGCTGCTGGCTTCCGACATTTCCCCCAAGGCGGTGGAGATCGCCCGTTTCCATGCGGAACGCGCAGGCGTTGCAAAGGATATCCGCTTTTCGGTGCGGGATATGCGCGCGTTTGAATCCTCGGAGAAAAACGGCGTCCTTGTCTGCAATCCGCCCTACGGGGAACGCATGCGGGATTCCGATCTGCAGGGACTTTACCGTGATTTCGGCAGGATGTTCCGCGCACTTCCCGATTGGAGCTGTTATTTTCTGTCGGCCTATGAGAACGCCGAGCGCGCCTTCGGCGGAAGGGCGGACAAAAAGCGCAGATTGTGGAATGCCCGCCTTGCCTGCACGCTGTATTCCTACTTTGGGAAGCCTCCGTGTAAAAAATGATAAAATGATGAATTCGGCGAAAAAGACGTCCGGCGGGGTTGACAAAGTACCCGGTGCCGCGTATAATGAAGCTGGTTAATTGTTCAGCCAGATACAAAATTACAGGAGGAATTTGGTATGGAAATCAACGAGTATCTCATCAAATGTTTTCAGCTGATGCGCAACATGGAAAACATCGATTTCTTTGCGGGCGCACACGAACTCTCGAGAACGGAATTCCGTCTGTTGCGCGAAGTGATCCTGGAAGAGGAGCGCGGGAAGAGCATTATCTCTTCCGAACTTGCCCGTCGTCTCGGGATCACGCGGTCTGCGGTCTCTCAGATCGTCACCAAGATGGAAAAGGACGGCGTTGTGGCGCGCGTTGCTTCTCCGACGGACCGTAAAATTGCCTATATCCGACTTTCGGACAGTGCCCGTGTTGTCTTTGAGGAGCAGTGCAAAGAGGCAAACGCCACGATGGAGCGCATCGTCTCCGAAGTGGGCGAGGACAAGGTAAAAGAGTTTTTCCGGCTGTATGACGATCTCAATCACTCCATTGAGAAGGTCATGAAGGAAATCAAAGGCGAAAAAGAGGGCGCACAAAACTAACTTTTTTCCGAGCGGGCGCCTGTCGGACGGATAAGAAGGTGTATATGCTGAAACTGACGGATATCCGGAAGGACTACAAAGTGGCTTCTGGCGATGTTCACGCGCTCAAAGGCGTGAGCCTGGAATTTCGCGAAAACGAATTTGTCTGCATCCTCGGCGCGTCGGGCTGCGGCAAGACGACGCTTCTCAACATCATCGGCGGTCTGGATCACTATACGTCGGGCGACCTTGTCATCGAAGGGCGTTCGACAAAGGATTATAAGGACCGCGACTGGGACGTCTACCGAAATCATCGGATCGGATTTATTTTCCAGTCCTACAACCTCATTCCGCACCAGACGGTCTTGGGGAACGTCGAGCTTGCGCTCACCATTGCGGGCGTGGGCCGCGAAGAGCGCAAAAGACGCGCCGTCGAAGCGCTCACGCGGGTCGGCCTCGGCGGGGAACTGAACAAAAAGCCCAATCAGCTCTCGGGCGGACAGATGCAGCGCGTCGCCATTGCGCGTGCGCTCGTAAACAATCCCGCCATTCTGCTGGCGGACGAGCCGACGGGCGCGCTCGATTCCGAGACCAGTGTCCAGATCATGGACCTCATCAAGGAGATCGCAGGCGAGCGGCTTGTCATCATGGTCACGCACAACCCCGATCTTGCCTATCAGTATGCCTCGCGAATCGTGCGCCTGAAAGACGGGTTGGTGGAATCCGATTCCATGCCGTATGACTCCTCCAAGGAAGAAACCGTGAAAAAGGCGGATAAGGCGCAGGAGACGCCTGAAAAGGACGAGGAACAGAAGGGCGGGAAAAAACTGCGTGCGCGCATGAGTTTCTTCACCTCCCTTGCTCTGAGTGCCAAAAACCTTCTCACAAAGAAGGGGCGCACCATCCTGACCTCCGTCGCGGGAAGCATCGGGATTGTCAGCGTCTGCCTTGTGCTGGCGCTCTCCAGCGGATTCAGCAACTATGTGCGCAAGACGGAAGAGGATATGCTTTCCTACTATCCCGTCACTGTTTCGGAGAGCTCTTTCGATCTTGCGACCGCCATGACCTCCTTCACGGCGCCGCAGGATCTGCCCGATATGTCGCAGCTGAACGACAAGGTTTACATCGATTCCTTTCTGACGAGCCTTGCAAACGGCATGGCGACGCAGAACAACATCACGGAGGAATATCTCGACTATCTTGAAAAGATGGATCCTTCGTGGTACGCGGAGATCATGTACAAATACGGGGCGGCCATTTCCGACAACCTGTTTTTGCAGACGAAGACCTTCCCGGACGACGACAGCTCGACGACCGTGCTCACGACGCGCTCGCTGTCCAATCTCAAAAACAAATATATTACCGATCTGATGGCATTTGCATCGCAATATAACTCGCTCATCGGATATGCGGACTACTTCCTCGGCGTTGTCAACGTCATGCCCGGAACTTCCGACAAGACCAATCTCGGATACGGGGAATATGTACTCTCGCAGTACGACGTCATTGCGGGACACTTCCCGCAGAACGAGAACGAAGTCGTGCTTGTCGTCGGAACCAACAATCAGGTCACCGACCTCACGCTTGCCCAGCTCGGCCTTCTGGAAGAAGATCGCTTCATGGATCTTTTTAATCTCGGAACCGACCAGAGCGATACCGTCACCGATCCCGACGCCGACAAAGTCTCGTTTGAGGATATCTTAGGCAAAAAGTACACGCTCTTTTTCAACGACGCGGTCTATAAGGAAAACGAAGACTGGACGCAGATGGATTATATGCGCGGACAGCATGCGTTTGAATACGAGGGCGAGCGCAGCAACGAGGCGTTTGAGGCGCAGGAGGGCGAAGGCCTGAATTTGCAGATCTCGGGCATATTGCGGCTCAAGGACGGTCTGTCCTACGGCTGTCTTTCCTCGGGGCTCAACCTGACGGAGAACACCGTCAAGGCCTACATTGCCGGAAATATCGGTTCACAGATCGTCCAATGGATGCAGAGCGATGCGGCAAAATACTCCATCGGTTCGACTGCCATCTACCTCATGCCCGTCGTGACGGAAAATCTCTCTTCCGCCTATACGCTCTACGAGCTGATGCCGGGCGTCAACGTCTACATTGCGCAGACCCCCGACGCGGCGATCAAGCTGCTCGGCGGGAGCGACAGCGTGAGCGGGCTCTCCATTTATGCGCGTGATTTTGACAGCAAGGAGAGCATTCTTGCCTACCTCGATCAGTGGAACACCGATCACGACGATACCGATGAGAATCGGGCGCTCCAGATCACCTATACCGATACTGTCGGCCTGCTCATGGGCATGGTACAGCAGATCCTCGACATCATTACCTATGTCCTTGTCGCCTTTACGGCGATCTCGCTCGTCGTTTCCTCCGTCATGATCGGCATTATCACCTATGTCTCGGTCGTGGAACGTGTCAAGGAGATCGGTGTCCTGCGATCGCTCGGCGCCCGAAAACAGGACGTGCGCAACCTCTTCAACGCGGAGACCTTCATTATCGGCCTCGGCGCGGGACTCATCGGAATCGGGCTGTCGTATTTCATCTCCATCTTCATCAACATCATCATCAAATCGCTTGCCGGCATCTCCGGGATCGCGGCGCTGCCGTTTACGACGGCGCTCATCATGGTGTTGGTCAGCGTAGTGCTCACGCTCATTTCCGGGCTCATTCCCGCGCAATCGGCGGCGAAAAAAGATCCCGTTATCGCGCTGCGCACCGAATAAAAGAGGGGCATTGCGTCCAAACTATGGGTACTACGATCCAAGAGGGGCGCTCCTATGGAAAAGAAGAAGATCAAAAAACTCACGGATGAAGAATACGAAAAATACATTCGCGAACTGTTGCAAAAGTGAAGAGAAGACCTCGCCGTCATGGCGGGGCCTTTTTCGTATGAAAACGACAGAATTTCGCAAAATATGTCGCCGAACTTTCCCTTGTTGTGTGCTATCATACGGAAAAACGCGTGCGCACGGGCGTACGCGGAGGGAACATGGCAAGAAAGATCGTAATTACTTCCGGAAAAGGCGGCGTCGGAAAGACGACCGTTTGCTGTAATCTCGGCGTCCAGCTCGCGCGGCGCGGCTATCGGGTCGTCGTCTGCGATCTCGACTTCGGACTCAACAACGCAGACGTGGTACTGGGCGTGGAAAATCGTGCCGTCTATGACATCCTCGACGCGATCGAGGGGCGCTGCCGTCCCAAACAGGCCTTGGTGGCGCACCCGTATTTTCCGACGCTCTTTTCCCTGTCGAGCAATCGGGTGCTCGAACAATACGTCTCTCCGCAGGCGATCCGCCTTGTTCTGGAGACGCTCTCTCCGCAGTTTGATTTTCTGCTCATTGATTCGCCCGCCGGGATCGAGGACGGATTTCACCGCGCCGCCTCCTGTGCGGAAGAAGCGCTTCTCGTCACGACGCCGCACATCTCCGCCCTGCGGGATGCCGACCGCGTGGCGGGGATTCTGGGAAGCTATCGCTTTTCGTTCGTCGGGCTTGTCGTCAATCTCGTCCGACGGGACCGCCGTCGCCGCGAACTGCTCTCGCCCGAGGAAATTTCCGCAACGCTCCGTCTGCCGCTCGTCGGGACGCTCTCGGAAGAGGAACGCATTTTTTCGGAGAACATTGTACCGCGGCTGCGCGGGTTCCGCAGCCTGGCGGATGCCGTCCTGCGCATGCAGGGCGGAGCGCGTAAGAACGCGCAGGGGAGGCGTCCATGAAAGAGGAAGAACTGCGCCGTCTGGAAGACCTTTTGCGGCGGGACAAGGCGATCATTTCGGATGAAGTGGAGGCGGCAGCGGTGCGCGATTTTGCACGCGTTGCCCAGGAGTATTTTGACCTGGACGGAAGAGTCTCTTTTTCGCTGCGGGAAGAAAAGGACGGTGGCGTTGTGACGATGACTTTCCGCATTACGCGCGTAAAAAATTTCACCGTATTGTCGTAAATAAGTTGCAACCGATTGACAAAAATGTTTCCTTTGTATATAATTTGAGGAGGGTAGTGGGGAGAGTCTGCTCTGAAAACAAGAAAAAGGTATAAAAAATGGCAAGAAACTTTGTTCTGATGACGGATACGGGAAGCGATCTTCCCGAGGAGTACTACGCACAGCATGACATCCAATGTGTGCAGCTCGGCTTCACGCTGGACGGTGTGACGTACGGCGGAGACGACGGCGCAACGATGGACACCAAGAAGTTCTATGAGCTTCTCCGCGGCGGTGCGATGCCCAAGACTTTCCAGGTGACTCCCGCACAGGCGTCCGCGCACATCGAACCCTTTGTAAAAGAGGGAAAAGACGTCCTGGTCGTTGCGTTCTCGTCCGGGCTTTCCGGGACCTATGAGAGCTATTGCACGGCGGCCAAGGAACTTGCTCAGAGCTATCCCGATGCAAAAGTGCGCGTTATCGATTCCCTGTGTGCCTCGCTCGGCCAGGGGCTCTTTGTGGACTATATTGTCAGAAAGGCGGACAGCGGAGCGTCGCTTGAGGAGACGGTTGAATACGGCGAAGAACTCAAGAGCCACATCTGTCACTTCTTCACGGTGGACGATCTGTTCCACCTGAAGCGCGGCGGAAGAGTGTCCGGTGCGACGGCTGTCGTCGGAAAGATGCTCAACATCAAACCCGTCCTCCATGTGGACGATGCGGGACACCTCATCCCGATCGGCAAGGCGATGGGAAGAAAGAAGTCGCTTGCCGCGCTCGTTGATAAGATGACGGAACTCCAGACGCTCGGGAAAGACGATCCCATTTTCATCAGCCACGGCGATTGCCAGGCGGATGTCGACTACCTCATCGGCCTCATCAAAAATCGCTTCGGAACGCGCAATTTCTTCGTGAACATGATCGGAAGCGTCATCGGAACGCATTCGGGTGCGGGAACGGTTGCGCTCTTCTTCAAGGGCCGCCACAGATAAGCCGAAAAAAGATCGCATGGAAAAGGACACGGAATGTTCCGTGTCCTTTTGTCATTCTTTCTCTTCGGCGCATATACTGCGTGGGGGTGATTATGCGGATCTGTTTTCTGACAAGAGGGGGGATTTCCGATTTGGCCGGACACGAGGCAGAGCCTGCAGACGTGCTAGTGTGCGGCTTTCATGCGCTCGGCGAAGTGAGCTATGAGCGCGAACTGAAAGGGGAGACGGGGCTCTTCGCCGATCTTGCCGTTCTTTCGCGGGAGCGGCGCGGCGTCGTCATAAGCGGCTGTTTCACCGACGCGCGCGGGATGCGGCGTAAGTCGGTCGTCGTCGCCGAAAAAGGGCGGATTCTCGGCGTTTCCGATATGATCAACCGCATCGACGGCGGGCCGTACCGTGCAGGCGCAGGGGTCAAGATCTATGAGACCTCGGTCGGAAAGATCGGCGTGATCGTCGCGGAAGATCTGTATTTTTCCCGCGTTCCGGAGACGCTTTCCGTGTGCGGTGCGGACATTGCCGTATGTATCTTTGAGCAGTTCTCGGAGGGCCTGGAACCGCTGCTTGCCCGTGCGCAGGCGTTTTTGTGCGGCATCCCCGTTCTTCTGTGCGGATACGGCTATGCCCTGATCGCCGATATCGGCGGGAAGACCCGATTCGCAACAGCGCACAGTCCCTGCTGTTTTGATCTGGAAAAGGAACAGGAGTACCACCTTGTGGAGACGAGACGGCGCGGCCTGTATCGTTCCGGAAGGAAAAAATTTTGAATCTTGCATTTTCCGAAAAGATGTGCTATACTTTTCGCATGAGCAATGCCATTGATTTTATTTCGGCGTACAACACCATCGATGCGCGCCTGCGGGCGATCTATCGAGGAAAGGGCAATCTGCAATTTTCTGACCTCGTCCGACGCTGTGCCGAGTTCAACAATACCGTCCGCAAGTATGAGGACGATCTTTTGCTCTGCGCACGGCTGCGCAACGTCATTGTGCATGAGAGCAAACGCGACTACCTCATCGCCGAGCCCTGCGCGGACATCACGCAGCTCATCTGCCACGTTGCCGATCTTCTGAGCCGCCCGCCGAAACTCTCCGTCCTTAAAGAGAAGAACGTGACGGGAATTGACGGAGATGCGACGCTGGCCGACGCCCTTATGCGCGTCTCTGCGACCAATTATTCCAATCTGCCCGTCTATCGGAAGGGACATATGATCGGGATTCTCAACAATCGCCGTATCGTGCGTGCCATGGGGCAGGCGCTCGAGCGCGGCGAGGACATGGACGAATTTTTGCAGACACGCTGTGAAAATGCTCTGCACGAGGAGGACCTTCGCCGTTTCTATCGGATCTTGGGGCGGAATGACACCGTGCAGGAGGCAATCGACGCGTTTGAAGATAACCGAAAACTGCTTGCGGTCGTCGTCACGGAGGACGGAACGGTCGGCGATAAGATCGTCAACCTTCTCACCAGCGCCGATCTGCCCATGCTGATCCGCATTCTGGAAGATTCCTGAAAACGCGCCGTGCTTTTTTGGCGCGTCAGAGAAAAGAGTTTCCGTGCGCAACCTGCAAATTTCAACCTCCATACTTCTGAGCGGATCTCATACAAGTTTCATAGGAGCCACGGACGCATGTTAAACAATTGCGCGAGCCGCCGATCATTCGGCGGCTCGCGCGATTTTTGCAAAACTTTTTCCGATTTAGAAACGAAGAATGCTTCGTACTATTTTTTTAGAGAAAGGGGTGCGTTTATGGAGTGGTTACGGGGCGCTTATACCGTCTTTAATACTCTTGTCGCCGTGCAGGCAAGCGCGCCGGGGCCGATGTGGCAGGAGACGGACAGCGAAAGGGGATCGGCGTAGAGCACGGGAACGTCGGGGAAGGCTTCCTCGAGTTCCTTGCGGAAGATTTCGGCCTCCGTGCGGTTGTCCGTGTATGCGACGGAGAGGCTCATTTCTCCGTCTTTGCGGAATTGCGCAAAGCGCGCGGAGAGGTCGTGCTGAATGGCGGCGATCATCTCCTGTTTGGCCTGTTTGAGCGAATGCACTTTGCGGAAGGCGTCCAGTTTGTCGCCCTGGATCTGCAGGACGGGTTTGATGCGCAGAATGGAACCGACCAATGCGGCGGCAGGCGTAAGACGGCCGCCTTTTTTGAGGTATTTCAGCGTATCGAGCGCAATATAGATGCTGCTGTCCAGTTTGGTCGCGAGCAGGTATTGTACGATCTCGTCGGCGCTTTTCCCGAGCGCGGCGAGCTTCATCGCATCGAATACGCTCTGCTTTTGCGTGACGGAGATGCGCTGGTTGTCCACGACGTGCACTTTTCCGCCGTATTCCTTGGCGAGGTTCTGCGCAGTATGGCAGGTCTCGGAAAGCCCGCTTGACATGGGGATGTGAATGATTTCACAGTCCTCCTGAAGCAGCTCGTTCCAAAGGTCGGTGACGCTTGCCACGGACGGCTGCGACGTGGATACGACCGCGTCGCCGCGCAGATGTTCATAGAATTGCTCTTGGGTGAGGTTGATGTCCTCGAAGTACTCTTCGCCGTCGATCAGAAAGGGCATCGGGATGACAAAGATTCCCAGTTTCTTTGCCTCCGACTGCGTGATGCCGCTGTTCGAGTCGGTGACGATCTTGATTTTCGTCATGTCGGTCTCCAATATTTATTTCATAATTTGAACTAATTGTCATTATATCCCATTACGCCTGCGATGTCAAGAAATTGAGGGGAACATTTGCGGGAAAACCACGGGATCCCCGTTGACATTTCAGAGCGCGGATAGTATAATAAACAATGGAATTTATACAAGGAGATTGTGCTAAGTATGTTCGAGATCGTAAAGAAAGAGGCGCTCAATCCTACCGTCATGCGCATGGATATCAAGGCTCCCCTCATTGCGAAGAAGGCACGGGCAGGACAGTTCATCATCCTGCGCGCGGACGAACGCGGCGAGCGGATTCCGCTCACGGTTGCGGGCTGTGATACCGAGGCCGGGACGGTCACCATTATCTTCCAGATCGTCGGCGGCGCGACCATGACGCTCGCATCGCTTCCGCAGGGCGGCTGTGTTGCCGACTTTGTCGGCCCGCTCGGAACGCCCACGCAGATCGAGGGTCTGAAAAAAGTGGCCGTTGTCGGCGGTGGCGTCGGCTGTGCCATTGCGCTTCCCGTGGCGCGTGCTCTGCATGCACAGGGGACACAGGTCACGTCCATCGTTGGGTTCCGCAATCAGGATCTCGTCATTTTGGAACAGGAGTTCAAGGAAGTGAGCGATCGCTTCTTCATGATGACGGATGACGGTTCCTATGGCGAAAAGGGCAACGTCTGTGTGCCGCTCAACCGCATTCTGGAGAGCGGAGAGACGTTCGATGCCGTTATCACCATCGGCCCGCTCATCATGATGAAGTTTGTCGCGGCGGCGACCAAGCCGTACGGGATCAAGACGGTCGCCAGCATGAATCCCATCATGATCGACGGAACGGGAATGTGCGGCTGCTGCCGCGTCACCGTGGGCGGCGAGATGAAGTTCGCCTGTGTGGACGGGCCGGATTTCGACGCGCATCTCATCGACTTCGACGAGGCGATGAAGCGTTCGCGCACCTATGTCGAGTTTGAAGCAAAAGCAAGAGAAAAGCACTGCAACTTGTTCAAAAAGGAGGTGTCCTGATATGCCGAAGTTCAACATGGATCCTAAAAAGCATCCGATGCCTTCCCAGGATCCGCTTGTCCGCAATAAGAATTTCAAAGAGGTCGCGCTCGGCTACGATGAGGCGACGGCTGTCGACGAGGCAAAACGCTGCCTGAACTGCAAAAATAAGCCCTGTGTCACCGGCTGCCCCGTCGCCGTGGACATTCCCTCCTTCGTCGCGCTGGTCGCCGAAGGGCGCTTTGAAGAGGCCTATCAGGTCATCGCGCGCACGTCCTCTCTGCCCGCGGTCTGCGGAAGAGTCTGTCCGCAGGAGACGCAGTGTGAGGGCAAATGTACGCGCGGGATAAAGGGGGAGCCGGTCGGAATCGGACGCCTTGAACGCTTTGTCGCCGATTGGCACATGGCGCATCCCGTAGAAGCACCCGTCTGCCCCGTTCGGAACGGGCACAGAGTCGCCATCGTCGGTTCGGGCCCCGCAGGCCTTACCTGTGCGGGCGATCTTGCGAAACTCGGATATGAGGTCACCGTATTCGAGGCGCTTCATGTCGCGGGCGGCGTTCTCGTCTATGGCATTCCCGAATTCCGTCTTCCCAAGGCAATCGTGCAAAAAGAGGTGGACGGATTAAAGGCGATCGGCGTCACGTTTGAGACGGACTCCGTCATCGGCCGTGTCCTCACCATTGACGAACTTAAAAACGAATACGGCTTTGAAGCTGTTTTCCTCGGCACGGGGGCCGGTCTGCCGCGCTTTATGGGAATCAAGGGCGAGGGCGCAAAGGGCGTCTTTTCCGCCAATGAGTATCTCACGCGCACCAATCTCATGAAGGCGTATGAGGCGGACAGCGAGACGCCCATCCTTCACGCGAAGAAGATCGCCGTCGTCGGAGGCGGAAATGTCGCCATGGACGCGGCGCGGTGTGCAAAACGGCTCGGTGCAGAGACGGTCTATATCGTCTATCGCCGTTCGGAGGCAGAGCTTCCTGCCCGCCGCGAAGAGGTCGAGCACGCCAAAGAGGAGGAAATCATCTTCCGACTTCTGACCAATCCCGTCGAGATCCTCACCGATAGCGAGGACAATGTCGTCGGGTTGAAGTGCATCCGCATGGAGCTGGGAGAGCCCGATGCTTCCGGCCGTCGCCGTCCCGTCGAAATTCCCGGAAGCGAATTCGACATCGACGTGGATTGCGTGATCATGGCGCTCGGGACTTCGCCCAACCCCTTGCTCAAAAAGACGACGCCCGGGCTTGAAACTCAGAAGCGCGGCGAAATCGTCGCCGACGAGACCGGCAAGACAAGCCTGGATGGCGTCTATGCGGGCGGTGACGCCGTGACGGGCGCCGCGACTGTCATCCTCGCCATGGGTGCGGGAAAGACGGCGGCAAAGGCCATCGACGCGTATATCCGCGGCAAGAATTGAGAATCGCAAAGACGACCATTTGACGGTCTGTAAGATTGAAAAAAGAGAACACGGAATTCTGTGTTCTCTTTTTATGTTTCCGAGTTAGATTTTATAACATTGACCGTCGCTGTTTGGTCTGACAGAGGGCGCCTGCAATATGATCGGCGTAATTTTGAGCTGCGAGAAGGCGCTTGCTATGTGCTTTCCGCCGCAGAAAAGCGAAAGGGGATTGTACTGGAAAAATTCTTGAAAGTCCGACAGGAACGTCCAAGCGCGGCAAGGCGAGAGAAATATGCAAGGGCAAAAAAGACTTTGAACTCATGCAAGGATAGAAAAGAAAAAAGAGTGTCAAATGCACTCTTTTTCTCTGGTGCGGTCGACAGGAATTGAACCTGCATGGTGTGAACCACAAGATCCTTAGTCTTGCGCGTCTGCCAGTTCCGCCACGACCGCATCTTTGCGACAGCTTTGTTATTGTATCGCAATTCTATGGAAAAGTCAAGTTTTATTCATATAAAAATTCATAAATTTTCCGAAATTTTGCAACTTTTTTTGCATAGGCGCGTGTCTCGGCATAGGGGATCTCGGAGAGCGTGACGCCGTCCTCAGAATATTGTGCGTCCGAGAGCCAGCGGCGCACGGTGCCTTCTCCTGCGTTGTATGCGCATACGGCTGTTCGCTCGTCAGAGAAGCGGGTCAGCAGGTAGGAAAGATAATGACATCCGAGTGCCGTGTTGTAAGCGCCGTCAGACAGCCGATCGGCTTCCCATGCGATGTTGTCTTTGCGGCAGATAAATTCTGCGGTGGATGGCTTGATCTGCATAATGCCGACGGCACCTGCACGGCTGACGGCATCGGGATCGAAGTGGCTTTCTGCCTTCATGACGGCATAGACGAGGGACGCAGGGGCGCCGCTTGCGTGAACGACGTCCGAATAGGGACGCGGATAGGATGCCCGCACGCCGAGAACGATTGCGCAGGCGAGCAGAAAGGCCGTACAGGCAAAGAGGATGGCTTTGCAACTTGCTCTCATATTAGAGAGTATGCGCGTTCTTTCGGAAACTTTCCCTAAGCAAGGAGGTGCAGCGAGCGCAGGGCATTGCGCGCTTTTTCTTTGAGCGCGTCACGGTCGCCGTCATTGTCCAGAATGAGGCAGTGTTTTTCGGAGAGCCGTGCGGGATCCAGCTGCCGGCTCATCCGCGCCAGCATCTCCTCGCGTTTGAGTCCGTCCCGCGCCTCCACGGCGGCAATGCGGGACTCTTTTGCGCGTCGCAGGGCGATGACGGCGTCGAACAACGCTTCATAGCCGCCCTCGTAGAGAAGGGGAACCTCCGCGAACGAAGGGCCTTTGCACGCGTTCATATGTGCGAGCAGACGGTATATGATGGCGGGGTGCGCGAGTGCATTGAGGCGTCTGCGCGCCTCGTCGTCCGAAAAGACCTTATCGGAGAGTTTTGCCTTGTCGATCGAGCCTCCCGTAAGGCAATCCGGGAATTGCTCCGAGAGCGTGGAAAGATACGCTTCGTCCGTCCATAGTTCGCGGTTTATGGCATCGCATGAAAATACCGGGAATCCGAATTCGCGCACGATTTCGCAAAAGACAGATTTTCCGCTTCCGATTCCGCCCGTTACGGCGATTTTATTTGGCGTCATACCAGCTCTTCCCCGTGGATACTTCCGCAATCAGCGGCACGTTCAGTTGTACTGCGGCTTCCATTTCTTCCTTCAGAAGAGCGGCCGCCGCCTCTTTTTCTTCTTCCGGCGCGTCGAGAATGAGTTCGTCGTGCACCTGGAGAACGAGCTTAGCGCGCATACCGTCTCTTTTGAGCCGATCGGCAACGCGCAGCATGGCGATTTTTATGATGTCGGCGGCGCTTCCCTGAAGGGGCATATTCATGGCGGCCCGTTCCCCGAAAGAGCGCTGATTGTAGTTGCTCGATTTGAGTTCCGTGATATAACGCTTCCGCCCGAGAATGGTCGTGACAAAGCCGTCTTCCTTTGCCCTGCGCACTTTTTCGTCCATGTACGCCTTGACTTCGGGATGGGTCGCAAAATAGGCCGTAATATAGGACTGCGCCTCGTCGTTGGAGCAGTTCAGATCCTTTGCCAGTCCGAAGGAGCTCATGCCGTAGATAATGCCGAAGTTGATGGTCTTTGCACGGCGGCGAAGGTCGGGCGTGACCTGCGCAAGCGGGACATGAAAGATCTTCTCCGCCGTTGCGGCATGAATGTCTTCGCCTGCCTTATAGGCGTCCACAAGCACCTTACAGCCCGAGAAATGCGCAAGCAGCCGCAGCTCGATCTGCGAGTAATCGGCGTCGACAAGGACGTTTCCCTCGCGTGCAATGAACAGTTTGCGCAGCTCTCTGCCCGCTTCGCTCCGCACTGGGATGTTCTGCAAATTCGGGTTGGCACTCGAAAGACGGCCCGTCGTCGTCATGGTCTGATAATACGTCGTGTGCACGATGTCGCCCCGCACGAGCGGACGGATGCCGTCCACATAGGTGGATTGCAGTTTCTGCACTTCGCGATATCTGAGAATGAGCCGTGCGATCTCGTGATCTTCGGCAAGTTTTTCCAGGACGTCGGCGCTCGTCGAATATCCGCCGCGAATGTTCTTCTTGATCCCGCGCGAATTGAATCCGAGCTTTTCAAAGAGGATCTCGGAGAGCTGAAAGGGGGAGTTCAGATTAAAGGACGAGACGCCCGCAAGCGCATAGATCTGCTTGGAAAGTGCGTCCATCTCACTCCGAAACCGCTCCGAAAAAGCGGGGAACTTGCTGACGTCCACACGCACGCCCGTGCGTTCCATGTCGAGCAGAATATACGCGAGCGGAAGTTCCAGATCCCGATAGAGCTTTTTTTCCACCTCGCCTTCCCGCTCTTTTGCTTCGCGGTAGGCATACAGGATTGCGGTCGCGCAATGTTCTGCAGGGAGCGCATAGTCTTTGGCAAGCTCTTTTGCGCCCGTCGGCCGCAGATTGGAGTCGGAGAGATAGCGCAAAAGGGAGATGTCCTCCGTCTCGCATTCCATGGGGACATGAATGTTGTCCAAAAAGTGTGCGGTCGCCTTCATGTCGGTGAGCACGGCACACTTTCCCTTTGCAAAGAGCATCGTGAGAAGGGGACTCAGTTCGGGCAGGAAAAATCCGGGAACGAGGAAGTTCTCGCGAAGCCGGAAGCGGTATTCGTTGGTTCCGTCGGCGATGTGGATTCCGTCGTCCTCGACGGCAAACGCAAAGCGGGTGCAATGCGAGAGCTGTTCCGTGACCGCCGCAAGCGTTTCGGCCGTGCAATCCGTAAAGGCGACGGAAGGCTTTCCGCGCGACGGGAAAAAGTCACTGTCAATCAGAGATCGGAACTCCAGCTTGGCAAATGCCTCGCGCGCCGCTTCGGAGAAGGGCAGACGGATCGCGCATTCCTCCAACGTGAGCGAAAACGGAACGTTCGTGTCGATTGTCGCAAGCGTGCGCGAAAGATATGCGTCGTCGCGGTATTCGCGCAGTTTTTTTTGCGTGGGTGCGGAGATCTCGTCGAGATGTCCGTACACGCCGTCCAGCGTTTTGTAATCCCTCAAAAGCGCAAGCGCACCCTTCGGCCCGATACCCTTGACGCCCGGGATATTGTCGGAGGCATCGCCCATCAGGGCCTTCAGATCAATGACCTGCGACGGCGTAATTCCTTCCTTTTCAAAGAAATTGTCCGCGGTAAGCCGTTCCAGATCGCTCACGCCGCGCTTTGTCATGCATACCGTCGTGTGGCTGTCAATGAGCTGATAACTGTCGCGGTCGCCCGTATAGATGAGCGTCTGCGTTTCGGGAAACTTGCGCGAAAGCGTTCCGATGAGATCGTCCGCCTCGTAGCCTGCTTTTTCCAGCATGCAGACGCCCATGCTCGAAAGAAGCTTCTTCAGCTCCGGCACCTGCACGACCAGTCCCTCCGGCATCGGCTTGCGCGTTGCCTTGTACCCGTCGTACATCTTATGGCGAAACGTGGGGGCATGTACGTCAAACGTCACCACGAGATAGCGCGGTTTTTCGTCCTCGAGAATTTTGAAAAGCAGTTTGATGAATCCGAATATGCCGTTCGTCGGAAGCCCGTCTTTCGTGGAAAACATGGCCATCGCATAAAAGGCCCGGTTGAGCAGACTGTTGCCGTCGATGAGAATGAGTTTGTCCATACCGCTATTGTATCACGCTTTCCACATTTTTGCAAGAATATCGGGAAAATCACTTGCTTTTTCAGAGAATCTATACTATAATTTCCATATCTGCTTCTTGCAATGCCGTCGTGGTGAAACTGGCAGACGCAACAGACTCAAAATCTGTCGGGGGCGACCCCGTATCGGTTCGATTCCGATCGACGGCACCAAAAAGACGCCCGACCCCAGAAAATGGGGTAGGGCGTCTTTCTTTTCGCGATGAAATGTTACGAAAGGTCGTCCGTTTTTTCAAGAATGTATTCCATGCCGATCTTTTGCTCGCGAAGTCCGAGAGAGCGGTAAAAACGCATTGCCGCGTCGTTTCCAGACCAGACGTTGAGCGTCACTTCATAGTCGCCCTCGGCCTGCGCATATGCCTTGACGGCGTCCCAGAGGATATGTCCGATGCCCGTGCCGCGCTCGGCCTCGTCCACACAGAGGTCGTCAAGATAGAGCACGGTGCGCGGAACCATATTTCCGTCATGGGCCCGTCGGACGCAGAACGCGTATCCGACAAGCCTTCCTTCCCGATATGCCGCAAGGACGGGGCGGTCGGCATCGCGCAGGATGCCGCGGACGTCCTCTTCCGTATATTTGCGCTCTCCGTCGGCAAAGAGATCGGGTCGGATCGAGGCATGCACATGGTTTACTTGCTGCAAAAGCTGCATGATGCGCGGAATATCCTTTTCCTGCGCATGCGAAACGGTAACGGTATCTTTCATAGAACTATCATACCTCTGAAATGCGGTTTTGTCAAATGCTCGCGCGGGCGGATATTTATTTGAAATAAAGATAAATAAGTTTAGAAAATTATAAAAATAATTTTCGCTGAATTTATTGACAAAACCAAAATCTCTGTTATAATAAGGGCAGGACGAATTGGGAGGAGCCCGTGCCGTATGAGCGGCGGATCCGGGCAAAAAAACTATGATACATTACACGTTAGATGCAAAAAAACGCGGTGTCGATGTCTCAAAAGAGCTTTACGGTCTTTTCTTCGAGGACATCAATCAATCGGCAGACGGCGGACTCAATGCCGAAATGGTCATCAATAACTCGTTTGAATTCGCGTATTTCTCCTATGACGATTTCAATGCGGAGAGTGCGGTCGAGGTGCGTCAGGCGAACGGGTTTTACTGGGACATCTACGGCGCAGGCCCCAAGCGGATTGCGAAGACGGGCGGGATGAACGCGAACAATCCTTCCTATCTGCTGCTCGATGTCGGCGGGATCTATCATCTGGAAAATCCCGGCTATTACACGAACGGCGGGTATGACATGTACGGAATGCCCGTCTGCAACAAGGAGACCTATCATTTCTCCATGTGGGTGAAGCGTCTCGGATTCAAAGGCGTGGCAAAGGTCTTTATCCGCGGCGCGCACGGGAGACATACGACGATCGGCGAGATCGTCATTCCGGAAGGGGACGAAGGGGACTGGATCAAGGTGTCTGCGTCCGTCGTAGCGGAAAAAGATACGATGGGACGGCTCTGCATCGTGCTGGAAGGAAACGGGAAAATCGGGATCGACTATGTGTCGCTTCTGCCCGCCACGACGTGGGGGGATCCCAAGAAATACCGCAACGGAAAACTTTCTCCGCGCCTTGTACAGGTCCTGAAGGACTGCCATCCCGCCTTTGTCCGTTTCCCCGGCGGCTGTGTGGTCGAGGGAGATGTCTCGTTTGAAAATCAGTACAAATGGCGCAATACCGTGGGGCCGCTCGAACAGAGAAAACAGATCCCCAATGTCTGGCGCTATATGCAGTCGTACGGGATCGGCTTCTATGAATATTTCTGTCTCTGCGAGGACATCGGGGCGACGCCGCTTCCCGTTCTGCATTGCGGCGTGCTCTGTCAGATCCGCATGGGCGAACAGCGCAAGACGGGCTATCAGCGCATTGTTCCCGGAACTCCCGCGTTTCAGAGCGAGGTCATCGACAACGTTGCCGACCTCATTTACTTTGCAAAGGGCGATGTATCCTCCAAGGATAAAAATGAGTTCTATTGGGCAAAAATGCGCGCCGATATGGGCCATCCCGCTCCGTTTGAACTCAAGTATATCGGAATCGGGAACGAAAACTGGGGGTTTGAATACTTCGACAACTTTGCGTCCTGTCTTCTCGGGGTGCGGCAGTACATGTATGCGGGCCGCATGACCGATCTGCTCAAGAAGTTCGACATCACGGTCGTGACGTCTGCGGGCGTGGATATCCGGCCGCAGGACTCCAACGACAACTGGAAGCTCATCAACGAGAAGTACCGCGACATGATCGTGGACGAGCACGTCTACAATTCCTATCAGTGGTTCATCGACAACACCAAGCGCTATGACTGCTATGATCGGAGCGGCGCAAAGGTCTTTATGGGCGAGTACGCCATGCATACGATGTCGGACGGCCGCGGGCGTCTGAACGGCGACAATAACCTGCGTTCCGCCCTGGCGGAAGCGGCGTTCCTGACGGGCTGCGAGCGCAACTCCGACGTGGTCAGAATGACGTGCTATGCTCCGCTCTTTGCTTCAACCTATAACTATCGCTGGACGCCCGACATGATCTGGTTCAATGCGCGCGACGTCATGCTTACGCCCAATTACTATGTCCAGCAGATGTTTGCCGCCAATGTCGGCAAGTACACGCTCACCGATTTCTGTGCGGACAACGACGACAACGCGGGCGGACTTGTGATCGGCGGTCACCGTACGGCGAGCGCGGTGAAGCGCATCGTCGTGCGCGACCTCGAAAGCGGAAAAGAGCTGTATTGCCACGATTTCCGTGACGGGATGGGGGACTGGAAAGTCTATCCCAACTGCCGCGGCGGGCATATCGAAAACGGAGAGCTCATCGTGGAAGAGAGCGACGCGTTCAACGGGTTCTATTATGACGCACAGCGCTTTGAGAACTGCTCCGTGGAAATTTCTTTCCGCAGATTATCGGGCGAACAGAGCTTTATTGCGGGGGTCGGCGTCGCCGATGTGCGCGACGCGGGAACGATGGACAGTGCGGGTTTCTCCATCTGCTGTCAGTACGGCAAGAATCACAAGGGGTATGACGTCTCCTTTGACAAGCGTGTGGACTTCATACGCACCGTCTGCGAGATGATGGGAAAGGACAAGTTCCTCGGATACAGCCCCGAGGGAAATGTCCTGCGCCTCACCTATACGCGCAAGACGTTCTCCGCAGAGATCTACAAGGACGGCGACTGGCACGAAGTGCTGTTTAAGAACATCTGGAAGGTCAACGAGCGCGTCTTCCAGTCGACGACGGTCGGCGAGGACGGGAAGATCTACCTCAAGGTCGTCAATGTCTCCGGGAAAGACGAGACAATGCAGGCCGATCTTGTCGGGTTCGGCGTCCGCAAGAAGGCCACCGTCACGACCCTCTGGCATGAGGATGTCACCGTCATCAACGAGATCGGCGTGCGCGCGGGCGTGACCCACAACATTCAGCCCGTCGTGAGCGAGCTTGCCGTCAAAGACAATGTCTTGTCGGCTACGCTCAAGAACAACAGCGTCTCCGTCTTTGTCATCGAATAATTTTCCTCCGAGAAAAGACTGCAAAACCTCCTCTGTCCGATACAGAGGAGGTTTTTTTCGGATTTGTCTTGACAAGCACGGGAATCTGTAATATAATTATGATATCAAAATGAATCGTATATGGAGGATTCAAATGGACAAAGAGTTCAATGAAAAACCCGCACGGGAAAAGAACGGATGGGCAATGCTTGTGTTCACCCTCATCATGATCGTCGGGGGATTGGCGATGTTTTCGGTCGGTACCATCTATATGAACGATATGCCCGCGATGGCGGCGCTTGTTGCCGTCGGGTTGGTTCTCTTTTTTGTCTCGATTTTCATGCTGAGCGGCTTTAAGACCCTCCAGCCGAATGAGGCGTATGTCTTTACGCTGTTCGGGAAATATTACGGTTCTCTTAAGCGGGACGGCTTTTTCTGGGTCAATCCGTTCTGCACGGCCGTCAATCCCGCGCGTACGACGGGCGTCATGAAGAAGATCTCCCTGAAGGCGATGACGCTCAACAATGAAAAGCAAAAAGTAAACGATGAAGAGGGCAATCCGATCGAGATCTCCGTCGTCGTGATCTGGCGCATCACCAATACGGCGCGCGCCGTCTTCAATGTGGACAATTACATGGCATATCTTTCGACGCAGTGTGACGCGGCAATCCGCCAGGTTGCACGCCAGTATCCCTACGACGTTTCGAGCAACGGAGATGAAAAGTCACTGCGCGGTTCGGCGCAGGAAGTGGCCGATATTCTGAAGGGAGAAATCCAGTCCCGCGCCGATATGGCGGGAATCGAGATCCTCGAAGCGCGCATTTCTCACCTCGCGTATGCCCCCGAGATCGCCGCTGCGATGCTTCAGCGTCAGCAGGCGTCCGCCATCATTGCGGCGCGCCAGAAAATCGTGGAAGGCGCCGTTTCGATGGTCAAAATGGCGCTCGATAAGCTCTCTGACGAGCAGATCGTCGAGCTGGACGACGAGCGCAAGGCGCAGATGGTGAGCAATTTGCTCGTGGTTCTGTGCGGAAACAAGGACGCCCAGCCCATCGTCAACAGCGGGAGCATTTATTGATCGGCACGTTTTTATGTGTAAACGCGGCGCACTTTCGCAGCGAAAACAGGAAAACTTTTGAAAGACGGCACAAAACGGACGCGCGAGGAGGAGACATGAGAGACGAGCAGGAGAAAAGTGCAAAGGCAAAAAAGCAAGTGCCGCTCCGTCTGTCTGCTTCGCTGTATGCAGAGCTCATGGCGTGGGCGGAAGAGGACTTTCGTTCGCTGAACGGCCAGATCGAGTATTTGCTCACAGAATGCGTTCGGCGGCGTAAGAAGGGGTCGGACGATTCGTAGGTTCGGTTCTGATTTGGAACAGCTTGTATGGCGGATGTTTGGAGTACGGATGCCATACAAAAGGAACGAAGCCCATGCCGCGGAGGCAACCGATTTTACGGAGCGCCTCCGACGGAGCAGAGGAATGAGCGGGGTATGTGATATGCAAGATGAAACGGCAGAGATGTTGCCCGAGCAGCTGTGCAGGCGGCTGCGCGAGACGTATCCGGAGCATTATTCCATGATCGAAGACGGGTACCGTGCGGAGCGGCCTGTGACCATGCGCATAAATCCCATCAAGGGGACGGCTGCGCAGGTCAGAGAGATGCTTGCCGCGTGCGGGGTCGAGGTGCGTTCTGCGGAATGGTATGAGGATGCGCTCATTGTCAAAAACGGCATTCGGGAGCATTCCATAGAAGAGCTTCCGCTCTATCGGCGCGGCGAGATATATCTGCAGAGTCTGTCGTCCATGCTTCCGCCCATTCTCCTGCATCCGAAGGCGGGAGAGAACATCCTCGACATGACGGCCGCCCCGGGCGGAAAGACGACGGAGATGTTCGCGCTTTCGGAGGGGAAAGCGCTCATCACCGCCTGCGAGAGGGATACGGGGCGCTTTGAGCGGCTGAAATTCAATCTGGAACGTCAGGGAGCCACGCGCGTGAATGCGCTGCATACGGATGCACTCCGCTTGGACGATGCCTTGAAGTTTGACAAGATCTTGCTCGATGCGCCCTGCACGGGGTCGGGGACGATTGCTCCCGGGACGCGCATCCGCTTTTCCGAGGAATATCTTTCGCGTTGTACGCGTTTGCAGGAAAAATTGCTCGATAAGGCCCTTCGCCTTCTGCGAAAGGGCGGGACGCTGCTCTACTCAACGTGCTCGGTCTTGCAGGAGGAAGACGACTGCATTGTCGCGCGTGCCTGCAAAAACGGTGCGCGGCTCGTTCCCGTAGAACTTCCGTCCGAGATTCCCCTGTTGCCGTCCATGGACGGTACGGCATGTGTCTGTCCCGGAGAGCTCTATGAGGGATTTTACCTCGCCATGCTGATGGTATAAACTATGATGAAACACGCGGCGGGGGCCCCCCCCCCCCCCCCCCCCCCCCCTTTTTTTTTAAAAAAAAGGGGGTTTTTTCCCCCGGACCCCCCCAAAATAGGGGAGGCGCCAAGAGGGGTTATTGGACCGGGCTTAAAAAGACCCC